>Ga0070741_10018632_pt1 | contig 11209 bp, 13 predicted proteins | sample Coa_R1_4_FD_66440 | JGI IMG/M metagenome (GOLD analysis project Ga0070741, IMG submission 66440) | Surface soil microbial communities from Centralia Pennsylvania, which are recovering from an underground coalmine fire - Coalmine... | ecosystem: Environmental > Terrestrial > Soil > Unclassified ...
GGCGATCAGGAAGGAGCAGGCGCGGATGTGGTCGGCGATCACCTTGAGGGAGTTGGAGGCGAGGTCCTTCGCGCCGGTCACCCGCGCCGCGGCGCGGATGAGGTCCTGGAACAGGTCGATCTCGTAGTTCGAGTGCACCCCCTGCAGCACGGCCGCCATTCGCTCCAGCCCCATGCCGGTATCGACCGACGGCTTCGGCAGCGGATGCAGCGCGCCCGACTCGTCGCGGTTGAACTGCATGAAGACAAGATTCCAGATCTCGATGTAGCGGTCGCCGTCCGCCTCCGGCGTGCCGGGGGGCCCGCCCGCGATTCCCGGCCCGTGATCCCAGAAGATTTCGGTGCACGGCCCGCAGGGACCGGTGTCGCCCATCTGCCAGAAGTTGTCGGACTGATACTTCTGCCCGCCGGGCTTGTCGCCGATGCGGGCGATGCGTTCTTTCGGAACCCTGATGTCTTTGGCCCAGATATCGTAGGCCTCGTCGTCGTCCCGGTAGACGGTGACCCACAGGCGCTCCGTGGACAGGCCGAATTCCCCGGTGATCAGCTCCCACGCGAAGCGGATCGCGTCGCGCTTGAAATAGTCGCCGAAGCTGAAGTTGCCCAGCATCTCGAAGAAGGTGTGGTGGCGCGCGGTGTAGCCGACGTTCTCCAGGTCGTTGTGCTTGCCTCCTGCGCGCACGCAGCGCTGCGCGGTGGCCGCGCGCACGTAGGGTCGCCTGTCGTGGCCGAGAAAGACGTCCTTGAACTGCACCATGCCCGCGTTGGTGAACAGGAGCGTCGGATCGTTGCCCGGCACGAGCGGGCTCGAAGCGACGACGGTGTGACCGTTGCGTTCGAAGTACTTCAGGAAACGACTGCGGATTTCGCTGCTTTTCATCTGGCTTGAGACCGCCTTCTACAGACAAACGAGCCGACCCGCGGGTCGGCTTTTCCAATTCTAACCTCGCAGCCGGGGTCGGCGTCAGTCGTCGCGCCAGTCGAGCACGCGCCTCACCACTTCCGCGGCAAAGCCGCGCGAGGCGAGGAACCGGGCCTGCCTCGCCTTCTCGGCGAGGTTCGCGGGAAGCGTTCCGAACTTCCGGCGCCAGACCTCGCGGGCGGCCTCGAGTTCGTCCGCGGCGAGGCTCTGCGCGGCCCGCTTCACCGCGTCCTCGGAGACGCCTTTGCGGCGCAGTTCCTGCGTGATGCGCGCGGCGCCGAAGCGCGCGCGCAGCGTCCCGGCCAAGCGGCGCTATTCCTCCAGCTCGACGACCGCCGCAAGCGGCGAGACCCCGACATGCTCGCGGATCTTGTTCTCGATCTCGCGGGCAACGTCCTGGTGTTCCTTGAGGTATTCGCGGGCGTTGTCCTTGCCCTGGCCGATGCGATCGCCCTTGTACGCGTACCACGCACCCGACTTCTCGACCAGCTTGTACAGCACGCCGAGCTCGATGATCTCGCCCTCGCGGGAAATCCCTTCGCCATAGAGGATGTCGAAATCGGCCTGCCGGAACGGCGGCGCGACCTTGTTCTTCACCACCTTGGCACGCGTCTCGTTGCCGATCACCTCGTCGCCCTTCTTGATCGAGCCGACGCGCCGGATGTCGATGCGCACCGAGGAGTAGAACTTGAGCGCGTTGCCGCCGGTGGTGGTCTCCGGGTTGCCGAACATCACGCCGATCTTCATCCGGATCTGGTTGATGAAGATCACCAGCGTATTCGAGCGCTTGATGTTGGCGGTGAGTTTTCTGAGCGCCTGCGACATCAGCCGCGCCTGCAGGCCCATCTGCGGCTCGCCCATTTCGCCCTCGATCTCCGCCTTCGGGGTCAGCGCGGCGACGGAATCGATGACCACGACATCGACCGAGCCGGAGCGCACCAGCATGTCGGCGATTTCCAGCGCCTGCTCGCCGTTGTCGGGCTGCGAGATCAGCAGCTCGTCGATCTTCACGCCGAGCTTTCCGGCGTACTGCGGATCGAGCGCATGCTCCGCGTCGATGAAGGCCGCCGTGCCGCCCGCCTTCTGCATCTGCGCGATCACCGAGAGCGTGAGCGTGGTCTTGCCGGAGGATTCCGGCCCGTAGATCTCCACGACGCGCCCGCGCGGCAGGCCGCCGACCCCGAGCGCGAGATCGAGCCCGAGCGAGCCGGTCGACACGACTTGAAGGTCTCGCGCGACCTCCTGTTCCCCGAGACGCATGATCGACCCCTTGCCGAACTGCTTCTCGATCTGGGATAAGGCCGCCTGCAGGGCCTTGCTGCGGTTTTCGTCCATCTGTTTTCCCTTTCCTGATGCCGCCGGATTATCGCACATGGCCCTTCGCGCGAAAGACCGCCATGGATCGTGGCGGCGCCGGCAATCCGCCGTCCGCTGCGCCGATGCGCTCAGCCGCGGGCGCGTTCCACGATCCCCGACAGCGCCGCGATCACCGCCTGGCGGCGCACCGCATCGCGGTCGCCGCTGAAGCCGAAGCGTAGCGCCATGACGTCCTCGCCGAGCGCCCACGCGATCCACACCGTGCCCACCGGTTTGTCCGGCGTGCCGCCGTCGGGCCCCGCCACGCCGCTCACCGCGACGGCGAGCCGGGCGCGGGAGCGTGCGAGCGCGCCTTGTGCCATCTCGCGCACGGCCTGCTCGGAGACCGCGCCGAAGTGGGCCAGCGTCTCGTCGCGCACGCCGAGCAGGTCGTGCTTCGCATCGTTGGTGTAGGTGACGAAGCCGCAGTCGAACCATTTGGAGCTGCCCGGCACCATCGTCACCGCCTGGCCGAGCCAACCGCCGGTGCACGATTCGGCGATCGCGAGCATCCAGCCCCGTCGCCTGAGCGCTTCTCCCGCCTCCGCGGCCAGCTTGTACAGTTCGGAGTCCATCGCTCAGCCGGTGAGGACCTTCCACAGCGCCAGGCACAGCAGCGCATAGAACGCCGCCACGACGTCGTCGAGCATCACGCCCAGTCCTCCCGGTACGGATTGATCCACCCGCCTGATCGGCGGCGGCTTCAGGATATCGAACAGCCGGAAGAGCAGGAAGGCAAACGCTTCCCAGGCGGTCTCCGCCGGCACGAAAAAAAGCACCAGCAGAAACGCCGTGATCTCGTCCCAGACGATGCCGCCGTGGTCGTGCACGCCCAGATTGCGGCCCGCCACCCCGCAGATCCAGACGCCCGCCGCGAACATCCCTGCGATCACCAGCAAATAGACGGGATCGCTGAGAAGACGCCGGAGCAGCAGGTGCAGCGGCAGCGCGACCAGCGTGCCGAACGTCCCCGGCGCCACCGGCGAGAGCCCGGCGCCGAATCCGAGCGCGAGGAAGTGTGCAGGGTGGGAGAACAGAAAGCGCGGCGTCGGCCGTGCGACGCCGTTAGCGGAAGTGGTCAAAGCCCGTGGCCTCGAGTGCGATCGGCTTGCCCGCGCTGTTGAATATCTGCACGCCGCCGCCCTCGATCGCCGTGCCGATGCGCGTCAGCCCGACGCCCAGCCGCGCCGACAGCGCCGTGATCGCCGCCGATTGCCTGGGCGGCGCGGTAAAGGCGAGCTCGTAATCGTCGCCGCCTGCGAGCACGGCCTGCCTGACCGCCGGAAGGTTCTTCAGCCCTTCCACCTCCGGGGTGCACGGCACTGCGCCGTAGTCGATGCGGAACCCCACGCCGGAGCTCTCCGCGATGTGACCGACGTCCGCCGCCAGCCCGTCGGAGACGTCGATCGCCGCGCTTGCGATGCCGACGAGCCCGCAACCGAGCGCCACGCGCGGCACCGGACGATGCAGCCGCGTCAGGCAGTGCTCGAGATCGAGACCCTTGAGCCGCAGATCGCCCTTCAAATGCAGCACGCCGAGCGCGGCGCTGCCGAGCACTCCCGACACCCACAGCTCGTCCCCGACACGGGCGCCGCTGCGAGTCAGCGCCTTGCCCATGCCGATCTCCCCGATCACCGTGATGGTGATCGAACGCGGTCCGCGCGTGGTGTCCCCGCCGACCAGCTCCACGTCGTAATCGTCGGCGAGCCGGAACAGGCCGTCGGAGAATTCGGCGAGCCAGCGTTCGTTGGCATCGGGCACGGTGATGGCGAGCAGCGCCCAACGCGGTTTCGCGCCCATCGCCGCGAGGTCGGAGAGATTCACCGCCAGGGCCTTGTGACCCAGGGCGCGCGGATCGGCGTCGGGAAAGAAATGCACTCCCGAGACCAGGGTGTCGGTGGAAACCACGATGTCCTGACCGTTCGGCGACGGCAGCAGCGCCGCATCGTCTCCCACCCCGAGCCGCGCCCCGCGCGCGGGGCGCGTGAAATAACGCCGGATCAGATCGAACTCGGAGACCATGGCGAAATTCTACGCCGTCGCGCGATCGGCCCGGGCGGGACTGTTTCCGCGCTTCCTCGAAAAACCCGACACCCGGAACCACGAAGAACACGAAGGAACACGAAGGAAAAGCGAGACCGAAGAAAACTCAGGCGAACCACCAAGGGCACGAAGATCACCAAGAAACCCGGGGATGAGGATTTTCTTGGTGTCCTTGGTGACTTGGTGGTTTGATTCGATGTTGCCTTTCCTTCGTGTCCTTCGTGGTGGAAGAGGTTTTCAGGACTTCGGCACTTGCTTGAGAAACGCCTGATACTCCTCTTCCTTCATGGTGAAGCTGTGCTCGGGCAGGGGGAATGCGCCCTTGCGCACGTCTTCCTGGAAGTCGGCGAGCGCCTTGCCGATGATCTCCCAGCAGTTGGCGTAGCGCTTGACGAACTTCGGCGTGAAGCGGTCGAACAGCCCCACCATGTCGTGCAGCACCAGGTTCTGTCCGTCGCAGTGCGGGCCGGCGCCGATGCCGATGGTCGGGATCTCCAGCCGCTCGGTGATCAGCTGCGCGACGCGGTCGGGGATCGCTTCCAGCACGATCGCGAAGCAGCCGGCCTGCTGCATCGCCAGCGCGTCCTTGAGCAGCTGAGCGCCGGTTTCCGCGCTCTTGCCCTGCACGCGGAAGCCGCCGAGCTTGGAGACCAGTTGCGGCGTGAGGCCGATGTGGCCCATCACCGGAATGCCCGCCCTGACCACCGCCGCCGCCATCGGGGCGAAGTCCTCTCCGCCCTCGATCTTGACGACGTCGGCGCCGCCCTCCTTGACCATGCGCATCGCGTTATTGACCGCATCGGCGGTCGAGGCGTGATAAGCGCCCAGCGGCAGGTCGCCGACCAGGATCGCCCGCCTCGCCGCGCGGCTCACCGCCTTGGCATGATGGATCATCTCGTCCATCGTCACCGGCACCGTGCCGGAGTAGCCGAGCGCGGTCATGCCGAGCGAGTCGCCGATCAGGATGCAGTCGATGCCTGCACGATCGACGAGCTGCGCGGTCGGATAATCCACCGCCGTGACCTGGAAGATCTTCTCGCCGCGGGCGACCTTCGCCTGCAGGTCGAATATCGTGAGTTTCTTCGGTTCCGCCGCTTCCGCCATCTCTCCTCCCGTTACGCGTTGATCTCAACCACGGAGACACAGAAAATTCAAAGACGAGATTTCACCACCAAGACACGAAGGCACGAAGAAACACGAAGAAGAACGTTACTCGAATTCTCTGCGTTCTTGGTGTCTTGGTGTCTTGGTGCCTTCGTGGTGAGATTTCTGTCTTTTCAGATGTATCTGTGCCTCTATGGTTCAGGATCTCGACTTCGCCGTGTGCCGCGCCGCGACCTCCTGCGGGCGCAGCGTCGCGGCGAGCCTGTCGAGCACGCCGTTGACGTACTTGTGCCCGTCGGTGCCGCCATAGCTCTTGGCCAGTTCCACCGCCTCGTTGATCACGACCCGGTACGGCGTCTGCGGCTGCGTCGACAGCTCGCAGGCGGCCATCAGCAACAGCGCGTGCTCCACCGGCGACAGCTCCTCGATCTTGCGGTCGAGGCAGGGCTGCAGCCGCGCGTGCAGCGCTTCGGCGTCGCGCAGCGAGCCGCGCAGCAGCGCCTCGAAGTATTCCCGGTCCGCCTTGTCGAAATCCTCCGCCTCGGCGAGCTGCGCCAGCAGCTCCTCCGGACCGCTCGGGTTGAGCAGCCATTGATAGAGCCCCTGCAGGCAGAATTCGCGGGAACGCCGTCTACTGCCTTTCATCGATCGCTTTCATCAGTTGCGCCATCTCCACCGCGGCCTGCGCGCAGTCCGTGCCCTTCTGGCCGGCGCGGGCGGCCGCCTGCTCCTCGGTGTCGCAGGTAAGGATGCCGTTCGCGACCGGGATGCCGGTGTCGAGCTGCACCGACATCACGCCCGACGCCGACTCATTGGAGACGATTTCGAAGTGATAGGTCTCGCCCCGGATCACCGCGCCGAGCGCGATCAGCGCGTCGAACTTTTCGGTGTTGGCGAGCTTCTGCAGCGCAAGCGGCACCTCCAGCGAGCCCGGCACCGTCGCGATCGTCACGTCCTGCGCGTGCACGCCTAGCCGTTCCAGTTCCGCCATGCAGGCCGCGAGCAGGCTCTCGCCGGCGCCGGCATTGAAGCGGGCGACGACGATGCCGACGCGAAGCCCCTTGCCGTCGGTATTCGGTTCGAAGCGAAACGGGAGGTTATTCACGGCCGCCCCCCGGCTGCAGATAGCCGGTCACCTCGAGATCGAAGCCGGCCATGCTCGGTATGCGCCGCGGCGCGGAGAGCAGCTTCATGCGCCGCACGCCCAGATCGCGCAGGATCTGCGCCCCGATGCCGTAGGTGCGCAGGTCCACCTTCTGCGGCTGCTCCGCGCTGTCCGGCTTCGCGCACAGCCTCTCGAGCAACTGCCCGCCGGTCTCGGTGCGATGCAGGAGCACGATCACGCCGCTGGGCGCGGCGGCGATCGTTCGCAGCGCGTCGTTCAGGTTCCAGGAATGCACCCGGCTGCCCGCGTCCAGCATGTCGGCAAGCGATACCGGCTCGTGCACCCGCACCAGCGTCTCCCGCTCCGAATGGATTGCGCCGTGGACCAGCGCGAGATGCACGTCTCCCGAGATGATGTCCCGGTACGCCAGCAGCCGGAAACGCCCGTACGCGGTCTCGATGTCGCGCTGCGCCGCGCGCTCGATCAGCGACTCGGTGCGGCTGCGGTAATGGATCAGGTCCGCGATGGTGCCGATCTTCAAGCCGTGCCGCTTCGAAAACTCGATCAGGTCGGGCAGCCGCGCCATCGTGCCGTCGTCCTTCATGATCTCGCACAGCACCGCCGCCGGATACAACCCCGCCAGCCGGGCGAGGTCGCAACAGGCCTCGGTGTGCCCGGCGCGCAGCAGCACGCCGCCGGCCTGCGCGAGCAGCGGAAAGACATGGCCCGGCTGGACCACGTCCTCGGGTCTGGCGTCGGGATGGGAGGCGACCTTGATGGTGTGCGCGCGGTCGGCCGCCGAGATGCCGGTGGTCACGCCCTGCGCCGCCTCGATCGATACGGTGAAATTGGTCCCGTGCACCGAGCGGTTGCGCGTCGTCATCGGCGAAAGGTGCAGCTTCTGCGCATGCTGCTCGGTGATCGGCATGCAGATCAGGCCGCGCCCGTGCTTCGCCATGAAGTTGATCTTCTCCGCGCTGACGTACTGGGCGGCGAAGACGAGGTCGCCCTCGTTCTCGCGATCCGCGTCGTCGACCAGGATCACCATGTTTCCGGCGCGGATTTCCGAGATGATCTCGGGTATGGAGCTGACGGCTTGACTCACTGGCTGTCCGGGGCGTTGCTCAACATGCGCTCGACGTAACGCGCCACCAGGTCCACCTCGAGGTTGACCCGGCTGCCGGCGGCGAGCGATTTCAGATTCGTCACCGCTAGCGTATGCGGAATCAGGTTCACGGAAAAGCGGTCGGCGCCGACCGTATTGACCGTCAGGCTGACGCCGTTCACCGCGATCGAGCCCTTGCGCGCGAGGTAGCGGCCGAGCGCCGCGGGAAAGCGGATGATCACGGCCCGGTTGCCCTCGACTTCGCGCACCTCGATCACCTCTCCTACCCCGTCCACGTGGCCCGAGACGAGATGGCCGCCGAGCGGGTCGGACAGCCGCAGCGATTTCTCCAGATTGACTTCCCGTCCGACCGCGAAGCCTGCCGTCACCGCGAGCGTTTCCGGCGAGACGTCGAAGGCGAGCCGGCCCGGGAGCTTGCGCGCGACGGTCAGACACACGCCGTCGACGCAGACGCTGTCGCCGAGCGCGATGTCGCCGGCATCGAATTCCGGCGCCTCCACCGTGACCGCCGCGGTGGCTGCGCCGGGAGCGACCGACGCGACGCGCCCGATCGTCTGTACGATGCCGGTGAACATCGCTAACGCCTGATCCGCGCGATGAGGCGCAGATCCGGACCGAGCTGGCGCCTGTCGCAGACCTCGACGCGCAGCGCGCTGTCCAGGCTGGTCAGGACGCCGAGGTCGAACATGCCGCGTCCGCGGCTGCCGAGCAGCAGCGGCGCGTAATAGACGAGCAGCTCGTCCACCACGCCCGCGTGCAGCAGCGCGCTGTGCAGGTTCATTCCCGCCTCGACGAGGACTTCGTTCAGCCCGCGTCGTCCCAGCTCTGCGGCCAGCGCTTCCAGATCGACTTTCCCCGCCGGGTTGGGCAGGCAGAGCACTTCCGCCCCGGCTTCCTCGACCGCCCGGACGCGGGTCGCGTCCCGGCTCGCGGTCGCGACCAGCACCCCGCCGCTCTCGAGAATCCTCGCCTGCGGCGAAATGCGCAAACGGCTGTCCACCACGATGCGAAGCGGCTGGCGCGAGGTCTCGACCTCCCGCACGTCGAGCCGCGGGTCGTCCTCGGCGAGCGTGCCGATGCCCGTCATCACCGCGCAGGATCGCGCCCGCCAGTGATGCACGTCGCGCCGCGCCACGGGACCGGTGATCCATTTTGACACGCCGTTTTCCAGCGCCGTCTTGCCGTCCAGCCCGGCGGCGATCTTCACCCGCATCCACGGGCGGCCGCGCGTCATGCGCGAGACGAAGCCGGCATTGAGCTCGGAGGCCTGCGCTTCGAGCACGCCGCGTTCCACTGCGATACCGGCCGACTCCAGCCTGGCAAAGCCCTGACCGGCGACCTGCGGGTTCGGGTCCCGCATCGCCGCCACCACTCGCGCGACCCCCGCGGCGACCAGCGCCTCGGTGCAGGGCGGCGTGCGCCCATGATGGCTGCAGGGTTCGAGGTTCACGTACGCCGTCGCGCCCTTCGCGCGATCGCCCGCCTGGGCGATCGCTTGCGTCTCCGCGTGCGGCGCGCCGGCGCGCTCGTGCCAGCCTTGGCCCACGATCCCGCCCTCGCGCACGATCACGCAGCCCACTCGCGGGTTGGGTGTCGTGGTATAGAGTCCTTGTTCCGCCAGGCGCAGCGCATGCGCCATGAAGGCGTGATCGGCGGCGTCGGCCATCAGCGTGTCTTGCGCCGCGCCGCCGGCTTCTGCACTTCCTTGATCGCCTCGCGGAAGTCGTCGATGTCCTGGAAGCTGCGGTACACCGAAGCAAAGCGGATGTAGGCCACCTTGTCCAGCCTGGAAAGCTCCTTCATCACCATCTCGCCGATGCGGCGCGAGTCCACTTCGCGATCGCCCAGGCCGAGCAGCTTCTGCCGGATGCGCTCGACCGCCGCGTCGACCAGCTCGGCGGACACCGGCCGCTTGTGCAACGCCCGCATGAAGCCGGTGCGCAGCTTGTCCTCCTTGAACTCCTCGCGATAGCCGTTGGACTTGACGATCTGCGGCATGCGCAGCTCCGCCTTTTCGTAGGTGGTGAACCGCTTGTCGCAGGAAAGGCAGCGGCGCCGGCGGCGGATGCTGTCGCCCTCCTCGGAGACGCGCGAATCGACCACCTGGGTTTCTTCGTGCTTGCAGAACGGGCATCTCATAAAGGCCGTGATTCGCGGCTCGTGACTCGTGATTCGTGAAAACCGGCCACCGCCGCATACCGCGAGGGGCTTGCGATATCCACGACGTTCACGATGTTCACGGCCCGCTTCCCTTATTCTCCGTACACCGGAAGCCGCCTGCACAGCTCGGTCACCTTCTGCCTCGCCCGCGCGAGCTTGCCCTCGTCCTGCGGCCCATCCAGCACGTCGGCGATCAGGTGCGCAAGCTGCTCCGCCTCGAGCTCCCGGAACCCGCGCGTGGTCATCGCCGGCGAGCCGATGCGGATGCCGCTGGTGACGAACGGCTTCTCCGGGTCGTTCGGGACGGCGTTCTTGTTCACCGTGATGTGCGCCCGGCCGAGCGCCGCCTCCGCGTCCTTGCCGGTGATGTTCTTCGCGCGCAGGTCGACCAGGAACATGTGGCAGTCGGTGCGGCCGGAGACGATGCGCAGGCCCCGATCGCCCAGCACTTTCGCCATCACTCGGGCGTTGGCGACGACCTGCTCCTGGTAGCGCCGGAACTCCGGCGCCATCGCCTCCTTGAACGCCACCGCCTTGGCCGCGATCACGTGCATCAGCGGCCCGCCCTGGGTGCCGGGAAAGATCGTGGCGTTGACATGCTTTTCGAACTCGGCCTTGCTCAGGATCAGGCCGCCGCGCGGCCCGCGCAGCGTCTTGTGCGTGGTGCTGGTGATGAAATCCGCGTGCCCGACCGGGCTGGGGTAGATGCCGGCCGCGATCAGCCCGGCGTAGTGCGCCATGTCCACCATCAGATACGCGCCGACCGACTCGGCAATGTGCGAGAAGCGCTTCCAGTCGATCACCAGCGAATAGGCCGAGGCGCCCGCCACGATCATCTTCGGCCGGTGCTCGCGGGCGAGCCTTTCCACCTGCGCGAAGTCGATCTCCTCCTTTTCGTCGAGCCCGTAGCTCACCACGTGGAACAGCCTGCCGCTGAAGTTGACCGGCGAGCCGTGCGTGAGATGGCCGCCGTGCGCGAGCGACATGCCGAGTATGGTGTCGCCCGGCTGCAGCACCGAGAGGTAGACCGCGGCATTGGCCTGGCTGCCGGAGTGCGGCTGCACGTTCGCCACGTCGGCGTGGAACAGCGCGCGGCAGCGGTCGATGGCGAGCTTTTCGGCGACGTCGACGAACTCGCAGCCGCCGTAGTAGCGCTTGCCGGGATAGCCTTCGGCGTACTTGTTGGTCAGCACCGAGCCCTGCGCCTCGAGCACGCGAGGGCTGGCGTAGTTCTCCGAGGCGATCAGCTCGATGTGGTCTTCCTGGCGCTTTCGCTCGGACTCGAGCGCGATCCACAGCTCGGGGTCGAAATCCTGGATTTTTTCTCGCGGCGTGAACATGGCGAAAGGATCGAAGAAAGGCGCCGAATTCTAGCACCTTGCAGCGCAACAGCC
>Ga0070741_10018633_pt1 | contig 11209 bp, 15 predicted proteins | sample Coa_R1_4_FD_66440 | JGI IMG/M metagenome (GOLD analysis project Ga0070741, IMG submission 66440) | Surface soil microbial communities from Centralia Pennsylvania, which are recovering from an underground coalmine fire - Coalmine... | ecosystem: Environmental > Terrestrial > Soil > Unclassified ...
GTAAAGAGAGGCTCTAATTGAGCCGGAAGTGGTGTAGTCATTTTGTCCTTTCTCTTGTTGAATCCCTCTTGAGCAGACAGGGTTCTGTACAGACGTATCCTAATAAGTCGTCACACGGATAATTTGCTTGCGCTCCATCAGCATAACAGAGTATGATATATCGAACAACACAAAGTATTCGAAGCAAACATTCATCTTTACTGATAGTTTGAGGATTATGGATCTACGACATTTGCAGACGTTCAAGGTGATTGCGGAGACAGGTAGTTTTGTCCAGGATGCCGAGCGACTGCAATACGCGCAATCAACACTCACATTACAAATTCAGCAACTTGAAGCGGAGCTCGGAGTCGAACTCTTTGATCGCCAACGGAGAAAAATCCAGCTTACCGCCGCAGCACACACACTCCTCATCCACACTCAGCATGTACTCAATCAAGTCGAGCAAATGCAGCACGATCTCTCAGATCTCGCCGCAGGAGAGAGCGGCACGTTACGTGTGGGTATGATCGAGCCAATAGCACACCTCTATCTTATGCAGGTCATGTGCACCTTTCGTGAGCGCTATCCCCGTATCCGTCTCACCATCGAGATCCTGAGCACAAACCGCACGCACGAACAACTCATAGCCAATCAGATTGATCTCGGCATCTCAACACCACCACCCGCCAACGTAGGACTCATCTTCGAGCCAATCCTGACCGAAACGCCTGTCCTACTACTCCCCAAAAACCATCCTCTCCTGCAACAAGACAAGATCTTGCTGAGCGATCTATGCGCTGAATGCTTGCTCCTCACGGATCCGCCCTGTGCCTATCGCATGGCTATCGAACAAGCCTTTATGGCACGCGGATTTCCACTGGCAATTGGCATTGAGATCGGTAGTCTCGAAATCATCAAGCAAGCCGTCCAGCAAGGAATGGGAGTCGCAATATGGAAGATCCAGACCATCCAGCCAGATCATGGGCGAGGAGGACGAGGGATTGTGGTGTTGATGCCACATCCATCCAGGTGTGAGCAGAAAATCGCCTGGCTCCATCGTCAACTGTTCGCCATCCACCGTCGTGCTGGCTCCATGTCCGGCGAGAATAAAACGGATCGCCTGCATGCTGTGCCGATGCGCGAGCAGCGTCTCGCCGGGCAAAAGGGATTGAATACCAGCGAAAAGGGTATCCGTCGTCCCCATCTTCCTACCCGCCGGGTTGACCAGAGCGAGCACACGACCATGGACCCGTCTGCTGGGACAAAGTGCCAGGAGAGCGCAGCCATGCGACTGAGATCCTGCCATCGCCAGAGATATGGCCGCGTTTGGGGATGCGGTACGCGCGGCACGTGTTCTGGGCCCACATTCCATAATCCCATGAGATGAGTGGTCTGCAGGACTTGTTGAAATTGCTCCTCATCGTTGCACCCTATCGTTGGCTCTGGAAGCGAGAGCCCTTCTTCTCCCAGATGTGTCATGTGTGTTCCCTCACATTCCTCAAAGGTATTTGGCACTAGATTGCCATGCGTCCACCGTCGGCGGCAACAACTGTCCCGGTAATAGAACTCGCCGACGGGTGAGACGAGGAATCCCACAACGGCGGCGAGCTCCTCGACGGTGCAGCACACTTGAGGAGGGTTGTGGTCTCGAGCGCAGTGGTGCATGCAGGAACCACACCCTCAGTGGAGACAGGGCCAGGGGCAATGGTGTGCACCCGCACGCCGCTAGGACTGAACTCCGCAGCCCAGGCACGCGTCAGCGACGAGAGGGCACCCTTCGCCGCCTCATAGGCTGCCCCCCCAGCAAACCCAATTTGGCCTGTCATGCTGCTGCCCTTGCCTCTGGCTGCCATTGCTGGAGCAAAGGCGGCGACGAGGAAGAACGCTGCACGCACGTTGCTGGCGAACAAGGTGTCAAATGTATCGAGATCCAGTTCTTTTTCCCACTCAGGCATTCCCCAAGACGCGTTCCCCAAAAACACCCTCATCGCATCCACCTCTGTACAATCTGGCTCCCTCTGCTTCTGGAGGGAGGTGGACCTCTTGCTCTTTCCTGCCTGTAGTATAGCGCATTCCTGCTTCGCTGCCATCCACCCCAGGGTTGAGAAAACCGATGCGTGAAGATCCACCCGGAGTCAACCCTGAGGTGGATGACTTGCGGCCCTCTCCCTGCTACACTTCACCGCAGAAGAGACGAAACTCTAGTACTACTTTGTTAGTTTCGATTCGGTTGGCTCTACAAGCCAGTTGACAGAAGCCGATCTTGAGCAGTCGGTGCGAGAGCGATGCGCTTGCCAGCAAGCTTGAGCAAAATCTGCCTGCGAGAAACTACCAAAGTAGTACTAGAGCGCCAGTCAAGTAACAGTGACGACAAGTGACAAGCCAGCCATCACGACGGCCAAAACACACTGGGTCATCACCTCTTTCGAGATGCTTTGGTCTCCGCGACTCTATTGTGCTGCGGGACCGAAGATTGCCCAACTGATGGCCTGCGCTGTCGTTTCTCGCGTCTCTTACAGTGTAGTAGAGATAGGTTTTGGTCGCCGACTTGGTCTTTCATAGCTGACTGATGACATTTTGGACAACGGCTTTCACGAATTTATCGTCAACAGGAGTTTGGACCACGAGCCCTACGGGATGCACTGGACAGCAGTCCATTGTGGGGAGCGGGGAGGGTTGAAGACACGTACAATCTCATAGGACACGCACGGAAATCAGGTCATGCGTGTGGTGGCTGATCAGCAGGAGCGGGAGTTGGTCGAAGTAGCACAGGAGGCAGGAGCTGAGTTGATCTGTGGGAGCAGTCTGAAGGCAGTGTTAGACCGTGATTGGGACCAGCCGGTGCGAGATGCGATGAAGCGCTAGATGTGGGTTTTGAATGTGTTACAAGCTGTGGAAAACTGGATGGAGACCCTGCAACAGGGAGATGAGCAACTGGCACAACCGCATCATAGAAGCCATCGATAAGAATCTTGCCCTCGGGACTGCGCATGGAATCAAGCAAATAGACTAGAGCATGAATAGGATTAGCAACAACTCCACCATAGAGACCGGAGTGCAGATCGGCATTGGCTCCTTGTACGTCTATTTGTACCTAGTAAATAGCGTGAGAGAAGAGTAAGCAGATTTTAGAGCCAGAAGTGGGATTGGCCCCATTGAGGTGAAAGCTCTCTATTGTGCGATTTGACGGTATATCAGGCTTGGTAGTACAACGGAGGGACAATTTGTTGAAAGGCGAGAGGAAAGATGTCTTCAACATGGTTCATCACTGGTGCCTCGTGTGGTATTGGCCGCGAACTGACCGAACAAGTGCTTGCTCGTGGGGATCGTGTCGCTGCGACACTACGCCATCCTGAGCAGTTGAACGACCTCGCCACCGTATCTGCGCCGCCAGGGTGGTGGTCGGCTCGTACAGTTGTCCAGCATGGGAGGGCACATTGCGTTCTCAGCCTTCTCGCTCTACCATGCCACCAAGTGGGGTATTGAAGGCTTTTATGAAGCCTTTGCTCAGGAGGTCGAACCGTTCGGTATTCACACGATGCTTGTCGAGCCGGGCATGATCCGCACCAGCTTTTACGAAGCTGCCACCCGCGTTCCTATGAGCGAGCCGTATCAAGGTGGTCCTGCTGACCGCCAACCGATCCCTCTGGAGCAGATGCCAGGGAGTCAGACGAAGGTTGTCGCCGCCATGATCGAAGCGGCGCTGTCTGAGAATCCACCGCGTCGCCTCTTACTCGGTTCTGACACCTATGGCTTGGTAACCAACGCTCTCAAAGAGAGGCTGTCGACGTTCGAGCAGCAAAAGGCCGTCGCGTTCTCGACTGACGTTGACTAGGGCGAAGACGCATCATGACCAATCGCTTTCCTGTGCATGGATTGGCAAGATCAATTTACAAATTGTCGAAGGATGAGGCCCCATCGAAAGCGGCCTCATCCTTCGACAATTTGTCAGTGCTCATTTTTTCTTCCTTCGACCGCAGGCCGAGCGAACAGGTCTTCAAGGAACAGTGTGCGCAACGCCTCAACGGAAGCTTGATCCAGCGGGGCAAGAAAGTGACTGAGCGTTGAGCGATGAGGAAGGTGTTCCCGCTCAAACAGAGCCATGAATGGGTGAACAAAAGGCTGCAACCACTCATAGCACGCTTCGAGTGTACGTTCGCTACTGACCACATAGCCCAGATTGTGCAGAGATCTGGATAGTGACACCCGAAGAGCGAGAGGAGTCATCGGTCTCCTTCTCAAAGGCCATGTGTTTTCTTTCCCTCGTATCACCCAACCAGCGGGATTGCTGCGTCTTCTCGCTTGTTTCCTTTAACGTCAAGCTGAGAGAGAGCTCACCAGGGGATGTTTCCGTTTTCATCCTGAAAGGACCCTGTTGGGCCGTCTTCGCCCAAAGTTGCGAGATGCACGATGACCGTCGCTGCCTGCTCAACGGTTCGAGAGCCTCTGTGGTTATTGAAGTCCGTGTTCGTAAAGCCAGGATCAGCGGCATTCACCTTGATAGGAGTTCCGGCTAATTCTTTTGCGAATGCAACGGTAATCGCGTTGACTGCCGCTTTCGAGGATTGATACGGCAAATTGTTGAACTGAAAAAACTCATAGTGCTTGTCGCTGGCCTGCGTGATCGAACCCAGCCCGCTTGAAACATTCACAATTCTCCCAATTGCAGACTTGCGCAGCAAGGGCAACATGGCTTTGGTGACCGCCACCACCCCAAACACATTGATGTCATAGACCGTTCTCATGACCGAGAGCGTGGTATCGCTTGGTGTGTTTGCATTGCCTCCTGATATGCCTGCGTTATTAATCAGGATATCGAGCCTCCCAAACCTATCCGCAAGAGATTGAGCCGCTTGCGCAATGCTCATCTCATCAGTGACATCGAGCTCGACAAACGTGGCCTGAACAGAGAGAGCGGCCAGTTTTTGGACCGCCTCTTCACCTCTTGCTCTATCGCGAGCCCCAATGAGCATGTGGATACCCTGCTGTCCTAGCCGCCTGGCCGTCTCAAATCCAATCCCCTTATTTGCACCGGTAATCAGGGCAAGCGTCGTATTGGGCATAGTGAAATCTCCTTTCTCTCTTCGTTCTGATGCTGCCGCCTGTAGGCGTAATCTTCCGCTCAAACCGCTCTGACTTTCTCAAGAGCCTGCGTGAGGTCGGTGAGTTCCTCGACGGAAAGGCGTTGCGAGATACGGGCAACCCACTCATTTTCATACTCAGCCAAATTCGAGAGTAGTTCCCTCCCTTTTTCCGTCATGCCAAAGGTTCTTCGTTCTCCGGTCGATGGCAGACTCATAGATCGCCAGACCCTCATCCACCAGCGCATCAGCGAGTCGCTGAAGGCTCTGTTCGTCGTTGAGGTACCTGTCTTTTCGTCCAGTTTCACCTGAGTCGATGTCTCCTGCACAGAGAAAACCGTCACAAACCTTCTGTTCAGATCGTGACTTCTCATGAGAAGTCAGACACGATCATGATGCTTCAGGGAAAGTATAGCTAGAGCCGGGAGAAAATGCATCAACCCCTGGTTTGATTTCGGTGACGTGTCTTTCTCCACCCTGGAGTGGATGACCTCCAGCCGCCGTGGCGCAGAAGACGAGCGCATGCTGTGCACAAAAGGAGGACTCCTCAGCGTCTGCTCAAGCTAAACCCATCTGACGAGCTTTGATGATCACCTGCGCCCGGTCACGAGCACCGAGCTTGGAGAAGATATGATTGATATGGGTCTTGACGGTGGCGTCACTCACAAACAGTGCCGCCGCAATTTCCGCATTACTTTGGCCCTGCGCTATTAGCCGCACCACTTCCAGTTCGCGCACGGTCAGGCCCGATTTCTCTGCCTCTACGAGCGGTTGAGCATCTTCAGAGACTGGTGGGGGCACGGCATGAAGTCCAGCTAGCAACTGAGCGGCGCTGGACGCTTGCAAGAGCACCTGCCCGCGTGCAACGGCTCGTATGGCTGTAGCTAGCTCCTCAGCGCTACAATCTTTGAGCAAATACCCCGCTGCCCCTGCTCGCATGCCTTCCACGACCAGTTCTGGCGTATCAAAGGTGGTCAGCAGCAGGATGCGCGGCCCTGCTGCGCCCCCCGCATGGGGGAGTGCTGCCTGCTTCAGAATGCGCTCGGTGGCCTCGATGCCATCGAGCAGGGGCATGCGAATATCCATCAGAATGACGTCAGGATGCAGGGTTTCTGCTATCCTGGTTGCCACGAAGCCGTTCTCGGCCTCTCCGATCACTTCCATGTCTTCGGCGTCTTCCAAGATGATGCGCAACCCTTCGCGCATCAGGCGTTGATCATCGGCAATCAAGACGCGGATCTTCTTTTCGCTTCTGCTCATCTCTTCCTCCGGGCCGCTTTCTCGTTGGATGGCTTAAATGGCAGCGAGAGCCTGACCAGGAAGCCGAGGCTTTCCATCGGTCCTGCCACGACCTCGCCGCCGAGGGCCTCGGCTCGCTCACGCATGCCCTGCAGTCCGTGATGCCCGCCCGCTCTGTTGCTTCGTTCGTCCCTTGCCAAGAGGCTTTGTGGCGTTGCGTTGGCGCCTGCCCCATCATCACGTGCCTCTAAGATCAGAGTTGTTTTCTGCCAGTGGAGGGTGATCCAAACGGTCTGGGCCGCGCCATGGCGATGAGCGTTGGTGAGCATCTCGCGCAAGGCCAGTTCGAGCGTTTCCTTCTGCTCCTGGCTCATCTTGTGGGGAGTGCCGCTCTCTTCCATGCGGCAGTGGATGCCCGTTCGTTCGTTAAAGGTGGTAGCGATCAAGTGCAGGCTTGCGCTCAGGTCGTCCAGCCCGGTAGCTGTCGGCGGTTTCTCGCGCAGTAGGCCAACAACACGGCGGCTCTCGGTGATGCTTTCGCGGATGAGGGCTGCCATATCATCCAGTTTCTCTGCCAGACGTTGGGGATCGCGTGTCAAAAGATGGCGTGCCGCCTGAACCTGGATCGAGAGGACGGAGAGCGAGTGCGAAAGGACATCATGGATATCGCGGGCGATCCTGGTGCGTTCCTGCTCGGCCGCCAGTGCTTCTGCACGTCTCGTCTGCTCTCTCAGCAGTTCTTGGGTCTGCTGCAATCTCAAGATGAGCAGCAGTTGCATCCGCCGCGACCATCCCACTGCGCACAGAAGGCCAGCCAGCACCAGGGAGGATGGCAACGTCCATCCCGTGTTGGGAGGTCTAACAGGGAACACGAGCACAGATCCATTCGTCGTGATCAGCGCGAGGATGCACACCCCGGAGAGCGGCAGTGACCATGCTGGAGGAAAACGATAGAGCACCGTAATACAGAGCAGAAACAATGCCACATCACCCCAGGTGTCGGGAAAGGCCAGATTCAACAGCATGCCCAGACCAATCATGACGAGGTAGATTAAGAGGACCAGGAAAAATCGCTGGCATCTTCTTGCGAGCAGGAACAGCGCACAGGCCCCGAGAAAAAGCAGTTCCATACCCACGATGGTGATGAGTGGGGCATGCTGGCTGAGTGCCAGCCGAGTGTAGAGTGTTGCTGTAAAGAGGCGCACTGGCGTCGTGAAGCCGATCACCCCCGCGACAACCAGGAGAGCAGCATCAGTGGTGAGCAGGATCGCCCGCGCAAATGAAGAAGGGATGTGCTGACTGCGCGGTGCATTGTTCCACCATCCTGCTTTTCCTGCTCCTCGTTGTTCAAGAGGGGCGGTCACGAAAATCGTGAGTTCATACCATGCTGCCAATCTGTTCATACTCCTGACTCCCTCTGCTCCTGGATAGATGTGTGCCCCTTGCTCTTTCCACCCTGATAGTATAGCGTATCCATGCTTCGCTGCCATCCCCCTCAGGGTTGAGAAAACCGATGCGTGAAGATCCACCCAGAATCAACTCTGGGGTGGATGTCTTGCGGCCCTCTCCCGGCTACACTTTACCGCAGCACCATGCGTCAGTCACAGCCTGTCTCCTACGATCAGCATCAGGATATTTGAGAGGTATTTCGATATACTGATGTATGACAGGTGTTGATGACTACAGACTGTTTTTGCAAGGAAGGTAAAAGTAATGAGTCCATCTCCTTTTTCCCAATCCAATATGAAACAATCGAACGAGAAGAACAACAAGAATCATCGTGGCTCACGGTTTCGCAGCATACTGCCAAGTCTGTTGATGAATGTCGCTGTGCCTTTGCTGGTCGACGTGCTGGCACAACGGTATATGTCTACCATTGATGCCCTGTTACTTGCCAGCGTCGTACCAGTTCTGTTTACGCTTGGCAACTTTGTTGTGAAGAAACACGTCGACTTTTTGGGCATCCTTTCCATCATCAGTCTGCTTCTTTCCGCTGTCATTGCCTTGCTGTTTAATATTCCACGGCTGTTGCTCATTCAGACTTCTTCTGTCATAGGCCTCCTTGGTCTGCTGATGCTCATCTCGCTCCTCTTTCCCCGGCCAGCCTTATGGTATCTCGCGCGTTCACTGTTGGCTCAGAACGATCCACCGCACTCTGCGAGTTTTCAGTTCGGTTGGTCCAACCTTCCCCAGTATCGCTCATTCTACAGGACGTTGACCGCTGTTTGGGGAAGTGTGACCGTTGCGAACCTCCTCTTGCAGGCAACGCTGGCTTTTACCCTGCCCATTCCGGTGGTGCTGGTGCTCAATCCTCTTCTCGTTATCTGTATTATGACCTTGACTCTCGGCTGGTCCGTCCGCACCGTCAATAAAAACAAACCCCTCTTCGACCAGGTTCGTCAACAAACAGCGCAGTAAGGACATCTCATGAAGAAGCCCGATACTTCTTTACAGCGTCAGGGGATGGCTTCCTGAGCACGGAATGCTAGCCGTGAGCGTACTTCGTAGCGCACCTGAAAGGAGTGGAGACGGAGTCCACAGGAGTTCTCCATGGTTTCTGGCTTATTCGCACAATGACATTTCCTTGGAGATTGCTTGGCCTACCTGGCACGGTGAGATATCCTTCTTGCAAAGCTACAAGAATACAGAAAGGAGACCCAGAACATGACTCTCGTGAGGAAACCTGTCATTCATGGTGAGATCAATGGTTTTTGTGATCCAAGATTTGAGCGCGTTGCCACCGCATTTGAGCAGAATTTTCGCGGTTTCGCCACCATCCACCTGCGGGTTGAGAAGAGCGATGAGTAAAGATCAACCCGCAGGTGGATGGCTTGCGGCCCTTTCCTTGCTACACTGCACCGCAGAAGAGACGAACCACGGAAAACCAGGCGGTTGTCTCCAGAGCAAAGAACACACGCGAAGCCGTCAAAAATACAGGAGTGTTTCTGCCGTTTTCAAACGAGCAAGAGAAAGAGGAGTCCGTTGTATGCATCTCATCTTTCACGATCCCTCGTTTTCCTATGAACTGTTGCGTACCATCGGCTGCGCGGTCTATGGGGGAGCCGATATCGGGGAATGCCTCTCAACCGCCTCGCGCATTCAGGAGGGCGACAGTGAGAGCTGGTATCAGGAATGGAGCCGAACGGCTCAACGGGTCGAAGCCCTGGCTGATGCCGCTCTCGCTGCTGGATCGTCTGTCAGTGCACGGGAAGCCTATCTGCGTGCCTCCAACTACTATCGCAGTGCTGAGTTTTATCTGCACACTACCCCTGACGATCCCCGCAGCCTCCCCACCTGGGAAAAGAGCCGCTCCTGTTTCCGTCAGGCGCTCGCCATCAGCACGCTTGCTTATCAGGAGGTAGAAATTCCTTATGAAGACACGAGCTTGCCAGGATACTTCTACCAGGTGGATCGCACTGAGACGCCGCGTCCCACTTTGCTCATGCACGGCGGCTACGACTCCACCGGGGAGGAACTCTACTATAAGTATGTGGTGGCCGCCCTTCAGCGTGGCTATCACTGTCTGACTTTTGAAGGGCCGGGTCAGGGGCAGGTTATCCGCCTGCAAGGGCTGCCCTTCCGTCCCGATTGGGAAGCGGTTGTCACTCCGGTGGTCGATTACGCCTGCACGCTTCCCCAGGTGGACCCGGACCGTCTGGTCCTTCTGGGTATGAGCTTTGGAGGATACTTAGCTCCACGCGCTGCCGCCTACGAGCATCGACTGGCGAGCTGTATCGTCGTGGATGGGCTCTACTCTTTCGCCGAGGTCATGCAGAACTCCGCGTCAGATCTTCTAGCCTCTTCACCAGAAGGAGAAGCGGAGAACTATAATGCCGTGGTCCAGGCCGTGATGCAAAAGAGCACGATGGTGCGCTGGGCGGTGACGCAAGGCATGTGGACCTTTTCAGCCCCCTCGCCCTACGCGTTTTTGCAAAAGACGAAGTTCTATACGCTCGAAGGGATTGCGCAGAACATCACCTGCCCCACCCTGATCTGTGATGCTGAGCACGACCTGTTTTTTCAAGGGCAGGCCAGCAAACTCTATGACGCGCTGACCTGCCCCAAAACGTATCTCTTCTTCTCGGAAGCAGAGGGGGCGGGAGAGCATTGTCATGAAGGAGCGCTTCTGCGCCTGAACCAGGAGGTGTTTGCGTGGCTCGACCAAACGGTGTAGCGGAAGAGACACGAGAACGAGGAGAAAAACACATGAGTATTGAATTGAATCCCACCACTGGCGTGCGCCTGGATGTCTTAGGGCCGACGGTGGAGTTTCTGACCTCGCCGCAAGAGGCGCACAATGACCTCTGCGCAATGCGGGGTGTGATCCCACCTGGCGCCTTTGTTCCGCTGCACAGTCATGGGGACGTGGAGGACTTCTTCCTCCTCTCCGGCCAGGTGCAGGCACTCAAACAAGTTCTGGGAGGGTACGAATGGATCGAGGGGAAAGCGGGGGATCTCATTCACGTGCCGAGCGGCGTCCCCCACGCCTGGCGCAATGTTGGAAGTCTCCCTGTGGTCATCCTTATCCACACAACGTCAAAGATGGGACGCTTCTTTCAGGAGGTGGGCCGACCGGTGACAGACACGCCTCAACCGGTGACCGCCGAGGATCTGGCACGCTTTCTGAGCGTTTCCGCTACCTATGGCTACTGGAACGCCACACCCGAAGAGAACGCGGCGATCGGCATCCCTTTGAGCTTCTAGAAAGGTGAAAAATGTATAATAAGATATTAAAGGATACATATGATCACACAAGTATTTCATCTGGAAAACAAACAGAAAAGGAGAGAAGAGGCAGCCTCCGTCTCGTTGTGGACCTCAATCGCTGTCAGAGCTACGCGCAGTGCTGCTTTCTCGCCCCGGACGTTTTCCGACTGTATGGCGAGGAGGCACTTCTCTATGACCCG
>Ga0070741_10018634_pt1 | contig 11209 bp, 10 predicted proteins | sample Coa_R1_4_FD_66440 | JGI IMG/M metagenome (GOLD analysis project Ga0070741, IMG submission 66440) | Surface soil microbial communities from Centralia Pennsylvania, which are recovering from an underground coalmine fire - Coalmine... | ecosystem: Environmental > Terrestrial > Soil > Unclassified ...
CACGACAACAAAGAGAACAAGATCTTTTCTCATCCCTTCGACCTGCGAGGCTTTCCTTCCTGCCTCCTCCTTTTCTCGCGAAGCGTAGCATACCTCAAAACAGGCTGCAAGAGTATAGGAAGAAAGTCGTTCTTGTTGATCTTATGGACACATGAAGGAGCAAGAGAGGGATGATAAAATTAGCTACAAGTTTCGACATCTCAAGCGAGTATTATGTAGACATAGACGTAGACGTAAGTGTAAATGATACTATGATAAATTGCAACTAATATTGTAAACATTTCTATACGTATCTGTTAACGTCTACGTAATCGTAGATGAATGTAGACGGCTACGTTGATGTATTCTTATGATATCAATCAGATGATAAGATAGACAATTACGGTTATGGATAATGAGGTTTAAATTACCTATGTTTCTGGCAGAGCTCTTACAAGATAAAATGCCATGCAATTCCAGGGGAGTAATGAAGAGGCGTATGTTTGTATGGCATTCTCCTTATTTTCTTAAACCACATTATAAGATATATAAGGACGAGAGAAGAAAGAGATCTGGCCCACGCTATTTGTCGTTCACGGGCCTTTCTCCCAAATGTCGATCTATTTGGACAATGGAAAACCCCATGTCAAATGTTTGTCAAGTCCTCAACCCGCTCCTCTAAGAAGCTGGAGGGGGGCATTGGACAATTTGACATCGATTCCGGGGGTAGCCAAATCCGAAGATTGTGAATAAGTTATGGCAGTAGTCTGGAACGATTAATTGTTAGGTATCAGACATATTGACGACTATGTGTACGAGGATGTAATTGTCTCCGTATACGTATGCGTTTACACATTGCGATGTTCTCATGCCGTTGTGCTGCAAATGCTGCCTCCGGCGGGGACTGGTTTGCTCCATTTGTTATCATCCAGGTTGGCAAATGAAGTTTTGTAATAAGACCTGGTATAAGATGTATAAGATAAGTTTGTACATGCTTTGTTTGATCATGGAAGCCCAGTACATATCTTTTATGATGGATACTACGCTTCGTTGCTATGATGTTGTGTTGTATGTTAGGTCAAAGTAGATCTATCAGGTTGTCTATTTATTTTTTTGCTTTTCTGCTTTTCTTGCATCATGGCTTGCTGGCTGCACTCTCCTGGCTCTAGCAGGCGTTCTAGTCTCTCCTCTAACTGACACTGCTTGCTGCTACTTATCCCTATCCTGTCTGGGCTTGTCTCGCGTTATCGATGGACAAATTTGCCAGAGTTTTTGTATAGGGGAAGCACTCTAGGAGATGGTGGAAAGTATTCCTACCTATACTTTGCAGTGAGTAAGGCATTGTGCGATATCATGTTTTTCTCTGCGATACATTCTCGGGCAAATGCGCGTTTGTCCCTGGAAGGAGACAGGACCGTTGTAGGATGCTCTTTGTATAAGGTGCTTCTGGAGCAGGAAGGAAATTTCCAGATGTGTAGAAGCGAAATTGCTCAACTCCGCCAACAGATTGAGCGTGAACTGGTTGCTATGCAGCGTGGTTTGACGGGTATTTCTTCTGGTACGGCTCGTCATGTGTTCATTCATACGCGTATGGAACGCATTGGCGCTTGCCAGGATATCCTGGCCAGTCAACTTGGAGAGGCGGCTGCGAATCATATCGTTTGCAATCTTTATATGCAAGCGATGGAACAAGGTCTGTCATCTGAGAGGGATTCATAGGATGTATGCGTAAGGTGTCCTTTCTGTTTGTCAAGTTATCTATAGAGGAATAGAGGATAGTGGTATGTTGGAGGAGTTTAAGAAGCTCTATGACTACTATCGCTGGCTGCGATACATTACCTGGCTGGGACTCCTGTGTGCTGCCCTCTTCCTTCTATGGGCGTCTGGTGGCTTTTTCCCGCAGGTATTGCTGCTATGTGTCCATACGCTTTTCCAGCTTCCATATGCATGGCATGTACAGGGGATTTTCAGCCTCCTTTCTCTGATAGCTCTACCTGTGACGTTGCTGGTATGGATTGGTGCATGGTACCTTTTGCTGAGGAGTATTTTGTTGTTATTGCGGTATCATCGCAAGTTATATCTCTTAAAACGGCAACGGCGCGCGATAGAGTGGTTGCCTTCAAGCCAGTTATCGCTGGCTGTTTCTATGCCAGGGGGTAATGCTGTTGTGGGTGACACGTTTACTCTTGAGATGCCTCGGCTACGGCTGCCACAAAAGCCTTCACAACCCTTACAACAGGACAACTGGGAGCAGGTGTATCAGGTATCACAACCGCTTCGTATACCGGAGCAACTTGCCATACAGGAGGTGCCTACACGTCCTGATAATTCTACGGCTATGGCTGGCAGAGCTTTCTCCATACAACCTCTGATTGTTGGAGTTGGTTGGCACTCCGGGATTGTACGCAGGCACAATCCGAACGAAGATAGCGTGGTAGTTTTGCAAGGAACATGTACGTATCATGGGCAACTTGTTCCTTTTGGACTCTTCGTTGTTGCCGATGGAATGGGGGGTCATGATTGTGGTCAAGAGGCCAGCCGGATCGCCATTCAGAGTATGATGCATACCGTCTTGCAAAACATCGTTATGGGTGACGAACTTACCGATGAATTTCTTATAGACATGATGATAGGTGGGGTTGATTGGGCGAATATGGCTATATGCCAGCATGCACAGTCGCGGGGCAAACATATGGGGACGACACTGACCGCTGCCCTGGTGGTTGGTATGAAAGCCTATATCGTGAATGTCGGCGATAGCCGCACGTATCTTTATCGGGAGGGGGCGGGACTGACGCAGATTACCAGGGATCACTCGCTGGTGGCCTCGCTGGTTGCCAGAGGCCAGATTACTCCCGATGAGGTCTATACCCACCCGGAACGCGGCCAGATCTATCGTTGCCTGGGATCTGAAAATAGCGTCCTGGTTGATTGGTTTATGGCTGATCTGTGTACACATGATAGCTTATTACTCTGTTCTGATGGTCTATGGGAGATGGTGCGTAACCCGGAGATCGAGCGTATCTTACGCAGCAGCAGCGACCCTACACGAGCGAGCGAAACGCTGATCCAGGCTGCTCTACGCAATGGTGGAGCGGATAACGTAAGCGCTATCGTGCTGCGCGTACCGTAGCAGCAATCTCTCTTGACATAACGGCTCTTTTCACATTATCATATTTGTATGAGCGACCAAACAACTACGAAACAGAAGAGAACCTGGAAGCATCAGGAAGACAACCGCGAACGCTTGATTGCAGCTGGCTATACTATCCTTTCTGAGAAGGGCATTGAGGCCACAACCGTCAAGGAAATTGCCCATCTTGCAGATGTTTCTCCTGGCCTGTTCCATTATTATTTTGCCTCCAAAGACGAACTGTTGCTTGCTGTGCTGCTGGAGGCTGGCAAGCGTTTTGCTCAACAGTTGATGCAGGAATTGCAGACGATGCAACCCGAGCAGAACTTTTCTGATGTCGCGATGTTTGCAGTTTCTCGTGTGGGCAGTAGAGATCCAGCATGGTATCGCTTGCGCTATGAACTCTTTGCCCTCGGTTTGCGCAAACCTGCTTTCCTGCCTAAAGTGGGCGAGTTCCTTGCCAAAGGGCGGCAAGGGATCGCGCAGGTGATACAGGAGCGCACTGGCGTCGATGAGGTGCAGGCTCAAGCTATCGCTGCGGTAGTGCTTGCCAGTTCTGATGGTCTGGGTTTGCAGCATCTCGCCCAGCCCGACTTTGATTTTACCGCTGCCTATCGGCTTATCCAGCGCTTGTTAGTTGCTGGACCTCCATCCAGGGAATAATTTTTTATACGCGAATCTGGTTAGTCGTACAACCAAATTCTGAAAGAGGGGAAAACAGGCTATTATCTGGTTGGTTGTACAACTAGATTGAGTAAAAGGACTGTTTAAAAAGGAAAGGAATAGTTTCATGGCTAAACCATATCGAGTCACATTTTTTGCCCGTATGGGCAACGTTCTGGCGACGATCCTGGTGCGTGCTGGTTTGACCGTAGGACAGATCTCACTGCTCACAGTACGTGGGCGTAAGAGCGGTCAACTGCGTACAACTCCGGTGGCGGTCGTTGAACTGGATGGGAAACGCTACCTGGTTGCAACCTTTGGATTGGTGAACTGGGTACGCAATTTACGAGCGGCCAGGGAAGGCACTCTCACGCGCAATCGTCGTTCTGAGACCATCGCTGTAACCGAATTGCCACCAGAGGAAGCCGCCCCTATCCTGAAAGCGTGTCTTGGGTCCGGTCCCGGCTTCGCTCGATCCTACTTCGATGTCACTGCAACATCTCCAATTGAGGATTTTGTTCATGAGGCTTCACGTCATCCTGTGTTTTTAGTGCAGACTGTTGAGGGAACGCAGCAGGAAATTGGAGCTGGAAATCGAATAATGCAGCGATAAACAGTCTGATCCCTCAGCGAGGGATACTAAGTATGTTTCTCTGTCATAATAAAATGGCGAGGAAACAACTGGTCTTCTTATAGCCATAGAACTCTTGATCGGATTACCTGCACCTGAGGCGCACTCAAGTGTGGTACCCGCTTTTGTAGGATTAGCGTGCGAAAGCGGGTACCATGCTTGAGTGCACTGCACGTGTAGCGGCGTTGATAATGATTTGTAGGCGGAGAAAGTTGAGCCGGAAAGGTGCCTGGCACGCACTCGGCTCAACTCCTTGTTCGTATGAGATGCCTTTAATCGGCATCCTCATCCCCATCATAATGGCTCAATGTTTTCACCCCAAAAAATCCTGGAGCATCCGGCTTCGACTTGGATGGTCCAGCTTTCTTAATGCTCTAAATTCCACCTGGCGTACAGCCTCGTGGCTTAACCCTAGTTTCTTGCCAGTCTCCGAAAGACTGTGCTCTCCATTACCGTCTAATCCGTATCTAAGTTGTAGTACTCTCCTCTCTCGCTGTGATAGACACTCCAACAAATCCCGCACATGCGCCTGAAGCGTTTGTGAAATGACGATACGCTCGGGCGAATACATCGGGTCGTCTTCCAACATCTCACTGAGAGAGATTTCGTCATCACCCCCTTTACGCGGCATATCCAGGCTCACCGTTTCCTGATTGGTTGACAGTAGCCCGATGACCTGTTGCACGCTTATCTCCATCTGGTCCGCCAGTTCCTCCAGCGTTGGCTCTCCACTTGCCCCTTGCTCCTGCTGCATGCGCCTTCTCACTCGCCCCAGGCGCTTGATCTCCTCCACTTTATAGAGCGGCACACGGATCAGATGTGCCTGCTCGGCCAACGCACGCGTGATGTACTGGCGTATCCACCACGTTGCATACGTGCTAAAGCGATAGCCTTTCTTATAGTCGAACTTCTCAACGGCGTGCATAAGACCCATATTGCCCTCCTGGACGAGGTCCATCAGGTCAACGCCAAAGCCTTTGTATTTCCTGGCAATGTGGAGCACGAGGCGCAGGTTGGCTTCAATCAGCTGATGCTTGGCATCGTTGGCTTCGCGAACTGCTTCTGCATCTTTCGTCTCCTTCGTCTCTTTGGCCGAGCGCAGACCACGCTGCCTTATGCCAACCCTTGTCCGCTCAATTCTCTCTGCCAGTGTAGTGACCTCTTCCGCTGTGAGAAGTTCGACCTGTCCGATCTCATAGCGATAGAACCTGCTTGCATCATTGAGATTTGGTGTTTCCGTGTCGTCTCCGTAGTTAGAAAGACGGACGCGCTCTTCTTCCCTGGCTGTGTCGATCACAGTTATATTTTTCATCTGGACATCCTCCAATGTGGGTAGTATTGGCCTCTGTGAAAGTGAGTATACGTGGGGGAGCTTTCTATCATCTCCTAATCTGCTTCCGCTGGTTATGCATGAAAATTTGGGGGAATGCTATTACAGGGTGTCTGGAAGTTCGTTTTGGGGTACTGGGGATAGATGTTTTCTAGCAAATTGTTCGTAGTGGCATCGTTGCCGGTCTCCATTTTCGTTACAGATGTACAAGTCTTATACCAGTCTTATTATGTTCCTTCATCGGTACAATGTCTTTCCAGGCCAGACCTCGGCTTCTGGACTCCGACGATGTAGCAGGATGAGTAGAGACGTGTGGCCCTGGAAATGCAGGAGAAGCCAGGGTAGTTGTGATAGTTGTAACGGTTGTGACACGCCTTTTGCGAAGTAAAACTGGTAGTTGAGATGTTGTGAAGTTTATGGCATCTGTAACGGTTGTGATCACCGTTTTGTGAGATGAACTAAGGTTTTGGGGTATTCTAAGAACTCTGGAACTTGTAACGGTTGTAAACAAATTTCCTAGAAGTCGATGGGATGTATCCCATTGAGGAAAGGAGCAGGATATATACTTCTTTGCTCTTAGTATAACATGATCTAAGCGGGGAATCAAGGGTGCAGTGAAACATTGATTGAGTTCGTTTTGGCATTCTCTAGATGTTGGCTTGTGACTGCTGCGCGTGGTGATAGGCGTGTAGAGCGAGCAGATTTGAGGCGAAAAGTAACAGCACAACCATTAGTGCTTAAAAAAGTGCTCCACATCGGGCATTATTAGGGCGGCTTCTCACCGCTTTTGGTGATAGTCTGTGGGGAAAGAAGCAGAAAGGAACATACGCTATGGCTGAAGACAATTTTACGCTCACGACGTTCTACATTTCCTGGAAAGCGTATCAGGATCACATCAGAGGGGCACTTGCACCCCTCACTGCGGAGCAACTTGCTCTGCGCGCTGCACCTCATCTGCGCTCTATTGGCGAGAATGCCCTACACATCATTGCCTGCCGTGCCTCCTGGTTCACCGATTTCCTGGGCGAGGATGGTGGCGAGGAGATAAAGGTGTATGCAGGTTGGAATGAGGATGCGCTAAAGCTGGGAGCGTCCATCCCAACCGCAGCTGAACTGGTCCAGGGTCTCGATTGCACCTGGCAATTCATGGAGGATTGTCTGGCCCGCTGGAGTCCCGATGATATGCGACAAACCTTTCCCGATGAATGGGATGGCAAAAAAATCGACTTGTCGCGTGCCTGGGTTGTCTGGCATGTGATGGAGCATGACCTGCACCACGGTGGCGAACTTTCGCTGACCCTTGGCATGCAAGGACTCCCAGCGGATTTCCCAGGCTAGAGCCTGTTAAAGACTCGACATGGAGAAGTGGTTACCTGAACGACGAAGCGGATTTTGTGACTTTTCCCAATTGAGCTCTGAATGGTCACTCGTCTCTTGAGAGCGTTATCTTGACCATTCTATGCTCACCGGTGAAACCCGCTTTCTCTATGGCTTTCTTTGAAGCATGGTTGTCAGCGGCACATGAACAGATAGGTTTCCATCCCGCCTCATAGCAGTGGTGCTTTAATTGAGTAAGCATGAAGCTGCCCAGACCTCTTCGGCGATGGGATTGAGCCACGACCATGCCCAGATCGGCATAAGGAGGCTGTTGCTGACTGGGGATGCATTCTCCTGTTGCTACCAATGTCTGCTGGTCATACAGGACAAAGAGTTCTTCGCGGTTGAGGCGTTTGTGAAGGAATGGCTCAATCCACTCCCCAGGCCCTTCCGTGTTTGCTCGATAAAAGCCCACGATATCAGCTAACTCGCTCTTTTCGGCTCTCCTGAAGATGCCCCTGTTGAGGCTAGATGGTAACTCTATGCGTTGGTTATCGCGAAAAAGATAACTATGAAGCTCGATGCCTATTTGAGCATCAAGGCATAAAGAGAAATATAAGGGTTCTATGGTGCTTGCAATGGCATACTGGATATCATAAGTGGAGACAATCCAGCGAAAGATCTCCTGTGATCGTGCACGGTAGTTTTCAAACTGATAGTTTTCCAAAAGGTGGAAACGCAGCAAAGAATTGTTGGAGCCTATGCAGAAATAGCCCACATGCTGCTCGCGGTCTTGTATTTCCCAAAAAGTCGCATGAGCAATGACTGTACTCTCCCACATCCCATCCATAGGAGCAACAAGGGTGCGCAGATAGTCATTTCTTATCTGCTGTATGATATCGGGATGCTCAAGCTGAGTAGATGTTAGCAATGAAATGCCTTTCTGTTATTTGTTCAGCCTATGATATGATATGCGACAGGGAGCGCGCAACGCTCTCCAGTGAAATGAAAAGAGAAATGATGTATGGAACAATCTCTCCTGACTATCTCGAAAACGACTGTGCGGCGGTTTGTGCTGGGGCGACAAGGTCTGTGGCCAGGACGCCGCTGGATCGGCAAGGATGGTACCGCGCAAGCTCTGCGTTTCATTGAGGCACTTCAGATGGACCCGTTGAATGTTGTGGCTCGCAGCCACGATATTGTGCTGGCGAGCCGGGTTCTTGATTATCAACCGGCGTATCTTGATCAGCTGCTTTATGAAGATCGCGAGTTCTTTGATTGGGGTGGTGCTCTCTTCATCTATCCTATGTCTGAACTGCCATATTGGCGTGTGGTGATGCGGCGTTGTAATCGAAAGGTGCGTTGGGCGACGTTTGCTGCCGAGAATCAAGAACTGCTGGACGAGGTGCGGGCTGAATTGCAAGCACGTGGCCCTCTGGGCAATCGCGATTTCACCGGACGCACACGCGTTACTAGCTATCGTGGGAGCAAGGATACAGCGCTGGCTTTGTTTTATTTGTGGCTCACTGGTGAACTGATGATCCATCACCGTAAGGGCTTTGAGCGGGTGTATGGCTTCCGAGATCATATTGTACAGCCTGATCTGAATTGTGTGGCTACTGATGAAGAGGCGGAACGCTTCTTTGCGCTCAAGGCAATAGCGTTTATGGGCTTGATGCGTGAGGGCGCATGGGGCAGCCATTTCGCTGGTTTCATTGAGCGGCGTGTGAGTCGCGATGAGGCTTGCCAGTGGTTAGATACGCTGGTGCGGCAAGGTGCGATAACACCTGTGAGGATCGAGGGGTCAAAAGAGAATTGGTATGTACTCAGTAGCGACGTTCCTTTCTTGTTAACTCTTGAGGCGGGCGGCGTTCCTGATGAGTGGCAACCACTGGGCGCGACTACTCGCGATGAAGTCGTTTTTCTGGCTCCGCTGGATATTGTCAGTACACGTGGTCGGGCTAGCTGGTTATTTGATTTTGAGTATATCTGGGAAGTCTACAAGCCCGCGGCAGCGCGGCGTTGGGGCTATTACACACTGCCTGTTTTATATGATGATCGGCTTGTTGCGCGACTCGATCCAAAGCTTGACCGCGCAACCTCTACACTGCTGATCAATGGTTTCTGGCTTGAGGAGCATGCTCCAGTCAACGACCTGGCTTTTGCGGCTGCTCTTGCACGTGGTTTCGAGCACTTTATGACCTTCCTTGGTGCTTTGCGGTTGGATATCTCGGTGGTAGAGCCGATTGCATTGCGCCTCCAGATACAAGATATGCTAAGTCAGTCAGTAGAGAAATGATGATGTGGTGCCAGAGGCAGAACTTATAGGCCTGGTGTCTCTTTGTGCAGGTTTTACTTTGACGAAACGCTTGTTTCGTGCTATGGTTAGCGAATGTGAAATTGCTATCAGGAGGATGCCAATAACTCGCTGCTGTGAATGGTCGGGAGTTCGGCGCAATAAAGATAATGATCAATTCTACCTCGTATAAGCGTGCTTCTGGTTGTTTGTTCGGATTGGCCTTTGGCGATGCCCTGGGAGCGGATACCGAATTTCTTAGCGTTAGCGAGATTTTACGCGGCTTCCCGCCTGATGGGCCGTCGCAACCGCTGGGTGATCCGGCATTGGTCACTGATGATACACAGATGACACTTGCGGTTGGCAAGGCGCTGCTGGAGGCTGCTCGCCCTTATACTGTCGCTACCCTGGAGGGGCAGCTCAGGCGGGCTTTTATTGAGTGGTGCGATAGCTCCGATAATAATCGCGCTCCTGGTATAACGTGCATGAATGCTTGTGAACGTCTGGCACAGGGTCTTGATTGGCACCAGGCCACAGCGATAAGTTCCAAGGGCTGTGGCGCTAATATGCGTGTCGCGCCTGTGGGCTTGTTGCCTGCCAGGCAAGATGGCGTAACACCGGAGATGCGGGCGGCGATAGCGCAGTTCCAGGCTGCGTTGACGCATGGGCATCCAACCGGTCTGGCGGCGGCGGATTTGACGGCGATGGCTATTGCCGATCTTGTCGCAGGGGGCGATCCTGCTGGCCTTCCTCAGCGCTTGCGGGAATATGCGCTCAGTCAACGTACATCTTATCATGAAGAATGGCTCGGTTCTTTGTGGCAACAAGCCATGGTCTTCGACACTCCACAGGAGTATATGGCACACGGATGGAATGAGTGTCTGCAGGTGCTGGATCGATTGGAGCAGGCGTTGCGCGTCATGGATCGGGCTTCAGATCCTTGTTTGCAAACCGGCGCGGGATGGGTCGCGGAAGAGGCTATGGCGACGGGCTTGCTCTGTTTCCTCCTGTATCCAGATGATCCTGTGGCGGCTATCAGGCGTGCGGCTGTTTCATCGGGTGATTCGGATTCGATTGCCTGTTTGACCGGTGCTTTTGCCGGGGCACATGCGGGGCTAGCTGCCTGGCCCGCTGAGTGGATTACACGTATAGAATATCGCGACCAATTGAGCAGGCTCGGTAATGCCTGGGATAGGTAGCTGGTTACCACGTAATTAGAGAAGATGTGATACATCATTTATTCGTAGCACCTCCATAGCCATCTCCGGGTAGAGTGGTGGGTAAGCATTGCGCTGCTCTTTTGTCAGGAAGCGTACCCGGCTGATCGCTCCATAGTCCATTTCAAACCAGACAGGCATCTCCGGTGAAATTTGTAGGATAACATGGAGGAGATAGGTGATAATGCCTCCATGAGCAAAGGCAACGATGGTATCCTGTGGCTCGAAGCGCCATTACAGACTTTCGCTGAGCTTTTTGTTATACTGTTGTTGCGAATAAGAAATGTAAGGGGGATGCGGTGCGTACAGAGTACGAAGCGACATTTCCAGATATTGACAAGGAGCAGATACGACAGCGTCTTATACAGTGTAATGCTCGTTTGCTCAGACCGGAATTTCTTCAGTTTCGCTGCGTGTTTGATTTGCCTCAAGGACAGGATATTCCTGGTGGATGGTTGCGCCTGCGTCAAGAAGGGAATCGCATTACGCTGACGCTGAAGGTGATCTCTGGTCAAACGATTGAGGGGCAGAAAGAGTTGGAAGTTGAGGTCAATGACTTTCAGCAGGCGGAAGCGTTGCTCTGTGCGCTGGGATATCACAAACGGGCCTATCAGGAGAACAAACGTGAACTCTGGGATCTGGA
>Ga0070741_10018635_pt1 | contig 11208 bp, 11 predicted proteins | sample Coa_R1_4_FD_66440 | JGI IMG/M metagenome (GOLD analysis project Ga0070741, IMG submission 66440) | Surface soil microbial communities from Centralia Pennsylvania, which are recovering from an underground coalmine fire - Coalmine... | ecosystem: Environmental > Terrestrial > Soil > Unclassified ...
CCCTCATTAGCTGGGTATCGGGCGCCTACCTGCTCACCCTGACGGGCTTCCTGCTGGTGGCCGGTCGCCTCGGCGACCTGTACGGCCACCGCCGCGTCTACATGGTCGGCATTGCCACCTACAGCATCGCCGGCGGGCTGGGCGGCCTGGCCCCCGACGCGCTGCTGCTGATCGTCCTGCGCAGCCTGCAAGGACTCGGCGCCGCGCTGATGAGCGGGAACAGCCTGGCCATCATCGCCAACGCTTTCCCGGGCGGCGAGCGGGGCCGCGCCGTGGGCGTCGTCCAGATCGCGGCGTCGTTGGGCGGCGTGGCGGGCCTGCTCTACAGCACCCTGTTCCTGGATGCCTTTAGCTGGCAGTGGCTGTTCTGGGTCCTCTGGCCGATCGGCCTGCTCGGCATCTGGAGCGCCCGGAAGCTGGACGAGGCCCGGCCGCGCGGCGATGCGACGCCCCTGGTGCGGCCGGACGTCGTCGGCGCGGTGCTACTGTTCCTCACGCTGGTCATCGGCTCGCTGTCGCTCAACCACCTGCACGGCGGGGAGCACAGCTTCCGGGAGGGCGCCTTCTACCACACGACGATGCAGGCCCTCGCCGTGCTGCTGCTGGGGGCCTTCGTGTTCGTCGAGCGGCGGCAGGCGCAGCCGCTGATCCGCTTCGGCGACCTGCGCAACCGCGACTTCAACGCCCTGGCCGTCTGCAACACGATCATGCACATGACGATGATGGCCGCCATCTTCACCATGCCCTTCCTGCTCGAGCGCGCGCTGCAGCTCCCGAAGAGCTACACCGGCGCGCTGCTCACCGTGCTGCAGCTTACCTGGGTCTTCCTGGCCTACGTCAGCGGCTACCTCTACGACCGCTACCGCGCCACCTGGCTCGTGCCTGTCGGCATGGCGCTCATCGCGCTCGGCCTGCTGGGCTGGGGGCTGCTGGCGCCGCTGGGCTACGGCGTGATCATGGCGGCGGCGCTGGTCATGGGCGTGGGCACGGGGCTGTACATGACCGCCAACAACACGCTGGCCATCGGCCTCATGCCCGGCAATCTCCGCGGCCTGGCTTCGGGCCTGCTGGAGACCACTCGCCAGCTCGGGCACAGCCTGGGAGTGGCGATCGCCAGCACGATGATGGGCGCGGCCGTGGCCGACGCGCTCAGCGGCGTCGGCTCGGCGACGGGGTTCATGATCGGCTTCCAGCAGGTCAGCCTGGCCATGGCCGCTGTCTGCGGTGTCGGGCTGGGCCTTTCCCTGCTCCCCTTGCTGCCCCGCGGCCCGAGCGCGCCGCGTGCGGCCGCCACGCCGGCGCCGCTGGCCGGCGCGCAGCAGTAGCAGCCGATCAGGGCTTCGGTCCGGCCCGCTGCCGGCACGGCGCACAGACCGAGCGAGACAGAGCGAGCGACGCCCGGCCCCGGCTGGCGACCCGGCACCGCTCGCTCTGCGTTAGCTTTATGTCGTCTCGAGTAGCGCCGTGCGGAGGCCTCAGGCGGCGTTCGGCTGGCGCGAGAGCATCTTGACCAGGTCGGACGCAGCACTGCGCGTCAGCTCCTCCAGCGCCGAGACGCCAGCGCGCTGGCAGATCGTCGTCTCCTCGGTGCCCGTGCGGCGCAGGTGGTTGCGAATCGCGCGGAGCTGCTGGTCGGTGGCCGGCTCGCCGGCCGCAGCCTGGCGGACGGCGGCGGCGACGCCGTTGGCATCGCGCCAGGCGGCCGGGCGTGAGGCCTGAGCCGGTCGGCCTGATGCCGCTGCGGGAGGAGCGCTACTGTACTGCGGCGCGTGCAGCGCGGCCTCTGCCAGCTCGCCCTCGATCTCCTCGGCCGATACCTCGCCCCCACCAACCAGGTCGGCCACCGCTCGGTTCTTCGACCGCGTATTGCCTGTGATCGTGATCTGTCCGTCGAGGCGCATCACCCAGGTGCCATAGTGCGTCGTCGGGCACCACGCAGGGGCGCTCGACACGAACTCGGAGCGCAGCGAGGGCAGATAGACGTAGCGGTGACGGCGAATCATGTAGCGGTAGCAGGCGCCATTGCCGACACCCGCGTGCGCCACGTGCTTCCGGCCAAGCGCGTACCCCTCCAGGGTAGCCAGCAGCTCGAAGACGGCCATGACTTCGGGTTTCGTCTGGCTGAAGTACCAACGCCCGCCGTTGCGGTGTCCTTCGGCCTGAAGCATTGCCAGCAGCATCGCGCGCCGGGCCTCCACGGTCAGATGGGTTACGATGCGTGGCAGGTCTGCCAGAGAGCTGATGCCGGCCCGCTCGAACAAGGCGTTGCCGGCGCGCTGCTGAAGGATGAACCGGTGGCTTGGCCGCAGCTCCGATGTGTGTCCCTGCGGGAACGTGCGCGGCGGTGATTGACTCGCGTACTCGCGACCCTCTGCGCCCACAAGCTCTCGGATCGCCGCGACGTACTCGGGCTTCGACTGGTCGATCTGTAGCTTCCGGTAAGGGCCGTTGTGATAAACCCGCTCACCCAGCCTTCTGGTCACCCAGTGTGCAGTCTCGGAGCCATCAGTACACAACCAGCCCAGCAGCGCCGCGTCCCGCGGCGTAAGCGGGCTATCCCCCCCTGGGGCCGGTGCAGCGAGGACAATGTTACCTCGGCTCGGCAAAGCGTTCGCCGGACGTAGCACTCGTTGTGGCGCACGCACGCGCTCGCCCTCCAGCTCGACGGCCCAGGAATGGTCTGGTGTGCAGCGGACGTCGAAGCTGCGGTTCTGCAGGCGGACCATCGGCAGCGAGGGATAGACCGTTATCGCTTCCAGGGGGGTCCAGTAGCAGCAGTCGTCGTCCACGGAGTAGGCCAGCACGTCCTCGCCGACCGAAACCTGGTCGTAGCGTCGGAAGCCGTTGCGGGTCAGGATCTCGGCCTCGAGAGGGACGCAATGCGCCACAGCACGCACGTCGTGGTCGGTGTGGGCGAAGCGGCGCTCGTTCGACGCGCACGAGCCGACGGCGTCGGCGTAGCGGCCGTTCGGCGCGATGGCGCGGCTGGAGATCTCCCAGACGAAGTAATAGCCCGGCTGGCCCGGGGTGCCGTACTCGCGTCGCTCCTCTCTCAGGAGCTGGTCCGAGATACCGAACGCGGCGGCGATCTTGCGCCAGCCGGACTTCTTGATCCGCGCCCGCCCCTGGATCTCCTGGTAGTCGTCCAGGGTGAGCAGGCTGCGCTTGAGCTCCTGGAACTGCTGCCAGGCGGCGAGCACTTCCTCCGGCGAGGCAACCGGCCGGATGATGCTGACCTCGTGCGGCGCCTCGGGGCTCATGATCTCGCGGCCGTTCTCCCGCTCGGCTACTACGATGGCGCGCTCGTCTCTCTGCTGCTCTTCCACCACTCTTCTCCTCTATGTCTCTCGGCGAGCCAGTAGCACATATGTTCTAACACATCCGACCGAGCGGCGCCAGCGCTAGAGAACAGCGAGGCATGGGAAGCTTTCCCGCCGCCAATACCCCCTCGCCCCTCGTGGGAGAGGGAGGGGGTAGGGAGTGAGGGGGGCCCTCGTCCTCCCCCTCGCCCCTGGTGGGAGAGGGGGGTAGGGGGGTGAGGGGACCGGCCCTACCGCAGCACGCTCAGCGCGTTGCCGCTCTCGATGCGCTCGCGCTGCTCCGGCGTCAGCCCCAGCGCCTCCATCGTGCGCACCATCTTCTCGATGTCACCGACGGCGAACGGGTAGTCGCTCCCGAGCATGAAGCGGTCCGGCCCAACCGTCTCCAGCGCGCAGCGCAGCGCGGGCAGGTGGAAGTTGGCGTTGTCGTAGAAAAAGCGCCGGAGGTACTCGGTCGGCGGCTTCGAGATGCGCTGCCGCGCCTCGGGGCGGGTGTTGTACGACGTGTCGAGGCGGTCCCACTGGTACGGCAGGTAGCCGCCGGCGTGGCAGAGGATCGGCTGCAGGTTCGGGCAGCGCTCGCAGGTCCCGCTGTACACCAGTCGCAGGGCGGCCAGGCAGGTGTCGAGCAGGTAGCCCACCGCCGCGGCGAGGTCGTACTCCTGCATGCACTCGATGCCGCAGGGCACCGTCGGGTGGATGAACAGCGCCAGGTTGCGGCGGTTGATCTCGTCGAACACCGGCGCGAACTCGGCTTTGTCCAGGGGCTCCTGCAGCACGTTGCCGCCCAGCACGATCCCGTGCAGGCCCTGCTGGTCGATGGCGCGGGCTAGCTCGTCCAGCGCGGCGTCGACGTGGGGCAGGGGTAGGCTGGCAAAGCCCTTGAAGCGGTTGGGGTACTTGCGGCAGGCCTCGGCGGTGCCGTCGTTCACGGCCTGGGCCATGGCGACCGCCGTCGCGCGGTCGCGGTGGTAGGTGAACGGGATGGACACCGACAGGACCTGCAGGTCGACGCCGACGCGGTCCATCTCCTCCAGGCGCAGGTCGATCTCGTACATCGTCCGCGTGGGGCGGATCTTGTTGTCCAGGATCTTCTTCACGCCCAGCTCGCGGTCGTCGGCCGGGTTGGCGTAGGCGCGCTCGAAGACGTCGAGATAGGCGGGCGAGAAGTAGTGGGCGTGTACGTCGATTCGCATGGCGGCCTCCTCCGCGGTTTGGGACGCGGCCTGGCGCGGGAGCGGGGCGGGCCCTCTCCGACTACTGCACGGTAATCGTGCCGGTCATCCAGGGATGCGGCAGGCAGGTGTACTCGTACGTGCCGGGGGAGTTGAACACGAACTGCCAGACCTGCCCCTGGAACAGCAGGTTGGAGTCGAAAGCCCCGTTCTTGTCGGTAAAGGTGTGGATGTCGGCGTCGTCGTTGACGAAGCGGACGGTTGTGCCCGCGGAGACGGTGAGCGTTTCCGGGACGTAAAGGCTGTCCTTGGCATGGACCTCGGGCTGCTGGGCGGCAGCGGCGCTGGTTCCAACGAGCAGCACGACCGCCATGGCCAGCGCTGCACGGAGATAGCGAGTGGCGAAAGCACGCATGGCGCGGCGACCTCCTCTCTAGGCGGGATGCGCGAGCCACGGTACCAGAAGCGGCAGCCGGCTGGCAAATGTTGGTCGCACGGACTGGACACCCGGACGCCGAAGCAGTAGGGTAGAAACCGGGCGGGGCGGCGGAGCGAGCGGCCTGGATCGCCCGCCGCCCGCGTGCTATCATTGACCTACCTGGCGCAGTAGTGTCCTATGTATTAGGACAAGAAGCGGTGTTCGTCGAGAGGAGGCGGCATGGCCATCCGACAGCGCGTGCTCCTGAAGAACCCGAAGCACTTCGTAGCGCCCGGTGGCCTTACCTTCGAGAAGCACTTTCGGCTGCACCAGCAGGAGAAGAGCCGCTACTATGACGAGCTCGCCGGTCTCACCGACGACCAGCGGAACCTGCGCACGGTGACGCCCGGCTACATCGAGGGCATGACCCGCCGCTGGATCGCCCTCTACCACGGCGAGATCGCCGCCGCTCAGTACATGGGCGTCGCCGCGCACAACGTACCGCTTACCGACTACTGGGACTTCATCGCCTGCTGCGTCTGCCAGCAGATCGACGAGCTGCAGCACTCGGAGATGGACCGCGACATGCTCTTCCGCGCCGGCCTGACCGAGGACCGGCTGCCGGCGCTCTGGGAGCAGTGCGAGGCCAGGGTCGTCTTCGACCACCTGCTGAGCCTGGAAGACTCCTTCGAGATCGCCTTCAAGGGCGGCTTCGTGCTCGAGAGCGCCAACGCCGTCGTCGGCTTCCACGCCATGGCCCGCTTTGCCGAAGCGCACCAGGACTACCTGAGCGCCATCAACCACCGCACGCGCCTGACCGACGAGCCGCGCCACATGGCGCTCGGCGTCGCCGTGCTGAAAGCGATGCTGGCCGACGACCCGGCCAACATGGACATTCTGCAGGGCTGGCAGGACGAGTTCGCGCCCCTCATCGTGAACTTCGTCCACGCCTCGCGCCCGATCGAGACGATCCCCGGCTCCGACTTCAGCGCCGACGCGATGTGGGAGAGCATCGTCAACCACCACACGCAGAACGCGCTCAAGTATGGGCTGCGCCCGACGCTGACCCTCGACATGGTCTAGGAGACACCCGCCGCTGGCTCTCTCCTTTGCGGGTTCCTAATACAAAACCTTGAGGGTTCTGCGCAGAGCCTATGCTATGATTAGCCCACGTGGACCCCGGCCACGCTGACCGTCGGGGAAGATTCGGTAGAGGGGCAATCCGCACGATGTACAACGAGTACGCGGGCGCTAACGTACGAGCGCAGCCAGCCACCCTCACCGGCCAGGTGTTCGGACTGCTGGGCTTCTCCCTGCTGTTCACGATGGGGGGAGCGATCCTGGCACCGCGACTGGGCCCGGGGGCGTTCTGGCTCTCGCTGGTCGGCTCTTTCGGCAGCCTGATCGCGCTGTGGTTCCTGAAGGACAAGTCGCCGCTCAACCTCGGGCTGTTCTACCTGTTCAGCTTCGCCGAGGGCCTCCTGCTCGGCCTGGTCGTCGAGACCTATCTCGCCCGCGGCATGGGAGGCGTCGTCGTCAACGCCGCCGGCACCACTGCCGCGCTGGTGCTCGGTCTGAGCGCCTACGCCTGGACCACGAAGCGCGACCTGTCGGGCATGGGCGGCTTCCTGACGATCGCCCTGTTCGGGGAGATCATCGCCGGGCTGATCAACATCTTCCTGCGCGCGCCGATGCTCTACCTGATCATCTCAGCCGCGACGGCGGTGATCTTCTCCGGCTTCCTGATGTACGACATGCAGCGCCTGCGGGACGCCAAGGGCGGCATGGGCGACGCGATCATGTTCGCCATCGCCATCTACCTCGACATCTTCAACCTGTTCCTGTCGCTGCTGCAGATCCTCGGCTTCCTCGGCGGCCGGGACGAGTAGAGTTAGCCGGGGAGGCTCCCTGGAATCCCGCGTTCTCGGCTTCCGCGTGGTAGCAACAAGGCCCCTCGCAATGCGGGGGGCCTTTCCAGTCCACGGGACGGGGGCGTGTCACTCGGCCGCCTTGTTCCTGGCGCTGCGAATGTCGTCGATCAGCCAGTAGGCGATCAGCGCGGCCAGGAGCACGATCAGCCCTTCGGTGAACACGTGGCCGACGTACTCCGGATCGGACGCCAGCGGCTCGTCGCCGGCCAGCTTGTGGGCCATGAGCCCCACCACCAGCCCCACCCCGAGGGCCACGAGCGCATCGACCGCCCGGTCGAGCCAGCGGCGCGGCCGGCGCCTGGTCTCGCCCGGCGCGGGGACGGTATCATCCCTCGGAACAGCCGCGGGCGAGGACAGATGAAGCGGGTCGCGAGCTGGCTGGGCGGCGTGCACTACGCCTGGGTGATCCTCGCCGTCACCTTCGTCGCCATCTTCGTCGGGTCGGGCCTGCGCGGCTCCTTCGGCGTCTTCCTCAAGCCGCTCGAGGCCGAGTTCGGCTGGGACCGCGCGGCGCTCTCCGGGGTGGCCGCCGTCAGCCTGCTGCTCTACGGCGCGGCCCAGCCCGTCCTCGGCCGCCTGGTCGACGCCTACGGCCCGCGCCTCGTCATGGCCGTCAGCCTGGTGCTGCTCGGCCTGGCCGCCCTGGGCACGGCGTTCGTTCAAGAACTCTGGCAACTCTACCTGACCTATGGAGTCATCCTGTCCGTGGCCGCCGGCGGCCCGTCCACCGTGACCGTCTCGGCCGTGGCCGCCAACTGGTTCGTCACCCGCCGCGCGCTGGTGATCGGGATCGCCACCTCGGGCATCTCGGCCGGCCAGACGCTGCTCATCCCGCTCGCCATGTGGCTGATCGTGACCTTCGGGTGGCGGATGGGCTTCGTCGGCCTGGCTGCGACCGTCTGTATTGTCGCCGCGCCGCTAGTCTGGCTGCTGGTCCGCGACGATCCCACTGACCTGCACCTGCGTCCGTTCGGCAGCGGCAGCCCCGATGCCGCGCCAACGGCTGCCGCGATCGCCACCGAGCGCGCCACCAGCCTGGGGCAGGCGCTGCGCAGCGGACCGTTCTGGCTGCTCGCCGGAAGCTACTTCATTTGCGGCTACTCGAGCAACGGCCTGATCGGCACCCACATGGTACCGTACGCGATCGAGCACGGGGTGGGCGAGATCGCCGCCGCCAGCGCGCTCGGTCTGATGGGGGCGGTGAACACCCTCGGAGCCATCGCCGCGGGCTACGCGTCGGACCGCTTCGGCCGCCGCAATCCCCTGGCGCTCACCTACTTCCTGCGCGGGCTGGCCACCCTCTGGCTGCTCACCGTGCAGGATGCCTGGTCGCTGCACGCCTTCGCCGTCCTGTTCGGCCTCAGCTACGTGGCCACGGTCCCGCCCACGACGGCGCTCACGGCCGACCTGTTCGGGCGGCGGTCGGTGGCCTTCCTGTTCGGCTGGATCTTCCTCGCCCATCAGGTCGGCGCGGCGGCCGGGTCGCTGCTCGGCGGCGTGCTGTACGAGCAGACGGGCGGCTACGGGCTCGCCTTCTTCTCCAGCGCCCTGGCCTGCTTCGCGGCGGCGGCGATGGTGCTGGCGATCCGCGGCCCCGCCCGCATCCGGCCCGCGATAGCGCCCGCGACGTAGCGCGTCCGTGCCCTTACCGGTCGGCCGCCGCGGCCTCCGCGCAGGCGGCGTCCGGCTCCGCCGATTCGCCGGGCGGCGTCCAGTCGAGGCTACCCTCTTCCACGGCGATCTCGACTCCCACGACCCACCAGGCCTCGCCGCGCCAGGCCAGTTCGTAGCTATCGTTCAGCACGGCGGCTCGGGTGCCCCGCAGCTCGCCGTCGAGGCTGCACAGGCGGTCGGTCCACCGCTCGCGCGTCTCGGCCACGGCCTGCCCGTCGGGTAGCACGTCGACGTGCAGGAACTCCAGATCGACCAGCGACGAGAGGATGCGCAGGCCGCGGGCGTGATAGGCGCGGACCTCGCGGCTGAAGTAGTCGAGCGGATCGCCGGCCCAGACGGCGGCCAGCGGGGCGGGGTCGCCGCGCCGGAGCGCCGCGCCCCAGACCTCGGGCGAATTGGCGCGCTCGACCGCCGCCCGAACCCCTGCTGCATCGGGCGCCTGCGCGGGAACGGGCGCCGCCGGCACGAGCGACGCCAGGAAGACGACCAGGCTGGCAATCAGGCTATTCGTCGTCGAACAGCTCGTCGAGGGGGCGGTCGGTGCCCACGCTCTGGCCGGCCCGCACCCACTGGCCGATCAGCGGCTCGTGCTGCCAGACCAGCCCACAGCGCGGGCACTGGTAGACGTTCTCGGCCCGCGTGGGGATCAGCTCCTCGCCACAGTTACCACAGCGCATCGCTACTCCCTTCGTCCAAGGGGCCTGGGCCGGTGTGGGTGAAGCTGGGTCGAAGCCTCCAGGCCGGGGTGTCCCACGCATCGGGCAGGACCGCGGGCTGGCCGCGGCAAGCGGCTTAGCGCCAGTAGCCGGCGGGATAGGGTGGGTAGCCGGGCGCGGCACCGTAACCGGCGCCGTAGGGCGTCGGGTAGCCATAGCCGGGCGCCGATGGGCCCGAGTAACCGTAGCCTCCCACGCCGTATGGCCCGACTGCCGGGTAGCCCAGGCCGCCTACCGCGCCGAGACCACCGTAGGCCGGGTAGCCTCCGGGCTGCCCGTAGTAGGCACCCAGGCCTCCGTAAGGATAGCCCCCCAGGCTCGAAGGGACGGCCGCGGCACCGTAGAGTGCCGAGGGGTCGGAGGCCGGAGCAGAGGCGCCAGAGCTGCTGGGCGCGTAGGCGCTCGGGTCCGCGCCTGCCGCGGCGCTCGGACCCGCGTAGCTGCTGGGCGCCACGATCGGGCTGTACCCGCCCAGCACGGGCGCGCCACTCGTGCTGCCGTAGACGTAGCCGGGTACCGGGAAGACCATGCCGGCATAGGGATCGGGCGTGACCCCAGCGTCGACGTTGGGGCCGGTGCAGTTGGAGGTAATGCGCGTGCCGGAGTTGCTGTAGGGCGAGCTGGTCGGGTAGCCGGCGTAGCGCGTGGCCGTGGCCGTCGAAGGGGAGCACATGTTCTGCGCCGCCGCGGGAGCCGTGGCGAGGCCGGCCAGCGCGCCGGTCAGCAGGAGCGGGAGCAACCGTCGCAAGGTGTTCTCCAGCGTGGCCAGGCAGTCCCGGCCGAAAGCTCGTGAGGCCCCCCGCGCCGGGCGGCCGTCCAGTGCGCAGGCATTCTAGCAGATGCCAGGCCGAGCTGTGCATGGCGGCGGGCCGGGAAGCGCGGGGGAATCGCGGTTTTGTTGCGGCCCGATAGTGCAGGCTTCGGTCAGTCGAGGAGCGCGGCTTGCTCCCACTCGCGCAGCGAGCGGAGGAGCGCAGCCGCGAGCTGCTGCGCGAGCACCGCACTTGGCGGCCGCCGGGTCGCCGTGCGCGTATCCACGGCCAGGCCGACGACGAGCGCGGTGTGGCAGTCCGACTCCACGCCGATCGCCAGGTCCGGGCGAGGTCCCCAGCAGCCCAACCGCGGGTTGGGCTCGCCGGTTGGGTCCGGCTCCAGGCCGTAAGCTTCCACGGTGGCATCCCGCAGCGCGGCACAGAGGTGGCTCCAGAGCTGATAGCCCCGCGCGGCGGGCAGGTGGGAGTTCAGATCGGCCAGCGCGAGCGGCCGGCCGTCGAGCAGCACCTGCAGGTGCACGACGTCGAAATCCGGCCCATAGTCCTCGAAGCGCTGGATGGCCGACACCTGCAGCGTGCAGGTGCGCCCGGCGAGCTGAAAGCTGCCCGCGAGGGCCAGGCGACTGAAATCGGGCAACGGAGCAGCGTAGTTCATACCTCATAGTGTACCCTCTGGCGGGTCCCTCGCGGCCCGCCGGGAAAATCCTCTCGCCACCCGTCACGGAGCCCCCTCGCTCCCCGTTAAGGATGGTGAAGGGGTTCGCACGACGCTTCTGGTGGGCAGACGGAAGCGCTCGTCGGCCCCTTTCTCGTCGCCGCTTCCCTGTGCGTAAGACGCTGCCTCTGCTACACTCCAGCGTGCCAATCCCCTGCCCGCGGGCCAGGGCCGCTAGCGCGCCACGACGACGGGCGCGCCGCCCACCCTCGGCACGTGTGCCGGGCGCTGTGAGAGAAAAGAGGACTGCGCCATGAAGAACATCTTGCGGGTCAACGTCGGAACGGGGCAGGTCACTACCGAGCCGCTGCCGGCCAAGTACGAGCGGCTGGCCGGCCGGGCGCTCTCCTCGCGCATCGTCGCCGACGAAGTGCCGGCTACCTGCGATCCGCTCGGGCCGTACAACAAGTTAGTGTTCACCTGCGGCTACTTCGCCGGCACGTCGCTGACCAGCGCCATGCGCACCTCCGTCGGCGGCAAGAGCCC
>Ga0070741_10018636_pt1 | contig 11208 bp, 7 predicted proteins | sample Coa_R1_4_FD_66440 | JGI IMG/M metagenome (GOLD analysis project Ga0070741, IMG submission 66440) | Surface soil microbial communities from Centralia Pennsylvania, which are recovering from an underground coalmine fire - Coalmine... | ecosystem: Environmental > Terrestrial > Soil > Unclassified ...
ACGATCCCCTGCGGGTGTTGCGTGCCGTCCAGCTCGCCGCGCGCTTCGATTTTGCGCTCGCGCCGGAAACTGCCGCACTCTGCCGCGCCATGACCGCGACCTATGCCGAATTGCCGCCCGAACGCGTGTGGGGGGAGTGGGACAAATGGGCGGTCAAGTCGGCCAGGCCCTCGCGCGGACTCGCCGTGCTGGAGGAGACAGGCTGGCTGCGGCATTTTCCGGAAATTGCGGCCCTGCGCGGCACCCCCCAGGAACCGGAATGGCATCCGGAAGGCGATGTTTTCACGCATACGCAACTCTGCCTCGACGCCCTTGCCCGACTCACCGAATGGCAGGCCGCCGACGCGCCCCGCCGCCGTTTTCTCAGCTTCGCGGTGCTGTCGCACGATTTTGGCAAGCCGGCCACGACCGAGCGCGCGGAGCGCCGCGGCCGGCTCCGCTGGACCAGTCCGGGCCACGAAGCGGCGGGTGGTCCGCTGGCAGAGGCCTTTCTCCAGCGAATCGGCGCGCCGCGCGAAATCGCCGGTCTCGTCGTTCCGCTCGTCGTCCACCATCTCGCGCACCAGCACGGTCGCACCGAGTTCACCGACGCCAGCGTGCGGCGGCTCGCCCGCCGCCTGATGCCGGCGACGATCGACGATCTTTGCCTGGTCATGCTGGCCGATCACGAGGGGCGGCCGCCGCTGCGCCCGCCGGAGACCCTGGCCCGGATCAACGAGCTTCGCGCCTGCGCCCACGCGCTGGCGTTGGAAGCGGCCGCGCCCCAACCGATCATTCTCGGCCGCCATCTCCTCGCCCTCGGGCTCACGCCCGGCCCGGCCTTCAAAAAAATCATCGAGGCCTGCTTTGAGGCCCAGCTTGACGGCGCCTTTGTTGATGAAGCCGGCGGGGTGGCTTTTTTGAAAAACTATTTGCGCGAACACCCCTCCGGCGTAGCTTGACCGGCTTTTAAAATTTTCGACGCCATGCCCGCCTCCACTCTCACCGCCGCCCAGTTGACCCAGCTTGATCAGCTCAAGCAATTCACCAAGGTCGTCGCCGACACCGGCGATTTTCAAAGCATGAAGGCGTTTGCGCCGCAGGATGCGACGACAAATCCTTCGCTCATTTTCAAGGCAGCCGGCCTGCCGGATTATGCCTGGCTGCTCGACAAGGTTCTCCACGACGCCGGCAGCGGCCCGACCCATGCGCAGGTCATCGATCGGCTGCTCGTCGCTTTCGGCCTCGAAATTTTGCAGATCGTGCCAGGCCGTGTTTCCACCGAAGTGGACGCCCGGCTCTCGTTCGATCGCGAGGGAACGGTGGCCAAGGCCCGCGAAATCATCGGGCTGTACGCCAAGGCCGGCGTCGGCCGCGAACGCATCCTGATCAAGGTCGCCTCGACCTGGGAGGGCATCAAGGCCGCCGAGCAGCTCCAGCGCGAAGGCATTCACTGCAACCTCACCCTGCTTTTTTCCTTTCCCCAAGCCGTGGCCTGTGCCGAGGCCGGCGTCCAGCTCATCTCGCCGTTTGTCGGACGCATCCTTGACTGGTACAAGAAAAGCACCGGCAAAACCTATTCCGCCGAGGAGGACCCGGGCGTCATTTCCGTCCGAAAAATTTATGCCTACTACAAAAAATTCGGTTACCACACCGAGGTGATGGGCGCCAGTTTTCGCAATAAAGACGAGGTTCTGGCCCTGGCCGGCTGCGACCTGCTCACGATCAGCCCGGCGCTCCTCGCCGAACTCCAGGCGTCCACTGCACCGGTCACGCGCCACCTCGACCCCGCCGCGGTCCAGGTCGCCCCGATCGAACGGGTGAGTTTTGACGAGAAGGCTTTTCGCTTCGCCCTCAATGAGGACGCCATGGCCACGGAAAAGACCGCCGAGGGCATCCGGCTTTTCGCCGCCGACATCGTCAGGCTCGAGCAACTCATCGCCCAAAAACGCGGCTGACCATCGCGCCGGCTGCGAAGATAAGATTGCGCGGAGGCGTCTTCGCGCTTTTGCGTAGGACATGCGCCGCGCCTTTCAGTGGGACCTTGCCCGTCAGGTCGAGCGGTTGGATTTTTTGCTCAAATGGCTGCCGCACTATGCTGAATGGGGCTATGAAGAGCTCTATTTGCATCTGGAGGACGCGGTGGAATTTCCCCGCCTGCCCGGCATCGCGCGGCGCGACGCCTATTCGCAGAAACAGTTCGCCCTTCTGGTCGAAACTGCCGACCGCGCCGGCATCCGCGTCGTACCGATCGTCAATCTGCTTGGCCATACGCAATATCTGATCAAGACGCCGGCGCTCCGGGACCTCAACGAGCTGCGCGACCATCACGGCCGACCGCTCGAACACGGCCAGGTCTGCCCCTTGCATCCACGCCTGGCCGAGGTTGCGGAAAAACTGCTGCGTGACATCGCTCCCTTCTGCACCGCGGGACTGGTCCATGCCGGACTGGACGAGTCTTTTCAGCTCGGCCGCTGCCCGCGCTGCCGGGAGGAAATCGCGCGCGCGGGCCTGGCGGCGCACTTTGCCGGGCATATCTCGCGCCTACACACGCTCACCGCCGCCCTGGGACTGCGTCTCGGTCTTTGGGCCGACATGTTTTATTATATTCCCGAAGCCATCGCCCGGCTGCCGCGCGACGTCGTGGCCTACGAATGGTATTATTATCCGTTCCCCCGCCGCCCGCGGGTCGAACTGTTCAACTTCGCCGAGGCCGACCTGGCCACGCGGTTCCGGCAGCGGGGCATAGCCTTTTACGGCTGTCCGATGAACGGCGCGTTTCGCTGGGAGCCGCTGCCGGCGTTTGGCGAACGCCTGGGAAACATCCTCTCCTGGTGGCGGTATTGCCGCCGCTCGGGCGCGGCCGGTTTTCTCGTCACCTCCTGGGAGCCGAGCCGGCTGGCGGCGGAGCTGCCCCTCGTGGTCGATGCCGCCGCCGCCTGCTTGTGGACCAATCCGGAAATCGACCGGCCGGAAAAAATGCTCGAGCGCGGATTCAGGCGCGTTTTCGGCCGCGACGGAAATTCCGCCGCCCGCGCCGCGTTGGCCGCGGACAAATTTCCGTTCAGCGGCTATGCGCGCTGGCAGATTAATGAACGTTGGGATGTTTTTGCCGGTGAATTCCCCGCCGCGTTCGCCCGCGAAGCCCAGGCGCTCCAGCGGCTGGCGAAAACCGCCGGGCTGCCGCCGGCGCTCGCCGCCAGCCTGGAATTTCGCCACACGCTGGCGCAGCGCGACCGATTTGTGCGCGGCGCCGCGCAGTCGGTTTTCGCCGCGCGACGCCAGCTCGCCCGCGGAAAGCCGGACCGTGCCGCCGATGCACTTGCACCCTGTGAAGGAGCGACAAAATTATTCGCATCGGAGCTCCGGCGCGGCCTCGCCGCCGCGCGACGGATGTGGCGCCGGTCGCGCGATCCGCGCGGGCGCGGCCCGAACGAGGAGATGCTCACCCGCGACGCCCGCCGGCTCCGGGCGTGGCAGAGGTGGCTGCGGCGGGCAAAAAAAAGTCCGGCCCTGGCCGCCGGTCCCACCCCGTTTTGTGGCCGGTGGCAGCTCCAGTTCAGCCTGCACAATTTCGCGCCCGCCCTGCAAAAGGTCATCGTCGAACAGCGGCACAGCGACGGCGCCTGGAGGGAATTGCACGGGCTTTTCACCATCGAATTCCAAGCTGCCGCCGCCCGTCCGCGCGCGAAAATCGTGCGAGAGATTTCCGTGCCGGTCGACTCGACCGATGCGGTGTTGCGCCTGGCGGTGCGCGGGGTCGGTCAGGTGGCAGTCAGCAATATCGTTCTGACCGACGGCGTGGCGACGCGGCCGGCGCGGCTGCCACGCCGAAAAGTCGTCCTTGGCCGACCTGCTCCAAGCGCCGGTTTTCCCCCTCTGGATATAACACGCAACAGCGACGAACTGGGTTTGAGCTTCGCCTGAGAACGGCTCCGACGGCTAAAAATTCTTGTCGAGCGAGATGAAAATCTGCCGCCCGAGCGAATTGTAGATCACGCCGGGATAATTGCTGAAGCTGTTTCCCCGGGCAATCGAGACCGGCGGATTGCGATCAAAAATATTGACCGAGCCGACGGAGACCTTGGTGTCCCGCAAGTACGATCCGAAACGGTGGTCAAACGTGTAGCTCAACCGCAAGTCCCAGGTCCAGCTCGAGCCGACGCGCCGCGGTTTGCCGCTCACGTCATAATCCTGAAAACCATCGATGAAGTGCCCGGTCAGGTCCACGGCATAACCGCGATGGCTCCAGCTGGCGGTGGCAATCGCTTTTCGGCGCAAATAGGCGTCTTGTCCGGCGCCGTCGACCGAGGTATCGACCAGCTCCTTGAGCGGTTGGCCGGGAAAGCTCGCCTGCTTGAACGAGTGGAGGTAACCCATCATGCCCGCGACGTCGAATTTTCCCCAATCGGTCATGCGGACATAACTGGCGGCGATATCCATGCCTTCGGCGATGGTGTCGCCGGCATTATGGTAAACGCTGACCACCTCATTGACGTTGCCGGAGGAATCGACCAGCACGGTCTCGCCGGCGAGGTTGCCCGGACCGTTGAAATTGAGGACCGAGCCGAAGCTGGTGTTGCGATAATTGTTGAGCGTGTCCTGGTTGTTGACCAGCGCGGTGCCGTTGCGCTCCACCCGCCACAAATCGACGCTGGTGGTGAACCCCCGCAGAGGCGCAAAATTCGGCGACCAGACGATGCCGGCGTTATAAGCATTGCTCGTCTCGGCTTTCAGCCCGCTGTTGCCGATATCCCGCACCGGCACCTCGGAAAGTGTTTTGCCGTTCCGCGGATCGACCAGGGATGGCAGGCTGAAAACGCCGTTGTAAAGCTTGAACATCGGCGGCTCGAGGAAGCCCTGGCTGGCGCTGGCGTGCAGACTCAAACTGTCGTCGATCGGCCGGTAGAGAATGCCCACCTTGGGCACGGCCTTGTCTTCGCGGCTGGTGAGAAAATCCTCGTACCGTCCGGCCAGATCGATCAACAGCCCGTGGACCCAGGGGATGTGCTGTTGCGGACCGATGATCGGTATCTTCAGCTCGGCATAGGCCGCCCAGACCTTGCGATGCCGGTCGACCGGCAGCTTCTGCACCTCGCCGATGATGTCGCCGGCGGCGGTCTCGGCATCGGGCGCCTGATTGAGCGTCTCGACGCGGTAATCGAGTCCGCCGGCCGCTCCGACGTCTCCGGAGGAGAGCTGAAATAATTTTGTCGTATCCAGGTCGAGATAGCCCTCGCCGACCGAGGCGAAATTCCGGTCGTGCACGTGAATGGTGGCATAGCGCACGACTGCGGCGTTGGCGGGAATCGGATTCACATAATAACCGAAGGGATTATAAGGCGTGGTCGTGCCGATGTAGTCGGAGCTGGTGGGATTGAAAATCGAATCGTTGGCGTTGAGGATGCGGTTGAACTTTGAAGCCGAAACCTGGGTGGCGTTGGTGCGAAGCGTGTTCGAGTTATAGCGGAAACCGGCATCGACATCATATTTGTCCAAAATATTTTCCCCGCGGATGCCGGCCGTGCCGAGAAACGCGTCAGTGGTGTTATCGTAAACGCGGTTGCCAAACTCCTGCAGGCGATAGCTGGAGGTCCCGGAAATATCCTCGTTGAAAGGATTGAATGGATTGCGGGCGCCGGCGACGGCAAGGCGCTGGGCGTGGCCGCTCGCATCCATGGACGTGCCGGGACCGGCAAACTGGCCGGCGGAAAAAGTCGAGCCGGCGGTTTTTACCGCCGCGAGCGAGCCACTGGAGTTGACGGCAAAAAGCAGCGGCGTGGTGGTGTTGGCGGGAATGACCAGCGGCGTGAGCCCGGGAACCTGGAAATTCAGGGTCGGCGCCGGCGCCGACTGATTGATCGTTCGCGAAACCTGGTAATCCGCATCGAAATATCCCTTGAGGTTCGGCGCTCCGGCCAGCCGGTGATCGCCGTCCAGCATCACGCCGTAGCGTTTCTTGTCCGGAAAAGAGACGGCGCTTTGATTATAGTCATAAAATGACTGCTTGCCGGTGCTGTAAATATATTGGGTGGCGGGCGTGGAGCCGAAATTGGTCGAGGGCGAAACTGGCAGTCCGTTCGGGCTGACGGTGTTTCCGCCGGCGGCGCCCGGGGTGATGCCGGGAGTGGCGAAAAATATGTTGCTGCCCACGCCTGGCGGGCGCGGGCTGTTCGACGCCACCCCCGTCACCGCCAAATTATACGCCGTGACGGTGATCTGCGCGTTGATCGGGCTGGAGCTCGAGCTCAGGAGCGGCGGGACGAGCGAATAATCGCGGTCGGAGTAGGCAACCGAATGCTGTTTCTGATAATTGAATTCCACCAGCAAGCTTCCCCGGTCGTCGGAGATGCCGCTGAGAATCGACGCTGTGACCTGGGAGGAATCCTTGTTGGTGGTGTTGTAGTAACTGAGGTGAGCTTCCGCGCCGTTGACATGACGACGAAGGATGATGTTGACCACGCCGGCAACGGCGTCTGCACCGTAAATCGCCGATGCCCCGTCGGTCGCGACCTCAAAATGGTCTACGGTGCTGAGCGGAGTCGTGTTCAGGTTGGCAAAAGCCCGGTCACCAAACTGTCCGACGGGAAAGGGCGTGACCCGGTGGCCGTTGACCAGAACCAGCGTTGCGTCGGGTCCGAGCCCGTGGAGGGAGATGCCGCTGGCGTCGCGGGTGAATCCGGTGTCGTTGTTGGAAACGGGAACCGCTCCCTGATTGAAAAAAATGAATTTTTGCAGAGCTTCCTCGGTGGTTTCCGAACCCATCTGGGCGGGGGATTGCCGCTCAATGACCGTAGTCGGAAAGGGACTTGCTTCTTCCGAAGTGCCGGTAAGCGGAATGTGCGAGCCGGTGACGGTGAATTTTTCGAGCCTTACCGGCTGCTCGTCCGCCATCGGCGCCGCGCTGGCCGGTTGGGCGACAGCTCGCCGGGCCAGAGCCGCCGCCAGACAGAGGAAAAGCCCAAAACTTCTCGTCAACAAAACTACCGTCCGCAATTTCATGGCGGAGCGTTTTTTCGTACAATGGTTATGTAGTAACGCTATAATTTTGTTTCCGTCCCGCTTTGGTCGCTAACTTTACGTAAAAAAAATCCCCTAATACAAGAATAATCATTGGATTAACCACATTTAAATCATAAGGAATAAACCTCATTTATAATTTTGTTCATATGCAAAAGCAGCGCGTCCTTCAAAGATGATGTTTCCGTGGCAATATAAATTCATGCCACGGCCGGAAAAAGGGCGCTTATGAGTGAACCGGTTCAACCGAGTGATTTGCATCCTTAGAAAAAGCTGGTGGATTCATCAGACTCATCCGCATGAAGGAATTTTCCGCCATCCTCCAACGCCTGGCCGGGGCCTCCGGCCCTTCAGCCCTCGCCACCCTGGTCCGGGTTGACGGCTCGTCTTATCGGCGGCCCGGCGCGCGCCTGCTGGTCACGCCCGACGGGGAACGCACCGGCTCGATCAGCGGAGGCTGTCTCGAAGAGGACGTGGCCGAACACGCCCGCGCCGTGCTGGCGAGCGGGAAGGCTTCGCTGGTTGTCTACGATACCACGACGGAAAATGATCTGGCCTGGGGCGTCGGCCTGGGCTGCCACGGCGTGGTCCGTGTCCTGATTGAAAAATTGCCGCCGGCGCCAGCCTGGGCAGGTGCCTTGCTTGAAAACTTCCGCCAGCGGGCATCTACCGACCTCGTCGCGATCTGGGAGGCGGCCGATTCGGCGCTTCTCGGCACGCGCCTCGCGGCTGAAATGTCCGCCTTGCCACGCTCCGGTCTGCAGGTTTTCCGTGAAACGGTCCAGCCACCGGTGCCACTGGTCGTCTGCGGTGCGGGTGATGACGCGCGGCCTCTCGTCCGCCTGGCCAAGGAGCTCGGCTGGCATGTCACGGTCGCGGATCCGCGGCCGGCGTTCGCCACGGCAGCGCGTTTTCCGGAGGCCGACGCGGTGGTGGTTGCCCGCCCAGAGGATATCGCCGTCCATCTCCCACCCGATGCGCGCACGCTCGCGGTGGTGATGACGCATCACTATCGTCACGATCTGCCGTTTTTGCGCGCGCTTCTGCCAATTCCCCTCACCTACCTCGGCCTCCTCGGTCCGAAGAAGCGCTCCGAAAAAATCTTATCCGATCTCGCGGCCGGAGGCTTCGCCATCACCGCAGAGCAGCGCGCCCGGCTGCACGCGCCCGTCGGGCTTGATCTCGGCGGCGACGCCCCCGAAGCGGTCGCTCTCGCGGTGCTGGCTGAGATGCAAGCCGTTCTCTCCGGCCGGGACGCCCACCCCTTGCGCGAGCGCACGCGTCCGATCCATGCATAAGCCGCCGTTCCGTTTTGGCTGCATCCTTCTCGCCGCCGGCGCCTCCACCCGCATGGGTCGGCCGAAGCAGCTCCTGGAAGTCGATGGCCGGCCATTGGTGGCGCGCGCCGCCGAAGCGGTGCTGGCCTCGCCCGCCTGGCCGGTTGTGGTCGTCGTCGGCTCCCAGGCACAAAAAATCCGCCCCGTCCTGGCCCGGCTGCCGGTGCTGGTGGCGGAAAATCCGGATTGGAAAGAGGGTCTCGGCTCGTCGATTCGCAGCGGGGTCGCCGCGCTGAAAAATTTTTGGCGCAGCCTCGACGCGGTTCTGATCGCGCTGGCCGACCAGCCTGCCCTTTCCGCCGGGACCATCGCGCGCCTGACGACCGCGTACGACGCCACGGGTCGCAGCATCGCGGCGGCACGCTACGGCGGCCATCTCGGCGCGCCCGCCCTGCTCGGGCGGCAGCATTTTTCCACGCTGCAGGAATTGCAGGGCGACCAGGGCGCCCGCGCACTTCTCGAGCTCGATCCCGGCCAGGTCGCGGCGGTTGACCTGCCGGAATTCGCGTTCGATCTGGATACTCCCGCGGACTACGAAAGGCTGCGGCCGAGCAAGGACGCTCTCAATTCGCGGGCCAGCTCCAGCGCCAAGCCCACTTCGGAGGCGCGGACGGAAAAGTAGCCCATTCGCCGCCCCGGCCGTGGATCAAGGCCGCCGAAAAGATGCAACTTCGCGCGCGGCTCGCGCAGAATGACGGTCCAGTCAGGATCCCGTCCACCGCGCCAGGCCTCGCCATAAATGCCCACCGTGACGCTGGGCTCGCGTCGGTCCGTCGGCCCAAGCGGCAGTCCGCAAACCGCCCGAATCTGCTGCTCAAACTGATTCGTCTCAGATCCGTCGAGTGTCCAATCGCCACTCGGATGCGTCCCCGGCGCGAACGCATTGACCAGAAGCTCTCCGCGGTCGGTGAGAAATAGTTCCACGGCAAGGAGGCCAACCACCCCGAGTTTCTTCGCCAGGTCCCGCGCGAGATGCTGGACCTCCACCGCTGCGGCTTCACTCATGCGTGCCGGCACGATGGAGAAATCCAGCACGCCGCGGGCATGGATGTTTTCCACCAAGGGGTAGAGCCTCATTTCGCCGCTCTCTGAGCGGGCGACGAGGACGGACAATTCGGCCGCAAAATCGATCCAGCGTTCAACCAGGCAGCGCCGTCCCTGAAAAATCACCGACGCCTGTTCCAGGTCGGCGTCGTTCGCAATCCGCATCTGTCCGCGACCTTCGAGGCTGAAGTCCGCCATTTTGACCACGCAGGGACGGCCCACCCGGGCGACGGCGGCGGCCACGTCGCCGTCCAAGACTTCGGCGCAGGCGGCCTGGGAAAATTTATTCTGCGCCAGCCAGTGTTTTTGGTGCAGGCGGCTCCGTCCGAGATGCAGCACGTCCCGCGAAGGGTGGAGCCTGGCTGTCTCCGCCAGGACGTCCAGCGCTTCAGTCGAAATGATTTCGGACGCGCAGCTCACGGCCGCACATTCGCCGGCGAACGCCCTTAATCCGGCGAAGCCGTCCCGCGAGGCGTCGATGCCGGGGAAGATCCGTGCCCGATAGCCGAGGCTCTCCGCCGCCTGAGCCAGCATTTTTCCGGCCGGCCCGTCGCCGAGCACGCCGAGAGTCTGGCCGGGAAGGATCATGGGCAAATCCCCTCCGCCGGGCGACCGGCGCCGGAGGGGCGCGCCGGTCACGGCAGCTTGGCCGCCAGCACTTTTTCCGTCTGGTTGGCGCGGAAGGCGTCGAGCGCCTTTTTGATTTTGTCGTCGCCCAGGGCGAGGATGGCGGCGGCAAAAAGCGCGGCGTTGACGGCGCCGGGCTTCCCGATAGCGAAGGTCGCGACCGGCACGCCGCCCGGCATTTGCACCATGGAAAGCAGCGAATCGAGTCCCTTCAAGGACGCCGACTCCATCGGCACGCCGAGCACGGGAAGCGGCGTGAGCGCGGCGGCCACGCCCGCGAGATGGGCCGCGCCGCCGGCGGCGGCGATGATCAGCTTCAGCCCGCGCTTTTCCGCGCCGCCACACCATTCAAAGGCGAAGGCGGGCGTGCGATGCGCGCTGATCACGCGTTTTTCGTAAACGATGCCGAGCGCGTCGAGGGTCTGCGCGCAATGCTGCATCGTTTCCCAGTCCGACGTGCTGCCCATGATGATGCCGACAAGAGGATTAGCCATGGCGAAAAACCGAACCAAGAAGGGCCGGCGGCGCAAGACCGAAGCGCCCAAAAAATTCTCTCCGCCGGCGTCGTGGCGGGGCTAGAGGAGCATGAAAGCGAGCGCCATGATCAGGGTGGGAACAAGTGCGGCGACGAACAGCCAGAGGGCGGAGACGCCGTCGGGGAAAAATTTCTGGAGGATGGCCTGACCGGCGGGATTGGGCGCGTTGGCGATGACGGTAAGACCGCCGCCGGTGACGGCGCCCGCCACCACCGCATGCTTCAACGCCTCGGTGAAGCCGGGGGCGAGCGTGGCGAGATAGGTGATGGCGGCGTTGTCATTGAAACTGGTCAGGATCGTGGCGCTGATAAACAGCGGGACACGGCCGAGGCTTTTCAGCACCGGCTCGATCCACCATGCCTGCAAGCCGCCGTGAACGACAAGGCCGGCCAGAAAAAAACCGACGAGGAGCGGCGGCCGGAGATCGAGCTTTTTTTGGTAGTGGGCGGTGGCCTGGGCGAAGGCGAGGAAGAAGAGAAACGCCCCGATGAAGAGCGGCGCACTGTGCGAAACCAGCACGACGAAGCCAATGAAGGCGACTTGCACCGTGATCAGCCAGAGCGGGATGTAAGCGCCCCCGCCTTGGGTCTGGAAACGGCCGATTTCCATCCGCACTCTTTCCAGCGCCGCCAGCTCCTTCCGGAACACCGCATAATAAAGCAGGG
>Ga0070741_10018637_pt1 | contig 11206 bp, 10 predicted proteins | sample Coa_R1_4_FD_66440 | JGI IMG/M metagenome (GOLD analysis project Ga0070741, IMG submission 66440) | Surface soil microbial communities from Centralia Pennsylvania, which are recovering from an underground coalmine fire - Coalmine... | ecosystem: Environmental > Terrestrial > Soil > Unclassified ...
TTCGTGCTTCCGCCGGCGATCAGCTTCACCGCCACGCCGAGTCGCTCGAGCAGCCCTCCGACGCCGACGAGGAAGTGCGTGACCGTCCAAGTGTCACCCTTGACGTCGGCGCGCAGCTCGTGAATCCGGCCGATCGAATGGCCGTCGCGATCGACCACGCGCCGGCCGATGAGCCGATCCATCGGCGTCCACGCGTCCGCGGAAATGTGGTTCATGCGGCACCCGGCCAGCGCGGCAGGCGACGCTGGATCTTGTCCTCGACGACACGGGCGGGTGTGTCGGCGAAGAGGCGATCGATTCGAACGTGCGGCGATCGGTCGATGATCTCAGCCACCTGAATTCGAAGCGGGCGATCGCGATCGATTCCCAGCGCCCGTTCGAGGCCGGCGATCCACCGTCCGAACAGCGATGACAGGCGCGTGGCCAGCACCGCGGGTCCAATTTCGAACCCGATCACGCGCGGAGGCGCGACGCTCATGTCCAGCAGGACACGATCGACCCGGCCAATCTCACGGCCGTTTCGATCGAGCACCAGCTTGTCGCTGAAATCGCGCACCAAATCCACGCTAGCCTCCGAGCAATTCCAGCGGGATCACGACGATCGCCATCAGTGCGCCGAGCACCGTGAGCACGGCAAGGAGCACATTTCCGATCGGCCCGCTGCCGTGCTTTTTCACGTACCTCGGGTCGTTCATCAGCGCAAGGAAGGGCAGCACGACGAACGGCACGATCACCACCGTGAGTGCGACCGAGAGGAGCGTCAGGCGCAGCGGATCGAATCCGAGTACGCCAACGAGCAAGGCGGCCGCGAGCACCACCGTAAACGCCGCCGAGAACCGGGCCGCGTCACGACGCGGCCGGTTCGCGCCCCACGACCAGCCAAACGCCTGAGCGCAGACGTATCCCGCATTCAACGCCAGTTCAACCGCCGCACCAAAGCACCCGATCCCAAGCGATGCGGCGAACAACGGAACCGCCCACCGGTGGAAAACCGGTACGAACATCAGGGCCGCCTGCTCATAGGAGTCCGGAACGATGTGCTGCGCCTGAAGCACGATCGCGCTGGTGACGAGCACACCCATCGAGACCACGCCGCCGAAGCACATGCCCAGGTATGCGGTCGCCCGATTCACCCAGAGCTCCTCCTCTGCCATCCTCTCTTCCATCGTGCCGGACGAGTAGAAGTTGAGCAGATACGGGCTCACCGTCGCACCGACGATGCTGACCGCGAGAAAGGAGTAACGGACGGCGTCGTGGTGCGGAAGCGAGGGCACCAGTGACGCGGCCAGCGACTGGGTCGGCGGCTGGAGTCGCCAGGCGCTATAGACGAAGGAGAGCGTCACCAATCCGAGGAGGCCGATTCCATATTCAACGACGCCGAACCCGCACCACCACAGGATGGCCCACGCGAGCGCGCCGAGCGGAATGACCCACCACTGCCACTGGATACCGGACAGCAACTTGATCGCAATCGCCGCGCCTCCGATCTCGGCCGCGAGGAGGAGCGTATCGATGATCAGTTCCGCCACGAACGGAATGACCTGGTATTTGATCCCGAACCGCTCGCGAACGGCGGCTGCCATCGATCGCTTGCTGACCGCGGCGATGCGCCCGGTCATCTCAATGAGCATCGCCAGCATCAGCGTGGCGATGGCGATGGCCCACAGCAGTTGGAATCCGAATTCGGCGCCGGCCTGAGCGGCGGTGGAAATCGACCCGGCTTCGACGAAGCCGCCGATGCTCGTCACGATCCCGAGGACCAGGTCGAGGATGGCGCTCAAGGCTGCTCCGGCGTTGCGGCTTGCAGATCGTCCAGATGGCGTCGCGCGTTCGCTCCGTCGCGGCTTTGGATGTCGCGCGACAGCGCCGCGATGGCGCGAGCAATCGCCTCGGTGTCACGCGCCAGCGCGTTCGCATGCGGCCGCGCGAGGTCGGCCGGAGTGGACGCAACCGCCGCGCGTTCCTGCTCGACGAGTTGGAAGGTCTGATCGAGCGCTCCTTTGGCAAACGTCCCACTGACGTTCCCCTGAAGCCACGCCTCGGTAACCGATCGTGTCGTCGCGCGGAGTGAGGCCACCTTTTGGGCGTGCTTCTGTACGTCGTCGGGAGAATGACAGGCGACCGCGATCGCGGTCATTCCACATAACGCCCAGCTCGTTGGAGAAGGCCAACGCACGTGTCCGGCGGACGCAAAATCTGAGCCCAGCGATACGTGATCCGCGCGCCGGGCAGATCGATTGCAGCTGTCGGAAGCTGATGCGGCTCGCTCTTGTCGGAATGCTCGCCACCTCTGGTGTGTTACTCGCTATCCCGTCGTTTGCACAAGAGGAAGAACCAAAGCTGAACCAGCCCACTCGCCCTGGTATCGCGCGGTCGGCAGAGATTCAGCGCGCCGGCGTTCTGCAGATCGAACTCGGCTTGGAGGGCCGGCTGCACAGCCCGGAGATTCACTCGGCGGAAGAGACGCCGTTGAGCCTGCGGTACGCGTTGCTGCAGTCGGTCGCGCTCGACGTGAATTTTGAACCCGTCGTATCCCAGGTCGACCAGCAGCCGCGAAACCGCCACACTGCGTTCGGCGACACGGTGATCGGCGGTCAATGGGTCGCGCGCGAGCAATCAGCGTCAGCGCCCGCGGTGGCACTTGCCTACTACGTCAAGCTGCCGACCGCGTCGAATAGCGAAGACATCGGCACCGGACGGATCGATCACCGACTGGCATTTCTCGGCTCGAAGAAGATTGGCGACGCCGATGTCGATGTGACCGTTGCCTATTTGAACGTCGGAGATCGCGACGCCGGACGGTCTTCGGGAGCGCTCGCCGCGGTTTCCGTCGAGCAAGAGTTCAAAAACAAGATCGGATATCTCGCCGAATGGTCGCACCAGACCGAGGACGCGGAACTCCCACGCGGCGGCTATGCGCTCGGTGCGATCACCTACCGCCTCAGCGAGGCGGCGCGACTGGACGCGGCTGCCCGGTTCGGGCTCACGAAGGCGGCTCCGAACATCAGTGTGACGGCGGGTCTGTCGGTCAGCGCGCCGTTACACGTCAGACCGTAACGACCGAAGGTGCCGCTCGCGTGAGGCAGTGGCGAGCGCTAGGCAAGGCTGGTTCGGAGAGAGTGGGATTCGAACCCACGGTAGGGTTTCCCCTACACACGCTTTCCAAGCGTGCTCCTTCAACCACTCGGACATCTCTCCGCATGTTTAGAATCAGTAGTTTACAGGCTAGTGGATGGGCCAGCAAACCCGAATTGTGTAGCGAATTGTGTAAGACCCCCTAATGTCCCGCGATCACTTACGGGGATTCGGCCTCGTCGAGGAACCGACGCTGTCGGTAGCACAACCGTCCGACTCCGGCCCTCCAGTATAGAACGCAGCGGCGAATTCCGGTTCGGTTCTAACTGGCAGGTATCGCCATGTCAGGGAGTCTCGTCGAACCGTCCCATCAGTGCCGCCATGGCTTCGTTTGGCGCCAAGTCCGCTTGCGAAACCGGTCGCCCGGGGATCGTCTCGGCGTTGGTGAATTCTCCCAACCGTCGAAGCAAGACTGCCGTTGGCGCCGCGTCTTCTCGCTCCAGGACAGTCAGGAGAAGGTCCCCGATGTCGGAATCGGCGCCGCCGGACGCCACTTGATGGGCACCGAATCCGATTGGGCTCAAGGCGAACGGGACGATACGGCGTTTTGTCAGCACGACCAGTCCTAGGCCGCCGAGACTCTGCCTCGCACCTTTCACCGTCTCAACGAAGGAGCCAGCGGCTACCGGAAAACTGACGATCCACCCGGCGTCGGCACCAGCAGCGATTGCCTCTACCGTTCGGCTGCGGATCGGAGGATAGTTGAGCAACGTGTCGACAAACCGTGAGACCGGAACTCGCCAAGCGTCTTCCGGGCTGATCAGGATGTCATCGAACGGGAGAGCTCGACATGCCGGATCCTTCGGGCGCGGCTGCAGACACGGGAACAGCATCAGAACAACGCTGGTCGTATCGACAACCACCCGGTGCATCCGATGCACGACCGTTGTCCATTCAACAGCCACGGCGTCGGCGATCGACAACGTCTCGATATTGTGTGAACGCGCCTTGTCCAGGGCATTCTGCGTAAAACCAGAGCGCGAAACCAGAATCAGCTTGTTCGTTGGAAGCGTAGCGTGCTTTCCGTGCTGTTGCTCGACCCATTCGACCGTGGCAGGCCGCGACCGGTCGCAGCACTCGACGCAGAGGAACACCGGATAGTCACCTACCGCTGACTCGATGACGATGTCGACCTCGCGAAGCGTGCCCGTCACTCGATCACGCAACTCACGTGATTCTTCGACGACTGCCCGGTCTCCCGCGAGCGCATGATGGATGGAGACAATGAGGCGCTGAAATTGATTGGACCGTTTTGGCACAGCACTTCCGTCAAATCCGCGACTATGCGTCAGCCGGTTTTAGGGTGCCAGGAACCGGATCAACGGTGTAGCGAGGGCACGCGAGACACTTCGCCTACCATGTCAGCGGTTGCGGCTACAGATGCTCGTCAATCGATACGACAGGGGCGTCGACGGCTCCAACGCGGCGCGCAGGCCCACGCGATTTAGCAGCCTTGCCTCAGCTACTATAGGCGAAACAAAACCGCATCGCACGAGGGTTACGACAGCGGTCTGGCCGAACGCGTGCCGACGAGGATTGCGCGCAGCACAGACTTGGTTCTCCGACAGGGCGGTTTTCGGAGTCGTCTGCCGATTTCGAGTGCGTGCCGAGGAATGGAGTTCCATGTACCTGAGCACAGTCACCGTTGAAGGATTTCGAGCGAGCGCCACGGACGCATTCAGCTGCACGTTCCCCGATCGCTTTAGCGTGCTACTCGGCTCCAACAACGCTGGTAAGACGACGGTGTGCGATGCCCTGTATCTAGCGCATCCCCATCGATTTCCGGTCCTGCCGCGCCCAACGTCTGCGCTGCTAGGCGGCAATCCCCGAGCGATCCACGTTGCGTTTCAGTTCGGAGGCGACGGACCGGAGGGACCCCTTGGCCAGTCCTTAGTTGATCGCGCCGAAGGCCCGCCGCGGTGGTCGCGTCGCCTCGAACGATCATTGGGGAGCGTTCGGGCCGCGGCTCTCGATGATGCTCAACACGTCGACACAACTCGCCTGATTTACCTGCCGGCTTACCGCAATCCGATCGACGACTTGGCGCGTCGTGAAGCCGAAATCGTTGTCGAACTATTACGAGCCGAACAGGAACGACGAAGCAACCATCGAAATCTCGCCAGCGTCCGCGCCCTCGCCGGGGCATTGTTGGACAGCCTCGTCGCACACGACCTCATTAGGTCGGTCGAGGCTCGTGTATCTGACTACCTTGCGTCCTTGACCGGCGGTGTCAGTCGCCACCACGCGTTCGCTGGCCGCCAAGAAGTTGACGACGCATTTCTTGCACGGGTCCTGGAATTCCTCCTGTCAAGCGTCGATCAGCGAACCATGGCCCAGCGTCTCGAAGTGTCAGGTTTGGGCTATGTCAATCTGCTGCACATCGCGGTGACTCTCGCCGCCATTCCCGGCGGGGTCGCAGTGCCCCGCACGTCTCCGGTCGTGGCCGAAGCTGCGGTACCAGCCGCGGCGCAGCCCGAAGCCGTGCCAAATCAGCCTGACCTTGCGCCGCCCGATCCCATAGCCGCGGCGGATAACGAAGCGGACGCGATCGAGGACTCGTTCTTCCCGCAGCTGTTTCACGCCACGATCGTTATCGAGGAGCCAGAGGCTCACCTACACCCACAGCTTCAACACGCACTCATGCGCTATCTTCGTCGAGTTACCGTCGACCGCCCTGAGCTTCAAGTCATTGTCAGCACGCACTCGCCGGAAATGATGACAGCGTGTCGCCCTCATGACATCGTGGTTCTGCGGAGAACTCCCGATGGGAGACGAATCGCTCGTCCCGTCGCCAATCTGCCGCTCGCACCCAATGACCGCGAGCGCGTCCTCCGGCTCACCGCTCTCCATTTCGACGCCTCACGGGCCGCGTCTTTGTTTGCAGAGAGGCTCGCATTGGTTGAGGGTGTGACGGACGGTCTTCTGCTGCGTCGCTTCGGCTACGAATGGGCGGCAGCCGATTTGCCTCGACGCGAGTTTGTCGACGCACTGACGATCGTCCCTCTTGGCAGCAAGGTCGGCGAGTGGGCAGTCCAGCTGCTCTGCACGCCGAACTACGAGCTTGCGGCGAAAATGGCGATCCTTCGGGACTCGGACCTGCGACCCGGAGGCGTTCCGGCGCCGCCAGCTTGGCTGAACGGATATGCCCAGGACTCGGTAAGGTGTTTTATCAACCATCCGACGCTAGAGCCTGCGCTGACGCCAGGCAACGAAGCGACCATCGCCGCGGCGCTGGTTTCGGCGGGGCTTCCCGTGCCTGCACAAGTGGATCAGGTGTCGATTGACGCGCTGTTCCACGAAGGTGCCGGCCGTCGGTCGAAGGGAGAGTTCGCGTTTGCGTTGGCTTTGACGATGGAGAACCCGCCGCATCCGGTTAGCGTCCCGGCTCACATCAGCGAGCTCTTTGAGTTCCTCTATGCAGGCCATGCCGTCGTAGTGGGTGCCGAGGTAGGTAACGATGCCGCGCCCGCTGCTGACTGACGAGCAGCGCACTGCGGTTGTTGTGCGGAGCCCGCGGACCTTCATCGAGGCCAATCCCGGTTCTGGAAAGACGACCGTTGCCGCCGAGCGCTTCGGTTTCATTCGTTTTGAGCAGAGGGCCGCCGGGTCGCAAGCCACCACCGCTGTCAGCTTCACTCGTTCGGCCACGTCGGAGCTGCACAGGCGCATCCACGGGCGATGGGGTTCCAGTGCTCTTTCGTGGCCGCATGGGGTCACGACCATCGACACCCTCGTGTTTTCTATAGTTCAGCATTTGCTACGAACAGGCAGGATTCATTGGCCGGGCGGGCATATTGCGTTGCAAGTCCTCGATGATTGGCGCGGTCACCAAGGGTTCCGCTGGCTGCCCGCAGGCAGCTATCGTCGCAATTGCACCGTCAACGCGAATCGGACCGTAACGTCGACTGGCGTTCCTGTGCAGAACGCGCGCTTCGGGTTTGGCAATCGAGCGGCATTCGAGCAGCACCTTGCCAGTGGGCGTTGCACCCACGAGGATGTGAGAGCCGTTCTCTCGTCGGCACTCCGGGTCCCAGACCTGAGGAACCTCGTGAGCGCCTACATAGCCTCATCAATTCATCACCTCATCGTCGACGAAGTCTTCGACGCCAATCGACTCGATCTCTTCATAGTGGCGCTTGCATGCAACACACACATCAACGTGACGCTCGTGGGGGACCCTTGGCAAGCGCTGTACGGTTTCCGTGGGGCCAATCCAGAGCTCGTTCCCGCACTCATCCGCGACGGGCATTTTCAGACGCTTCCGCTGACTCACTCGTTCCGCTTCCGCACGCCACAAATGCGCGCGCTCGCGGAGTCTCTCCGTGGTCGTGCGCCAGTAATCCTTGCCGCTGGCGGCCCGTACGATGTTGTGCTCGCGTCCAACTGGGACACTCTTTGGAATGGTCCAGACAATGTACTGCCGCTGTCGTTCGGGCGTACGACGAACAGAACCGACGCTGCCGCGATCGTCTTGTTGGATCACATCGTTCACGCGAAGTTCGCCCAGCGCACGATCTTCCTGCCAGAGGCGTTGCTATTGCTCGATCTTGATCCGGAGGCGTATCAGATGCAGGGCCCCACGGTCTTGGGCAACGTCGTCGATATTCTCGTCCGGCCGGGTGGAGGTCCTCCCGTGGCCCTTCAGGCGCTACGTCAGGCCGTCATTCAGCTCGGAGGAGCTCGTCGTCCGAGAGCCGGTGGCGCCGAGTCTGAGCAACGCCAGATCGATCGACTCGGCGCACTGGCGAGACGTGTTCGCGCAGGCGACGTGGTGCCCGGGATGACCATTCATCAAGCGAAGGGTCGAGAATGGAACCAGGTCGGCGTCAGACTGACTGACGGCGAAGTTGGGATCCTCGGAGGCGGCTTGGATCCGGCTGTGGAGAGTAACCGCGCCCTCTACGTTGCACTGACTCGCGCGCGTAACGCCGTCACATTGATCAACTGACTCTACGATTTCTAAGAATCTGCGGCCTTAGGGCACGTGAACCGAGGGATACCACTGTGCTGAACACGCTCGAGGGACGCAACGGCAGCGGCGAGTTCGCCCGCCGCTCCATGAAGAACCTAGATTTCGTCCTGGACGCCGCCCGGAATTCCGCCGACGTCCATCCCGTGACCCAGACCGTGAACGCGCTGCTCGCGATCCTCGTGTTTCCCTGGGAGCGTGACGCGTTGAACGCTGTCAAGAACAAGCGTCTACCACTCGCCGTGAAGGAGGGCTGGCCGGCCTTCCGGATGTCTGGGCCGCGGGCAAAGGCGAATGGCATCAAGACGATCGGCGATCTCATCGAGCAGATCCGCCACGCCGTCGCTCACGGACACGTCGGGTTCGACTCTGACTCGCGCGTGCCCAGCGACGTGATGATTACATTCGAAAACCGCCGATCAAAGAACCAACCGCCGGAATGGCAGGGCGAGATTCGCGCCGACCATCTGACCGCATTCTGCAGAACGTTCTCGGAATTCATCGCCGATTTCGTGGCGTGAACGCCAGCCCCCGCGTCATGCGCCGCATTGCCTCCGACTTTTCCCCAGTACGGGATCCGCTTCAACATGCCGCGACCCGCACCTCAGCTCTTGCCGAAGTCATTCTCTCCCCGTAAGCTCTGCTGCGGGATTCTATGGCTGTGTCAGTGCAAAGCCTCCAACTCGCCGTTAGGAACGTCGCCCAACATGGCGACACGGATGTGTTCCCATTTCCGATCGAGAATCATTGGTTTCATGATCAAGAAGACGAGATCGTGCGGCTCCTTCAGGCCATCGACGACGATTTCCTCGGTCAACTTTCGTCGTATCCCGTCTTCGCCGTCACGAGCCTCTCATCAGTCGGATACGCGGGCTTCAGAGGCGCAACCCAGATCGATCCTCTGTGGAACGCGTACCTGCTGGCTCTCGTGATTGAGATTGCCCCTGATCTGGAAGCGGCGCGCGTGCCCCGATCGGACAATGTGGCTTTCTCGTACCGGTTCCGTCCCTCGGCCACAAAAGCCACCCTATTCGATGCGGATCTCGGGTGGGGCAGCTTCCAACGAACTGCACTGGAGAAGGCGGAAGACCACGACGTTATCCTCTCGACCGACATTTCTGACTTCTACCCGCGGATTTATCACCACCGACTTGAGAACGCCCTGAACGACGCGACCCAGAACACTGAAGTCGTCAGGCGGATCCTGTTCATCTTGGCAAAGCTCACGCCAGGTGAGGTCTCATTTGGCCTGCCGGTGGGTGGACATGCCGCACGGGTGCTTGCTGAGATTCTGTTGAACCGCACTGATCGGCTTCTGCAGACGGATGGCATCAACTACTGCCGCTTCGTTGACGACTACTACATCTTTGCGGACTCGCGCGACGATGCGCAGGCAGCGCTGATTCACTTGAGCGAGGTGCTCCTGACTAACGAGGGCCTCACTCTGTCTCGCCTGAAAACGCGTTTCATGTCGCGAGCTGAATTCACCCGTTCATCCCCCATGGCGGATCCGGATTCCGCAGATTCGCTCGAAGAGCGCGAATCGCGCCGATTTCTCAAGCTTAGGCTCCGGTACGATCCCTATTCATCGTCCGCGGAGGACGATTACGAGAAACTGTCACAGGGAATCGCAGAGTTCGATGTAACCGGGATGTTGACTCGCGAATTGCGCAAGACTCGCGTAGATGAGCGACTTGTCAGACAACTGGTTAAGTCTCTGAAATTCCTCGACCCGAACGTACTTGACGGCGCAGCAGTATCACTCGTGAGGAACCTCGGTGTTCTTTATCCGGTATTCCCAACGGTTGCACTTGTCTTGAAGAGTGTTCTTCCTGACCTTAGCGGCTCGGCCAGGGCGGAGGTATTCAGCGCATTTCGAGCGCTGATCACAGAAGGTTCCTATATCGCGCTTGTGCCAACCAACCTGGCCTACGCGGTAAGGGTCATCGCGCAGGACCCGACAGAGGATGCGACAACGGTTCTTGCGCAAATCTATGGCGGGGCTGGGGTGAACGTGTTGGTCAAGCGAGACGTTCTGCTCGCCATGGCCAAGAAGAAAGCTCGCTTTTGGTTGTCGCCCGTCGCGAAGACGTTCGCGGTACTATCCCCGTGGGAAAAGCGCGCGCTCATTCCGGCTTCATTCGTTCTCGGCGACGAAGGCAAACACTGGCGACGACACATACAGCCGCGATTGAACGCTGTTGACGCGGCTTTCAATCGCTGGGTCGCCGAAAAGAACCACGGCCGACAGTGGGAGATACCGCTGTGATTACGGAGAAGCAGTTCGCGCTCGGCTTTTCCGGATTCTGGCAGAGCCTTCTGCCGATGATGGAGAATCACATTCGATCGACGAATGAGCGCCTGCAGCACTTCGCTCGACCGATGGTGTCGAACTCACCGACGGCGACCCACGGCCTTGTGAGCGAACTTGCCTTTAGGATGTTTGTCAATGCCGCACACGAACAAGTACCCGTTGAAGACTTGTCGTCCGACCAGATCAGAGAGTGCGCCGAGGCAGCAACCTCACACATTCGGGGGATGAGGCAGCTCTCACGGACACCGGTTCCAGATCCAAGGCCAAACGAGATCGCCGAAGCCGCCCTGCTCGCGGAGAGACACGCGATATTCTTCAAGCGCGCCGACGAACTGATCCTCATGCCGACGTTCCCCGGCTGCGGGTGGCTGATGGAATGCTCGGGAGATGTGATCTCCGGTTCAATGTTGTACGAGGTGAAGGCCGGGCAACGTGGATTTCGTAGCCTCGACGTCCGGCAGACACTCATTTACTGCGCGCTCAACTTCGCTGCAAAACAACACGACATCGCCTCTGTGTGTTTGGTGAATCCTCGTCTAGGCGTTTTCATCGAAGCAGACCTGGAGGATTTGTGCCTCAGTTTATCTGGCGCGCCAGCAGTCGAAGTTCTTGCCGCAATTGTGGAGTATTGCTCGGAGAGCCAAGATCGATACAACATCGGCTGAGGCGTCCAGTCCTCAAGGGGCCGGGAACGGCGTAGTCGACCTGACCTGCCGGCATTCTTCGGACCAGTGATTACTGGAGAATGGTCCTCGGCGTTTGTTAGTCTCCGTGCTCTTCTTCAACAG
>Ga0070741_10018638_pt1 | contig 11206 bp, 5 predicted proteins | sample Coa_R1_4_FD_66440 | JGI IMG/M metagenome (GOLD analysis project Ga0070741, IMG submission 66440) | Surface soil microbial communities from Centralia Pennsylvania, which are recovering from an underground coalmine fire - Coalmine... | ecosystem: Environmental > Terrestrial > Soil > Unclassified ...
CACGAACTTGAAGCCCAGGGCCTTGAAGATTCGGGTGAACTCGTTTGCCATTCCGGCCGTCAGCGCGCGCGGCAGTTCGTCAGGAGCAATTTCGATGCGTACGATCTCGCCATGGTGCCGCACCCGGAACTGGCGGAACCCGAGCTGCCGCAATGCGTCCTCACCTTGCTCCACCATGCTGAGCGCTTCGGGAGTAACGGCACGGCCATACTCAATGCGGGACGACAGGCAGGCCGAGGCCGGTTTGTCCCAGATGCGCAAGCCGGCGGCGCGCGCCAGCTCGCGGATTTCCTGCTTACTCAGCCCCGCTTCAAGCAGCGGAGCTGCCACCCGATGCTGGGAGGCGGCGGCCTGTCCCGGACGAAAGTCGCTTTTGTCGTCCAGGTTGACGCCGTAGGCGATCGCCTGAAACCCTCTCGACTTCGCAATGCTTTCCATCACCGTAAAAAGCTCGTCCTTGCAGTGAAAACAACGCGACGAGTCATTGCGGGTGTATTCGGCGCGCTGGAGTTCATGAGTCTGAATCACCTCCAGGGGGATACTCTGCTCACGAGCGAAGGCGACAGCATCGGCGAGTTGGAACCGGGCCAGACTTGGAGAATCGGCGATCACGGCCAGCATCTTGTTTTCTAATGCCTGGTGAGCTGCCCAGGCCAGAAAAGCAGAGTCGGTGCCGCCAGAGTAGGCAATCAGGGTACGGCCCAGAGACCGCAGACGGCGGTCAAGCGAGGAGCGCTTTTCCGCAAGCTGTGGCGGCACGGGCATGCAGATATCTTAGACGAAACACGGACTTTCGATTTCAGAACAATCGTTCCACCCGCCGGAGGTTCCCAAATGCCCCCACATTCGCCAGGGCAAAGGTAAAGCGGAACTGGTTCTCGTTACGCACCTGCGCCAGAGCAAACCGCCGGTATTCGACGTTCACCCCGCAGCAGTCCCAATTGTAGGCAATCTGGGCCGACCCGTACTGCACTTGGTTCAGGCGCGCATCAAAGCCGAGGTTCACCGCCCCGCTGAAGCCGCGTTTGTTGGCGCTGCCATAACCCAGAACTCCGCGAAATTGATTGAACTTCGATGTCACCAGTGAGCCGCCCGGCGCAGAAACCTCCCCCGGAACGTGCAGGAAGGCATTCCCTGCGCCGATGGTGAACAGTCCGATGTGGTGATTGAAGAGCGCCGTGCTGGTGTTCACGCGCCCCGCCTGAAAATCATAGTCTACGTCCCATTCAACGTCGTTGCGGGCGCCCGTAGAAACCCTCAATCGCGAAATCAACGGTGACAGATGGCGAGGCTGAGTGACAAAGGCGATGCCGGTCAGGTCCACGCTGCTGGTGAAAACGTTCCGCCGTCCTGGGATCACTGCGCCCCCGAATGTGGGATCGAGAAAGTACTTCTGCGCCAGCTCCCAGGTAACGACTTCGCGGGTAGGCGGCTGCACCGGACAGGGCTGCTCCGCGGCGCGCGCGACCGGTTCCCACGGAATGCGACTCACGCGGGGGGCAGCGCCCACCAGGAGCGCGGGCATTCCTTCGGACACGCAGGATTCCGCCTCTGAAGACGTCCGCTTCGCATACAGCCGGTTGACCAGGGCGTATTCCACTTCATTGGTGTCGCTGAGAATGTCGTTCTCGTCAAAGCGCAGAATGTGGGAGAAGTTCTCCACTCCGGTGACATAGGTGTAGGTAATCCTCGGTTCAACTGCGTGTTTCCACTTGCGCCCGAGAAACTCGCGGCCAAAGATACGATCGAGCGCCGGCGGGCGGAGTTCGACCGATCCCTGCAGGGATTTCCGGTTTAGCGTCTTGGAAATCGACGTGCCCACGTCGGTTAAAGCAATGCCCGCGGAGGGAACCAGTTGCTGGGTGTAGATGGTGTCACGCAGCGAGAGCTGCGGACGAACGCTCCAGCCTTTGATGAGCAAGGGAAGCGAGAGTACGGGGTTCAAGTCGAAGCGCCCCACCAGCGGAGCAGTGCTGAACCCGGGCTCGCTGCGCGAGACTCCCTCCGCTGCAGCCTGAAAATTGCCGTGCAGAGGCAGAGACCAGAGCTTCCGATCAAGGCTGGAAATTTCAAAACCGGGCGCGTGCAGGATGGTGATCACGCTCTCCGTACCCGTACTCTGGGTCCCCTGGAAGTCTTGATACCGGCGCGTGGCGGCATTCACAAACACGCCTCCGGTGGTGTTCGACAGGAAGGCCTCCGACTTCACTTCAGAGTTGACTGCCTGGGCAAATACATCGCTGAAGGCCAGGCGGAAAACGTACGAGCTCAGGTAATCAATGTTGGCGACGCCCCGGAAATTATGCCGGAAAGTCCCTTCCGAATTCAGGTGGGCCTCGGTTCCGCCCTGCCTTTCGCCGTTGATTCCGCGGTCGAATACGGTGAAGAAGGTGAGATCCACAAACGAGGTTTCGGTCGGCCGTGCCCGGAACTCGCCTTCAGGAGCCCAGCCTCTTTTTGAAAAGTATTCGATCCCTGCCTGCAGGTCCATGCTGCGGTTGATGGCCCAGAAGACAGACTCGCCGAAAGTGAAACCTCGGGTGGAGGACCGCCCGATGTTGGGAATGAGAAAGCCGGACTGCCGGGGCAGCTTCTGTACCGGGTGCGTGGCGTAAGGAAGATACAGGATGGGAATGCCCTCCACCTTGAAGCTGGTGTGATAGATAGTGGCGTTTCCCCCGACGTCCACAACGACTTTGTGGAAAGAGAATTGCCACTTAGGACGCGGCATTTCGCAGGTGGTCACGGTGCCGTCGGTCACCACATAGTGATCAGGCCCGGTTTTCTCCACGACCTTTCCGGTAAAGAAAAAGGGGGTAGCAGATGTCAGCACTGCACGATGCCTGCGCAGCTGAACTCCGATGCTTCCGCTCACGTTCTCAAATCTGCCGCGTTCGCTGCGGACGTTATAGACGCCACGCGAGGCCTCAACGTACTCGTCGTTTGGTCCTCCCTCGAGGACTAGGTGCCCCTCCCCCTGAATCTCGCCCGAATCAGAGTTGTAGGTGATTTCGTCGGCGCGAAGGGTGTACACGCCGTAATCCATCTCGACGTTGCCGCGTAATTTGTACACCGGCCCATCTCTTTCCTGCTGTAGCGCGCGGATAGTGACCGTTTCCGCAGGCTGATTCGGAGCTCTGGGCAGGCCCTCGGGCGGGGACGAACCGGGAAGCAACTGGCTGGTTACTAAGCGGGAGGCGAGTAGCAGATGACAAAGCACCGCCGCCGTGATAAGCAATCGAGTGCGGGCAAGCATCAGCAGTGTCGGCAGTCCAGAACAAAACCGGGACCTGCGTGAAGTTAGCACGTCCGCGAACTGCGGCGCAAAGTGCGCGGCCCGGCGCCACCCTCGGCCTCAGGCATGAGCTCATCAGAAACCCAATCCGAAAACGCGGCGCCGGCAACTTACTTTGACCCTGAAGCGCCGGATGTCAGCGAGCAACAGTTTTCGGCCAGCCTGGAGGACGGGACGGCCAAGCCTAGCTTCATGGTTGACGCCGCCGAGCGCGAGCCTGCGCCCGGCGAAGCGGCTGAACGGAGAGCTGGCACGCCTTCCATACCACATCCGCCTAACCCTTTGACTTCAACGGGGGGCGAGCAGGAATCCACAATCTCCGCAGGCCCGGACAATTGGCGCCAACAGGTCAGCGCAAAAGTCAGCAGTTATCGGTCGAAGCGGCCGCGACAGCAGCGCTACCCGTCCCTGCAACTGCAATTCGACAATAACGCGCCGGGCCCGCCGCCCTTCCGGCCGGACAATGACCCGGTTCTGAAGGAATCTGAAATCACTTTCCCCGCGCAGCAATCACACGGCCCTGAGCCGCCCCTCTCCCTGGAGGCCACGGCGCGCGTACTCGAGTTTCCCCGCCCCGCGAGCCTGCGGGAGGAACTGGCTGAGCCCATGTTGGACCAGCCGCGCATCGTGGAGGCTCCGGAGTTGCTGCCGCCTCCCCCTGCCATGGGAGGAATCCTGATTCCGGCTGCGCGGGAACCCGAACCCGAACGCCGGCCGGGCTTCGACGTGCCGCTGCAGTCAGCATCGCTCGGCCGCCGTCTGGCCGCCGGAACCGCGGACGCGCTGCTGGTGGCAGCGGCTGTCGCCGGCTTCTGTTGTATCTTCGTCCGCATCGCTGGCGCTGGCCTGCCCTGGCGGACAATCGCCGAATCCGTCGCCGGCCTGGCCCTCCTCTCCTGGTTCACCTACCAGTACGCCTTTCTGGTGTTCTGCGGCGTGACCCCAGGTTTGAGAGTGGCCAGGCTGGAGGTCCGCCGCTTCGATGGCATGGCGGCGCCACGCCAGCTGAGGCGATGGCGTGTTCTGTCTTCGGCTCTCTCTGCAACTTCCCTGGGTCTGGGTTACGCCTGGTGCTTTCTCGATGAAGACCAACTCTCCTGGCACGACCGCATCACAAAGACCCATCTGGCGCCGGTCAGCAATTCTCCAAGGTAGGGTCAGAATCTCCCGCCTGTGTTAGATTTCTAAGGCCGACTCAGTCTTGCCCGGGATGTCCACACAGATACAACAGCCACAGCGGCCAACGGTCAGGGTGTTTGTCGCCACCACCGTGCTGTTGAGTTTCATCTCCTTCTGGCGCGCGGCAGCGATTGTTCTTTCTGACCTGGGTTCCTCCGCTTATTACGTGGGCGGTGACGCGGAGAAAGTCATCGGCAAGAGCGCCCCCTGGTTCATTCTCGCGGTGATGCTGTTTGCGAACTGTGTTCGCGCTCTCTATATCGAATCCACCAGCATGTTCGTTCGGGGAGGCGTATACCGCGTCGTCCGCCGCGCCATGGGCAACACACTCGCCAAGTTCTCAGTTTCCGCCCTTCTGTTCGACTACGTGCTTACCGGCCCGCTGAGCTCGGTGGTTGCCGGCCAGTATCTGGCCGGCTTCATTCACGACATCGGGGACTATCTGCACCACCCTCTTCCGCACTTCTTGGATAATGCCTTTGCCGCCGCCTTCGGCGCGGGCGTAGCCCTGTTCTTCTGGTGGAAGAACGTTCAGGGCATTCACGAGTCCAGCACCACCGCCCTCCGTATCATGTCCGTCACCACGGTCATGGTGGTGCTGCTGATCGGCTGGTGCGTCTATACCCTGTTCCACGTCCCTTTTCAGGTGCCGCCGAATCCGCTGAAGTACGGCATCATCCTGAACCATGAATCACTTGGCTGGCTCGCTGGATTGAAAGATACCTGGCTCACGCACTCCACGCTGTTCATTCTGCTGCTGGGTTTCGGCCACTCCGTGCTGGCCATGAGCGGCGAGGAGACCCTCGCCCAGGTCAACCGCGAGATTGCACACCCGAAGTTGAAGAACCTGAAGAAAGCGGCCGTCGTGATCGGGTTGTACGCGTTGCTGTTTACCGCTTTGACGTCCTTCTTCGCGGTGATGATCATCCCTGATTCCACCCGGCCGCAGTTCTTCGGAAACCTGATCGGCGGAATTGCCATGAACCTGTGGGGCCCGATGTGGGCCCGGCTTGCATTCCACGGCTTCGTGGTCCTGGTCGGCGTAATGATTCTGGCCGGCGCCCATAACACCTCAATTGTGGGCGCCAATGGGGTACTCAATCGCGTCGCCGAAGATGGCGTGCTCTCTGATGCCTTTCAAAAGCCGCATCCGCGCTACGGCACCAGCTACCGCATCATCAACCTCGTGGTCGGAATGCAGATTCTCACCATCGTGGTCACGGGCGGCAACGTCTTCACCCTTGCCGGACTGTACGCCTTTGGCGTGATCTGGAGTTTCGCCATGATGGCGCTGGCCGTCCTGGTGCTGCGCTATACCGAGCCGTCCAAGCGGGAGTGGAAAGTTCCGGGCAATCTTCCGATTGGCAGGGGACGCGAGCTGCCGGTGGGAATCATTCTGATCGCGGCTGTCCTGTTCCTGACCGCTTTGGTGAACTTATTCACCAAGTACACCGCCACCATGGGCGGAATCTCCTTCAGTTTGATCTTTTTTGTGATCTTTACCTATTCCGAGCGGCGTGCAGCCAAGTTGCGCGCCGGCCGCAGGCCGGAGGGCCTGGACCAGTTCCGGGTGTATGGAAACGAGGAGCCGGCCACCGAGACCCTGGGTGTGCGTCCCGGAAACATCATCGTCGCGGTGCGCGATCCCAAGAACCTCTATTACCTGCGCGAGGTGCTTCGCCGAACCGATACCCGCCAGCAAGACGTCGTCGTCATGACCGCGCGTCTCTATCACCGCGAGCACTCGTTCAGCGGCAGCGCCGTCTTCGACGCCACCCAGGTATTTGATCACTACGAACAGGAGCTGTTCACCGCGGCCGTGGCAGCAGCGGAAAAAGAAGGCAAGCCGATTTCCCTGCTGGTGATTCCCGCCACCAGTGTCTTTGACGCGATTGTCGCCACGGCGCAGCGGCTGGAATCCAGCCGCATCGTTTGTGGGCTGTCGAACAAACTCAGCCCCGATGAACAGGCCAAGCTCACTGGTGACGCCTGGGAGCGCCTGCCCGAGCCGAAGCCGCGGCTGGTGATGGAAGTCCGGCTTCCCAACGGGGTGGCGCGCGAATACTACCTCGGCCCCCATCTGCCGCGGTTGCGCAAACGCGACGTGGACCTGCTGCACCGGCTGTGGCTGGAAGTGACCTCGGATCCGAGATTTGCCGGCGCGCACCATTATCACGTAGTGGCCATTGCACTCGCGGAACTGGATCGCGAACTCCACAGCGGTTCGCGCGAGCAAGTCCTGGACCGGCTATGGCAGGAACTGCAGCGCCGGTCGGACGACAGCGCGTAAACGTGCCCGAATAATCGCGATCATTATGCGGCTTCCAGCCGCTGCCGGCCTATCACGGCACCAGTAGCGCGACTATCGTGCCCTTCGCACCGTGCCCCACGGTGCTAACTGAATAAAGGCCGTCCAAAACCAGATGCAAAAACCTTCACGATGAGCGCAAGAGCGCGGAATCAAAAGAAGCACCCTTTCCCCGCCGCGCTGCATCTACAATCCTGACGTTGAATCCCGCAACTTGGCGGGAGCGGGGGACCCGCAACGGAAGAGATTCCTACGGGGCGTATCCGTAAGGCCGGCCCCACCGGCGCACGGTAGGACACCTTTCAGTCCGAGCCCGACAGCTAACCTCGCAGACAAGGAAAGGAGTTCGCTCGCCTATATCGCGAGCCGCCCATGGAATATTCCCAAAGCTCACGCGGCAGCAGCCAGCGCGTCCTGGTGGCCACCAGCGCCATGCTGGCCTTTATTTCCTTCTGGCGTGTGGCCGCCATTGTTCTGAATGACATGGGATCGTCGGCGTTCTATGCCGGCGGTATTTCCGAGCACTTCATCGGTAAAACCGCCCCCTGGTTCATTCTGGCCATCATGCTGATTGCCGGCGCTGTAGCGTCGCTCTACATCGAGAGCTGCGGCATGTTCGTCCGGGGCGGTGTTTATCGCGTGGTGAAGGAGGCGATGGGTTCGACGCTCGCCAAGTTTTCCGTCTCCGCCCTGATGTTCGATTACATCCTGACCGGTCCCATCAGCGGCGTCTCGGCTGGGCAGTACCTCGTGGGCCTGCTCAACCAGCTCTTTCATTTCGCGCGCCTGAAGCTGGTGCTCCCGGAAAACTCAACTGCGGCCGTGTTTGCCATCCTGGTCACCCTTTACTTCTGGTGGGAAAACATCAAGGGCATTCCGGAATCCAGCGAAAAAGCCCTGCGCATCATGCAGGTGACCACGATCATGGTAATCGTGATGCTGGGCTGGAGCTTCTACACGCTTTGGGTGCGGGGCGCGCACCTGCCTCCTCTGCCGCGCCTTCGCAACCTGACCTATTTTCAGGGCGAGCACGGTGGCGCGCTCGGCTGGCTGCGCCACAGCTCTTTGCCCTACACCGCCGGCTTCATCGGCATCCTGATCGGCTTGGGTCATTCTGTACTCGCCATGAGCGGCGAGGAAACCATGGCGCAGGTTTATCGGGAGATTGAGCATCCCAAACTGCCGAACCTGAAGAAGGCGGCTCTGGTCATCTTCCTTTACAGCCTCATCTTCACCGCCGGCGCCACGTTCTTTGCGGTAATGATTATTCCGGACTCGGTACGTGGAGAGTTTCAGGAGAACCTGATCGGCGGGCTGGCCATGAACCTGGCGGGACCGATGTGGCTGCGGCTTGCCTTTCATGTTTTTGTGGCCGTGGTCGGCGTTCTCATGCTGGCGGGCGCCGTCAACACCGCCATTGTCGGCTCGAATGGTGTTCTGAACCGGGTCTCGGAAGACGGCATTCTCCCCGACTGGTTCCGCAAACCTCACAAGAAGTTTGGCACCTCCTACCGCATTCTGAATATGGTGGTGGCGCTTCAGCTTCTCACCATCGTTCTCAGCCGCGGCGACGTCTTTCTGCTCGGCGAGGCCTATGCCTTCGGCGTTATGTGGAGCTTCTCCATGAAGGGCCTCGCCGTGCTGGTATTGCGTTACACCGAACCTGGGCGGCGCGAATACCGCGTGCCGCTGAATCTCCGCGTAGGAAAGACGGAAATACCTTTAGGACTTGCGCTGATCACGCTTATGCTGATCGCCTTGTGCGGAATCAACCTGTTCACCAAGGAGGTCGCAACCATTTCCGGGATCGCTTTCACGATCGTGTTCTTTGCGGTTTTTGAGATTTCCGAGAAGGTCACCCGCCGGCACGCCAGCGTCCATGCCGAACTGGACCAGTTCAACCTGGAGTCTGGGGACGATCTCACTCCCAAGTCTGTGGGAGTGAGGCCAGGGAATATTTTAGTGATGGTGCGCAACTACAACGCTCTTTACAACCTGAATGCGACTCTCGACCGGGTGGATCCGCGGCAGCAGGACGTTGTGGTTCTCCACCTTCGTTTCCTGGGCCGCGCGACCGGAGGAGAGTACGAACTCTCGCCGGAGCAACTGTTTAGCTCTGAAGAGCAGATCCTGTTCACGCGTGCGTTGGGGATGGCTGAGAAGAAGGGCAAGAGCATTCACTTGGCGGTGGCCGGCGCGACCGAGAAGTGGGACGCGATTCTGCGCGCAGCGCAGGGCCTGCAATCCTCGGTAGTGGTACTGGGCGCCTCTCCCAACCGGCCGGTGGCCGAAGAAGCGTGGGTCGCCGGCCAGGCCTGGGAGCGCCTCCCCGATCCTAAGCCGCAGCTTACGCTCGAGATCTTTTCTCCGGGGGGGCAGGACAATGTCTTCTACCTCGGTCCGCACGCTCCCCGGCTCACGCCCAAAGAGATTGATCTGCTGCATGGTATCTGGCTGCGATTGAGCACGGACGTCGCCCCCGAGGAAATCCATCATCATGACGTTGTCCATTTCGCCCTCGAAGAACTGCAGGATGAAATGAACAGGAACGGGCGGGAACGCGTTGTGGCGAGACTGCGCCGGCACCTGCGCTCGATCAAAGACAAGCGGGCTTCATCATCGTAGTTGCTGCCGTGATCCTGTGGGCGGCAGGCGGGGCGGCCGTCCGTCGAGTGACGCCTCAACCGGCCCTCCTTGCAATCCTGCTAAGATTTCTCCGTGACGCAAGATTCTGCCGTCCGCGTGCGTTTCGCTCCCTCGCCTACGGGCCATCTTCATGTTGGCAACGCCCGCACTGCACTCTTCAACTGGCTGTTTGCCCGCCAGAAAGGCGGAACCATGGTGCTGCGGGTGGAAGACACCGACCTGGACCGCAGCCAAACGCAATTCGAACAGCAGTTGATCGCCGACTTGAGGTGGCTCGGGCTCGACTGGGACGAGGGTGCCGACGTGGGCGGCGCGTTCGGTCCCTATCGCCAGTCGGATCGCCTGGCCATCTATCGCGAACATGCCGAGCGGCTGCTTAACGAGCACAAGGCCTATTTGTGCTTCTGCACCGAGGAAGAGCTGCAGCTGGAGCGCGAACGCGCCGCCACCGAGCGCCGGCAGCCTATTTATTCAGGCAAATGCCGCGGCCTCGATCCCACAGAAGCCCAAAGGCGGCGCGCCGCAGGAGAGGCTTGTGCAATCCGGCTGCGTATCCCCGAGCACCCCATCCGCTTTCACGACATCGTCCACGGCGAGGTGGAGTTCTCAAACGAAGTGGTCAGCGATCCCATCATCCTGCGCTCGTCCGGCATGCCGGTTTACAACTACGTGGTGGTGATTGATGACGCGCTGATGAAGATCACTCACGTGATCCGCGGCGACGACCATCTCTCGAACACTCCGAAGCAGGTGGCGCTCTACGAAGCGCTCGGCTGGCCTGTGCCGGAGTTTGCCCATTTGTCAACCATTCTTGGGGGGGATCGCGAACGGCTTTCAAAACGTCACGGGGCAACCTCGATCGCCAACTTCCGCGAAATGGGAGTCCTTCCTGAGGCCGTGGTGAATTACCTGGCCCTCCTCGGCTGGGCGCCACCTGGCGGGAACCGGGAGATCTTCTCCATGCAGGAACTTGTCAAAGAGTTCTCTCTGCAGCGGGTCACTCCATCGCCCGCCGTTTTTGACACGGAGAAGCTCTATTGGCTGAACCGGCACTACATCAAGGAGAGCCCTCCTGGGCGCATTGAGAAGCTTGCCCTGCCGTATTACACGCGCGCAATAGGAAGCGGCCTGGCGAAGCAGTACGAGGGCGAGCCGCTATCGAATTATCCCTGGCCGCCTTCCGTGGTGGAATGGTTTGGCAGCATAACACGCATGCTGGTCCCTTCTGTCGACCGCCTCGACCAGCTACCCGGGCGGGCGGCTCTGATCTTCCACTACGACGCGAAGGCTGCCCTGGCAGCGCCCGAGAACGCCGAGGTGCTCGCCGCGCCTCATACCGATGCTGTCCTGGCCCGATTCGCCTTCAAGGTCCTCGAGCACGAAGCCGCCCGTGAAGGCCGCCTCACGGCTGAGCAGTTCAGGAAAATTGTCAATGAGGTGAAGGCCGAAACTGGAGCGAAAGGGAAAGACCTGTTTCACCCTATTCGCATCGCGGTTACCGGATCGCACTCCGGCCCCGAGTTCGACAGGCTGATCTCCATCCTGGAAGAAGGCAGTCATCTTCCGCTGCCACAACACGTGCTCAGCGTGCGCGAAAGGGTCGAAGCGTTCGCGAAGGCGCGGGCGGGCCAGTACTCCAAAGAGCCCGGCTAGAACTCCGCCATCTCTGGCTCCTTCTCGGCCGGTTCCGCGGTCAAGAGCTTTTTTCGGTCAGGTGACGATGAATCTCCTGCCAGCGATCCTGAAATCGCCCTTGAGCACCAGACTGATGGCCTCCG
>Ga0070741_10018639_pt1 | contig 11205 bp, 12 predicted proteins | sample Coa_R1_4_FD_66440 | JGI IMG/M metagenome (GOLD analysis project Ga0070741, IMG submission 66440) | Surface soil microbial communities from Centralia Pennsylvania, which are recovering from an underground coalmine fire - Coalmine... | ecosystem: Environmental > Terrestrial > Soil > Unclassified ...
TGGTCAGTGCGCGGAGCCAACGCGATCATCGCTCTGCGCTGCTGCATCCTTTCCGGCCGCTTCGAAGATTTCTGGGCTTCGCGCGCCCGATAAATCCCACTTTTATCTCGTCCACCCTCCTCAGAAGGGTGCGATTAAAAGTGTCGGTCGTGGCTGGAAGCCGAAAAAAGCGGCAGAGGGCTGCCGCAGTCCAAAACCTTCGGTTCTCGAGGCCCCCGGCCGTGTCGCGCTTGCGTCTTGGACTGCGGCAGTCCTCTGCCGCTCTTCTGCCGATCAACTCCCGCGGGTAAAATACCCCATACCGACAGGCCGGCGATTTCCGCTAACCTTTGCGTGAATTATGCTATTCCAGGTTCGTCCGTAACATTGGGATATTCTATGGACAAAAAATCTGCCGAAGAAGTCGAGGCCTCCACAGAGAAGCTCCTGCGAGATTTAAAGGCCGTGGTTCACGATGGGGAGGAACTTCTCAGGGCGGGGGCGCGTGATTTAAGCGAACGCGGCCGCGCCGCACGCGAACGGTTGTCCGCCGCCCTCGAAGTGGCCAGGGACACCCAACGCGAGTTGCAATCGCGGGCGCTGTCGAGCGCCCGGGCGACGGACCACTACGTTCGGGAACATCCCTACGAGTCATTGGGAATTGCCTTTGGCGTCGGTTTGCTTGTCGGCGCTCTCATGCGACGAAAGTGATGGTACAGAACAACCATCAATCTGAGGGGCTGGGCAATCTGGTCGGGCGCCTGGGCAGTATCGCGGCCAGAACTTTGAGCACTCGCGTGGAGCTTTTGGCCATCGAATGGCAGGAAGAGCGTTGGCGGCTGCGGCAGATGTTGATTTGGTCCATCGCCGTCCTGTTGCTTGGCGTAATGGGAATTCTGCTTCTCACCGCCGTAATTATTTTACTCTTCCCGGAGGGCGTCCGGGTGTATGTTGCGGCCGCGCTGGCGGTTTTATATTTCTGCGGCGCGGCGGGCGCCTGGTTCGGACTCAAAGCCGGACTGAAACGGGAACCATTTGCTGAAAGCATTGATCAAGTCAAAAAAGATCGGCTGTGGCTGGAGTCTCTAAAATAAGCGAGCTCGAAGCGCGAAAGCGGGCTTTAGTCACCGAAAGCGAGCTATACCGCGAAGCTCTCAAAGCGGAAATGGAAAATCTGCGGCAGTACGGCGCGGGGTTTTTTCAAAAGATTGACCGTGTTCGCAGCTTTGGCCCCTGGCTAATGCTAGCTGCACCATTGGCGATTCCGGTGATAAGACTGTTTACGAATCGCAAGTCCGCTGCGCCGCCGCGGTCCCCTGGTGTGAAGGGCGGTTTAGCCACGGTTTTGATGGGCGTTCGGCTCTATCGGCAATATGCGCCCATGGTGCGTTCCGTAGTCAGCCAGTTCATGGCGCGGCGGCGCGCCTCCGCCCAAGCCAAAGCTCGATTCGAGGATCGCTAAAACTCCCGCTGATTTTCCGCCGGGCCGATCTCCCGCGTTAGCTAAGCTAAGCTAAAGTCCGCGCTCGTTGACGATGGCGTTATTTTCTCCGAGCACGATCACGTGCGGCTTCCAAAACTTCGCCTCATTGGCTTGCACTTCAGTGAAGCTCATGATGGTCAACTGGTCCCCAGGTTTGCCCAGGTGCGCCGCGGCGCCGTTCAGAATGATTTCGCCCGTTCCGCGTTGAGCGGGAATCGCGTAGGTTTCGAACCGGGCACCGTTGGCCATATTGCTGCAAAGAATTCGCTCGTACGGCAGCAGACCGACCTTGTCCATCAAGTCGCGATCGATGCTCATGCTGCCCTCATACTGAAGGTTGGCGCCGGTTACCCGGGCCCGATGGAGCTTGGATTTGAGTAAGTGAACCAACATGGACTTAAGCCGGGCGGAGCTGTCGTTTTAGGTCAATTGTTGAGCCCGGAGGGATTCGGGATAAACAGCTTGAAGGAAAGGCCATCGACATTCGCCCCGCCTCCGTAAACGGAAAAACCGAAATACTTCGAGACCGTGTCGAAATTTGGCAGGAGCGAGAAGTCCATGAGATCCTTGAAGCCTTGGATTGTGGCCGGAACATTGACTCCGCTTTGCAAGAGATTGGCGGCGGAGCCGGGCGAGGAGGGGCTGCTTGGGCTGCTATTTTTGCGCAGTGCTTCGAACACCGCCCGCATGGTTTCAACCTGGTTTTCGTAACCAAATAAGCTGGAATTGGGGCCGAGCACCTTTTGGGTCGCATCCGTCAAGCCGGGGCTGTCTTTGAGCGATTTGCGTTGGCTTTCACTGCTGCGCAAGTATTCCTCCAGCATGGCCGGGTCGGTGGAAAACGCAACGTAGCCGCCGCTGGCGGCATAGCTGAGACTGCGCGGGGCCATGGAACCACCACTGGCCCCCAGCGGCACCATCACCGACTTTACCGAGACGGTGTAAATTTTGCGGCCAAGGAACTCCCGCTCCTCGGGGGCTCCGGCGGATTGTTGGGCAAAAACGAGGATACTTTTCAACGAAGCCGCAAAGACTTCTGCGTTGGGCGAGCCCAGCAAAAACAGGGAAGGCGACGGATTGAGCGCGTCGGCGCCTTTGCCCGTCGGAACTCTTTCATAGCTGATCAGGTCGTCGCCTAAATTACCGATGAGGTTTTTCTTAACATCGAAGCCAGGGTTCTTTTCTTTGGCGGCGGTGTTGGCGGTCTCCAGCAAAAAATTGATGCCATTAAGCCACTGAGGGGAAATATCGGTGATCGTTTTTTGCAGCGTTTCCCATGTTCTCTGTCCGTCGATACGCCAGCGTTGGAATTTAAGTACATCTGCCGGAACGAATGCGGGAGGATGCGGGTCCCGCGGTTCACCCGCGAGGATTTTGAACAGGCCTTGCCGGCTGGACTCGGGCACTCCCACAAACACCTGGACCATCGAACCCTCATTGGAAGGCTGATAGCAGAAGGCCAGGGTCTTCAGCCCGTTCAGGCCCAAGGCGCCGAGAACTTTCTGCGGTTTAACGTCGAAGGGGTTGGGTGCATCTTCGCTTTCCTTGCGTTGGCCCAGCTTGCGCGACAAGGTATCGACCAATACCTTGAGGTTCACCCATCCGTAAAGCGGCGATTCCCGGAATAGGGCGGCATGATCGGCCTGGTAGGCCGCGACCTCCGCCAGCGGCGGCACGGACCCGCCGGTTAGGCGCGCGACGACTTTTTCGACCGCTTTGACCGAGGTGCTCACTACCAGCAGCGTATCGACCTGACCGATGACTAATTCATCGCTTGGCGTTTCCGGTTTGTTGTTCTCTTCGCCGAGCTCATGCACTTCGGAGCCTTTGGGAAAGAATCTCCGGAGGGTTTTCGGCATATCATTACTTGAGACGGTTAAGATCGTGAACTCGTGATCACGAATTTTGGTGGCTTTAAGTACCTTGCCGCCGTCTACCCATTTTTTGCGCAGCGCCGCCAGATTCTTTTTGAGCTGACTGCTCTTATCTTTGGTGTCGACCAGGAGCAGCAAGCCGGCCGCCTGGCCTTCTTGCTCGAAGCCATCCTGCGTCAAAGCCAGGGTGACCTGCCCCTGAAAGAGACCCGTGTAATCCTCAGCTTTGATTTCCAGTTCGCGTTCCAGCGGCTGGACGAACTGCTCCTTCCATTTGGACACGAAGTTCTCCCGGAATGGTCTCATAGCCGAGTCCTCCCAAAAACGCTTTTGAGGCATCTTCTCCCAGGCGGCACGCAGCCTGGCAAAGTCCGGGACGGTGACCAGCAAAAGGGTGTCGTCCGGCAGAAGTCGTTCTGGGGGTGGAATAACGGCCAAAGCCGAATGGACCAGCGCCAGCGCGAAAAGGAGGAACGTCAATCGAAGCCGCATTGCGGCGGAGTCAGGTCTCATTCAGCTTGCCTCTAACAATAAGTATATCGAGCGGTGATTCGTAAACTGCCATGGGACAGCAGCACTATTCAGGCCAAATCCAGTACCCCTTAGCCTTCAAAAAGTCAAACGGCTTGTCCTCGTGCTCCTCGTGCCGAGACAGCCGGTCATTACTCGAGTGAAGCTTTGCGAGTGCGGCTGGGCGGCTCCAAGTACCGATACGCGTTGCTGGGGTTGTCGTTCGAGTAAGCGAAGGCTTCGCGGTGATCCAGGAAGAACTTCACCGACTCAATGGGGATGGCAAACCCGAGCCCCTCGCCAAATGTGATTTTCATGTTGGTGACGCCGACGACTTCTCCGCGCATATTGAAAAGCGGGCCGCCGCTGTTGCCGGGATTGATTTGGGCGGTCGTTTGGAGAAAAAGCTCGCCGGCCATTTGACGGGTCTTGGTGCTGAGGATCCCCTCGGTCACCGTACGCTCGAGGCCGAGCGGGCTGCCGATGGCGAATACCCCATCACCGACCGACAGGGCATCGGCGCTGCCGAGCAGGACGAATTTGAATTTAGGCGCATCGCGATCATCGATTTTCAGCAAAGCCATATCGCCGAATTTATTAATCGCGATGATGCGGACCTGTTTGTAACTACGGCGTTCCAGTTCTCCGCCCGTTTGATGGTACACTTCTACGGAGATTTGTGTCTCCCCCTCGATGACGTGGAAATTCGTCATCAGGAATCCGCCTTCATTGATGATGAAGCCGGAACCCAAACCACTGGGCGTGCGCACTTGGACGACGGCTTCGCCGATTTGGTTGACCAGATCACGCACGGAGCGCGTGGCGAGGGCCCGGTTGGATCCGGAATAAAAACCCGCTTTGCTCTCGAGAATCGGCGGCTCGATTTTCGTATCCGCTTCTGCGAGGGGCTTGCCATGAGCCGGCGGCTCCGGGGCCGATTCTTTGTCGCGTGAGATTTTTACGATCTGATTCTTGGGGATGACCAGGACGGTGTAACCGATGTCGACAGCCACCTGGTCACGCTTCTCGGCGAGCACCGTTCCGACGACCGCGGCTTTGTCCTTGAGCTGAATCGTGGCGCCGATCGCCTGAGAACAACTCACCCCACACGCGATCAGCATCCAACAGAAACAGTTTCTTACCATGGGCTCACAGTAATGAACAGAATCAGCTTTGACAAGCCGCAGGCGGTTTCGCGTCTTCAGTCTTCCCCGTCGGCAAAGGCCGTCCCGACGTTAAACTCGGCAGGATCGCGACGGTTTGGGGATTCGCGCACGAATTTGACTTTGAGGGAGGATCGAGGGAGATTTGTCTCAAGCACACCCGATCAAGTCCGCCCGCTGCATTGCATTTGGGTCTATGGCAATCAATCGATTTGGAAGAATAGGACGCGAGCACAACGTGGCTTGGGTCGGTTCACCTCGCGCCTTTACGCTCATCGAATTACTCGTCGTCATTGCTATCTTCGCAGTTCTGGCGGCCCTGCTCCTGCCGGTCCTGGGACGAGCCAAGGAAGCCGGCCGGGCAACCGCCTGCAAGAACAACCTGCGCCAATTGACGCTGGGCTCGGCGACTTACTCGCTGGATAACCGTGGCCGCATGCCTTATTTCCTCAATTGGCTGGCCACCAAACCCGGCGACCTGACCTCCGGCCAGCTGTTCCCCTATCTTAAAAGTCCGCCGGTGTATCTATGCCCAACCGATAAGATTGCGCTGGCGTCCAACGCTCATTTGCCCGCGACCCCCACGGCGCCGATTTTTGGCAATTCGCTGCATCCGCGTGATTACAGCTGTGCCATGAACTGCGGGCTCTGCCATGAAAGCGATTCGTCAAGATTTCTTACGCCGGCGCGTACCTTACTGTTCATGGAGGCTGACCTGGCGCGCGATGACTATTCCGGCCAGGTTGGTCCTTCAATGGCGACTCGAGTGCTGTCGACGCGCCACAATGGGCGAGGCCACCTGGTTTTTGGCGATCTTCACCTGGAAACCGTCAAGCCGAAGCAAGCCGATGCCCTGGAGCGGAGCTTGCGCTTTTGGTTTCCCACGGCGGACACCAGCGGCCCCGGCGGAGGCGGCAGCATGGCAACCGGCCTCACGGATCCTTAAATACCAGTTGCGGCTGGCCCCGGTTCTGCTAGTCTTCAAAGCCCTTTTGCGGGTTTGCTTGTTGCAACTCGCAACAGACTAACGGCCATAACTTCCCGGCTCGAACGATCCGGGCGGCCATAATAACATCGTAAACAATCCCGTCCTTCCGCGGGATGGTTCGTCTCGAGAACGAGCTTTCAACCAAAGGAAAATCTGTGATTAGTATCGGCGTAAAGGAATTGTTGGATGCGGGTGTTCATTTTGGACACCAGACCAAACGTTGGAACCCGAAGATGAAGCCTTTCATCTTCGATGCCCGCAATGGCATCCATATCATCGACCTCAGCAAGACCCTCACCCAGCTGGAAGCGGCTTGTAACTTCTTAGGCGACACCGTGCGCAGAGGCGGCAAGGTGCTGTTTGTCGGTACCAAAAAGCAGGCGCAACAGGCGGTCAAGGAAACGGCCAAGGAATGCGGTCAGTACTTTGTCACGGAACGCTGGCTGGGCGGCACGCTCACTAATTTTGCCACCATCAAGCGCTCGATTGGGCGGCTCAAGCAAATCGAAAAGATGGAATCCGACGGGACGATCAACAATTACGTCAAGCAGGAGCAGTCGATGATCCGCCGCGAAGCCGCCCGCCTGGTCAAATTCTTCGACGGCATCCGGACCATGGACAAACTGCCCGGGGCCATGTTTGTCGTGGATATCAAGCGCGAGCATAACGCCGTCGCGGAAGCGCGCCGGTTGAAAATCCCGGTGGTGGCGATCGTTGATACCAACTGCGATCCTGACCTGGTCGATTTTCCTGTCGCCGGCAACGATGACGCGATTCGCTCGGTGCGGATGATCCTGGCGACGATTGGCCAGATCATCACCCAGGCCCACGCTGAGTATGAGGCCAAGTACGCCCGGCGCAAAACGGCCGAAGAAACGGCGCCCGCCGCGCCGGCTGCGGTGCCCGGCCCTGAAGGATCCATCATGGCCGAGGCGGCAGCCGTCCAACCAGCGGCTCCCGCTCCCGCCGTCTAAGGTCGACCTTCGACAGATTGGCCGGGCCGCAGCGGGGTTGCAAAGAATCTGACCATCCCCCTGCGCCGCTCCAAAACAGACAACGCTTAACAACTTTAAACTTAAAACTTTTCTATGGCTGAAATTACTGCTGCGGCGGTGGCAAAACTGCGCGAAATGACCGGCGCCGGAATGATGGACTGCAAAAAGGCTCTCAGTGAAGCCAATGGCGACCTAAGTGCCGCGGTGGATATCCTGCGCAAAAAAGGCGCGGCGACCGCCACGACCAAAGGCACGCGCGAAGCCCGTGAGGGAGTGGTCGCCCGATATGTGGCTCCCGACGGCCGCCTGGGAGTGCTGGTCGAAGTCAATTGCCAAACAGATTTTGTCGCTCGCAACGACAGCTTCAAGGCGTTCGCCGACGATGTCGCTAAGCGGCTCGCCGCCGATCCTAAAGCCGATTTCGAGGCGGACCGCGTGGCCCTGGTTGCCAAGATCCGTGAGAACATCCAAATCCCCCGCCACGCCCGTATGGAAGTTACGAGCAATGGCATGGTGGCTGCCTACATCCACACTGGCGGGAAAGTCGGCGTGCTGGTGGAAGTCGGCGCCGGCAAGGAAACGACGGTAGCGGCCGAAGAGTTCAAACAGTTGGTGAAGGATATCACATTGCAGATCGCCGCTGGGCATCCGTTCGCTGTCACACGCGAACAAGTGCCCGCCGAAGTGGTGGCTAAAGAAAAGGAAATTGCGGCCGACCAGGTCAAGAACAAGCCGCCACACGCGATGGCCAAAATAGTCGAAGGCAAACTCGAAAAGTTTTATCAGACCTATTGCCTGGTGGACCAGGGGTTCGTGAAAAAGAATTCCGAGGTGTCGGTGAAAGAACACGTCGGCTCGGTGGCCAAACAACTGGGAGACGAAATCACCATCCGGCGTTTCGTTCGGTTCCAGGTCGGCGAGGCCGCGCCGGCGTGACAACGGTCTAAGCCGTCTCCAGCTGCAAGGATTCCAGGTACTCCCGTACGGTGACGGCCAGGAGGTAAAACTTGGTTTGGAAGCGCGGAACCTCGGTGGGTAGCTTGAGGGCGCCGATCTGCAGCTGACGCTGCATGCCCTGGATCGCCAGGACAAAACTCAAGGCAGCGGGTAATTCCCGGTGAATCCAGGTCTGCGCCGCTTCGCGAGTCGGGCAAAGGATCAGCGTTTCCGCGAAAGAAAGGGCGCGAGCGTTCGAGCCGGGGATTTCACTGACCTCATTGAACCGGGCGACAAACTCCTGCTGCACCATGCGACAAAAGTCTTCGAGTTGGGCGAAAAACATTTCGTCTGCGCCGGTGGAGCAAGTTTCTGTTTTCACGCTGCTCGATCCTAGTCGCGGTACCAGGTCAAGACAACTCGGGGCAGTACTGATTCGGTGTTAGGAAAATTACGGATGACAGGGCAGGGGATCAGACTGGCGGCGCTCAAGTTTCCGAGGTCACAAGACAGCTTGCCGGCGCCTTGCGCCCGGGGCAACTTGCAGGCATGTCACTCCCACCAGGCAAGGCCCGGCGCGCGGTCGCGCTCGGCACGGCAGCATTCTTTGGCCTCGAGGTTCTGGCCTCTTTCTCAGTCTGGTCGCAGGATGCGGGAGATGACTGGCCCTGTTACGGCCGTGATCCGGGCGGCATGCGCTATTCGCCGCTTCGCCAGATTAACCGCGACAATGTTGCCCGGTTGAAACCGGTCTGGGTGTTTCACACCGGCGACATATCCGACGGCAAAGGCAGTATGAAGCGAAGCGGCTTCGAGACGACGCCGATCCTGGCCGACCACCGGTTATACATAACCACCCCCTTCAATCGCATTGTTGCGCTTGACCCGGAAACCGGCCGGCAGCTCTGGAGCTATGATCCGAAGATCCAGCGTGCTTGGAACTATGGGGACGGCCTGATCAATCGCGGTGCGGCAACCTGGGTCGATTCCTCGGCGGCTTCAGGCGGCTCGAGCCGTCGGGGGCGCCGCCGTATTTTTGAAGCGACACTCGACGCCCGGCTCGTGGCGGTAGACGCCGAAACCGGCAAACCATGCGCGGATTTTGGCAGCGATGGAGAGGTGAGCTTGCGTGATGTGCCGCGTTATATTCCTGGGCAATACCACATGACTTCACCGCCGGCCGTTATTGACGACCTGGTGATCGTGGGATCAGCCATTGACGATAACTCGCGGGTGGACATGCCCAGCGGGGTCGTTCGCGCCTTCGACGCCCGGAGCGGCGCGCTCCGTTGGAGTTGGGATCCTCTCCCGCCGAACCGTTCCGATGATTCAGGCAACCCGCCCTGGCGGACGGGTGCGGCCAATGGCTGGTCGATCATCGCGGTGGATCCCGAACGCCATCTGGTGTTTGTCCCGACCGGGAGCGCCAGCCCCGACTACTACGGCGGTTTGCGCCCGGGAGACGATCGATGGGCCAACTCGATTGTCGCGCTTCACGCCCAAACGGGCGAATTAGCTTGGGGTTTTCAACTGGTCCATCACGATCTTTGGGATTACGACTGCGCTTCTCCGCCGCTGTTGGCCACGCTCAGCCGCGCGGGCAAACAAGTGCCGGTCGTCGTGCAGGGCAACAAGACCGGTTTTTTGTATGTGTTAAATCGAGAGACTGGAGTGCCGGTGTTTCCAGTCGAGGAGCGGCCGGTTCCTCCAAGCGATGTGCCGGGCGAAAGCGCGTGGCCGACGCAACCGTTCCCCTCCGCCCCGCCGGCGCTGGTGCCGCAGAAACTATCGGCGGAGCAAGCCTGGGCGGTGAACGACACCGAGTGCGACGACTGCCGCGAACGCTTGCGGTCTTTGCGCAATGAAGGCGTTTTCACGCCACCCAGTTTGAATGGCACCTTGGTGGTTCCGGGAAATGTCGGGGGACTTAATTGGAGTGGTTACGCCTTCGATCCTCAACGAAGCCTGCTGGTGGCCAACGTCAATAATCTGCCGGCCAAAGTCAGGTTGATTGCGCGGACGGAGTTCGACGGCCGAAAGGGCCGGGTCGAGAAGGGAGAATACACCGAGCAGGACGGGGCGCCTTACGGTTTGTTCCGTAACTTTCTGCAAGCAGCTTCGGGTTTGCCGTGTGGACCGCCGCCATGGGGCCTTCTCACGGCGGTAGATCTGGCCGAAGGCAAAATCCGGTGGCAGGTCCCGCTGGGCTCGATGCAGGATTTCGGCGGCAGCCACCCACCGGTGCCGCCGGGATCGATCAGCCTGGGTGGACCCATTATCACGGCGGGTGGATTGATCTTCATCGCCGGCACGATTGACCCCTTTATCCGGGCGCTTGATATCGAGAGCGGCAAAGAACTCTGGAAAGCGCCGCTACCCGCCAGCGGTGCCGCCACACCGATGACTTACCAAACTCGTGCCGAGGGCAAACAATACCTTGTCATTGCCGCAGGCGGACACGCCAAAGTTACCGAAGAAGTCCAAAGCGACAGCCTGGTGGCGTTTGCCTTGCCCTAAGCCGCGCCCGCTTCATGCCGGGGGAGCCAGGTCCTTAAAACACCGCGCCAGGTTCACGACTTTCCTGGGATTGATTCGTTCCGGGACCGCGCCGAGACTAAACATAAAGTGCACCGCCCGCAGCAACGCCGAGTCGGCCTCCAACAGTCCTTGTTCGAGTTGCTCGAGCAAACCTTTTCTGGAGAAAAACGCGGCATTGCGAGCCAGGTAATCGTAAATCGAAAGAAACAGTTCGGCTTTGCCCAGGGCTTCCTTCGAGTCCGGGTAGGAATCGGAAAAATAATCCACCACGCGCGCCGTATTGGAACGGCTGTCTTGCGACGCGCCTACGTGGCCGAATCGCTGAGTGTCCTGCCATTGCCGCACGGTTTTCATGGCCCGCACGTGGTCCATGAATTCCTCGTACGGATATCGGAACTGCAATTCGACCGAATCCCTCAAAGCAGCACCAGCATGAGCGGTCGAGGTGCCGGCGCGCAAGTCTGAGAGAGTACGGACAACCCGTCGGACCATACCGGACGGGACTACCACGACTCGGATCGGCGCGCGGATTTTTAATCCGCAGAGATCTTGGGACTGAACCCGGCGAATAATAGGTTTGCAGTCAGCAGGTGTTCGGACATTGCTGCGGGCAGAATGCCCGCGCGCCGATAGGGGTAGGGATGGCGCTTTCGCGCCACCCCTCCCTCCAAACCGGACGGGCGGATTTCCCGCATCCGGCTTTCCAGTCGGTGGTGTCTCGGCGAGACTAACCATAGGT
>Ga0070741_10018640_pt1 | contig 11205 bp, 7 predicted proteins | sample Coa_R1_4_FD_66440 | JGI IMG/M metagenome (GOLD analysis project Ga0070741, IMG submission 66440) | Surface soil microbial communities from Centralia Pennsylvania, which are recovering from an underground coalmine fire - Coalmine... | ecosystem: Environmental > Terrestrial > Soil > Unclassified ...
ATGACGATCAGGCCCGCAAGGTCGCGCAACCTGAGCTGCCGCGCGATTTCGGCGGCGGCTTCGGAATTGGTCTTGAGCGCGGTGTCCTCGATGTTGTGCTCGCGCGTCGCGCGGCCCGAATTCACGTCGATCGCGACCAGGGCTTCCGCCTGGTTGATGACGATGTAGCCGCCCGATTTCAGCTGCACGGTCGGCGAGAACATCGCGTCGAGCTGCGGCTCGATGCCGAAGCGCGTGAAGATCGGCTGCTGGTCGCGATAGAGCTTCACGTTTCTCACGTGGCTCGGCATCAGCATGCCCATGAACTCCTTCGCCTCGCGATAAGCGGGCTCGCCTTCGACGACGATCTCCTCGATATCCTTGTGATAAAGGTCGCGGATCGAGCGCTTGACCAGCGAACCTTCCTCGTAGACGAGGGTTGGCGCGGTCGCCTTCAGCGTGAAGTCGCGCACCGTTTCCCACAGCCGCAGCAGATATTCGAAGTCGCGAACGACCTCGGTCTTGGTGCGGCTTGCGCCCGCAGTGCGCAGGATCACGCCCATGCCTTCCGGCACTTCGAGTTCCTGCGCGATTTCCTTCAAGCGCGAGCGGTCTTCCGCGCTGGTGATCTTGCGCGAGATGCCGCCGCCGCGCGCGGTGTTCGGCATCAGGACCGAATAGCGTCCGGCGAGCGAGAGATAGGTGGTGAGAGCGGCGCCCTTGCTGCCGCGCTCTTCCTTGACGACCTGCACCAGCATCACCTGCCGGCGCTTGATGACTTCCTGAATTTTGTACTGGCGGCGGCGCGGGCGCGGGGCGCGCTCCTGCGGTTCCTCCATCGAGTCGTCGCCGCCGACGGATTCGACCACTTCCTCCTCGTGATGGTCCTCACCGTTGTCGTCGCCGTTCGGCTCATCGCCTTGAGCGCCGTCGGCCGGCTGTTCGTCTTCCGATGCCATGGCCGGCTGCGCGTCGGCTTCGCCTGACGTTTCCGGCGCGGGCTCGCCCGTGGCATGCAACGTGTCTTCGGCGGGAGGCTGGTCGGCCGGCACGTCGGCGCCCGCATGATGCGCGTCTTCCGCGGCGGGCTGGTCTTGATGCGCGTCGTGTTCGTGATGACGATCGTGCGCGTGTTCGCCGTGCTCGGCGTCGTGTGACGCTTCGGCGCCGCCTGCGTCCTGTGTGCCGGCTGCGGCGAGGGCATCCCCGCTTTCGCCTGGCATTTGGCTTTGCGCTTCGTCACGCTGCCGTTCCGCGCTGCGCCGGCGATGGCGATGACGGCGCCCGCCACGGCGCTCATCTTCTTCATCCGCGTCGCGATGCGCGCGGCTCTCTTCCTCGATCAACGCCTGACGGTCGGCGACCGGGATCTGGTAATAGTCCGGATGGATTTCCGAAAAGGCGAGGAAGCCGTGCCGGTTCCCGCCGTAATCGACGAACGCCGCCTGAAGCGAAGGTTCGACCCGCGTTACCTTGGCGAGGTAGATGTTGCCGCGCAATTGCTTGCGCGATGCGGATTCAAAATCGAATTCCTCGACGCGGTTGCCGTGCATGACCACGACCCGGGTTTCCTCCGGGTGGGCGGCGTCGATGAGCATCTTGTTGGCCATTGAACAATCTCTTGCATGCGGCCGCTCATGCGCTCGCGCGGAAGGCGCGAGGCCTGCGATGGGACGTGCCGCTGTGATGTGTGGGATGGGCGGGAACGACCGGACGCGAAGCGGTCGGCCGGCGCGCGCATGGGACGCGGAATTCCGCGACCGCGATGGCCGGCTGGGACTGTAATGTGCGCCTCGGTCATTAAAACTAAAACCCGCAGCGAAGGCGGCCGCGAAGGGCCGCGAAGTCTGTCGTCGCTGAACGGTTCGCTCGCGCGCGGCGAATAGAAAGTGTCGCCGCCTTGTACGCCTCGCAAAGTCATGCGCGGCGCTTGTCCGGTCGCCCTGCCGATCCGCTAAGGATCAGAGGCGCCTCGGCCGTCCCGATCGTCTGCCGCCGCCTGCATCGTGGCAGGGGGCCGGAAGCCGTTCGCTTCACCCGCCGTTCCGCTCCTTCCAATGCCTCGTTTGGGAGCGATCATCGCGGCGGGCGTGCCGGATGCCTGAACGCAGCACAGCCGGAACACGAAAACCGTCAGCACCTTTAGTCTTATGCGCGCAGGACACGGATAGCAAGGGAACTGTCATAATGGCCGTTCCGGCGCCTTAACTGCCGATTCACCCCTGTAGCTTTATGGGGTAATCATCGGGCGGGAGGTCGAATCGTGACCAGCCGCTGGGGAATCCTGGCCATTGCTGCCTTAAGCGTGCTGACCGCCCCGGTAGCGGGTTCCGGCCGCGCGGCCGCGGCTGCCGACGATCTGCCGTTCGCGACCGACATGCGGCTCGCCGGCGACGACCACCAGACGCGCTTCGTGATGGATGTCTCGCGCAAGATCGAATTGCGCGCCTTCACGCTCGCCAATCCCTATCGCGTCGTCGTCGACATCCCGCAGATCACCTTCCAGGTGCCGCCGCGGCTCGGCGAGAAGGGGCGCGGCCTGATCAAGGCGTTCCGCTTCGGGCTCGTGATGGCGGGCGGCTCGCGTATCGTGCTCGATGTCGACCGCCCGGTGAAACTCGAAAGGGCTTTTGTGCTCGACGCCGCGAAAGGTCAGCCGGCGCGACTCGTCCTCGACCTTTCCGCGACCGATCGCGACAGCTTCATGCGCAATCTCAGCGCGGAGAACAGAGACAAGCCCCAGGCGTCGGCACAGCCCGTGTCGCCTTCGAGCAACCCGCGCCCGGGCGATCCGCGCCCGATCGTGGTGATCGATCCGGGTCACGGCGGCATCGACACCGGCACGAAATCGGCTGCAGGCGACGATGAGAAGACGATCGTCCTCGATATCGGCCTGAAGCTGCGCGACGCGATCGAGAAGACGGGCAAATACCGGGTCGTGATGACGCGCACGGATGACACGTTCGTCCCGCTTGCGGATCGCGTGCGCTTTGCACGCGACCGGCAAGGCGCGCTGTTCCTTTCCATCCACGCCGACGCGCTGCCCAAGCGCGAAGGCGATGCGCAGGGCGCGACGGTCTACACGCTTTCGGAAAAGGCGTCGGACGCCGAGGCGGCGCGGCTTGCCGACGCCGAGAACAAGGCGGACGTCATTGCGGGTCTCGACCTTGCCAACGAGCCGGGCGATGTTGCCGACATCCTCGTCGACCTTGCCCAGCGCGAGACCAAGAACTTCTCGCATCAATTCGCCCGCAACCTGGTCGGCGAGATGAAGGGCGCGGTCCGCCTGCACCAGACGCCGATGAAATCGGCGGGCTTCCAGGTACTGAAAGCGCCGGATGTGCCATCCGTCCTTCTGGAACTCGGCTATATGTCGAACAAGGACGACCTGAAGCTGCTCAAGTCCGAGGCGTGGCGGTCGAAGACCGTGGAGACGCTCGCCAAGGCGATCGACCTGTTTTTCAGCACACGGAAAGTCGCCGGCACCGGCAACGGACAACCATGATGAAGTCTTGCGCAGGGGGCCTCAGTTTGACCATAAAAACACGCGAGCAGGGATGCGCAGAGGCCGAGTGTGCCGCAGCCCGAACCGGAAACCGGGTATCTCCATTGAACAGGAGCGGGGCCGCGGCCGGCCACGCGGGACGGCCGTGAACCCATGAAATTGCTGCTGCGCTTCTTCGGTTTCCTGTTTGCCGTGGGAACCATCCTGTTCCTGGTCGGGGTTGCCGGCGTGGCCGGCATGATGTGGCATTATTCCAAGGATCTGCCCGACTATTCGCAGCTTCAGGATTACGAGCCGCCGGTGATGACGCGCGTCCACGCGGCGGACGGCTCGCTGCTCGCCGAATACGCCAAGGAGCGCAGGCTTTATCTGCCGATCCAGGCGGTGCCGAAACTCGTCACCAATGCCTTCGTCGCGGCCGAGGACAAGAACTTCTACGAGCATGGCGGGCTCGATTTCACCGGCATCGCGCGCGCCGGCATCGTCTATCTGCAGAATCTCGGCTCGAGCCGACGTCCGCAGGGCGCGTCCACGATCACCCAGCAGGTGGCAAAGAACTTCCTGCTGACGAACGAGGTATCGTTCACGCGCAAGATCAAGGAAGCGCTGCTCGCGCTGAAGATCGAGCGCACCTATTCGAAGGACAAGATCCTCGAATTGTATCTGAACGAAATCTATCTCGGCTTCGGCGCGTATGGCGTCGCCGCGGCCTCGCTTCTTTACTTCGACAAGTCGGTGCACGAACTGAACATCCAGGAGGCGGCCTATCTCGCGGCGCTCCCGAAGGCGCCGTCGAGCCTGCATCCGTTCCGCCAGCGCGAGCGGGCGATCGAGCGGCGCAATTACGTCATCGACCGCATGAGGGACGACGGCTACATCAAGGCGGCCGACGCCGAAGCCGCCAAGAAAGCGCCGCTTGCCGTGGTGCAACGTCCGCAGGGCGCGCACATCTTCGCCGCGGAATATTTCGCTGAGGAAGTGCGGCGCGAAATTTACGAAAAATACGGCGAGAAGAAACTCTACGAAGGCGGGCTGTCGATCCGCACGACGCTCGATCCGAAATTGCAGGTCGCGGCGCGGAAGGCGCTCGCCGACGGGCTCGTGAAGTTCGACGAAGCCGAGGGCTATCGCGGCGCGATCACCAAGATCGACATCACCGGCGACTGGGGCCCGAAGCTTGCCGAGCAGAAGGCGCTGAACGACATCGCGCCGTGGCGGCTCGCGGTCGTGCTCGAAACCTCCGATCAGTCCGCGCGCATCGGCTTTCAGCCTCCGCGCGATCCGGGTGGCGCGGTCACGAAGGAACGCCAGGTCGGTATCATTCCGCTTGACGGCGTGAAATGGGCGAAGGCCAATAGCGGTCCGGCACGGGGAAAGACGCCGGGCAAGGTTTCGCAGGTGCTTGAGCCCGGCGACGTGATCTATGTCGAGCCGCTGACGAACAAGGAAGGCGTGGTCGAGGGCCAGTTCCGGCTGCGCCAAATTCCCGAAGTCTCCGGCGCGATCGTCGCGATGGACCCAAACACGGGGCGCGTGCTCGCGCTCGTCGGCGGTTTTTCCTACGACCAGAGCCAGTTCAATCGCGCGACGCAGGCGCTGCGCCAGCCGGGTTCGTCGTTCAAGCCGTTCGTTTACGCAACCGCCCTCGACAACGGCTATACGCCGTCGTCGCTCGTGCTCGACGCCCCTGTCGAAATCGACCAGGGACCGGGGCTTGGCGTGTGGCGCCCGGAAAACTATTCGGTCGGCAAATACGCAGGACCGGCGACGCTGCGCTTCGGCATCGAGCAATCGCGCAACACGATGACGGTGAGGCTTGCGCAGGACATCGGCATGCCGCTGATCGCCGAATACGCCAAGCGCTTCGGCGTCTACGACGATTTGCCGCCGTATCTCTCCTTCGCGCTCGGCGCCGGCGAGACGACGGTGCTGCGCATGGTCACCGCCTATTCGATGTTCGATAACGGCGGACGCCGCATCAAGCCGACGCTGATCGACCGCATTCAGGACCGCTACGGCCACACCGTTTATCGTCACGACCAGCGCGAATGCCGCGGCTGCGACGCGAGCAAATGGGCGGATCAGCCCGAGCCCACGCTGATCGATCGCCGCGAGCAGGTGATCGATCCGATGACCGCCTATCAGATCACCTCGATCATGGAAGGCGTCGTGCAACGCGGCACGGCGACGGTCGTGCGCGAAGTCGGCAAGCCGATTGCGGGCAAGACCGGCACGACCAACGACGAGAAGGATGCGTGGTTCGTCGGCTATTCACCCGATCTCGCGGTCGGCTGCTATATCGGCTTCGACAAGCCGCGCCATCTCGGCCGTGGCGCGACCGGCGGCCATATCGCGGCGCCGATCGTGAAGGACTTCTTCAAGGTCGCGCTCGCCGACAAGCCGGCGGTGCCGTTCCGCGTGCCGGCGGGGATCAAGCTTATCCGTGTCGATGCGCGCTCCGGCCTGCGCGCCGGTCCGGAGAGCGGCGGCAAGGTGATCCTCGAAGCGTTCAAGCCGGGCACGGCTCCGCCCGACGGCGGCTCGGTCATCGGCTTCACCGACAGCGACGGCAATCCGATCGGCGGCGGCGATATGGGATATCGCGGCGTGCCGGGCGAATCCGACCGCGCGATCCGCGCCGGGACCGGCGGGCTTTACTGAGCGGTTGGAATTGAAAACAAAACGCCGCGCGCTCGCGCGGCGTTTTCATTTCAGCCTTTGCGCCTGGCCTTCCACGCTTCGAACGCCTTCGGCGTCTCCGGATCGGTCGGCGGATAGAGGCCGAGAATGCTTTGGCCGCCTTGAACCCGTTCGAGCACGAAATCCTCGAACAGCGTCTGATCGGCGCCTTCTCGGGCAACGTCTTCGGCAAGATGCGCCGGGATCACCACCACGCCTTCGCCGTCGCCGACCATCACGTCGCCCGGATAGACCGGCACGCCGCCGCAGCCGATCGGCACGTTGATGTCGGTCGCGTGATGCTTGATGAGGTTCGTCGGCGCCGAAGGGCCCTTGCAATAGGACGGGAAGGGGAGTTCCGCGATTTCCATGGAATCGCGCAGGCCCCCGTCGGTGACGAGGCCGGCCGCGCCGCGCTTCATCATGCGCGTGACGAGGATGCCGCCGGCCGAGGCGACACTCGCGTCGCCGCGGCAATCCATCACCAGCACCGAGCCGGGCGGCACTTCCTCCACCGCCTTGCGCTGCGGATGCGAGCGGTCCTTGAACACCTCGAGCCCGTCGAGATCCTCGCGCGCCGGGATATAGCGCAGCGTATAGGCCTCCCCGACCAGCGGGGGCATCTTGCGGCTCAGCGGCAGCACGCCCTGGATGAAGACGTTGCGGAAACCGCGTTTGAGCATGATGGTGGTCAGCGTCGCGGTCGAGATATGCCGCAATTTCTCGCGCGCGGCATCGCTCAGTTTGGCAGCCATTTCCATCCCCCCGTGGTCCGCCTTTTGGCGGAGAGTTGCGTTAGTCACCTAGTCTCGCTAAATGCGACGCGATTCAACACCAATTTTTCGGAGCGCAGCCTTGCGTTCCGGTCGAAGGGCGTCATGCGCGCGGAAACCCAAAGCGTCGTCGAGGATATCAAGCGGTCGGTCGGGCTGCTGAGGAGGCATCTTTGACTTCGACGCAGCCAATGCCCGCCTGGCCGAGCTGAACCGGCTCGCGGAAGACCCGAACCTCTGGAACGACACCAACCGCGCCCAGAAGGTGATGCAGGAGCGCACCGCGCTCGAAGACCAGCTCAAGTCCATCGGCCGGATCGAGCAGGAGCTCGACGACCAGTTGATGCTGATCGAACTGGGTGAAGCGGAAAAGGATCAAAAGGTCATCGGCGAGGCGGAAGCCGCGCTGAAGAAGTTGCAAGCCGAGGCGCAGCGGCGCGAACTCGAGGCCTTGCTTTCGGGCGAAGCCGATTCAAACGACAGCTACCTCGAGGTCCATGCGGGCGCGGGGGGCACCGAGAGCCAGGACTGGGCGCAGATGCTTCTGCGCATGTACATGCGCTGGGCCGAGCAGCACGGCTACAAGGTCGAGGTGCTGGAAGAGACCGAAGGCGAGGGGGCAGGCATCAAGTCCGCGACGATTCTGGTCAAGGGGCGCAACGCCTATGGCTGGCTGAAGAGCGAGCACGGCGTGCATCGCCTCGTTCGCATCTCGCCGTTCGATTCAAACGCGCGCCGGCACACCTCGTTTTCGAGCGTCGACGTCTATCCGGTGATCGACGACCGCATCGTCGTCGACGTGAAGGAGGCGGATGTCCGCGTCGATACGATGCGGGCAAGCGGGGCGGGCGGCCAGCACGTCAACAAGACCGAAAGCGCGATCCGCCTGACGCATATCCCGACGGGCATCGTGGTCTATTGCCAGAACGACCGCTCGCAGCATCGCAATCGCGCCCAGGCGTGGGACATGTTGCGCGCGCGATTGTACGAACGCGAATTGAAGAAGCGCGAAGAACAGGCGGCGGCCGAGCAAGCCGCCAAGACCGATATCGGCTGGGGCCATCAGATCCGGTCCTACGTATTGCAGCCGTATCAGATGGTGAAGGACCTCCGCACCGGCGTGTCGACCTCCAATACCGGGGCCGTGCTCGATGGCGATCTCGACCAGTTCATGGGCGCGGTGCTGGCGCAAAAGGCATTCGGAACCGCGCCGATCGAAGTCGAGGACGTGGAATAGCAAGCGCACCCGACCGAAGTGTCGCGAAACAAATCACCGGGAGGGCAAGTGGGGGCCATGCCTCACTGATGCGGCCCGCGAGCGCGCTCCCGGTGTGTCGTTCGTGATCCCGCCGCTACGTAACTGCCCGAACGATTGCAGAAACGGTCATCGCGGCAACTTGCGTCGGTGGTTCCATCAAGACCTCCGATCTGATTGGCGATGCTGCTGCAGCACAATCCAGTTTGTGCCGGCCCGACACGCTGTCAAGTCTCGCGCATTCACATCTGGTGTCACGTTCGCCTTGAACGCACACCTTTTTTGACGAGTGCACGGGGAGCGTTTCGATAACGCGTCGGGGGAGGCTGCGAATGCGGAGTAATCCGGGCGGCGCGAACGCCGCCCGGATCGTCGACTTACTTTTTGTTCTTATCCAGCCAGCCTTTCATCCAGGCGATTTCGTCTTCCTGCGCCTTGATGATGCCTTCGGCGAGCTTCTTCACCTCCGGGTCTTTCCCGAAAGCGAGCACCACCTTGGCCATATCGATGGCTCCCTGGTGATGCGGGATCATGCCCTTGACGAAGTCGGCATCAGCGTTGCCGCTGAATTCGAGGTCCATCGCCTCGTGCATCTTGGCATTCACACCGCGGAAGGCGAGCGATGCAGGGCTTTGATCGCCCTTCGTCGCAGCGCCCCTCGGGCCATGCATTCCGCCCTGCATGCCGCCACCGTGCATGCCGCCGCCCTGCATGCCCTGCGCCATGTGCTGCATCATGCCGTGATGCGGCATGGGCCCGTGGCCGTCGTCCATCGCGGCATAGGCGAGACCTCCGGCTAACGCGATTGCGAGCGCCGAGGCCGTTACAATCAAGAATCTCTTCATTTCGGTTTTTCCTGAATCGTGCGGTCGCGTGCGCGCAGGCACGCCGATCCGCGTTGATACGAATTGTGAAAGTGCGATTCAGGCCGCGAGGCGCGGAGGCGGATCGAGGAGGCGCGGATCGGCCGACTTCAAGGCCGGAAGCAATTGCCGTCCCACGGCCACGTCGGATTCGTAAGTGACAACGGTGAGGCCCGGCGGCGTAACGGCTGCGACATTCGCAAGCGGGCAGCTCGGCAGCATGCTTGAGTGTGCTTTGTGATCGTCAGGCACCGCGGGATCGGCCGGCATGGAATCGGCCATCATGCTGGCATGATGCCGGTGCGGCGAAACATGAGCGGTTTTTGCGTCCGCGCTCGCTATCGTCAGTGACGCGCCGTGTAAGAGCCCCATCGCCATGTTTGCGGCGAGCAGCACGGGCAAGAGGCGGCGAAAGGCGGCGCGCATTGCCGTCAACTAGGCGTGAATTGTGTTCCGGCAAGGGCCGGATCGGCGATTAATTGACGTTACCGAGACGTAATCCGGCGCGCAGGAATTTCTCCGGATTGACCGCTTCGCCGTCGACGCGCGTTTCGTAATGCAGATGCGGGCCGGTCGAGCGGCCGGTCGAACCGATCCTGCCGATCACCTGGCCGATTTTGACCTTCTGCCCGACCGTGACGTCGATGAAGGAGAGGTGACCGTAGCGGGTGGACAAATCGTTGCCGTGATCGATCTCGACCATCTTGCCATAGCCGCCGCTCCACCCCGCGACCGTCACCGTGCCGGTCGCGGTCGCGCGCACCGGATCGCCCGCATCGCCGCGCATGTCGATGCCGGTATGGATCGCGGGACCTTTCAGGAAAGGGTCCATGCGCATGCCGAAGGGCGAACTCATGTCGATCTCGCCGAACACGGGCTTTCGCACCGGAACGGCGGCGAGCGTGTTGGTCAGCTTTTCGACCTGCGCGCGCGCGGCATTGATGCGGTAGATTTGTTTGTCGAAGGCGTTGCCGTCGAGGCCCGCCGGAACGTAGGGGCCGCCGATTGAGCCGGTCGTGAGCGGTGCCGGCGGCGGCGCCTTGCCTGCCTCGATGCCAAGGTCCGCGAGCACCGAACGCATGCGCTTCGCCTTGCCGTCGTAGCTTTCCTCCAGCGTATTGAGCGTCTGGATCTGGCGCAGCGCGACGCGGTCGAGCGAATCCGAAAGACGCGCAAGCGCGCCTTCGATGCCGCCCTTCATGCGGCGCGCCGACCGCGCGGTTTCGGCCACCGGCAGCGGGCGGGATTCAAGACGCGCCTCGCGATCCGGAGGGGTGGAGAAGATGACCGTGTCGTTGATCGGGGAGGGCTTGAGCGGCCGCGCCGCGTCGGCGGGGGCTGTGCCGCGCGCGGCGGGCTTGATCGAGCCGGTCACGTCGCCAAGGCCGTTCAGCGTCGCGGCGCGCTGCTCGAGCGCGGTCTGGCGCTTCAGCATCTGGTCGAGCTTGCCTTCAAACTGCTCTTGATCGAGCAGCTGGCGGCTGGTGATGCGATCGACCTGCGCGCGCAATTCCGCGATGCGGTCCTCGTAGGCGAATTGCATTTCCGCCTGACGCGCGATGAGGCGTTTGAGGACGTCGTCGTGGAAGGCGAAATAGGTCCCGGTGACGACCGACCATCCCGCCATGATGACGAGCGTTCCGACCGCGATCCAGAACGCGACCGGACCGAGCCGAACCTGACGGCCGGCGTGGACGATTGTGTAGTCGGCAGCCTTGTTGCGCCGGTGAGGGTGCTTGGGCTGCGCATGGCCGCGGTGCGGATGCGCGGGCTGTTGCGGGTAGGGAACGGGATGCTGCGGCGGATAGGGTGCGCGCGGATGCTCGTAGGCCCAGCCTTCGACGATGCGGCCTGAATCGGGGCGGGTTTCGTAAGGATCGGACCGGTAGGACGACATCGACGTTCCCCGCCGTCCCATGGCGGGCCGACGCTCCACCGCTCGATATGAGCGCCGTATGGTTAATTTTCTGGAAACGGTTGCCGGTTAAGCCAGTAAGGACGGGCGTTACAGCGCCTCGGCCGCCGCCAGGACTTCCTGCGCATGACCCTCGACCTTCACCTTCGGCCAGATCCTGGCGATGCGTCCGTCGGGTCCGATCAGCATGGTGGTGCGGGTGATCCCCATGAACTTGCGGCCATACATGGATTTCT
>Ga0070741_10018641_pt1 | contig 11204 bp, 6 predicted proteins | sample Coa_R1_4_FD_66440 | JGI IMG/M metagenome (GOLD analysis project Ga0070741, IMG submission 66440) | Surface soil microbial communities from Centralia Pennsylvania, which are recovering from an underground coalmine fire - Coalmine... | ecosystem: Environmental > Terrestrial > Soil > Unclassified ...
TGGCTGACCAGCAAGTATTGACAATAGTCGAGTCGGCTCACGGAATCGCTCATGAGCCGAGACTGTACCCGGTTTTCAATGATCAAGCGACTCTTAACGTCGCCTCTGCGTAAGTCCTATTAATGACACGGATCGTAGTAACTGAATCCAGAGCAATGATAGAGAAAGTCAGTCAGGAAATAATCGAAGAGGGTAAGGCATGGGCCGAGCGGGAAATGCGCGCCTACGCCATTGAGCGCGACGTCAGGCTGTCGAGCATCGTCTGGACGGACAGCCCGCAGGCCAAAGCTTTCATCGTCGAAATCACCAGCGGCGCAGGCGAACACACGATTTCGATCCCTTACGAGACTCTGGAAAACTGCTCCGACGATCAGCACACGCAGTTCCAGTTGCGTGAGCGCCTGCGCGGGCTGGTGGGCGATCTGGCGCGCATCGAAAGGCGTGGCCATCTGCGCTGATCCAGTGTCAGATTCAGGACGGACTCTCATCCCAGCCACAATCACCTGAGCAGATATTTCAAATCCCTGCTCCCCCTGCTCACCATTTTTGGCAAGGCCCTGATGCGGTTTTCAATCACTGCTCCTATCTCTTTTCCTGATTCCATTCTTTCCGCCCTCAGGCGCGGCTGCCTCTTCTTTTTCCTGCTACTGTTTTTATTGCCCGGTGAATCGCAGTCACAGCAGAAAAAGCCTTTACTGCGTCGTCCGGAAAAAGATTATTTCGCCGGGAAATTCGTGCTGATCCCGCCCGACAGTCGCCCGGAGGCTTATCAGCTGCCGCGCCTGATCGCGCAGATTGCCGATCATGAGGTAATCACCCCGCCACGATCATTCCTCCCTGATCGCGCGCACGCCGCCGATGTTGAGCAACTGACCGCCTGGGTGAAGAGCGTTGATTACGCCGACGCCGATGGAGTGATCGTTTCGCTTGATCTGCTGACTGATGACCGTCTGGAACTGGTCAAATGGATTCATGCCCAACGTCCGGGGATGCCGATTTACGGATTTTCAAGAGCGGTCAGCAGCACCGCTCTTGAGCAGATCGCATCAGGCGTGCTTGATCACCTGTTCATTACTGGTAATACATCGTCTGAAGCCGGCAGGGAGGAAATCAAAAACCGCGGGCTGGATAACCGCCTCAATCTTCTCCCGGCAAAGAGCGAGGCACCGCTCCTTCTGACCGCGCGTCATCTGAATCATCGGTTCGGAATTTCACCGAAGGTGTTGCCGGTCTATTCGTCCGAGTACGGGCAGGAACCCGGGAACGATCTGAACGCGGAGATCAAAGCTGCAGGCGGGATAAGGCTGAGGTCACTGGATGAAGATGCTCGTCGCGCCGACATTTTGCTTTTCATCCAAGCGCCGAAAACTGAAGATCAGAAATTCACGGCGTTCATTGACGCACTCGCCAAAGCCGCCGCCTCCGGGTACCGCGTGGCCGTGGCGGATGTTTCGACCGAACCGGCGGATCGGGAGCGGCTGACCAGTGAACTGCGCCGCCGCAAGCTGCTGGATCAGCTTTACGCTTATGCCGCATCCGACAGTTCATCTGATGGAATAACAGTCGCACTGGCTCAGGCTTCGGCGCGGCTGATCACCGCAAAATTTCTGCGCGACGACATTGACCGGCTGCAGCGCGCCGAACGCGCTCAGGTTGAAATGCTGCTCAACCGCTGGCTGAAGGCCGTCGTTTACGACCCGGTCGTGCGCCCGCAGCTCGACGCCCTCGCCCGTGAGCAGTTGAAAGCTGACCCTGAAAACCTGGGCCCCGCCGGTGACCGCGCGGAAGAGTTTGCGCGCACCGAACTCAGGCGACTGGGGAGTGAGGTTTTCTCCGAGCAGTTCCGGAACAACGTCCATTCGGTGTTGCTGAGCGACGGCGGGCGCGCCGAATTCAGGCTGCGTGCGATTCAGAATTCCCAGGCCGGTTTCCCGACGGGGCGGATTTCAGAGCCCGAAATCAAAGCCCGGATTCACCTCTTCCTCGAAAACCAGATTCAGGGCGAAGGCGGACGCGCGGTCTGGGAATGGCAGGCCCCTGAGAGCGCTGGCGACCGCCTGCTCAACCGTTACGCGACGGCCGGCTGGCCGGCATTCGACGCCGGGGCCGGGGCGGTTCAGGCCACTGTCAGTATTACCGGCAAGTCGGCGGCAGACTCCGAAGATTATTCGATCCGCAGCCGGCGGAAATCGAAAGACCTGCGGCGGATCGAAATCGCCGCGCCATCAGAGCGCGGCGCGTTTTACGCGCTCGCGAGACTCGAACAGCTGGGCGTGGACGGAAAACTCAGTCAGGACTTCCAGCTTGCTGAATCACCCGCCTTCAAACAGCGCGGGGTGATTGAAGGCTCTCACGCCACCCCCTGGTCACACCGCGACCGGCTGGATATGCTGCGATTTATGGGGCGCGTGCGGATGAATCGTTATTACTACGCGCCGGCAGATGACCCACTGTGCCGCGAGCGGTGGGGTGAAAGCTACACGGGGAATGATCTGACGCGATTCCAGGAATTGCTGCGGGTCGCGCACGAGAATTTCATCGAACTGGTTTACGCGATCAGTCCGGGGTCTTCAATCACCTACTCCAGCGATCAGGATTTTGCCGCGCTGACAAGGAAGCTTGATTCGCTGGGCGCACTCGGCGTGCGCCACTTCGCGTTGTTTTTTGATGGCGCTCCCGAGGCCCTGTCAAAGCCCGAAGACCGCGCGCGCTTTCAGACCTTGGCCGCCGCGCAGGCGCAGCTGATCAATCGCGCTTACGAACACTTGCAGCGCGCGATCCCGAATTCCACGCTCGCAGTTGCGCCGTCGGCTTACACGAACCCCGACGCCGGCCGTGATTATCTGAAAGAACTGAGCGCGGCAATTCCCAAAGGAGTTTTCCTCTTCCCGACAAGTACGAATGTCTCCTCGCCTGAAAACACTGGCGCGCAAGCTCGCGAATGGGCAGCGCTGGCTGATCGTCCGCTGATCCTCCAGGATAACTTTCCGAACAGTGATGCCGAACCCCGGCTGCTTTACCTGGGAGCGAAGCGCGGCACAATGCCGACGCCCTACGAATCCGGCCTGATCGCAAGCCCGATGAATCAGGCGCATGCTTCCATGCTGCCACTGGTGACGACTGCGGAATATGCCTGGAACCCACGTGACTATAACCCCGAAGCCGCGCTCGCCCGTGCGCTCCTGATCTTTTATGACGCGCGCAGCCGCGCCGGACTGAGTATCTGGGCGAAGGCCTTTCGCGATGGCCAGCCCGAGGGCGGCGTTTTCAAGCCCTTGTTCCAGCCGCAGCCGGGAGAGGTGAATGCCCCGCTGATCGAGCAGCGGCTGAATGAAATGCGCCAGGCGCTCGAAGCCATCGGCTCGACGCGTGAACGCGGGCTGCTGCGCGGCGAATTCGCGTCATTCATCGAACGCGCCGTGAATGCGCTCGAACGGCTGAAAAACGACCCGGCATATGAGAAACTGCCGGACGGTAAATACCGCAAACGCGTCGCCGAATTGAACCCGGGATTGAAACAGAAATTGAATCAGGAGAGATCACTTCACCATGTCATTGATGCTTGCCGAAATCGAGCAGCAACCCGTCGCGCTCGAACGCACGATCAAACGTGAAAACGCCCGCATCACCCGCTTCGCCGCCTCGCTCAAAAAAAATCCGCCCCGCCTGATCGTGCTGGTCGCACGCGGCAGTTCGGATAACGCCGCCCTGTTCGGTCGTTACCTGCTGGAAATCACCACCGGCATCCCGGTTTCACTGGCCGCGCCCTCCGTTCACACGCTCTATCACACGAAACTCAACCTGCGTGATTCGCTGGTCGTCGGCATCTCGCAATCCGGCGAAGGCGTGGACCTCAATCTGGTGCTGGAAAATGCGAAGCGGTGCGGGGCCGGGACGCTTGCCATCACCAATGAAGCCGAATCCTCGATGGCCAGGCTGGCCGACGAAACTTTTCTGATCCACGCGGGCCGCGAAAAGAGCGTCGCCGCAACGAAGACTTACACCGGCCAGTTGCTGATGTTTCACCTGCTGGCGCACGCCCTGAACAAGGTCAAAGGCCATGAAGTCGAGAGGCTCCCCGATCTGGCCGCGCAGTCATTGAAGCTGCGCCCTCAGATTGCAGAGATGGTCGAGCGTTACGCCTTTATGGACCACTGCGTGGTCGTCGGGCGCGGGCTCAATTACTCGAACGCTTACGAGTTCGCCATCAAGCTGATGGAGACCTGCTACGTCGTGGCCGAAAGGTTCTCGTCGGCTGATTTCCTGCATGGCCCGATTGCGATGGTCGAACGCAGCTTTCCAACGTTCCTGTTTGCGCCACCCGGAAAGACTTTCGACGGGATGAAGGACCTGCTCGGCAGGCTGACCGGTCTGGGCGCGGAAACCATCGTGATTTCGAGCGAGCAGTCAGTTCTTACCGCCGCGACGCGTGCGCTCAGGCTGCCGCGCATGAACGAAACGCTCTCGCCGATTCCCTACGTCATTCCCGCGCAGCTTTTCGCAGCGCTGCTGGCTCGGGCGAAAGGACTCAGCCCGGACACGCCGCGTTCATTGTCCAAAGTGACCAGGACGGTTTGAGAGAAGGGATCCCGCTTGAGTCCGGTCACGCATGCCCTGATTGGCTGGCTGACGGCGAACACCGCCAAGCTTGATCGCCGTGAACGCGCCGCCGTTGTCGTCGCCGGAGTGATTCCCGATCTTGACGGACTCGGGGTCATCGCCGAGGCGCTGACACGGGGCAGCGAACGCCCGCTGCTCTGGTGGTCAGAATATCATCACGTCCTCGCGCACAATCTGAGCTTCGGGCTATTGACTGGCGCCGCCGCATTCCTGCTGGCCGGACGGCGGTGGAAGACGGCCCTGCTCGCGCTCGCGAGTTTTCACCTGCATCTGCTGTGTGATCTGGCAGGCTCGCGCAGTCCGGACGGGTTCCAGTGGCCGATTGCGTACCTCTGGCCTTTCTCAGGCGCGTGGCAATGGACGTGGCAGGGGCAGTGGGAAGTGAATGCGTGGCAGAATATTGTGGCGACTCTGATCGCGCTTGCGGTCACTTTTTACCTGGCGTGGAGGCGCGGCTATTCGCCACTGGAAATGATCTCGCCGGCGGCTGACCATAGACTGGTTGATGTGCTGAGACGCCGTTTCCCGAAAAGAGAGGAATGACCGAAGCCACTCATCTCTTATTCGCCTGAATCGAAGGTCCGGGCCGTGGCTGAACAATATCTCTCTCAACCGCGGCCCGCCCGTTCAATACTCAAGCTGCCCGTCATACATCATCTCGGAAATCCTGAAGCGCATATTCAGCTTGATGTCTTTCGACATTTCCGAATAGAAGCGCAGGTAGTCACCGTCGGCGGTGACAAAAGGCTGGCCGTCAACCACCCGGGGGAAGATAAACTTCGCGCCCATCCCGTCGTTGATCGGGGCCATGTAATCCTGAAGAAAGATCCGCTTGCCACCCTTGACCTCAAGGTAGGTATTGTTCTTCAGCACGCCCGTATTCGCGCTGTTGAAGATTTGCAACGCCTTGCCGGAGAAACGCTGGTCCTTGGAATCGTAATCAACTGCCACGACGATCCACTGATCGGATTTGCGTTCGGCGAAAGCGCGCAACTGCTCCGAGAGCTTTGGATTCTGAAGCTCGACCCGGCGCGCGAAAGCCTGGCGGATCGGTCTGGCCGAAAGAAGGCGGATGCGGTAATTCACGCTGGTTGCCTGGTTGGTCGCCCCCTGCTGACCTCGAGCGGCAGCATTTGTGCCACCGGGAGTCGTCGGGCTGTAGAACATCTCCGAGGTATCAGTCTCGACCTGAGTCTGCCCCCACGGCGAATCGTCCAGAATTTTCTGCGCATCTTTTTCAGTCCATTCAGTCCAGGTTTTGAACTTCTTCTGCGCTCCTGCAATGACGACCAAAGCGCACACCATTAAAATCGCTACTGCAATCTTCTTCATCGTCTACCCCCTGTTGGATTGAAAGATAACCCTCCCGCGTCTGGCCGTAGGCTGAGCTTTATTGGTAATCGTAATCTTGAGATGCCGCGAGCAACCCGAGCCATGATCAAACACGATGTCTCATCAAATCTGATCCAAATGCGCCGACATCAGCAGTGTAGCTCGTTCGCCACCGGCGGCAAAGTCGGCAGCTTATTATTCGCCTCACCCTCGATCAATTCGAAAGCAAAAAATGCCTGCAGGCGAAAGGCGGATTTGTTTCGAACGATTTGAGTAGAGAGATTTCGGAAGGGAACAAAAGGAACCATCACAAAACTGGCGAGCGAGCAGGAGACTGTTGAGAGAAAACTGCGACGATCCCTGATTTTCCTCGGCCTTAAAAAAGAAAAACGGGAGGCAGGCGGCTTTCAACTGCCTGCCTCCCCGATGTTGAGGAAAAGAAGGTTAGAAGTTGATACGACCGACAATCTGAATCAGCCGTCCGCCCGGGTCTTGGGTATTGTTAGGGTCACGATAGGCCGTCGTCACCTGACCAAAGAGTGAACTGCTGAAATTGGTCACGTTGGTGTTACCCAGAAAGTTGATGTTATTGAAGGCGTTCAGGAATTCCGCGCGGAATTCGAAGTTGACCTTCTCGGTGAGCCTGATCTTCTTGATGAGGCTCATATCGAAGCGCGTAAACAATGGGCCTCTGAGAAAGACGTCCGTATTGGCGCAGTCGCCGGTCACGACCTGAATGCACTTACTGCTGTTGGCCGGCGCAATGTAGCGTCCGGAGGGCGGGGTGCCTGAATAGCCGGTCGCCGAGGTCGCGCTCACGCTGAAGGCTCTGATGGTATTGTCAATGATGTCCTGCGGCAGGTAGTAGACGACCTTATTCGCATCGTCAAACCGCAGCTTGTATGCCTTCTGGAGGTCCTTCCTCGTCATCCCGACCAGGTTGACGTTACCGATGTCAATATTAGCCCCGGTCTGGATGCGGGCCGTGCCGTCCCACTCCCAACCGCCGATGACCCTGTCAAGTAACCCACCGACAAAGCCGCTGGGATTGCCAAACAGCATCCTGCCTTTGCCGAACGGCAGTTCGTAGAGCCAGTTGGCCTTGAAGGCATGTGCCAGGGTGCCGCCATTAGTGGTGAAAATGGTATTGACCCGCGGGATGCGGAACGAATACCGTACTCCCTGATAGCTCTTGGCCCAAGTGTAATTGGCTCCCACCAGTAACCCCTTCGACATTCGGCGGCGAAAATCCATCTGCAACCCGTCATAGCGGCTGTAACCGCCATTGCTCTCAGTGAAGGGGGCACCCAGCAGGCCCGGATTGACTACGAAGAAGTTCGCCGGCAAGCCCGCATTCAAGGCATTTTGGCGGAACGTCGCGTTGCCTTGCAACCCTTGTGTCGAACTTAATCCGGCAGTGGTGTAAGGTTGCGGGTTGTTCAAGGCCAGCGGACCGGTGAAATTGGCGCTGGCGAAGTTGGCGGAGGTGTACTTGGTGGTATCACCAGCCTGTGAAGCCGGAAGCCCCTGAAAGTAAGCAAGGTAGATTGGCAAAGGCGACGTGCCCGTGCCGGGTCCGGCGTATTTGAAGGTGTTTCCACGCCCCGCCGCGATGTTGGCCTGCAAGTTGGCTTGAGCCAGCTTGAACTCATTGAGGAAGCCATTCTCTACAATGTTGGTCTCATTGTAATTGAAGGCGACCCACTGTTGAAGGTTAAGCGTATGGACATAACGCACCTCGACGGCCATATCCTTGGTGATCTCGCGCTGAATGCCGAAGCTCCAGGATTGGGCATAGGGCGTCTTAAGATGTGGATCAAAGATATTGACCTGATCCGTGATTATTCCCGTGAATGGATAAGTCGGCGCGCTGGGGAAAGAAGCCGGGCCCAGCCTGCTCGTCTGACTCAGCAAAAGTGGCAGTGGCCCACCATCACCCGTAGCTCCGGTCAGGTTGCCGATCGTGGTACTCCGCGTCGCGTTGGTGAAAAGGCCCGGATTGGCGTCGAAGAAATTGAGGACCGAAGCCGATCCCTGGCGCTCATACGCAATTGAGTAACCACCGCGAAGCACCGTCTGTCCGCCATCTCCGATGACGCGCCTGAGCCAGCCGCCCTTTGCCGCCGGAGTCCAGGCAAAGCCGACACTCGGTGCAAAGTTTGTCCATTGAGTATCGTAGAGTTGACTACCCTTGGTGAGATTGGTGAACTGCGTGGGGCTGCCTGCAAGCGTGCCGGGCTTGAAGAGATTTGGCCCGGAGACTCCGTAGAGGCCAGCGACGGTGCTGGTTGAATATACACTGTTCTGCACAGTGAAAGGCATTTGCAGTTCCCAGCGCAGGCCGCCGGTAAGCGTCAGGTTTGGACGCGCACGCCAGGAATCCTGCCCGAAGAAGGCAAAATCACGCTGGCGAGCACGTCGGACTTCATCGGCGAGATATTTGTATTTGTTGGTCTTTTCATCCAGGAAGGCGTTCGCCGTAATGGCCGTGACACGCCCGGTCAGGAGCGCGTAATAGCCTTGGGCGGTGGTGAGGTTGTTAGCCGAGGCACCGGGAAAGTTCGTGGTATTGAACATTGCCGCCGCAGGGTCGCCATTGGCTATACCGAAGCTGATTACGGGTACAGCAACCTGGTCATTGATCCATAAACCAGCCTGTGTCAGCTGGCCGCCGAAGCTGAAGCTATGCGCGCCTCGCGTCCAAGTCAGTGTGTCGGCGTAATCCCAGACGGGCGCATTGCGACGTTCCGGTCCGGTCGTCACTGTGGCGTTGGTAATACCCGTCGCCCCACCCACCCCGGTCGCGCCATTCAGGTTAAGGCTGAAGCCCCCTTGGTTGGCGAACTGCCCGGAGTTAACTTCAGGGAAGAAGAGTACTGTGCCCCCGGTCAACCCGAAGCGCGCTTCATTGACGAGGGTAGGCGATAAGGTTGAGCGCAGTGTCAGGCTTTCGGCGAAACGGTTCGAGAACTGGCCGCCATGATTGGGGAAACCTGGGAAGGCCGGGTCTACGTTATTAAGGGTGTCCACGGTGGTCACATAACTCTGGTAGTTGTAGGTGTTTTCCAAGTGATGCTTGTCCGACAGGTTGAAGTCGAAGCGAACCGTCGGTAAATAGCGCCTCCCCATGCTGCTATTAGCGAAGGTGAAAGACTGCAGGTTGGGATCAGACAGTTGCACAATCCCACCGGTGGTAGCTGTTGCACTGCGAATATCTGCCAAGAGTTTCCCGACCGTAGGATCAATCGTTGCAGTCTGCCCGTTGGCAGCCGCCACCTGCAACAGGTTCACTGTCCTAGTTTGACCACTGACAACGTACTGGAAGTTGCCAGCCTGAGTTGTCGGATTGAAGATCGTCCTTGTCCGAGAGACCGCGTTGGGCTGACGGAACTCCTCAAAGTTGACGAAGAAGAAAGCCTTATCCTTCCCGTTGAAAAGTTTCGGAATCGTGATCGGGCCGCCAATACGTCCGCCAAATTGATGGAACAATGCCTTGGCGCGCCGCGCATGGCATTTATCCGGGTTGTAGAGTTCTTGTGTGGCTTGGTTAATTGGACTCGTACCATCGACACAAATCTTAGCCGTCTCAACGTCATAAGGGGCCGCGTCACGGTTGGTGAACCAATAGTTGGAATTCAAACCCGTGTTTCGATAGTAATAGTAGGTGCTGCCGTGATATTCATTATTGCCGGAGCGGGTGGCGAACTTGATTTGGATCGCGCCCTGGCCTGCGCTCTCGGCCCCAGGCGTGGCAGTCGAAAGGGTGACTTCCTGGATCGCGTCCACACTCGGGGCGATAAAGCTGAAGAACCCATCGCCATTCTTGTTCAAGTTATCTTGCGTATTAAGACCGTCAATCGTGATGTTGTAGGCGCTCGAAGGCAGGCCGTTGATCGTGGAGTTACGCGGACTGGCCGTTGCCGCTGAGCTGACGCCCGGCAGCAGGGTGAGGAAGTAGATGGTATTGCGAGATTGCAGTGGGAGCTGGGCAATCTGATTGGTCGAGAGTGTAGTGGTGATGTTCGCCGACTGCGTCTGCAATACCTCACCGCCCCCCTGAACGACGACAGATTCAGTGGCACTGCCGACTTCGAGCGACACATTAACGCTGGCCGGAGTCCCAACCTCAATCTGCACGCCTTGCACGATGGCTTGTTTGAACCCCACCGCCGAGATTGAGACGCTGTAAATGCCAGCATTAAGTGCAGGCACAGTGAAGGTTCCATTGCTGGCACTCGCAGCTTTGAACTCAGCGCCGGTGCCATTGTTCTTAACTACGATTGTCGCGTTCGGGACAACTGCCCCTGACGGATCAGTAACAGTACCGGAGAGCGAAGAGGTCGAACTCACCTGTGCGTAAGCCAAGACGCTGAAAAGCATGACAAAACTCAGCGAAGCTGCGAGCCTGAAAAAGGGGTGCTTCATAGCTGTTTTCCTCCTGGAAAAGTGAATTTCAGATGTCTTCATGGCGGGAAAGCCGTGACGTAGTCAGCAACTGCCTGAAAATTGCAATCCTTGAATCCCAAGGCTTGGTGAGGCAAGCATGAGAAAACTGATTTCAGCCTGTTCCAAATCCCGGATTACTTGCAAAAGGTGATTTGGAAACGCGCAACCAGTGTGCCAGTCTTTTTCAGGTGAAAAACCTGCTGACAGGACTAGACTTAATCATTAACGACAAAATTCCTGTTCCGCAATTCATCCATTTTTCTGGATACGTATTCGGTTTTTCGGAAATCTGAATAAAAAATACGCCTTGTTATGGAAAAGCTTCCAATAGTCTTGCGCCTCACGTTGGCAAGGAAGGAGAATGGTCAGTCCAGTTAGATCAGAATTGTTTATTGTAAGGAGAGGCAATGTACTTTCTGAAATGGATTCTCCTGCAGATAGTGGCAGGATGGCTGAACCTCTTAATAGTGCTTCTCAGCAAAAGGACTGACTGAAGCCACTCCTTTCCCGGCCGCTTTCACCATCAGATCCAAGGTTGAACTTCAACGGCACTTGCCTTGGGCGAATATTGGTGTGATCAAGGTTGAGGAAGCGCGAGGGCCGGCCATTGGAAACGGCTGCAGAATCGGCAATGTTTGCGCTTGGCACTCTGGCGCATCCGTGAATTAAATCTTCCGGGGAAGGATTTACTGAGCGTCTCATTAATCGCTAAACTTTTTAGATAGCTAAACCTGCTTCCCCAAAGAAGGATTGTATCAACCAGGACTTGCGGCGTAGACGCACAATCGCCAGATAGAGTTCGTGAT
>Ga0070741_10018642_pt1 | contig 11204 bp, 11 predicted proteins | sample Coa_R1_4_FD_66440 | JGI IMG/M metagenome (GOLD analysis project Ga0070741, IMG submission 66440) | Surface soil microbial communities from Centralia Pennsylvania, which are recovering from an underground coalmine fire - Coalmine... | ecosystem: Environmental > Terrestrial > Soil > Unclassified ...
TGCACGGCTTTAATGCCGAGTGTCAGATCGTTGCTATCGAGCAGAGCCTTCCCGCCAGTGTCGGCGGCGAGTGTATAGATGGTGTCCTGGGTATCGTGGAACGAGCTGCGGGCGCTGGACTGCGCGCTGCCGGTGAACACGCCCGTGCCCTTGGGCGATGCTTGCGTCGCGTCGCCAGCAGGCGTCAAGGCCACCAGACCACGAGCGTCGATAGGATAAAACGAAACGTTGGCGCGCACTGCGGCATTCACTGTGGCGCGGATTTGGGATTGATTGTCGACGCCGGTCTTGCCGATGCCGCTAGAGAAATAGATCAGCGCTTTTCTTTCGGGGAACGGCGCGAGCTTGCGAGCGGCGTCCTCCAGCGCGCTAAGTTTGCGATCGGTATTGAAGATGTTGAATTCTGTATCGTCGGCGGTAAACTCGCCGCTGTCGTCGGTAGTATCGGCGCCGGTAGCGGCCAGGCCGGCCAGCTCGCTCGAATCGCCGATGCGCAGGGACTGAATCGCGCTGAGCAGCGTTTCGCGGTCGTTAGTAAAGTCCTGGATCACGCGCAGTTCGTTTGTGAGCGTCAGGATCGAGAGGGTGTCGGATGCGGTCATCTGCGTTTCAATGAACTTGACCGCAGCGTTGCGCGCGCGAATCTGCTCGGCCGGCTGCATGGACGACAGATCAAAAAACATCGCGATGAGGCGGCGGTCCTTGAGCTGGTCGCCTGTCAATTTCGCGGGCGTTTCCGGAGCGGCGGCCTTATTTTCCACTGGCTGGCGGCTCTTCAACGTGGGCGCGGGCACCTCGAGTGGCGGCAATGTTTCGCCGTTCAGATGTTGCAGCTCGAAGACCGAAATTTGCTGCGGCTTGCCATCTTCGAGCAATGTAAACTGCTCCTTTTTTAAATCCTCAATGGCCTTGCCACTTTTGTCTTTGACCGAAACGTTGACGATGACCAAATTCGTGCTGGTCTTAAACGTGGGCGACGTCTGATCCTGGCCGAGCAGTGCAGCACAGATCAAAGCCGCCGGAATGAGCTTTTGGAACATACCTAAAAACGGAAGCGGATGTTGATGTCGGCGGTGCGCATGGCGCCGGCGGTGGTGGGCAAGCCGTAGAGCGCGGATCCGACCACGGTGTTGATGTTGGTGATATTCACGTGATTCAAAGTGTTCGTGGTTTCAAAGCGCAGCTCGAGGCGTTTGCGGCTGCCCTCGCCGCCAATCGTGAAATATCTTCCAAGCGCGGCGTTCAGCGACCACGACCACGGGCCTGGAATCGTATTCCGCCCAGCATCGCCAAGCTCGCCGGCAGGCGGGAGCGTGAACGCGTCCGGATTAAAGTAACCGGCGCCATCCGTCACCGGCAGCCCGGTAGCCTGAGCGCGTCCACTGCCAACCACTCCGGTTCCGGCAACGTTGGCCAGATTCCCCAGCACGCGCGCGGTGAACGGCGTGCCGCTTTCCACCAGCGCCGATCCGCTCAGCGTCCAATTGCGCTTCCACCAGCTGGCCTGAGAAGGCGTGCTGAGCACGTAATTGAGATTCAGCACATGCCGCCGGTCGAAGCTCGATAGGCCGCGTTCGGCATTCAGATCGAACGCGTTCTGCGCCACCACATTGCCCACGCCGCCGAACGTGGAGCTGTCGTCGATCGATTTCGAAAACGTATAGATTATATTGAAAGACATGTTGCGCGCGAAGCGCCGCATCAGCCGCACCTGGGCGGCGTGATAGATGGAGTTGCCCCAGGACGTGTCGTAGGTGAATTGTACGGCGTTGGCGATTGGCAGATTATTTTGCGAGTTGAGCGGGGAAGACCCGGGCGTCGCGCGATTGGGCACAATTTCCGTGTCCAGGTCCGTGCCTTTGGTCCCGATATAACTCAATTCGAAGAACAACGAACGGGTCAGGTTTTGCTGCAGGCTCACGTTCCAACTTTGCGCGTATCCGATCTTGTAATCCTTCTGGACCGCGAACGTATTGCGGATGTTCTGATTCGTCGGCGCCGTCGCCAAACCGTTTTTGAGCGTCAGCACATTCGCGGCGCTGGTGGTCAAGGTTTGCGTCTCGGCGAAGGGCGGCTGCTCGGAAAGTTCGGTGGCCAGGCGATTGAGCGCGGTGGGGTTGTAGTAGATCCCGTAACCCGCGCGGAGCACCGTGGAGTGCTTGGAACTGGGCTTCCAGGCTAAAGCGCCGCGCGGCGCCCAGCCGTTGCGATCGGGCTGGATCAATGTGTCAGGAAAAGACCCGGAGTATGGCCCCGCTGCGCCCGCCAACACCGGAGCCACGGCCGAATAATTAGACGCGATGTCGAGATTCACCAGGCGGCCGTATTTTTCCGCCAGCGGGGAATAGTACTCGTAGCGCAACCCGAACATGAGCGTCAGGTTTGGATTCACTCGCCAGTCGTCATTGGCATACAGATCCCACGCGTTCTGGCGGAAATAGGTGCTATCGCTTCCGAACTGCACCGAGCTTGATTGCGGCAAGCCGAGCAGAAAATCAGCGAAATCGAGGCCCGTGTTGGGCAGCGGCTGGCCATTCGAATTGAATGCGCTGGTCGCAATACCGCTGAAGGTGAAGGTGCCGCGCGCGTTTTGATCCGTGGTGATGTTCCGGTCCTGGCGTTTGAAATCGCCTCCAAACGTCATCGTGTGGTCGCCTTTCACCCACTGGAAAGAATCACCTTCCTGAACGTATTCGACCACTGACCGGGAAGGGAGCGCGTCACTAAGTGCCGCAAAATTGGTGAACGATAATGTTGGCGGACCGTAATTGATCGGCTCCTGCGAGGTCCCCAGAATTCCCAACTCGGCTGCCACATTCGGCCCAAACGAGAAGAACGAGTTCTGGGTAGTTCGATTCCGGTTGAACGTCAGCTGCGCCGTATTTAGGGCGTTTGAGCCAAAGTTGTGGACCCAACTCAGATTCGTGTTAGTGCCGAAGCCGCTGCCGGGGTCGAGGTATCCGAACAGTTGCGCGGTATCGGTTTTACGGCGCTGAAGACCTTCATTCAGGGACAGCCGGTCACTCTTTCCGAAGTTTTGATTCAGGCGCAAGCTGACATTGTCGGTATCGGCGGGAACCGCCGTGATGAATTCGAAATTCTGAACGGTTCCAGGAAGATTCGGCAGCGGAATGTACTGCAGCAGCCCCGCCGCGGCAGGGTTGATTAGGCTGCTAGGAACGAGATTGCCGGAGAATGGCGCGCCGGTGGACGGATTGTAGATGGTAGGCACCACGCCATTGATCAGCGTCTGGGAGAAGTCGCCGACTCGTTCGGCCTCGGTGGGCACGGTTCCCACGTTGTAGAACGCGCTGTGGCCGCGCGTACCGAAATAACTTAGCGTGAAAAACGTGGAATCGCCTTTCAACAGATGCGGGATGCGCAACGGTCCGCCCAGAACGCCGCTCCAGCGAAAATTGTTGAAATCCGGCTGCGGCACGGGCTGCCCGCTCAGCGAAAATGGCTTGGCATCGGTGGCCGCGCCCTGCCATTGCAACGACAGATTCCCATGAATGCCTTGGCGCCCGCGATTGGCGCGATTCCCAAAGAATGCCCCATTTCCACCCGGACGCCTGCGTTGGCCGCCTGGCCCGCCGAAGCCTCGCCCTCCTCCTCCGAAACCGCCACGAGCTCCACCGAACCCGCCTCCCCCAAAACCTCCGCCGCCTCCACCGCCAAACCCACGACCGCCCCCGCCCGGCGCGCCCGGGACTCCAGCAGTCGCGCCAGTCTGCTCACCATTGGCGCCAAATGCCTGCTGGCCTCCGGGTGGGCCCTGAATCCCGAAGGCCGGGCCCCGCAACCCGAAATCCTCCTGCCCGGTTTGCAGGCCGTTGCTGAGCGATCCATTTACAAGGAACGCTTCATTTGCATTCGAGGCGTTGGAAGCTGGCGCCGCATCCGGAGGAGGCGCGGCTGCGATCTGGTCCAGTTCGTTCTCTGTAGCAGTCTGCGCTGCGCGGAATCCGGCTTGCCGCTGGCCCAGACGTTGCGCGAATTCCTGTGGGCGCGCTTGTAATTCGAGCGACCAGGCGACAGACGGCGCGCCTGGCCCTACCTGGACTTGTTTCCGCGCCGTCTGGAATCCGAACATCTGCACTTCGAGATTGTAGGTTCCGGGCGCGAGATCGCTCAGTTCATAAGCGCCGGATTCAACCGTGGTTGTTAACGCGCGATGGTCGCCCTGGATCGCGACTACGGTGGCGCCGGGCACGGGTTGACCGTTGAACTTGACCACACCGGAACACACGGCGCTGGTCTGCGCGTTCACACACACGAACGCCCCCAGAGCCATCGCCAGACAAATTCGGAGCACTAGTAAAAGGATCGCACTAGGTCGGCCGCCCGTTACGAGAATCGCTGTAAAAGAGGGTAAACGAAACCTATTTATCGAGCATTACTGGGGCTTAAGCAACACGACGGTGATGTTGTCGGGGCCGCCCGCGGCTTTTGCCGCGTCGATCAAGCGCTCACATTTGGCTTCGAGCGAGCCGTTTCCCGATAGCTTTTCGGCAATCACATTCTGCTCCACCACGCCATGCAAGCCATCACTCGATAGAAGAATCAATTGCCCTGAATGCGGATAAACAGTATAGGAATGAACGCGCAACTCGGGGCTCACTCCGATCGCCATGGTTAAAACATGGCGCATGGGATGCGTTTTCAGGCTGGTCTCATCGATCCCCAGACGCCGGCCTACTTCGTTCACCCAGGTTTGGTCTTCGGTGATGCTCGTCAGCTCGTTGTCCTCGTACACATAAACGCGGCTATCGCCGACGCTGGCGATCAGCAGTTCCGGTCCCGCTTCGAGCGCCGCCACCAGAGTGGTGCCCATTCCCTCCAATTCCGGATTACTGGCGGCTTCCTTCATCACGCGCTGGTTGGCCTCGCGAAAAGCCTGAAAGAGAGTTTCTGCATCCGGCGAGGGGGAGTTTTGCAGATACGAGGCGACGGTTTCCACCGCCAGACGAGACGCGTGCTCACCGGCCTGTGCCCCACCCATGCCGTCGGCAACAATGTAAGCCCCGACGGGAGAGATCAAATAGTAGTCTTCGTTGTTCTGACGAACACAGCCAGGATCGGATAGACCGAACGCTTCCAGCATGAGCTTTATGGATTATACCCATTCCCGGATTTCGGCCACAGCAGTTCCGGCCGCTTCAGCGAACCGGCTCCCTCACGGCTTCTCAGGCTGCAAGACGGCCTTCAACTGCCAGTACGCGCTCTCTTCATAGTTGGTCTTCAAGCGCTCCAGCCCTTCGGTCTGCGAATCGCCGGGGCGCGGCCCGCTGTGCTTTTCACACCGATCCAGCAAAAGTGCAGCGGCAGCATCTTCCGGATCGTGATTCAGGACCTTATGGAAGCGCTCGGCTGCGGCGGTAAAGCTCCCTGAGCGCCAAAGCGCATAGCCCAGGTTGAACTGGTAAACCGGGTCGCTGGGATCACCCTCGGCGGCTTTACGGAAGCTATCCACCGATGGCGAAATGACATTGGCTCGCGATTGCGACGCGCCCAGATCGTTATAGACCTCGCTCAAAGGAACAGCGCTGGCCACGGTTTGAAACGCAGCCTGCGCGCCGGCAAAATCGCCCGACTGATAACGGCAGAGGCCGAGAAAAAAACTGGCCTCATGGTAATGTGCATCGCCGGGTGGGACTTTCTGGAACCACTCGGCGGCGGAAGCATATTCCTTCCGGTTCCACAGCAGCCGTCCAAGTTGAAAATCGGGCAGCGAGTAGTGTGCGTCCAAATGCGCCGCCTGAGTGAAGTAGCGATGCTTGTCGGTGGAGTTGGTGGCAAGCAATCCACGGGTGTAGTTCTCCACGGCGTCCACGCGAACCGCCGGGTGGCGGCGTTCGAACTCGGCTTCGGTGGGAGCGCTGGAAGGTTTCAAGTAATGCAGCGTCTGCCACGCCAAATGTTCCTGAAGCTTTGCGAGGTCCTCAAGCGCGCCGACTTCCTGAAACTCGGAACTTTGGCTCACGTGCTTCAGGTCCAGGACGCGGGCAGTCACCAGCAGAGAGCCGCGGCTTTTGGCGCCCGAATCTGTCGCGCTCTTCACGTCGTACCGGCCGAAGATCACCAGTTCCGCATCCAGTTCTTCGCCGATTTTGACCACCGATGCTTTGGTGAGCAGCGTGTAAGGGCGCAGCGATAAGCGGCTGTACGCTTCCAGGCGATCGTCGCGATCCAGCGCCATCAGCCCTTCCGAAGAGAGCGCCTCGCGAATCGATTCGGCGAAACTTTCACCCATCCAATCCAGATTGGAATTCTTAGAAACGTTGAAAAAGGGCAGAACCAAATACGTAGCCGCGTCAGCCGAGGGGAGCAACAGGCCAACCGCCATGACGCAGGAGAGGACGCGGATCACGAATCTATTTTATCGCGCGCCGAGATACTTATCGCGCGGAAAATAATGGCGGCAGCCACGGAAGCACTGCCGCCTGATGTCGAGTTCCGGGGAGAGGGAGACTCGCAATTCGATACGTTGAGCGCTGGCCAACCTCGGCACTCGCCCGCGCGGCAGCGCTTCAGCCGCAAGACTTCAATTGGTGGCGTTCGGTTGTTTGTCGAAAATGATGCGGGTGTTGGTGCCGCCAATGCGGATTTCTTCCACTTGATTGCCGTTCATCCGCACCGTTGTTAACTGAGCCTTCTGACCATCATTGGCGATTGTGACCGGCGCTTCCGTCACCGTCTTGCCTTGTTTGATAACGGCCATCTTGTCCTTGATTTCGACCTTGTAGTCGCCCGGCTTGAGCTCCGAGCCGCTAATCATCACCGGCTGGTAAAACGTCACGTTATAGCTGTTCGCAGCGCTTGCCACCGCCAAAGCGAGAGATCCGAATGCCAATAGGAAATTCTTAACCATTGTAGTAACTCCTCAACGCAAACTTAGTAACTTCAAGTCGATATACGTTGGAGATTCACTTCTGTTCCGAATTATTTTGCTGTTTTTTTGCGACGGGGCCGGCGGCTGCGTTCTCAACAATTCCGAGCGCCTCCGACTGAACCCTCGGATCATCACCGAAGCCCTGTATCCACTGGACGCCCGCTTCTTTTCGAAACCACGTGAGCTGCCGCTTTGCATACCGCCGAGTTTCCGTCTGCATGCACTCGAGAGCCTCATCGTGACGGACTTCTCCTCGCAGCAACTGCAGCGCCTGCTTGTACCCCAGCGATTCGAACGGCTTCGCATCGGGTGGAACGCCTGCGTCGAGAAGCCCTCGAACTTCATCCATGAGCCCGCCATCCAACATGCGGCGCGCGCGATCGTTCAGTCTGCTATAAAGCTCGGCGCGCGGCGGATCCAGCCCCATCTTGACCGGCAAGAAACCGGTTAGAGCTACGCGCTCGGATGCAAACACAGCGGTGAGCGGCGCGCCTGCAAGCAGCCGCACCTCCAAAGCCCGGATGGTCTTATTCTTGTCATTGCGATGAATGCGGGCCGCCGATTCGGGATCCAGGCGCGAGAGGATGCGATGCAGACTGCCGGGCCGCGCCGCCTCGCGGACCTGGAGCCTTGCCCGCAGAGCGTCATTGCGCGTTGGTCCGGGCGTTAGTCCTTCGAGCAGGCTCCGCAAATAGAAACCGGTGCCGCCTACCAACACAGGAACTCTCCGGCGGCCGGCGATTTCCGAAAGCGTCTCTTCCGCCACGCGAGCGTAATCTCCCGCGGTGAATACCGCGCCGGCGTCTGCGATATCGATCAGGTGGTGCGCGATGCCTTGCCGCTCGGCCGGTGGAACCTTGGCAGTTCCGACATCGAATCCGCGATAGATCTGAACGGAGTCGAAACTGACGATCTCGCCACCAATGGCCCGCGCGATCGCGAGAGCAAGATCGCTCTTGCCCGATCCGGTGGGTCCCAGAATGATGGGGAGAAGAATCAGAGGGCTGTCAGGCACGCTTGCGCTGATGGTAGCGCGGAAGAACCGGGAGGATAGGAGAAATGAACTCGGAGCTACTCGATGAAACCCCGCCAGGTTTTTCCGCGGCCATCGCGCAGCACAATACCGAAGCTATCGGATACGCCCGTGATGGTGCGGCCGTTAGCATCGCGAAAGGTATAGCGTACGGATTCTTCGCTGACCTTTTCGGCGGTTCCACGCCAGATATTGCCGAACTCGTCGCGGAGACGGAGGTGATCGCCATGCCCAAAACCGTAGAGACGCGTGCTGGTACCTTCTTCTTCAAAATTGAAGAATCCGCCCGGTATTTTGGCATGGACCTTACGGCGCTGGAAGATACCCCGATGAATCATCAGTTTCCATTATCCGGTCACCGCCACCGAATGCAGATCAGGGAATCACCTTAGTGTGACAAATCTGCCTACTTATGTTTCGCCGAATGGCTTAGCCCGCTGGTTTGCATGGAATAGGACGCCCGCTCATTCGTTTGCGTCAGATAAACCAATGGCATACTAGTGCTTACATTTTGGGCTATGAAGATCGTCCTACAGCGAGTGAAATCGGCTCACGTGGATGTAGCAGGCGAGACGGTGGGCGCAATCCGAACAGGTTTACTGATCCTTCTGGGCGTCACGCAAACAGATCGCAAAGAAGACGCGGACTATCTGGCCGACAAGATAGTTCAATTGCGTATTTTTCCGGATGCCGAAGGTCGCATGAACCGAAGCTTACTGGATGCCGGTGGAAGTCTCTTAGTGGTGTCGCAGTTCACTCTGTACGGCGACTGCCGAAAAGGACGGCGGCCCAGTTTCGATTATGCCGCGCCCCCGGATCAGGCGCGCACGCTGTACGATTACTTTATCCAGCGTCTAAAATCGAGTAACATTACAGTGGAAACCGGCGTCTTCCAGGCCGAGATGGAGGTCCATCTAATTAACGATGGGCCCGTAACTTTCATCCTGGAATCCGAACGAAATAAACAGTTCTCCGAGGGGTAAGCGCCGTAACAAGGTAACAACTAAGCCGAGCTTATAGCTGAACGTCATCAACAGAGAGTAAGAAATAGGAGCATCAATGCCTCGCCCAGCAAACACATTGCGGGATCGTTCCTTGTTGACGGCGGCTCTGGAAGGATTGGAGCTGCAGAAACAGCGAATCGACCAGCAGATTCAGGAAGTACGATCGCTTTTGGGAAAAACACCAGGGCGGCGCGGACGTCCGCCTGCTACCGCGAATAGTATTACAAGAAACAGTGTTTCCGCGACGAAGCGGGCACGCGGCCGTTTGAGTCCGGCGGCGCGCAAGAGAATCGCCGCGGCTCAGAAGCGTCGTTGGGCCGAGTATCGTAAATCCGCCGGCAAGTCCGAGTAGCTCCATTCAAACCGGCGCGCAATCTCTTCCACAGATCCGTTTGCCACTAACTTGCCCTTCTCAAAAAATACCGCGCGGGTGGCCAATTGCTGAGCTAAGTGGACGTTGTGAGTAACAATCAACTTAGCCTGCGGAAGGCTTCTGAGTAACTGAAGTAACTTTCGTTCAGCCGGCGGGTCCAGGAAAGTTGTGGGCTCGTCGAACACCAAAATCTCAGGCTCCATCGCGAGCACGCCCGCCAGCGCCACGAGTCTCTTTTCCCCGGCGCTCAGATGATAGGGCGCCCTATTCCAAAGCTGGCCTATGCCGGCTCCTTCGAGCGCAGACTTGGCTTTTTCGACAGCTTGCTCCTGTGATGATCCCTGGTTCAGTAGACCGAATGCCACGTCTTCCAGAACCGTCGGCATAAAGAGTTGCTCATCGGAATCCTGAAACAGCATGCCCACTTTGGAGCGAATTTGCGGGAGTGTTTGTTTCGTCAGTTCCAGGCCGCACACCGTGATGGTGCCCGTGCCGCACAGCACGCCGTTCAGCTGCAGCACGAATGTAGTCTTGCCGCTGCCGTTGGGGCCCAGAAGAGCCACCGTTTCTCCCTGTTCGAGCGTGAAGTTCACTCCGTCCAGCGCGATGGTTCCGTCTTCATACCGATAATGAAGATCGCGAACCAACACCAACGGAGCGGAAGAATCCATGAACGGTTATCCGAGTCGCGCCAGGATCAGAAAGAGAGACACGCCCACCAGGAACGCGGCGTCGCGCATGCCAAATCGCGTGTGATGAAGAATCGAGAAGCGGCCCGAGAAACCGCGCGCCAGCATCGCGCGATAGATCCCCTCGGCGCGGTTATAAGAGCGAGCAAATAAGACCGCTAGGGCGCCTGCTGCGCCTCGAAAACCAAAAGCCCGGCGGGCACCCGCGTTCCCCTGCCGGCAGGCCGCCGCTAAGCGCATATGCTGCGCCTGTTCGGAAATTACAAAGAGATATCGGTAGAGAAACTGTGCAACGAAGATTAAAAGTCGCGGCGCGCCCAGCTTCGCCAAGCCGCCCAGCAGCGAAGACATAGGCGTGGTGGCTGCCAATAACAGCGCGCCGAACGCAGCCAGGTAGCTCTTCTCCACCAAACCGAGCCCCCGCATGGGTTCCCCCGCCAGCCAGCTCATCAGCGCGAACGTCAGCGAAAACGGCAGCACAACCAGCGATCGAAGCAGGATGGGCAAAACCGGCAGACGTGCGATCAAGCTGGCGGCCACCAGCAGCACGGCATCCGTCACCAGAACCAAAGCCGCATCGGGAGGCGTGCTCGCTAGGACCATCAGGAAAACCAGCAGCGTCAGGATTTTCGCGCGCGCCTCAATTCGATGCAGCGGGCTTGCGCCTTGGCTCCAACGATCCAGCAGAACGTGATGCAACTAAGCGCTCCTGCGGCGCAGGAGCCAGCGCGCACCTGCGGCACAGATGGAATAAATCAACAACAGCCCAGCCAAACCCGCCGTGGCTCTTCGGAGCCAGACGGACGACACGACAGAACCCGCGCTATAATCCGCCAACGGGGCATGCACCAAATTCCGCACTGTCAGGCCGATTCGCGGCCCTAAACGCTCGATAGCATCGGGCGCGGACGAGGCCGCCAGAAAGCCCACGCCCGCCAGCGCGATCGCAACCACGCCGAACGCCAACAGAGCACGCCGACCGGAAATTTCAGGCTGGCGCACCACCCCCGCCTTCAACTTTTCGAGCGCCTGGATCACCGCCAGAGTGATCACTCCTTCCACCGCGGCGTTGACCGCAAAGAACACCAGCGAAATCAGGATCAGCGGCCGAGGCATCGCAACGCCAGATGTCAGTAACTCGCCCAATGCGAGCGATCCGCTTACCAGCACCGATAGGAAAGCCCCCGTGAAGATGGCCGCCCGTCGCCTACTC
>Ga0070741_10018643_pt1 | contig 11202 bp, 12 predicted proteins | sample Coa_R1_4_FD_66440 | JGI IMG/M metagenome (GOLD analysis project Ga0070741, IMG submission 66440) | Surface soil microbial communities from Centralia Pennsylvania, which are recovering from an underground coalmine fire - Coalmine... | ecosystem: Environmental > Terrestrial > Soil > Unclassified ...
GCCCCGCGCATGGCAAAGGCGCCTACAAAGAACAATGCAACGGTGACCGGCAATCGGCTGACGTCGTGGGCCAAGCTTGAGGCGATCGCGACCGACCACCAGCACGGCAGCAGCAACAGCCAGGATCCGATCGGCCGATCGAACCGGGCAAGCCGCAGGTAGGGCCGCGACCAGAGCGGCGCAAGCGTATCGACCCAGTTTCCGGTCGCATCCGCAACGCGGGCTAGTGCGGTGGATTTGACATTCGCTTCAGTATCGCTGCGGGTCCTCATAGCGAATGTCAAATCCAAACCGCACTCGAATTTATGTTGCTGGTGTCCCTTGGGTTCTGACATTTGCAAACGGGCCTCGCCGAGACATGATGCGAATCAGAACCGGGACACCATCGCTTCGGTCATAACGACCCGAGACTCTCGTTTTTGAATGTCGTCTTTTTGAACGCGTCGCGTTCGACAACGCGTATCAATTCCGCGTCAGCGCGTTGCCGCTCAGCGTGTCGAATGTCGTACCGCCGCTCTTCTTGGCGGTCACCTCTGGAACTGCCGTCGCCGAACCCAGCATGTCGCTCAAGCTTGGACCGGCTGGGGCCTGGTTTTTCATGTTGGCCGCGGCATTACAGATTTTCTCCTGCATTGCCTCGGAGCTCTTGTGGCCCTTCTTCAACTGCTCGGCAATCTGCGGCGGGATGCCGCAACGAGACGCATTGGTCTCGACGTATTTCATCATCTTGATTTCGGCCTGGATGAAGTTGTTGATCAGCTTGCAGGCGACTTCCGGGCCCTGACGCTTGTCGCTGGCTTCTTTCAGCATGTGGCCGCGCTTTTCGGCTTCCGCGCGCAGCGGCAGGAACTCCTTCATGCAATTGTCAGGCGGCCCCGCTTGCGTCGGGGGCGCCGCGAAGGGCGACGCGCCAGCCCCCGGGAAAGATGCCGGCGCTGCGCCGAAGGAGGAGGAAGGCACCGGCGCATTGCCGAAGGCGGACGATGCTGGTGCTCTGTTGACGGCGGTCGCCGGCGCGCCGTTCACAGGGGGAAAAGCCGGATCGGTCGCCGACCCCGCTTGGCCCGGCAATGGCGCGGGAAACGCGCCTTGCGCCGAAACCTGCCCGGCATGAAATGTTACGGCGGCCACGATGGCGAGCGGCGCAATCAACTGGCGGATCATCAATGCTATTCCTTCAGGCCCGCAAACGTCTTCCCGACAGGAGCGCGACTCCGTTATCGGCATTTTACGATTGCTGCCAGTGGTTAACAACCCGTTGAATTGGGCAAGAGCGCGGCGCAACGTCGCCGTTAACCCGTAATAATCACGCAATTTCTAATCCTTTTGGGGCTAAAACGCCCGAAGATTGGACGTAACTAATGCCCTCGCATGATTTCCGCAAACCCCGCCTGTTCGTGGACGCGCCGCTCGAAGGCGGCGCGACCGTCATGCTGGCGCGGGACCAGAGCAACTATCTCGGTAATGTGCTGAGGCTTTCGGCGGGCGACGGCATTCTCGTTTTCAACGGGCGCGACGGCGAATGGCAGGCCTCGATCACCGGACGCAAGCGGCCCGACGGTCTTGAGGTGCAAAGCCGGACCCGGCCGCAAGATCGCCCGGGCGATCTCGCTTACGTGTTCGCGCCGCTCAAGCACGCGCGGCTCGACTACATGGTGCAAAAAGCCGTGGAGATGGGCGTCTCCTCACTTCAGCCTGTCCTGACGCGTTTCACGCAGGTCTCGAGGGTCAACAGCGAACGGATGCGGGCCAATGTCATCGAGGCCGCCGAGCAATGCGGCATTCTCGGCATCGCCGACGTCGCGGAACCCATCGCTTTCGATCGCTTCCTTGATCGCCGGACGGCCGAGCGGCTTCTCGTCTTTTGCGACGAGGCTGCCGACATCGCCAATCCATGGAGTGCGCTGTCGCGCGAAAAGGCCGGCCACGGCGTCGATGTGCTGATCGGGCCGGAAGGCGGGTTTGCCGAGGAGGAGCGCGCCGCTCTGCTGCGTCAGCCCAATACGTTGCGGCTCTCGCTCGGACCGCGAATCCTGCGGGCGGATACCGCAGGCGTCGCGGCGCTGGCGTTGGTGCAGGCCGCGCTCGGCGATTGGACCTAAGGCGGCCGGCCGGTAAGCGGCCTCGTCAAGCCACCTTGGTCGTTAAGACATTTGGCCGATCCCGGTCGAAACCGCTGGCAGGCCATGCTAAAGGCAGCGCCAACGGCGCGCCGGCCGGAGCGTGGCAGGCAACCGTTTCTCAACAAAATTACGCTATCTCAACGACTTAGATACCTGACCGGCTTCGGGAAATCTGGACACGACCATGATCGCAACCGCCGCTCCTCGTGCGACCGGATCCGCCCAATGGGCGGACGCGCTGCTGCGATCATTTGCGGAAGCCGGCTATGGCCTGGCCGAACCTGGCGTCTTGCAGCCCTCCGAGCCCTTTCTGGACCTCTCCGGCGAAGACATCCGAAAGAGCCTGTACCTGACGACGGATGCGACCGGCGAGGAACTTTGCCTTCGCCCGGATTTGACGATTCCGGTGGCGCGCGAATATCTCGCCTCCGCCAACGCGGGAAAGCCGGCCGGCTACAGTTATCTCGGTCCCGTCTTCCGCTATCGCGAAGGTCGCGCGAGCGAATTCCTTCAGGCCGGCATCGAATCCTTCGGCCGGCTCGATCGCCCAGCCGCGGATGCCGAGATGCTCGCGCTGGCTCTGCAGGCAACGCAGGCCTTCGGCGTCAGCGATGTCGAGATCCGCACCGGCGACGTCGCGCTCTTTACGTCGCTGATCGATGCACTCGGACTTTATCCGGTGTGGCGACGCCGGCTGATCAAGGATTTCAACCGCAAGATCAACCTCGAGCAGGATATCGAGCAGCTGACGCTCGCAAGCGCAACGCCGCGCAACGAATATGAGGGCGTGCTGGCCGCACTCGCCGGTTCCGATCGCAAGGCGGCGCTCGCGCTTGTCACCGATTTGATGTCGATCGCCGGCACCAGCAATGTCGGCGGCCGCACGGTGGCCGAGATTGCCGACCGCTTTCTCGAACAATCGACCTTGAAGGCCGGCGCGCTGCCGCGCGACGCGCTCAAGATCATCAAGCGGTTTCTCGCCATCTCGGGGGAGCCGCGCGATGCGATCGCGCAGTTGCGCGCCCTGGCAAAAGACTCCAAGCTTGATATCGGCGCGGTCATCGACGCGCTCGAAAGCCGGATCGGCTCCATGACCGGACACGGCATCGACGTTGCAAAGGTGCGGTTCTCGACCTCCTTCGGACGCGGGCTGGATTATTACACCGGTTTCGAATTCGAGCTTCACGCCAGAAACAACGGCGTCGAACCTCTGGTCGCCGGCGGCCGATATGACGGATTGTTGCAACGGCTTGGCTCGACGGCTGCCATTCCCGCGGTCGGATTTTCGGTGTGGGTCGAAGCGCTCGCCAACATCGGCAATCCTGCTGCCACCGGGAGGCCGTCGTGACCACGCCCTTTGTTCTCGCCGTTCCTTCAAAGGGCCGCTTGCAGGAAAACGCCGAAGCGTTTTTCACCAGCGCCGGTCTCGCTCTGGCGAAGCCGCGCGGCGCCCGCGAATATCGCGGCACCATCATGGGCCTCGACAATGTCGAGATTGCCTATCTGTCGGCGAGCGAAATCGCCTCGCAGCTCGCGCGCGGCGCGGTTCACCTCGGCGTCACCGGCGAGGATCTCGTGCGCGAGAGCATCGTCGACGCCGACAAGCGCGTGCTTCTGATCGACAGCCTCGGCTTCGGCAGCGCCAATGTCGTGGTGGCCGTGCCGCAGGCCTGGATCGACGTGCGAACCATGGCCGATCTCGACGACGTTACGTCAGGCTTTCGCGAACAGCATAACCGGCGGATGCGGGTCGCAACCAAGTACATCAACCTCACCCGCGCGTTCTTCGCCTCCCACGGCATCGTCGACTACCGCATCGTCGAGAGCGCCGGCGCGACCGAAGGCGCGCCCGCAGTCGGCACCGCCGAAATGATCGTCGATATCACCACGACCGGCGCGACCCTTGCAGCAAACGGCCTCAAGGTGCTCGACGACGGCGTGATCCTGAAGAGCCAGGCCAATCTCGTCGCCTCGCGCGAAGCCGACTGGTCGAGCGGGGCGCGCGAGGCCGCGCGCGTGATCCTCGATCACATCGCCTCCCGCGCGCGCGCCAAAAAATACCGCGAGGTCCGCACTCGTTTCACCGCCTGCAACGCCGCGCTCTTGGCCGAGGCCGAGGCGCGCTTCGGTGTGGTCTCGCCGTTTGGCGGGCCGACGTCCTCCGGAATGGTGACGCTGCACTGCCCGCCGGGTGAGCTCTACGCGCTCGGCAGCTTCCTGCGCAATCATGGCGCGGACACGGTTTCGGTGGCCTCGCTCGACTATGTGCTGGATCGCGAAAATCCCCTGTTCGCCCGGCTCGAGACCTTCCTCGGACAATAGACCGCAGGCCGATCCGTGGCGACAATCCATCGCGACTGCCATATGCTGTTGTATCGGAACGTGCTTTCAGGCGACGTTGGACCTGTGGTGAGACTGGAAACTGATCGATGATGCTGGGTACGGACGTATCGAGCTTGTCAACGACCGCAGCCACCGCTGCGGCGCAAGGCCTGTCGATCGTGGTGCCGCTGTACAACGAGGCGGCCGGCCTCGCATCGCTTCACCAGCGGCTTTGCGACCTTGCGAGGCGCCTTGGCGATCGCTATCGGCTGCGCTGCGAAGTGGTCTATGTCGATGACGGAAGTTCCGACGCCACGCTCGTCATCGCGCGCCAGCTGAAGGCTGACTGCATCGACGTCCAGGTCGTCTCGCTGTCGCGCAATTTCGGCAAGGAAGCGGCGCTGATGGCCGGCCTCGATCACGCGCGGCGCGGCGCTGTCATGTTCATGGACGGCGACGGCCAGCATCCGCCGGATCTGGTCGAAAAGCTCGTCGGTCACTGGATCGATGACGGATACGATGTGGTCTACACGGCGAAAGCCCATCGCGACAATGAATCGCTGCTGCGGCGGCTGTCGGTGCGCGGCTTCTACGCCCTGATCAACTGGGGCGCGCGGCAGAAGATTCCGGAAGACGCCGGCGATTTCCGCCTGTTGTCACCGCGCGCAGCCGCCGCCTTGCGGCAGCTCCCGGAGCGCAACCGGTTCTTCAAGGGGCTGGCGAGCTGGATCGGCTTTCGTCAGATTCGCGTCGACTACGAGCCGGCCGCGCGCGAGCACGGCATGACGACATTCAGCGCCGGGCGGCTGGTCGGGCTTTCGATCGAAGGATTGACCTCGTTCTCGGTCGCGCCCCTGCGCGTGGCGAGCCTGCTCGGCATCCTGCTCGCGTCCGTCGCTTTCCTGTTCGGCCTTTCGATTCTCTGGGAAACACTGATCGATGGAAAATCCGTGCCCGGCTATCCCTCGCTCATCGTGGGCCTGATGACGATCGGCGGCGTGCAGCTGATCATGATCGGCATTGTCGGCGAATATATCGGCAAGATCCTTTCGGAGCTGAAGGCGCGTCCAATCTATTTCGTCGCCGAGCATTCCGAAAAGCGCGCCGATGCGGACATCGACAGTGAGGCCAGCAAAAGGACCGCTGCAGAATGAGCCGGCGCATCTGGCTGTGTGCCGACGATTACGGCATCAGCCCCGGCGTCAACCGCGCCATCCGCGACCTGATCGAGAACGGCCGCCTCAACGCGACATCCGTCATGACGGTGGGGCCGGCGATCGGTCGCGACGACGTCAATGCCTTGCAGGCGGCCGCGAAAGCCAATCCGCACTGCGCGATCGGTCTGCACGTGACCCTGACCGGGCGGTTTCGTCCTTTGACCCTGCATTTCAGGCCGGTCGACGGCGGTCTGTTCTTGCCTCACGCCAAGCTCTTCCGTCGGGGTCTGACGGGACGGCTTGATCTTGAGCTGATGCGGACCGAAGTCCTGGAGCAACTGTCGGCCTTCGCCGACCTGTTCGGCCGCTCACCCGATTTCGTCGACGGCCACCAGCATGTTCAACTCTTTCCCGGCGTGCGCGCGGCTTTCCTGGCAGCGGTGAAGGAAGCAGCACCCAAGGCGTGGATCAGGCAATGTGGCCGCAGCCAGCCATGGAGCCAACGCCTGGGCTCGCCGAAGGCGCTTGTGCTCGACGTGCTCAGCGCGCAATTCCGAACACGCGCTGCGCGCACTGAGCTTGCCTTCAATTCGGCTTTTGCCGGCGCCTACGATTTTTCCAAAGAGCAGGAGTTCGGCGCCCTGATGCAACAATTCCTGCAAGGGATGCCCGACGGCGGCGTTGTCATGTGTCATCCCGGCGTCGTGGACGAGGTGCTGATCAGCCTCGATCCGTTCACCGTCCAGCGTGAACGCGAATACGAATTCCTTCGCAGCGAAGGATTCGCGCCGCTGCTGGCTGCCAACAACGTTACGCTCGGCTGACTTCCAGCCGGCAAGTTGGCGCGGCTGCGGCAATTGGGCTGCCTCCCGGATTCCTGACCCGAATCAATAGCTTGAGGGCGAGCAAGCGGCCTACCTAAATTTAATTTCCATCCGCACTACCTGCGACATGAAGCTCGCCTACATCTCCTTTCACGCTTTGAGAAGCGATGGAGAGCCCTGATGACACCGCAAGAACGCCAGTTGGTTGATGATCTATTTGGTCGGCTGTCCAGGATGGAGGGCGCGCCACGCGACTCCGACGCGACGGCAGCGATTGCCCAGGGCCTGCGGAGCGCGCCGAACGCAATCTACCCACTGGTGCAAACGGTGCTGTTGCAAGATGAAGCGCTCCGCCGCGCCAACGACCGCATCCAGGAACTCGAGAACCAGAGCGCGCCCCAGCAAAATCAGGGCGGCGGCTTCCTCGACACGATGCGCGGCGCCCTGTTCGGGCAAGGCCAGTCGCAAGGCGGGCAATCACAGGGTTCCGTGCCGAACGTGCGGCCGCCGGAAGCCGGCAGCCGTCCGGTCTGGAACAGCGGTCAGGTCCTGCAGCAGGCCGGCCACTATGATCAGGGCGGATATGGCCAACGTGATCAGGGCGGCTACGGCCAGCCTTATGGCGGCCCGCAAGCGCCCGGCGGGGGCATGATGGGTGGCATGGGTGGCGGAGGCGGTAGTTCATTTCTCGGAACCGCGGCGGCCTCGGCCGCCGGTGTGATCGGTGGCTCGCTTCTGCTCAACAGCATCCGCGGGATGATGGGCGGCGGCCATCAGGCCGCCTTCGGCGGTACATCGAGCCAAAGTCCCTGGACCGACCAGTCCGGCAGCAGTCTGGCGCGTGACGCCGGCGTCAACGACATCTCCTCGCGAGATCTCGCCGCGCAGGATCGCGCCCAGGATCTCGCTCAGGATCAAGAGGACGATTTGCGCGCACAGGATGAGCGCGACGACATGGAAGCTGACGCCAACGACGATTTCGGCGGCAACGACGACAGCGACTTCGCCTGACTTCATCAACATGTGAGCAAAAACGGCCACTCCATTGGAGTGGCCGTTTCATTTTCCTTTGGTGCAAAGCGTCAGATCACGACGACCTTGGTGCCGACGTTGACGCGGCCGTAGAGATCGATCACGTCCTCATTGCGCATCCGGATGCAACCGGACGACACGTTGGTGCCGATCGTCCAGGGCTCGTTGGAGCCGTGGATGCGATAGAGCGTCGAACCGAGATACATCGCACGCGCCCCGAGCGGATTTTGCGGACCGCCTTCCATGTGGCGCGGCAAGTCGGGCCGGCGCGCCAGCATCTCCGAGGGCGGCGTCCAGTCCGGCCACTCTTTCTTTGCCGAGATCGTCTTCACGCCGGACCAGGTGAAACCCGGGCGGCCAACACCGATGCCGTAGCGCAGCGCCTTGCCGCTGCCCTGGACCAGATAGAGGAACTTGTTCGGCGTATCGACCACGATCGTGCCGGCGCCTTCCTTGCCCTCATATTCGACGAGTTGCTTCTCGTATTTCGGATCGAACGAGGGGCGCGCGGGCTCGCTCATCATCGGCTGGCCCATGGCCTGCGGCGGCATCATCGGCGCCTGGTAAACCATTGGCTGCTGCCCGTACGGAGCCTGCTGCTGGTAGGCGGGCTGCTGCCGATAGACCTGGCCTTCCTGCCCTTGCCTGTCACCGAACAGAAACTCGATAAAGCCTCCGCCCATGCTGGGGCGATCGGCTGAAGCCAGGCGCACCGGCGCGGGAGCCGGCGGCGTTGCGGAACGATCGGGATGGAGCGCAACCGGATCGGTGACGAACTCGGCCTCGTTCGCGGCCGCTTGCGGAAATCCGAAGCCAAGCCAGCAAGCGCTGGCGAGCAGCGCGAAATACATTTTCTTCATCGACGTACTCATACCAGTGCCCACTTTCCGAAGTTCGTGTTCCACCTCAGCACCCACTTTCACGAACTTCGGAAAGTCATGGGCGCTAGCAGACATCGATTCTAGTGCCGCTTTCCATTTGAAGCTCCCGGATCGAATTCGCCGCTTGTGGCGCGCGAGCTTCAAATGGGCGGCGCTAGTTCGTCGTCGAGTGCGCCGGAGCGGCGCCTCTGCACGTGGTTAGCTAAAAGCAAAAACCGCATCGGTTTGGTAAACAGAACCGACGTTTTGATTCACCACGTCGTCAAACCAGCGCGGATTTGTCCGGTAGCGTTTATTTTCGGTGAACACGACGTGCGCATGGTTAATCGTCAGTGTGCGCACGCGTTCGCGCATTGCGTGCAAGTTCTGGCGTGAACCTCGTGTTAAATCAGGTCTGCTTTAAAGCACGGCGGTGCAAGGGGTCAGGGAATTTGCCATGGCGGTTCATCGTAGACGTTTTCGTGTCGAGGAAGCTATCTCCGGGGATATTCAGATGCCGCCGGAAGTTAAAACCGAGGTCGGTCCCATGCACCGCGAGATCATGAACGAATTGCGCGCCATCAAGGCACAGATGGCTACGTCGCGTCCCAACGGCGCGACAGCAGAGACGATCGGCGAAGCCGCGGCACGAGAAGTGGCCGAAGCGAATGCGCTGCTTGAAACCTATCGTGCGCAGATCGAGCAATGCGAGAAGCTGAAGGTCGAGCTCGACCTGATCTATGACGCCATTACCCGTACCAAGCGCGAAATCGCCGTGCTGCACGGCAAGAGTTTCAACGGCGAAGAGATGGCCAAGGTCAATGGCGAGCTCGGCGCCGTGGTCGGCGGCACCGAAGAGGCCACCCAGCAGATCCTGGAAGCGGCTGAATCGATCGACAATGCGGCGACCGCACTCAGCAAGGTCAACTCGCCCGATCAGCAGAAGCTGCTCAGCGAGGAAATCCAGGAACGCGTTGTCTCGATCTTCGAGGCCTGCAACTTCCAGGACCTGACCGGCCAGCGCATCAAAAAGGTGATGAACACGATGAAGTTCATCGAAAATCACATCACCGTCATGATGGAGATCTGGGGCGGCGTCGACGCCATCAAGGCGCACGCGCCGGCGATCGTCGACACCCGCGAAGGTGACGCCAGGCTGCTGAACGGCCCGAAGCTCGAAGGCGACGTCGGCCACGCCTCGCAGGACGATATCGACGCGCTGTTCGACTGATTGAGGATTTTCAATGCAAGAAAAACGCCGGCCTTTCAGGCCGGCGTTTTTGTTTTCTTCGTCGTCATGCCCCGCGTAGGCGGGGCATCCAGCATTCCAGAGGCTTCTCGGCTCAAGCACGGGCGTCTCTGGAATACTGGATCGTCCGGCATAGGCGAAGCGGAAGCGACGCCGTTCTTCGAACGGCTATGCCGGACGATGACAGCGGAGCATGCCTCAGCTCCGCCCATTTTGCTCGCAGTGATGGAAGGTTTGCGAGTCGCGCTCACGCGCGCGGCGCGCAGCGGACATAGACCATGTTGCCGTAACGGGTCGCCGCATCCTTGTCGATGAAGCGGGTGATCAGCACGCGCCCGTCAAAGGAGACGATCTCGCGGTCCTGCTCGCCGCCCGCAGGTCCGGGCGGACCAATATAGTTCTTGCCGCTCGGGCTGCCCTTGAGCCGCAGTTCCTGCGGCGTCGCCTGATCGGCCAGATGCATGATGACGCCGCCACTGCTGCCGGCGCCGATCACATAGGGCTGCTTGCACTGCGCCTTCGCGGCCGCTTCGGTGCGCGCGCGATCATTGGGATTCTGGTACGAGGCCAATCCCCATTTGCCGACGATTTCGTCGGGACGGATCGTTGCGGGCATTTCCGGTGCCGGCGCCGGCTCGGGCGCCACAGACGGCGACGACGAGAATGAGGGCAGGCTCATGCTGCTGCATGCGCCGAGAAACACCGCCAGCACCGAGGCGATCCCCAGATTGGCAGCCGTCCGCGCGCCACCTGAAACGATCATGTTATCCCCCAAGCAAATCCGCGGTCGCGTCCGTCCGGCAGCGAACCGCAAAAACCCTGACTCGGCAACGACGTCCCAAATACGTCGGCGTAGCGATGTGGTTTTCCAAAGCATCCTATATCAGCCTCACCAAGCCATTAACCGCGTTTGCTTGACAGGATCGCCGCAAGGCCATATCCCCCAGTCGCACCATTGGCACTCTAAGTGCCCGATTGCCAAGAACTACGATAGGCTGCCCTCGGCCGGACCGGCCCCGTATTCCCCGTCAATTTCGGCAGCAAATCGACCAGCGAACCAGGCTCCAAAGGAACCGTCATGGCTAAAACCACATTTCGCCCACTGCATGACCGTGTCGTGGTCAAGCGCATCGATGCTGAACAGAAGTCCAAGGGCGGCATCATTATCCCCGACACCGCCAAGGAAAAGCCCTCGCAGGGCGAAATCACGGCGGTCGGCCCCGGCGGCCGGGACGAAGCCGGCAAGTTGATCCCGATCGATCTCAAGGTCGGCGACCGCGTCCTGTTCGGCAAATGGTCGGGCACCGAGGTCAAGATCGACGGCGAGGAACTCTTGATCATGAAGGAAAGCGACATCATGGGCGTGCTCGTTTAAGCACGACCTCCATTCGCACGTAACCCCCGCCGCGAACGTTCAACTTGAGCCGTCATGATCCGGATCTGATCCGGAACATCCACCCCCGACAAAACTGGATCGCCGGGCAACAGGCGAGCGAAAGCGACGCCGTCCTTCGGACGGCTATGCCCGGCAGTGACGAGTGAGCGACGCGGCAAGAACACAAACCTTCGAATTTGAGGAGTAAGGACAATGGCTGCCAAGGATGTCAAATTTTCCGGAGACGCGCGCGAGCGGAT
>Ga0070741_10018644_pt1 | contig 11202 bp, 7 predicted proteins | sample Coa_R1_4_FD_66440 | JGI IMG/M metagenome (GOLD analysis project Ga0070741, IMG submission 66440) | Surface soil microbial communities from Centralia Pennsylvania, which are recovering from an underground coalmine fire - Coalmine... | ecosystem: Environmental > Terrestrial > Soil > Unclassified ...
CGCAGCATGACCACTCTCGACCACCAGCAACTGCTTGCCGAGATCGACGAGGAGGTCCGGCGCCGCCGGGAGTCGGGCGAGATCCCGGCCGACCTGGAGCGGGAGCTGGACATGGTGTTCGCCCGCTTCGCGCCCGTCGACGCCCTGGAGGCCGACTTCGAGCAGGTGCTCACCCGGGCCGAGCAGGCGACGTTCATAGACACCATCGCCCCGGTGGAGTCGAGCCGTCCCGTCGTCCCCTATTTCAAGCGCCTCGTGCGCAAGGCGATCGGCTGGTACCTGCGTTATGTCGCCCAGCAGACGAGCACCTTCGCCCACGCCATCACCCGGGCCCTGCGCCTGTTGGGGGAGCGGGTGGAGAAGCTGGAGGAGGCCTCGCCGGCGGGGCTGCGCCACGTCCCCGTCGACACCACCATGCCCGACGCCGATCACTGGGTTCCCTTCGTGGGCCACCAGTTGGCGGGCGTCACCGGTCGGGTGGTGGTGACGGAAGTGGGCGACGGCCGGCTGTTGCAGCACCTGGTCGACGCCGGCATCGATGCCTACGGCGTGGACCCGCGGGAGCAGGCATCGCCGCTGGAGATCAGGGTGGACGAAGCCCTCGCCCACCTGCGCGCCCTGCCCGACGCGTCGGTCGACGGCGTGGTGCTGGCCGGTTGCGTCGACCGCTTGCCCGCCGCCGCCCTGGTGCACTTGGCCGAGCACGCCATGAAGGCCGTCGCCCCCGGTGGCGCCGTCGTCGTGGTGAGCGCCGACCCCCGGGCGTGGGCTCGACGCCGGCCCGCGGTCACCGTCGACCTGTCGCCCGGCCGCCCCCTGCACGCGGAGACCTGGCAGCGGTTGCTGGGTGGTGGCGAGGTCGTGGCCGGACCCGCCGAGCCCGGCGGGTTGCAGCCGGTACCCAAGGGCCACGCCGTGCTCAACGAGAACCTGTCCCGGCTGAACGACGCCTTGTTCGGCCCCACGTCGTACGCGGTGGTCGCCCGCCGCCCTGCGTAGCTGACCGTGGTCGACGCCATCCACCAGTTCGTGCCGTCGTTCGCGCCGCGCGACGCCATCGGCACCCACACCAGGGCCGTGCGCCGGCTGCTCAACGAGATGGGCATCGAGTCGGACATCTACGTGCGCGAGTCGCGCGACGTGGCCAAGGGCGAGGTGCGCGACTACCTGCGCTACGAAGTCCCCCGCCCCGGCCAGCGCACGTGGCTGCTGTACCAGCTGTCGACGGGCAGCAAGATGGTCGACTGGTTGCTGGCCCGCCCCGAGCCCAAGCTCGTCGACTACCACAACATCACGCCGCCCCAGTTCTTCTTCCCGTGGGAGGCGCACATCGGCGTGGAGCTCGACCACGGCCGGCAGCAGATCCCGGTGTTGGCCCAGGGCACGGACCTGGCGTTCTGCGACTCGGCGTACAACGAGAGCGAGCTGGTCGAGTACGGCTACCCCAAGACCGTGGTGGCCCCCATCTTCGTGGACTACGCCAGCTTCGACGCCGGGTGCGACGAGCGCCTGCTGGATTCGCTGCAGTCCACCAAGCGGGGCGCCGATTGGCTGTTCGTCGGGCGGGTGTCGCCGAACAAGTGCCAGCACGACATCGTCAAGGCCTTCGCCGCCTACCGGCGCCTGCACGATCCGCACGCCCGGCTCACGCTGGTGGGCGGGTCGTCGTCCCATGCCTACGAGACGGCCATCACCGAGTACGCGGCGGCGCTGGGCATCGGTCACGCCGTCACCTTGGCGGGGTCGGTGAGCCAGCAGGCGCTGGCCGCCCACTTCCGTACCGCCGACGTGTTCGTGTGCCTGTCGGAGCACGAGGGCTTCTGCGTGCCGCTGCTGGAGGCCATGCACCACCGCGTGCCCGTCGTGGCCTACGGCGCGTCGGCCGTGCCCGAGACGCTGGCGGGAGGCGGGCTGCTGCTGGCCGACAAGTCGCCCGTGTCGGTGGCCGCGGCCGTGGACCGGGTGGTGCACGACGCCGCGTTGCGCGCCGCGCTGGTCGAAGCCGGGCAGCAGCGGTTGGAGGACTTCAGCACCGAGCGGGTGAAGGCCCGCTGGATCGAGGCCATCCGATCGCTGGTGGGTTGAGGCGCCGCCATGGCGAACCTCCACCAGTTCGTGCCCACCTTCGAGCCCGGCGCCGTGGGCAACCACATGGTCGAGCTGCAACGGCTGTGGCGGGAGTCGGGGCGGGGGGAGGCCGAGATCTTCAGTGAGCACGGCCCTGCTCGCCGCTTCGACGAGTACGGCACCCGCAAGTTCCCGGCCCGGCCTGACGACGTGCTCGTGTACCAGATGGCCATCGGCTCGACCGTGGCCGACTTCGTGCGCGACCGGCCGGAGACGCTCGTCCTCAACCACCACAACCTCACGCCCGTCGAGTTCCTGGAGCAGTGGGAGCCCACGGCCACGTGGGGCGTGCAGTGGGGCCACGCCCAACTGCGGGAACTGGCCGCTCGGTCGAGCCTGGCCGTGGCCGTGTCCAGGTACAACGCCGAGCAACTGGCCGAGGCGGGCTACCGGCGGGTGGAGGTGGCGCCCGTGCTCGTGGACCTCGACCACTTTCAACGCGAGGTGGAGGCCGAGGCCCTCGGCGCCCTCCAGGCCAACAAGGCGGGGGGCGGGGCCGACTGGTTGTTCGTGGGCCGGCTGGCGGCCAACAAGTGCCAGCACGACGTGGTGCGGGCCTTCGCCCTGTACCGGGCCGTGTACGACCCCAACGCCCGGCTGCACCTGGTGGGTGGCGCGCCCGCCGACGCGTACCGCGCCGCGCTGGACGGCGTGGTGGAGGCGTTGGGGCTGCGAGGGGCGGTGAGCATCACCGGCTCGGTGTCGCCCGGCGCCCTGAGCGCGTACTACCGCGCCGCCGACGTGTTCGTGTGCCTGTCCGAGCACGAGGGGTTCTGCGTGCCGTTGCTGGAGGCCATGCAGAACCGGGTGCCGGTGGTGGCGTACGCGGCCGCCGCCGTGCCGGAGACGCTGGCCGGCGGTGGCCTGCTGCTGGCGTCGAAGCAGCCCACGACCGTGGCCGCGGCCGTGCACCGCGTGCTGTCTGACCCGGCCGTGCGCGACGGTCTGGTGGCGGCCGGGTGCGAGCGGTTGCAGTCCTTCACGCTGGCCCGGTCGCGCCAGCGTTGGTTGGACGTGCTGGCGGGGCTGTCGTGAAGGTCGCCTACGTCCTGCCCCGCTACGGCGAGGAAGTGGTGGGCGGGGCCGAGCACGCCATCCGCATGATCGCCGAGCGGTTGGTGTCGCACGTGGGCTGGGAGGTCGACGTCCTCACCACCTGCGCCCTCGACGCTCGCACGTGGGCCGACGACTACCCCGCCGGTGAGGTCGAGATCAACGGTGTGCGCGTGCACCGCTTCCCCTCCGTGTCCGGGCGCCATCCCGACTTCGACAGCTTCAGCAACCATGTGCTGCTCGGTCCCGAACCCTCGCGGGCCGATCAGGAGCGGTGGGTGGAGATGCAGGGCCCTGTATGCCCGGACGTGGTGGACGCGGCGGTGGCCAGCGACGCCGGCGTCGTCATCTTCAAGCCCTACCTCTACTACCCGACGGTGTACGGCGTGCCCAAGCTGGGGGAGCGGGCGCTCATGCACCCGGCCGCCCACGACGAACCCGCGCTGCGGCTGCCCATCCTCCGGCACGTGTTCGCCGAGTGCCGCGGCTTCGTGTTCAACATGGTCGGCGAGCGCCGCCTGGTGGAGCAGCACTTCGACGTGGCCAACCGGCGCCAGCTGGTGCTGGGGTTCGGGATCGACACGTCGCCCGGTGACGCCGCCGCCGCCCGCACGACCTTTGGCATCGGGCCGGACGAGCCCTACCTGCTGTCCATCGGCCGGGTGGACGAGAGCAAGGGCAGCCTGCTGCTGGCCAAGTGGTTCGCCGCCTACAAGGACCGTCACCCGGGGCCGCTGAAGCTGGTGCTGGCCGGGCAGGTGGTCGACGCCCCGCCCGACCATCCCGACATGGTGTTGGCCGGGATCGTGCCCGAGCAGTTGAAGTGGGACGCCCTGGCCGGGGCCACGGCCGTGGTCCAGCCGTCGCCCTACGAGTCGCTCTCGCTGGCCCTGCTGGAGGGTTGGGCCGTGGGCCGGCCCGCGGTGGTGAACGCCGCCTGCCCGGCCACGTCCGAGCACGTGCGCCGGTCGGGCGGTGGCTTGGCCTTCACCGGCTACGCCAGCTTCGAGGTCCTCCTCGACAAATTGTTGGGCGATCCCGCCCTCCGCGACCGATTTGGGGCTCGCGGGCGCGAGTATGTGGAGCGGAACTACCGGTGGCCCGTGCTCCTCGACCGTTACGCCCGATTCCTGCGCTCAGCAGCACGGGCCGCCGGTCGATAGGTACCAAGTGGCTCAAATCACCGGCGGACCTGAAAGCGGGGCGATGAACGAGCGAGTTCACGGTTCGGCGCGGCGGGCAGCGCGCATCGGCGTGCCGGTGCTGGCGGTCGTGCTGGCCGCCGTGGGGTTCGGGCCTGCCGCCTTTGCCGCTCCTTCCGGTGCCGGGGCCGCCGTTCCGGGTGCCGGGGCCGCCGTTCCGGGTGACGGCATCGTCGTGCGCCTCCGGCCCAACCAGTCCAGCCAGGCCGTGGCTTCCGACGCCGGCGTGAGCGTGGTGTCGGGCGCCCCTGCCGACACGTTCTTGTTGCGGGGCCAGACCTCCAAGGTGGCGGCCGCCCTGGCCAAGCTCAGCCGGGACCCCCGGGTCGAGTACGCCGAGCCCAACGCCACCTACCGGGCCCTCGAGGTCCCCGACGACACCTGCATCAACACGCCGTGCGGCTCGCCCGGTCCGGGCCGGTCGTCGCCCAACACGCAGTGGGCACCGGCGCGCATCGACGCCTACCGGGCGTGGGACGTCAGCCACGGCAGCAGCAACGTCCTGGTGGCCGTGCTCGACAGCGGCGTGGACGACACCCACCCGGACCTGGCGGGCAAGGTCGTCATCGGGCCCAAGTTCACCGACCCCAACACCGGCGCCGTGTGCGACCACGGCACCCACGTGGCCGGGATCATCACCGCCATCCCCAACAACACCAAAGGCGTGGCCGGGATCGGGTGGGACACCCGCGTCCTGTCCATCAAGGTGCTGGGCGACGACACCACCCAGGACTGCCCGGGGTCGCTGTTCGCCATCGCCCAGGGCATCAACGCCGCCGTGCAGATGGGCGCCAAGGTCATCAACATGTCGCTGGGCGGCAGCTTCGATTCGCGCACGCTCCGGGAGGCGGTGCGCAACGCCCAGGCCAATGGCGTGCTCGTGGTGGCCGCCGCCGGCAACGAGGGCCAAGCCCAGAGCGGCAACCCCGTCGAGTACCCGGCCGCGTACACGGGCGTCATCAGCGTGGCCGCCACCGGTGCCGACGACCGCATCACCTTCTACTCGGAGCACGGCCCGTGGGTCACCATGGCCGCGCCCGGCGACTTCATCGTGTCCACCGTGCCGGGCAACGACTACGCCGTCATGCGGGGCACGTCCATGGCCACGCCGCACGTGGCCGCCGCCGCCGGCCTGCTGTTCGGCGCCATCCCGGGTATCAACGCCGCCGAGGTCGCGTCGCGCCTCGAGCTCACCAGCGACGACATCCCCGGCGCCGGCACCGACATCCGCTATGGCCGTCTCAACATGTACCGGGCCCTGACCACGGCCGGTCCTGGGTACTGGATGACGGCATCCGACGGTGGCGTGTTCTCCTTCGGCAACAGCCAGTTCTACGGCTCCACCGGTTCCATCAGGCTCAACCAGCCCATCGTGGCCATGGCCGCGTCGCCCCGGCGCAAGGGCTACTGGTTCGTGGCCAAGGACGGCGGCATCTTCAACTACGGCGACGCCCGCTTCTTCGGTGCCCTGGGCAACCAGAAGCTGCCCGCGCCCATCGCCGGCATGGCCGCCATGCCCGACGGCCAGGGGTACTTCATGGTCGGCGCCACCGGCATCATCTACGCCTTCGGCTCGGCCAGCGGTTTCGGTGATGCCAGCGGCCTGCGGCTCAACGCGCCCATCGTGGGCATGACGGTCACCCCGTCGGGCAACGGCTACTGGCTGGTCGCCGCCGATGGGGGCGTGTTCACCTTCGGTGACGCGACCGAGTTCGGTTCCATGGGCGGCCAGCCCCTCAACAAGCCGATCGTGGGCATGACCACCACGCCGTCGGGCCAGGGGTACTGGCTGGTGGCGTCGGACGGCGGCATGTTCAGCTTCGGCGACGCCCGCTTCTTCGGCTCCATGGGCGGCCAGTTCCTGAGCCAGCCCATCGTGGGCATGAAGTCCACGCCATCCGGCCTGGGGTACTGGCTGGTGGCGTCGGACGGCGGCATGTTCAGCTTCGGCGACGCCCGCTTCTTCGGCTCCATGGGCGGCATCCCGCTGAACAAGCCCGTCGTCGGCATGGGCTGAGCGAAGCGCCCGGGCGCCCATCCCGGCATGTGGGCCGGCCGGCGAAGCCCGGCGGCGAGGCCCGGCCGCTCCCGGCAACGCGCATCGTGCACGCTCAGCTACCGGTACCGACGAGGCGCCGCGTACCCTGACCGCCGTCGTGGCTGCAGTCGATCTCCCTCCTCCCGCTCCGGCGGCGTCTGGCCTGCGCGTCCTTGGTGACCGCAACTTCTGGCCGTACTTCGCCGGCAACCTGGCGTCGAACTGCGGCACGTGGTTCCAGAACCTCGCCCAGACCCTGCTCGTGTTCCGTCTCACCCATTCGACCTTCCTGGTAGGGGTCGTGAACTTCGCGCAGTTCATCGGGACGTTCGTGCTGGCGTCGTGGGCGGGGAGCGCGGCGGACCGGTTCGATCGGCGCAAGTTGATGATCGTGACGCAGCTGGCGTCGGTCGGGGTCACGGCCGTGCTGGCCGGCCTGGCCTACGCCGACGCGGTCACCGCGCCGGTGGTGATCGGGCTGGCAACGTTGCTCGGCATCGCCACCGCCTTCTCCATGCCCGCCATGCAGGCCCTGGTGCCGCTGCTCGTCCCCGAGCACGAGCTGGCCGGCGCAGTGGCCCTGAATTCCGTCACCTTCAACCTGGCCCGGGCCATCGGCCCCGTGCTGGGCGCCCTGGTGATCGACCAGTTGGGCATCCCCACGGCCTTCGCCCTCAACGCCCTGTCCTACCTGCTCCTGGTGGGGGCGCTCATGGTCGTGCATCCGCGGCCCCAGTCGCCCCGACCGGCCCAGCGGCCCAGGCTGCGGGACAGCGTGCAGGTCGTGATGCGGGACGCGCACCTCCTCGGCCTCCTGCTGGGCATCATGGCCCTCTCCCTCACGGCCGACCCCATCAACACGTTGACACCCGGTTTCGCCACCCACCTGTTCCACCACACGGACACGTGGACGGGCGCGCTGGTGGGTGCCGCCGGCATCGGCGCCGTGCTGGCCGCCTTCACCAGCGGGCGCCCGCCGGCCGATGTCACCCGCCGGCTGACGTGGACGCTCGTCGTCCTCGGGGTCGGGACGGTCGCCTTCGGCGTGGCGCCGAACATGTGGACGGCCATGGTCGCCCTCCTCGTCGTCGGCTGGGGCTTCCTCGCCGCCAACACCACGGCCACGACCGCCCTCCAGATCGGTGTCCCCGACGCCGAGCGGGGCCGGCTGATGGCCTTGTGGAGCGTGGCCTTCCTCGGCGTGCGCCCGTTCGGGAGCCTGGTGGACGGCGCCGTGGCCACGGGCGTGGGCCTGCGCCCGGCGGCCGTGCTCATGGCCTTGCCCGCGCTGGCGGCGGCGGCCGCGTTCTGGCGCCGGGGCCGCGCCGCCCGGCTCTCCTAAGCCGGCCGCGGACCGAGAGCGGCCTCGACGGCGGCCAGGTCGGCCAGGTCGGCCACGCGCTGGTCGAGCGCGAACCGTCGCTCCACATCGGCCACGTCAGCGGCAGAGCGGATGCCCGCAGCGGGCACAGGCGCGTCGGGCGCCCGGAGCACGTAGAGGTTCCAGTACTTCGTGAGCCCGAAGCGAGCCAGGTCGGGATGGATGCGCCGCTCCACCTCGCCGCAGCGGACGAAGCCGGCCGACTCGAACTGCCGCGTCCACCACCCGAACGAGGCGATGGTGAGGTGGCCCTCGATGGGCCGGCCCTCCTCGTCTCGGAACAAGTCGTCGTACGGCACCGGCCCCTCGTACCCGGGCCCGAGCGAGCGGTAGTGGTCCAACCGCTCCTCCCGGACCTTCACGTTGAACCAGCCGCCTGGCCCGTGCTCGTTGGGCCCGAAGGACGGGATCGTGCACACCAGGTACCCGCGGGTGACGCGGCGGAGTTCGTCCAGCGCGCGGGGCACGACGTCGGGCGGGAGATGTTCGAGCGTCTCCAGCGCGGTCACCAGGTCGAACTGGCCGGACTTGAACGGCAGGCGGTCGGTGAGGTCGCCCCACACCAGGTGGCCCCGGGCGCCGAGGGCGGGGTGGTCGATGGCGTACTGGCTGACGTCGGATCCGGTGGCGTCCGTGCCCAGTTCGCGCAGCGCCTCGACGACGAAGCCGGTGGCGCACCCGACGTCGAGCGTGCGGCGGACGTCGAAGTGCTTCCACACGACGTAGGCGGCGGCGTTGGCGTTGCTGGTGTCGCGGTCGTAGCGCTCGTAACCGGAGAGGCCCATGCGGTCGAGCGGGTCACGCCCGGCCCCGAAGTACCCGGCGCCGTAGATGTCGTCGTCGAGGGCCCGGGCCAGTTCCTTGGCCGTGACGTGCATGATGCGCCGCACGGTGGGTTGGCGGCGCGCCAGCCGGCGCAGGCCGGCCCGCACTCGCGGGACGAGCGATTGGACGGCCTTGGGCGCCATGTCCGGAAGCGTACGCGTCACCGCTGGTACACCTCGATCCCCCGGCGGTCGAACACCAGCCGGAAGCCGAGCCCAGCCAAGCGGTCCCGCCACAACGCCTCGAGGGACCGGAACTGGTCGCGGTCGGCGGTGTCGAGCACGACCCATCGCACCTCGGATTGGCGTAGGGCCACGGGCTCGTGACCATCCGAGAACTCGTCGTAGCCGGCCAGCGGTTGGGGGAAGGCGTACAGCTTGGTGCGCTCCGCCAGCAGGGGAGCCACCCTGATGGTCGCCGCCACCGGCGCCTGGCCGGGCACCAGACGAGCAGCGGCCAGGCGGGCCTGGTCGGTGGCATCGCGCGTCAGCCAGCGCCATGGATGGTGCCGGGGCGACGCCGAGCCCGCCACCAAGAACGTCACCGCCGTCGCCCCCACCAGCGCGGCCTGCAACACGCGCCCGCGCCGCCGGTCGCGCACCCGCGGCAACGCCATCGCCGTGGCCAGGAACACGAACGGGATCGTGCTCACCGTGTACTGGGCCGTCAGCGTGTGGGCGGCGGGCACGTTGGTGAGCAGGTAGGTGAGTTGCAGCGGGAGTCCGGGAAGCAGGTACTTGGGTGCCAGGAAGGGCAGGAGGAGCACGGGTACGAACAGCCCGAGCAGCACCTGGGCGTTGGGTCGGGTGGCGAAGTCGCCGGCCACCTGCACCGGGTGGGTGGCCATGTACGACGCGGCCTTGCCCGGCGTGGGCCCGTACTGGGCGAAGCGGCTTCCCTGCACCACGGCGCCGTTGGCGAAGTGGGGGAGCACGACGGCCAGGTCGAGCAGGCCCCACGCGGCGGCGACGGCCATGGTGACGCCGCCCGCCAGGCGGTCGCCTTCGAGCACCAGCAGGAGGCCGAGGAAGAGCACGGGCACGGCCAGGTCCTCGCGGCACAACAGGACCACGGCGACGCACGCGGCATACGGGATGCGGCGGCGAGTGAGCCCGAACCAGGCGGCGCCGAGCAGGGCGGGTACGGCCAGGACCTCGGGGTGGAAGTCGAACAGGTTCACGTTCGACAGCGCCGGGTACAGGCACCACGCGCCGAGCAGGGCGACCGACGTGGCGACGGTCAGCCCAGCCAATCGCCGGGCGATGCGCCACAGCGGCAGCACCCCGGACGCCAGTGCCGCAGCCTGGATGCCCAGCAACAGGGGGATGATGCCGACGACGCCCGCCCGTCCCACCCGCCCGGCGATCCATCCGACGGGGAAGAAGACGAACGAGGCGTGGTCGCCCAGGAGGTTGAGCCCTCGGAGGGAGACGAAGGGCGTGTGGCCGTGGGCGATGAGCCATGCCGCCTGGTCGAAGTAGGCGATGTCGTAGCTGCCCAGCAGCGTCCACCAGCGGGCGAGGGCCAGGCCCCAGAAGACGGCGAAGAGGCCGCCGGCCACCGCCCACGGGACCCAACGGTCGGCCCTGCTGGGCGCAGCGATGGCAACTTCGGACAAAGCGGGTGGGAGCCTAGTCGGGGCTTCCAGTCCCGCTACGGTGCGTCACGCCCCCGTTAGGGATCGGCAGAATCTGCCGATATACGTGGGAGTTGCTGATTTTCCCCGCCCCCCAAGGAGCGCCGATGATTCGGAAGACCTCTCTCCTCCTGGGATTGGCCATGCTGGCCTCTCTCCTCCCCACTGCTCTCGCCGTGGTCACGGCATCTCCGGCGGCGGCCGCACCGACCCAGGCCTGGGAAGTGAGGGTGAACGGATGGGACCGGTCGTCCTCTCCTGCGGTCGCCGACATCGACGGCAACGGGATTCCCGATGTGGTGATGGGCCACGAAGACGGGTTGGTGCGGGTGTTCAAGGATGGCGGCCCCAACCAGGTTGCCGGGTGGCCGCAGCCCGCCATCGTGCGGGGCAGCAGCCCCACCGCCATCGAGTCGTCGCCCACGGTGGCTGACCTCGATCACAACGGGAAGGTCGAGATCATCCAGGGCGTGGGTTCGACCTTCGTGCCCAACCAGCCCGGCGGCTTGGTGATCTTCAACTCCGACGGGTCGACGCGCTGCAGCTGGATGGGCGCCGACAACATGACGGTGTGGGGCATGATCCCGAGGCCCGACGGCTACCCGGAGGGCGTGTACTCCACGCCTGCCGTCGGTGACGTCGACGGCGACGGCTTCCCCGACCTCGTTTTCGGCGGTTGGGACTCGTACGTGCACGCGCTGGACCGCAACTGCCACGAGCTTCCTGGCTTCCCCTTCTTCAACGACGACACCATCTGGTCCTCGCCGTCCCTGTACGACGTCGACGGTGACGGTCGCCAGGAGATCTTCATCGGTGGCGACAGCCACCTGGGTGGCAGCCAGAACTGGGCCGGCGGCAACGTGCGGGCGCTGGACTGGGCCAATGGCACCGTCCGCCAGCTCTGGATCGTCCGGATCCACGAGGTGGTGCACTCCTCGCT
>Ga0070741_10018645_pt1 | contig 11201 bp, 10 predicted proteins | sample Coa_R1_4_FD_66440 | JGI IMG/M metagenome (GOLD analysis project Ga0070741, IMG submission 66440) | Surface soil microbial communities from Centralia Pennsylvania, which are recovering from an underground coalmine fire - Coalmine... | ecosystem: Environmental > Terrestrial > Soil > Unclassified ...
GAGCCACACCGAGGCCTGCGGTTGGTGAATCGCTTAAATCTGCCGCCGCCGAACTTCGCGCGTCTGGTTTCACCCAAACGCCAATTTTCCAGATTCATTCCTCCGCGATTGGAGCAAGCACCGTCCGAATGTGTTGATTTGACCGAATACTACAATGCCAATCTGCTGCAGACCTGGCACCCGGGAATGCCTAACAACAGCCTGGATATGCTCCCCCCAGGATTGCTCCAACTGGCGGACGTAGTTTTCGACGTGCGCGGCTTGATCCAACTTTCCGGCAAGCAACTGCGCAATGCCGGTGGCCACTACCCCGAGCAGATCAACGGCATCAGAATTGGCCAGCGTTGTCGCCAACTCCATTTCTTGCACGCCGCCGGCTGGCAATCTCCTGAGGGAACCCTCCTCGGCTCCTACGTTGTCCATTATGCGGATGAGCAGGAACAGGTCATTCCCATTGTCTATGGTGAAGACGTGCGGGACTGGAACGGGTCGAATGACAGCTCGACGGAGGTCACTCGCAGCACTCTGGTTTGGAGCGCAATAAATAACGCCGGTTTGCACGTGCGGCTATTCAAAACTACCTGGGTCAACCCCATGCCGGAGAAGGAAATCGTCTCGCTCGATTACACCTCCGCCATGGCCAACGCTGCCCCCTTCCTGGTCGCCATAACTGCCGAGCCGTAAGCGGCCGAAACGCCGCATTCATGCGCAGCCGGGGCGCGGGCATCCTTTGCCCGCAGCAACAAACCACGTCTGCCGACCAGGACAACTCCTTCTGCGCCAGATTCAGTTCGGGATCTCCGCGGACTGGGAAGTCAGATTGGGAAGTTCGCGCGCGGCAGTACCCCGCACCGGAAATGGGCCCTCTTCCCAGGCGCTCTTTCCAATTGACAATCAAATCTGGAAAAATAGCCTTTCCGCCTGACAAAGAGGAACGCCGGCCGTGTGGGCCGGTGTCTCCAAAGTCTCCGGAGAGGAAGTGAACGTGTTTTGACCGAAATCAAATTGAAAAAAGGCGAGCCGGTAGATAAGGCGTTGCGGCGATTGAAGAAAAAGATCGACCGCGAGGGCACCTTAAAAGTCGTGCGTACTCATCGGCACTTCGAAAAGCCGAGTGAACGGCGGCGGCGCAAAGAAAAGGCAGCCCGGTTTTCCGCGATGCTAAGCGCCCGCTACGCGGATATGTAATTTGTATGCGTTCACACCCGCGCGCGGCCCTTGCCGCCGCCCGCGGGCCCTCCTCCCCCCTCAATGTATTCCCTGTCCACTTGCTGGAATTCCCACCGCCACAGCGACGGGCGGGCCATGCTGCGCGAAATTCGCGACCTCGGTTTCGAATATGCCGAGCTGAGCCACGGCACGCGCATCAGCCTGCTGCCCGGCATTCTCGAGGCCGTCGACGCCGGTGAAATCAAGATCTCCAGCGTTCATAATTTTTGTCCTCTGCCCATGGGGGTGAACAACTCCGCCCCCAACCTCTATCAGTTTTCCGCCGAGCGCGAGCGCGAGCGCGACCTGGCCAGGCGTTATACGATCAAGACGCTCGAAACCGCCGCGCGCGTCAAAGCCCCTTTAGTCGTGTTGCACCTGGGCAGCATCGATATGAAAGATTACACCGACAAACTGCTCGAACTGGTTCAACGCGGGGACAAGGAGACTCCGAAATACGAGCGCCTTTGCGCCGAGGTCGACGAAAAGCGCGAAGCGCGCAAAGGCCCCTTCTTCGAACGGACCAAAGAAATGCTGAAGCAGTTATTGCCCGAAGCCGAGGCCCGCGGCATCACCTTGGGCGCGGAGAACCGGGAAGCGCTGGAAGAGCTGCCCTTTGAGAGCGATTTCCACTTTCTGTTTCGCGAGCTGAACAGTCCAAACCTCGCGTACTGGCATGACACGGGCCACGCCCAGATTAAAGAGAATCTTGGGTTTATCGTGCACCAAATGCATCTCGAATCCTTGCGCGACCGCCTTTTTGGGTTTCATATCCATGATGTGCAATTTCCCGGCCGCGATCACTGCGCTCCTGGCTCGGGTACGATTGATTTCGCAGCGCTCAAGCCGCTGGTCAAACCTCAACATATTAAAGTCTTCGAGTTTGGCCCGTCGCTTACCCCCGAGCAGGTCAGGAGCGGCGTCGAACACGTGAAGAACATCTGGGGTGCGGATCTGTAGTTGCTGCCAGGGGGGCACTGTGCCCTGCCCCACCACGTCCGGGGGGGCGGAACGAATCCACGGCGCACGCCCACCTCGCCATCGTTGCGCTAGATCTCCAGATCCGTGCGAGTCGACACCGTTCATTTGAAAGGTGTAGGCTTATGGGCCTTGACCGAGCCTTGAAAGCTACTGCCACAAATATCGTGCGGCGTCTGCAGAACGCAGGGTTCCAGGCCTATTGGGTCGGAGGCTGTGTTCGCGATTTCTTGCTGGGCCGCGAGCCGGGCGATTACGACATCGTCACCTCCGCGCTACCGGAGCAGATCGAATCGGTGTTCCGGCGCACGATTCCCGTCGGGCGCAAGTTCGGTGTGCTGATTGTGGTTGAGGATGACCAGCAATTCCAGGTGGCCACCTTTCGGGCCGAGGCGGATTACCGGGACGGCCGGCACCCGGAACGGATCAGCTTCGGGGATGCCGAGGCCGACGCGCGGCGGCGTGATTTTACCGTTAATGGCCTTTTCTACGATCCGCTGGCAGAGCGCCTGCACGACTGGGTTGGTGGCGAGGCGGATTTGCGGAAAAAATTAATCCGCACGATTGGTGCGCCGGAAGAACGTTTTGCGGAGGATCACCTCAGGTTATTACGCGCCGTGCGGTTGGCTGCTCAACTGGACTTTGAAATTGAGCCCGCCACCTTCGACGCAATCAAAAGTACCGCGCCAGCCATTCGCGCCATCAGCGCCGAGCGTATCCGGGATGAGTTGCTCAAGCTATTTCAGCCCCCACACGCCGCGCGCGGCCTCCGCCTCTTATCCGATAGCGGCCTGCTCGATCCGATCCTTCCCGAGATTGCCGCGACTCGCCAATGCGAGCAGTCCCCGGATTTTCATCCTGAAGGCACAGTGTTCGAGCACTTGTTGCTCATGCTGCGGCAATTGCCCGCCGACCCGGACCCTGCGCTTCCCTGGACCATATTGCTCCATGACGTCGCCAAACCGGTTACTGCCTCGCGCGACCCGGCAACCGGCAGTATTCATTTCTACGGCCACGAGCGCGTGGGCGCCGAGATGGCTCAGCAAATCCTCGAACGGCTCCGTTTCCCGCGCAAACAAATCGACGATATCGTCAAGGCGGTCCGCTGCCACATGCAATTCAAAGACGTGCCCGACATGCGCAAAGCGACCCTGCGCCGAGTGCTGTTACGCCCTACCTTCCCCCTCGAATTGGAATTGCACCGGCTCGATTGTTTGGGCTCGCACGGCCAACTCGGAATATACGAATTTCTGCGCCAGCAATCGGCCGAGCTCAAAAATCTGCCTCAGCTTCAGCCGCCCCTGCTCACGGGAGACGATCTGATTCGCCTGGGAATGAAGCCGGGACCCGCGATGGGCGCGCTACTGGCCGAATTGCGCGATAAACAGCTCCAGGAGGAGTTGATTTCCGCCGAGCAAGCGCGAGCCTGGGTCAAAGAACGACTCCACCGAGCAGCTCCCTCCGGCTAACTGACACTACGCACAATTGGGCTGGCAATTGTCTCACCTAATCCCGGTTTTGTCCCGAAGCCGGCTTGGAGGAAGTGGCGGTCGGTGGTGTGCTATAAGGATCTGCCGTTCAGCGCAGACAACATAGACGGCCCGCAATAGTAAGCCGCCACCGCACCGACAATGGTACAGTCTATCACAACCGCAAAAGGCGTAAGCAGAACCTGCTTTAGCCGTCGAGATGTGCCGACGTAATTCGGCAAGTTGTATGACTCCAGCTTCTCGCCTTTTGAATACAGCGTGAACGAATCGCCTTCGCTTGAACTTGCCGCGCAGAGGCCCTGGAAAGATGTTGGCACAGGTGCAGTCACGATATTTGAGATCGGGATTGGATGGAGGGTTTGCCAGTCAGGGGCAGAGGTAAAACTGGGCTTACAATGATTGTTTACCCGTTCAGCATTTCGGTCGGCATAATAAGCGCGCCGTCGAACCGGCGCGTCTCCATCCCGAGCCTCGTCGTATTGGACGAGCAATTCTCGCTCTTGGCTCGAATAAAACAGCCGCAGGTTCGTAGGGTGGGCAGGTTCGTAGTAATGGGCGAAGGTGTTTTTGTTCCACAGAACGGATGTGCATCCGTTGATGAAAAGCGTCTGGCAAATAAGCAGCATCGGCCACCAAAGTCGGTTCCTTTTCATGCGCCTCGTGTTACCCTCAAATACTAGCCTCTGTGGCCCATTCCGACAAGTTGCCTCCGATCCCATCTTCAGCATCGGTCACTGAATTGAAGTAGTTCGTCCGAGCCACCGATGGCCCTGGGATTTCCCTCATCGTCGACGGACAACGCGGCAGCGGACATGAGGGCGGCAGCAGAAGGTTTACCAGTTTCGACGGAAGGGAATTGACCGGGGACTGCCGAGGAACCATGTTCGGCCTGGAAAGTGGAACCGACATTTGAATTAATTAGCTTATGACTACCAAATTTCCCAACAGCTATTCATTTGGCCCACTCCTCGTCGTCTTCTTGATGCTGTCACAATGGATAGCGGCAGCCGACGACAGCACCCTCACGAAGGTCGGCGACAAGTCACCGGTGGTTTCAGTCCGCACCATTGACGGACAAGACGTGGATTTTCAAGGCCGCGTAGTGGTTCTGAACTTCTTTGCCACTTGGTGCGGCCCGTGCATGTCGGAGATGCCCCACCTTGAGAAAGACCTCTGGCAACCCTTGAAGGACAAAGGAGTTATTCTCATCTCGGTAGGCCGGGAGCATTCGGTGGCTGAAGTGGAGAAATTCAAAAATCAAAAGGGTTACTCGTTTCTGTTTGCTGCTGACCCGAAGCGCGAAATCTTCAGCAAGTTCGCCACCCAATCGATTCCCCGTTGTGTCGTGATCGGCAGGGACGGGCGAATCAAGTTCCAATCAATTGGGTTCGAGGAAGGCGGAGTCACATCCCTGGTCAAGGCCGTTCAGAGCGAGTTGGAGAAATGATCTTGGCGGTAACGCCAAGATTCTCCATGGCGATGGGGTTAGCCTGCTGGCGATTACGGTCGCTCTGGTTCGAATATAATCTGACGAGCGCCGGGGTCGACTTGGCTGACGGCGTACAGTTTCATTGAGTCATTTGTTTCATTTGGTTTGAGGAGGCCGGCGATTTGCCGCCACGTTTGTAACGGGCCGCATCATGTTAGGGGACAACTGCCAGGAGGAGAGTGTGGAAAAGAATCATTTTTCGATGTAAATGCCAAAAACAGTGGCGTCAGCGGCGGGGCTCGAACCCTATGGGCAGAATTTGTGCAAGGGACGGAAGGATGGGCCTTTCATACCTGCGCCCCGTTTCTGGTGCGGCTGTCGTCCGGGTAAGGTCGACCGCTTCGAGATCTCGTCTTTAGATCACATTCACGCCGGCCAAGCCGAAATGGCTTGCCGAAGCGAGCAACCGAACGTCATTAGAATGGACTTGTTTGAGCCCGTTTTCGGACGCACAGGCCAGGTGGAGGGCATCGGCGGCGCGCAATGAAACGATGGCCGGAAGCGCGGCATACACGCGCCTGAGCCGGGAAATGACGGCCTCGGAAAGAGTCAGCCATCGAAACGCGCCGAGTTCGCATTCCCTGTCGAACTGGCGAAGCAAGGTGGCCAAGTCGTTGCGGTTAATGGCTCCCTCTCGAAATTTGCGATGGAACCCCGCTACGGTCTCTGCTCGCCCATGGATGCAGCAGACCAATTGATCAGTCTCAGCCAGCGCGCGGACCTTTTCCCAGCCAGGGTCCTCTAAATACAGCCTCGCCACGTAGCTGGTATCAAAGTAGATCACGCGTCGGACTCGTTCCGGTCTTCGGAAATCCCCACAGTACTGTCCGTTCCGCGGGACAGCTTTCCTGTCGAGGTCAGCTTGCGGAAGGCAGGTAGGAGCACTCGACGCGTGAAATAGGGCCGTGCCGGCCCGGTCGTTTCCGGAGTAATCCGCGCGACCGCCTCGCCCCGATCAGTCACCACGATCTCACCGTGACGGTGCGCCAACCGCACCCATTGGCCGGTTTTCTCATGTAATTGCCGGATCGAGATCGTTTTCATGTGTCACAATGTGTCACAAGGTTTAACTGCGGTCAAAGAGCCGTTCAAGGCGTTGGTAGTCCTTCCCGGGAACTCCGCAGCGGCGGTGAACTTGGGAAAACTGCGCCCGAGCGGAACTACAGGGGGCCAACCTCATCCGGCCGGCCTCCCCGTAATCGTGATCTGCGATTCGCTGCGTTCAGGGTGTTGGGCCGAAGGGCGGACCCGAGACGCCGTCGATCCTCCAGATCTCCCCGGTGAGAGTGACGACGTAGGCTGTACCCCTAATGAACTCGAGCGAGGTCGGCTGGTCCAGACCGTCCATGACTGTGGTAAAGGTGCCGTCCCCGTTGACCTTGACGAGTGCGCCGGTGTTCGGCACCGCAAGATTCAGCGATTCAGTATTCGGGTCGAACGTGCCGAACGAGAGGGCGTAAAGGCTGCGACCGAGGCCAAATTGCACATCAAGCACCCAGGGGGCGCCGGAGGCTACCTGCGTAACGGTGGACGATTTCGGCCCGAACGACACAACCTTGCCGGTTTGGGGCAGGTGAGGGTCGGAGCCCCCCTCGGCCATGTAGATTGTATTGCCTCTCACCGCCAGCCCGGTCGGGACGATGTTCTCGAAGTCGATGAACACGGAGATCTCGCCGTCGAGTGTGACCCGCAGCACGCGATTGAGGTTCGCATCGGTGACCAGGAAGCCGCCGCGGTATGTTTCCATCGCGAACTGGAATCCGGTCGGGAGGTCGAAGTGGAACGGGATGGTCGGCGGATTGAGCAAGTTGAAGTCGCCAATGTCAGCGACGACAGTGAATCTTTCCGGGCCGTCAACTCGGTAGATCCCGACGACACTGGTGCCGCCGGAGTCCGAGGCGACGCCAGTGACCAGTGCGTAAGCGGTCTTGCCGATAAACGCGACGTCGACCACCCCACCATTACCAATGCCGAAGAGTCCGGCCGGCAGACCGCGGGCGAACGTCGTGACTTGCCCGGTTTCGCGATCAACGCGCCAGATCCTGCCTTCCAAGTTCTCGGTGACGTAGAGCGCACCATCGGGACCGACGGTGCTGCCCTGGGTACCTCCCAGGCCGCTCGCCAGCAGGGTGGCGGTAGGCGTCGCGGACGGTGGCCGGGCGGTCCCAGCCGACGGCGTGATCATGGCGATCAGGGCCGCAGCCAACAATACCATGCTGGTCTTGATTTTGGTTGTGAACTGGTTCTTCATTTTCTGCCTTTCGTAACTGCGTTTTCAGGTTTGCGCCTGAGTATTTGGTTGGTTTCTTTTGCTTGATTTGCGGCTCCCCACGCCAGCTCTCCCGAGCCATACCACGCGTGATAAGCGGTTTCATCCAGTACAGCAGGAATGGAAGGCGAAGGTTACGCTGGAGTCCGAAGAAAAATATTGAGGAGCCGGGAAAAGGCGACAGATGTCGCCTCAGTTCAGTTCGGCCCGAGCTTTGGTCCGGGCCGCGTCTTGGGTAAAGGGCAGCTTCATACGAGCCAGGACCTCCCGGTAGCGCGGATCATTTCGGAGTTGGTTGAACTTGGGCTCGACAACGATGCTGGGAAGCCACGCCGACTTCTTATTAAGGGCGGCGGTAAGATACTCAAAAGCGCGATCTGCGTCGCCTAGCCCTGCGTAGATCCAGGCGAAAAGATAAGGGTCCACAAACTCTTTAAGCTGCGTTTCGCGGTTTCGCAGCTCGTCGATAATTTGGTGCGCTTCGTTTGTCCTTCCTTGTCTGGCACGAATATAAGCGATTTCGGCCAACAAGCCGCCCCAATCACCGCCGGCTTTGCTGCGACCCTTTTCCAGCATCGTCAAAGCCTGTTCGTAATGGCCTTCTTGCGCTAAGGGTCTTCCCACATTGAAATAGAGCGAGAAATTCTCGGGGTCTTTTTTAAGGGTCTCCAACCCGTAAGCCTCCGCCTTGGCAAAAGCCCCCCCGTAGTAAGCCGCGCAGCTCAGCTCGGCTTCGATAAAGATAGAGTCCGGATAGAGAGTTACCGCCCGTTCGACGGTCCGGAACGCCTCTTCCGGACGGCCGACGGTCTGCAGACAATGCAAGTAACAGGCATTCCTCTCCACGATTGAGGGGTCCAGATGCAGCGCCTGTTCCAGTGCTTGCTCGGCGCCGTGCCAGTTCCAATCGAGAAAGAATCTGAGCACACCTTCGAGGGCAATGGCCTGGGGCAGGGTCTCATCGAGCTTAAGCGCCGTGCGGACGCTATCACGGGCGAGTGCGAAATGGATGGCGGGCTCCTGAAATTGATAGCCAAGATCAAAGTTTGCTTCAGCCAACCCTACGTAGGCATCGGCGAATTGCGGGTCCTCCGTGATCGCCGCTTGAAATTCCTGGATCGCGTTCATGTCCCCCGTGTCAGAGGCTTTCTCAAATTGTTGACGGCCCCGGAGGTAGTGGAACCAGGCGGCGGTCTTTGTCAGCAGCGGACGCTGCAACGCGACCCGATCTTCGGCATTCAAATCAGTACCAAGCTTCATGACGACCGCGCGGGCAATCTGCGTCTGTACGGAAGCCCAGTCGCTCGATGAGTTGGTCATGGTTCGATTCCACATGCGCACACCGGTGCTGGATTCTGTAAGCTCCAGGCTAAGTCTAAAATTTTCATCAAGCTGCTCCACTTGCCCGAGAAGGACCGCCCGGACACGCAGTGCCTTGCCAACCTTATCGGCAGACGTCGCTGAACTTTCCGATTTCAACACCGCGCCGCGGGGCACTACGGCCAAGCCGGATAATCCGGAGAGTAGATGGTTCAACTCCTTGGAGAATTCCTTGCTGAGACCAGCGGATTTTGTGTCCGCGGCTCGGATGACAACCGCTAAAGCTTTGCGATGTGCGGGGGCGGAGCTTTCGTTTCGGGAGAGCTCCTGCCACACCATGAGCACGAGCGCTGCTCCCAGCGCCGTGGCCATGGGAATGCTCACAGCCGCTGCGGGATGGCGACGGACTAGCTTTCGCGCGCGAGTAAAGAGGCCGCATGGCCGCGCGAGAATCGGTTCGTGACGGAGCCAGCGCTCTAAATCTTCTGCAAGGGCGGCCGCCGATTCGTAACGCAAGCGCGGATCTTTCTGGAGGCATTTCAAACAAATCGTCTCCAGTTCCCGATCCAGTTTTGGATTCCACAGTGAAGGTCGCCGGGGTTCCTTTTCGACCACCTGCCGGAGGGTCTCCATGGTTGTGCCGCCGGCGAAAGGAGGATTGCCGGTGAGCAATTCGTAGAACACCGCGCCCAGGCCGTAGATATCGCAGGCTTTGGTCAGGCTTTTGGCTTGGCCCGCGGCCTGTTCCGGTGAAAGGTAGCTGGGCGTGCCGAGCACATCCATGGTGTTGGTGATGGTGCTCTCATCTTCAACCAGCTTGGCCAGGCCAAAATCGGTGACCTGGGGCTGGCCTTGTTCGTCCAGCAGGATGTTGCCGGGTTTGAGGTCGCGATGCAGAATGCCGCGCTCATGCGCATGATGGATGGCACGGGCCGCGCCGGCCAATAGTTCCGCGGCGCGTCGGGGTGCCACTGGCTGATCGGTGACAAGCTGTTTCAGACTGGGCCCCTCGACCAGCTTCATCGTAAAATAATGCTGTCCCTCAGCCTGGCCGACCTCGTAAATAGGCACGATCTGCGGATGATCCAGATTAGCTGCCGCCTCCGCTTCGGTCTGAAAGCGCTTGAGGTGGGCCTCGGTCGCCCACGGGCCCAGGATCAGCATCTTTAAAGCGACGAGTCGGTTTAAGCTGCGATGCCGCGCCCGGTAAACCACCCCCTGGCCGCCGCGCGCAATTTCCCCCAGTAGTTCGTATTCTCCAAACCTTCGCGTGGGTGCGGTTGACTGCCCAGCGGTGCTTGCAGAGCGCTGCGCCGGGGCGTCGTCTGCAGCCAGGGTATCTGCTTCCGCGGAGCTCTCCAGTCCTGCCTCAAGCAAACAAGCAGGGCACAGCACAGGCTCGGCGCTCGGCTCTAATTCCGCGCCGCACTTGGAGCAATGATTCATTCCGAAAATAATTTGTGCAAAATCGACGGTCTATTACTTACAGCAAGAAAACCGGTCTGAGGTTACGTTTATGTTCCTCGCAATACCGCCACCAGGTGCCGGACTTCATCATCGATGTCGGCCGCAGTGGCAACGGTATGGGCCACCTCTTCACGCAGAAGCTCTCGATAGCGTTGACGCAGCCGCCGCACGGCCTGTTTAACAGCGCCGGCGCTCAAGCCCAACTTTGCCCCAATCTGGGCCTGCGACTCCTCGGCCGGCTCGTCCGAAAGAAACCACCTCAACGCTTCGAACAGGCCCAGCCTGTCAGTCGCTTCATACTCTTTGCGCAGTTCCTCCAAAACTTTGTCCAGCAGCGCCATCGCCCAGCGCCGCTCGAAGAGCTTTTCGGGCGTTGACTTGTCTACGGGTTCCAGTGCGAACTTCTTTTCCGCCTGGACCTCGTCCAGCGGGATGAGAGGCTGACCTCCCCCGCGCTTTTCAGTCCGCGCGCGGTATTGTTCGTTGATCAGGAAATGCTTCAAAGAGACCAGCAAATAGGAACGGAAACGGCCTCGCCCGCGTTGAACGTTCTCCAAATCTTTCCGCTCCAGTAAACGCGCGAAGAACCCTTGGACAAGGTCCTCCACATCATGCGGGCTGTGCCCCTGCCGCCTGACGAACGCATACAGCGGATACCAATAAAGCCGGCATAATTTCTCGAGCGCCTCTTGTGCTTCCGCCGATTCCCCTCGCGCCGCGAGGACCACGCTCCAATGCGTCGTGTTAAATTCTTTTCCGGTGGGCACTAATGCACCGTTGTCTTCGCCTGCGGGGAACATGCCTAAATGTACCACGGCCGTGCGATTTTCCAGCTTATTTTGCGAAGTGCCTTGCGTCCTTTATGGCTGAATCAGTAATCAGGTAACCATGAGGGGTTGGAGACAGTTACGAGCTTGAAGGCTTTATTGCCAGTCTGAGCGGACATGAAATCGTAAAAGCCGCTCATGGAGGCTTGGCG
>Ga0070741_10018646_pt1 | contig 11201 bp, 7 predicted proteins | sample Coa_R1_4_FD_66440 | JGI IMG/M metagenome (GOLD analysis project Ga0070741, IMG submission 66440) | Surface soil microbial communities from Centralia Pennsylvania, which are recovering from an underground coalmine fire - Coalmine... | ecosystem: Environmental > Terrestrial > Soil > Unclassified ...
CTTCACCGATGCTCACCGTTACGGCGCCGTTCTCGGGCGTGAATTTCAGGGCGTTGTCGACCAGATTGCTCATTACCTGCAGCACGCGCTCGCGATCGGCCAGAACGAGCCACTCGAACTGCGGGCGCTGATCCCAGCCAAGGCGCGTGCCTTGCGTGCTGGCCCGCGCGAGGAAGGCATCGATCACGTCATCGATGACCTCGCATACATCCATGCAGGTGGGATAGACGTCGAGTTTGCCTGCATCGGCGCCGGTCACCTCGAGCACATCGTCGATCATGTGGTGCAGTTGGCGCGCGTTGCGCAGGATGATTTCCAGGTATTCGCGCTGCTCGGATGACACCGATCCGACCAGGCCTCCCAGCAGTATCTCGGAAAACTGTTCTACACACGTGAGCGGGGTCCGGAACTCATGCGAAACTTGCGAGAGAAACTGGTCTTTGTAGAGCAACTGCTCGGCGCGGGTTTTTTCGAGCGCCGAAGATAATGCCTGCCGGACAATCGCATAATCGATGGCCCGCGCTAACGACCGTCCGCTAAGCTGCCACTTCACCACGTATTCCTGGACACCCTCGCGAAGCGCGTGTAGAGCCAGCGCCGTGTCATCGGACCCGGTCAGCACGATGGTGGGCAGGTGCGGCGCCACCGCGCGAACTCGCGTTACGGTCTCAATGCCGCGGCTGTCCGGCAATGACAGGTCCAGCAAAATGGCATCGTAGCTATTGGCTCCGAGTTCGAGCAGCGCATCACATAGCCGGACCGTATGTTTGATTTCGAAGCGACCACCTTGCATCTCCTGCAATAAGACTTGAACGAGATCGGCATCACCCGCCGTGTCTTCGACGAGCAGCAAGCGGATGCGCCTGGGTACACCTTGGACAAGGGACAGAACGGCAGCGGGGTCGGTAGCTTGCAAGATTCTTCTCCCTTTTCTTAGCAACGAAATGCAAGTCACCTGCCAAGGTTCGGGAACGGCGTGCGCGACAATTACGAGAGTAAGTCCATACGCTTCACCAGACTCTCAGGGGAGTTGTGAACAGTATGTAAAACCGTGCTGGAGTTCGCTTCCCAAAACAGTTCTGGGGGCCAAAAACGGAACGCCTTTAGGTATCATCCTCCCGCGCGTGAATCGCGCGCTTAGTACGTTCTCATTCCCGCGAGGTCTGACCGACATCGTGGGCAGGACAAGGAGGCATTCCCATGTGCAGAATCACTTCGGTTCTAGCATTCTTGCTGTGCAGCGCGTTCGTAATGGCGCAGGCGCCGCCAATGCCAAAACCTGGCCCCGAGCAGGCGCGGCTGAAGTACTTCGTTGGCGACTGGAAGACGGAAGGAGACATGAAGCCAAGCCCGATGGGCCCCGGCGGCAAATTCTCCAGCACCGATCACAACATGATGCTCGGCGATTTTTTCCTCGTGACGCACAGCGACGGCACCTCGCCCATGGGCAAGGCCAAGAGCGTGTCGTTCATTTCGTTCGATCCCAAGGAGAAGACTTACGTCTACGACGAGTACGACTCCCTTGGCATACACGAAATGTCGAAGGGCACCGTTTCCGGCGACACATGGACGTACACGTCGGATGAAGACATGGGAGGCAAGGTGATGCACGGCCGCTTCACCCTGAAGGAAGTCTCGCCGACATCCTTCACCATGAAGCTCGACATGTCAGAAGACGGGCAGAACTGGAACACAGTCATGGAGGCGAAGTCGACGAAGATGAAGTGAGCAGTGACTGCGACCCAGTCCCTTGGTATAAGCGGCAACCTCAAAGACTCTACTTGTTGTGCTGGTGTTTTTCAGGCAGGCCGAGACGTGCGGCCGTGTCGTCTTCGAAATCGAATTCGATGACTACCGCCGGTTCGTTGCCAAGGACGCGCCCGTCATGTCCGGGCTCGATGACGATCACCTGAGGCGCGACGTAATCAAGCGTGCAGCCGTCGGGAAACTGCATATGGATGTGCCCGCGCGCCAGAAATCCGATATGCGCGTGCATGCAGGTTTCGGTGCCGACATGGGGCTTCATATCGCGTGCCCAATGGAAACCGACTGGATAAACCGAGCGCTTCACCCGCGCATTCGCAGCACGCACGATGTCAAGATGAACTCCGCCGAGTTCACGATGCTCGGCTCCTTGAATAGGCGCCAGTAGAGGATCCTTGTCGCTCATGGTTGTGCGTCCTTCGAACTGCGGAATCAGGAGGGAAAGAATACAGGAGAACAGCACCCGCATGAAACACTCAGCTGTTCAACCGGAACCTTCGGCAGGGGCAGGAAAAAAGGCGGGCGACTTCCGCACCCGCCCTCAGGAGGACAACAACGGCTACCTAAACGTTTACGAGCACCCGCTCGTCGCCCCGCAGCTCATGCAGCGGTAGCAACTGCCGTTGCGCGTCATGATCGCGCCGCAGACGTGACATGATGGCGCATCGCCCATATCCACCAGTTCACGCAGTGCGTCCGACGCGTGCACAGGCTGCTTCATCACCGGTGTAGGCGCGCCAGCACCCAGTTGCGGCGCTGCGTTCGCCTCTTCCGGCATCGCCGCGCTCTTCGGGCGCAGCCCCTCGAACAGCAACTGCTGCTGTCCGGTGAGGAACCGCATTTGCAGCCAACGGAAGATGTAATCCATGATCGACTTCGCGTAGCCGATGTCCGCGTTCTGGCTCCAGCCTGACGGCTCAAAGCGCGTGTGTGCGAACTTCTCGCAGAGCAGACGCAGCGGAACGCCGTGCTGCAGCGCGATCGACGTTGCAAGCGCGAAGCTATCCATCAGCCCCGAAACCGTCGAGCCCTCTTTTGCCATGGTGATGAACAGCTCGCCGGGCGTTCCGTCGGGATACAGGCCGACGGTGATGTAGCCCTCGTGTCCCGCGATATTGAACTTATGGGTCAGTGAGACCCGCTCGTCGGGCAGCTTGTGACGGACGGCGCGCGGCGGCGCATTGAGGTTCTCGGTCTCAACCTTCGCTGCGACCGCTTCGCTAACCGCCGCACCGGACGAGGCTGTCGCCGTCCCCGCCGCCGAGAGCGGCTGCGACTTCTTGCACCCGTCGCGATAGACCGCCACCGCCTTCACCCCGAGTTTCCATGCCTGGACGTAGGCCTCGGCAATCTCTTCGACGGTTGCCGATTCCGGCAGATTCACCGTCTTCGAGATCGCGCCGGAAATGAACGGCTGCGCCGCGGCCATCATGCGCAGGTGTCCCATGTAATGAATGGAACGCGTGCCCTTTGCCGGCTTGAAGGAGCAATCGAAGACCGGAAGGTGCTCGTCTTTTACGTGCGGCGCTCCTTCGATGGTGCCGGTGGCGTCGATGTAGCTGACGATCGCGTTCGTCTGATCACTGTTGTAGCCAAGCTTGAACAGCGCAGCGGGGACGGTATTGTTCACGATCTTGATCATGCCGCCGCCGACAAGCTTCTTGTATTTCACCAGCGCCAGGTCAGGCTCGATGCCGGTGGTGTCGCAATCCATCATGAAACCGATGGTGCCGGTAGGCGCCAGGACCGTTACCTGCGAGTTGCGATAGCCGAACTTCTCGCCGTGCTGCAGAGCGTCGTCCCACACCTGCTTGGAACTATCGATGAGCGTCTTGAGCATCGAACCGAAGCCCGACGGCGCATTCACGGCCGACGCCAGCGAGGATCCAATGCTGTTGACCGATGCGCGGTGCATGCGGATGACGTCGAGGAACGGCTCGCGATTAATGTAGAACCCCGGGCACGCCGCGCCCCAGCGCCCTTCGCCGGAAAGGCTCCGGTGCGCTTTGCTGGCGGGATCGGTTGCCGGCGCCAGTGGCTGCGCCAGTTCAGCGATGCGCGACGACTGCAGATACGCTTCGCCGCACATGATCGCGGTCACACAGGCAGCGTAATCACGTCCGGCTTCGGAGTCGTAAGGCAGTCCGGCCGCCATAAGCAGGGCGCCGAGGTTTGCGTATCCCAAACCGAGCGGACGGTAATCGTGCGAATTGCGCGAAATCATCTCGGTCGGATAACCCGCGCGATCGACCAGGATCTCCTGCGCCGTGATGGTGATGTCCACCGCGTGCCTGTAGGCTTCGATATCGAACGTGCCATGAGGCGCGAATTTCAGCAGGTTCAGCGATGCGAGGTTGCACGCCGAATCGTCAAGGAACATGTACTCCGAACAAGGGTTGGAGGCGTTGATGCGGGACGTGTTTTTCGATGTGTGCCAGCGATTCACGGTGGTGTCGAACTGCATGCCGGGATCGCCGCATTGCCAGGTAGCTTTGGCGATTTTGGTCAGCAGCTCGCGTGCGTGATACGTGTTCACCACGCGGCCATCGACGATGGCGCGAGTCGAAAATTCGCCATCTCGTTCGGCCGCCAGCATGAACTCGTCGGTGACCCGCACGGAATTATTGGCGTTCTGGAAGAAAATCGACGAGTACGCTTCCGAATCAGGCGAGGACCCGTCATAGCCGCTCTGTACCAGGGTCCAAGCCTTCGCCTCTTCCTTTGCCTTGCAGTCGATGAACTCCACGATGTCTGGGTGGTCGATGTTCAGAATCACCATCTTGGCCGCGCGGCGAGTCTTGCCACCCGACTTGATGACTCCGGCGAATGCGTCGAAGCCTTTCATGAAGCTCAGCGGGCCGGATGCCGTTCCGCCGCCCGAGAGTCCTTCTTCGGAACTCCGCAGCGGCGACAGGTTCGTCCCGGTGCCGCTTCCCCACTTAAAGAGCATGCCTTCGGTCTTGGCGAGGGTGAGGATGGAATCCAGCGAGTCCTTCACCGAGTTGATGAAACAGGCGGAGCACTGCGGATTTCGATAGCCGGTTGTGCCGAACTCGACTCGACGCGTCTCGGAATCCCAATGCCAGTTCTGCGCGTCCGAATTGGGCTCCAGGCGATCGCATCCGACGTTGAACCACACCGGGGAGTTGAACGCCATCATCTGGTGCAGCAGGATGTGTACTAACTCATCGTGGAAGATGGCCGCATCTTCCGAGGTGCGGAAGTAGCCGTCATCCATGCCCCAGTCCCGAATCGTCTCAGCCACACGGCTGACCAGTTGCCGCACACCGCTCTCGCGCTCGTTCGTCCCCATGCGTCCATGAAGGTATTTGCTGGCGACGATGTTCGTCGCCGTCATGGACCAGTCTTTCGGAACTTCCACGTCCTTCTGCTCGAAGATCACGCCTCCGGAAGCGTCGGTGATCTGCGCCGTCCGGCGTTCCCATTCGACTTCGTCGTAGGGCGAGACGCCCGCTTCGGTGAAATACCTCCGGAACGTGAGGCCGGGTGCGCGTTTCATCGGCTTCGGCGAGGAGGAAGTGGAGTCGGCGGAGGTCGTCTTCTGCGTCAGTTCAGCCATGGAATCGAATCCCCTCTACAGGTGGAAAGAGGGACGTCCGCTCTACTTCGGGGGAGGAAGCACGAGCTGGATGGAGCCTCGTTAACCGCAGCCGACACGATTCGAAAACAATGCGTGCCGGAAAAAGATTTAGAACTGGCCGATGTGCGCAGCACCGACCAGAGTCACCGCATCTCGCGGCACTCACCTCCGAGGCCCTCCTAAGCCTATCGGACGACCGCGCGCGCCGCTGTTGTGAGACGCAAATTACGCCTGTATATGGTACCTGTCAAGACCCATACACAACATATAGACATTATAGCGCAAATATGTCCATTTTCTGTCAGTTAACCGATCACTTGGGTCGCAGCGACCCTCAAGCGGTGGAAAACTTCACCCAGGCTCAGAATGATCTTCTATCGGCTGGCTATTGGCGATGACTTCCGCAGAAACTGTGAAGTGAATCTAGAGACACGCGCGAGGAGAATCAATTCCATAAAGAAGGTGCACGCCTGTGCAGAGTGTGGAAGTGGTGGAAATATGAGACCGAACTCACAGGATGCAATTTGCGAATGCTGCTGCGAGGGGGTACGTCGAAACGAAAATCGGTTCCTCGCTGGGACGGGGATCAATCGCCCTGTCCACGCTTGGAATTTCTACGAAGGTGCTGGTACGGCAGGGCTGAAGCCCGCCAAAGTTCAATATGCCGTCAGCGAGACTTGATCGATCCACTCGTGCAACTCACCGCCACTGGATCCCAGATCCAGTTGGAATTGCACTCCCAGGTTATCGCCCCAACCCGCGGGCAATGGACCGGACGGTTCCACAGCATACAAGTAGCGCGTGCTCCCGTATTGCCCCTGCGCCTGGATGCTGAAGCTGTCGTAATACATGTTCGTGTTCGTGCCTGTTCCGCGGTGGAATTTCCAAGTGATGTGATACCACTTGCCAGGCATGAACTTCTGGCAGGCAAAGCCCGCGTTCAGCCACCTTCCGCCGCCTTCGTTCCATATCTGCCACTGGCCGTTGGAGTAGTTGCATTGCGTCCCGAACATGTAGCGGCGACCGTTCAAAAATTGGAACGTGTCAAACTCGAACGTCTGCGCGTGCCATGATGTCGAATCCACCTGCACCCAGAAATCCCATGTAAAGTGGCTGGCGGTGTCCAGCGGACCGAGCTTGTTGTAAAACAGCACGTTCGAGTAGCCCTGACCCGACATGAAAAGCTCCGTACTGGCGCCGTCGCGCGAAGGCGTCGTCTGGTTTTGGGCCATCCAGAAAGTGTCCGTGACCTGGCCACCGGCGCAGTTGCTGCACATACCCCAGCCCACTCCGCCGCTGTCCGTTTGAGTGATGTCGTCGATATTCGAAAAAGTTTTGCCGGTTTGCGCAAATAGTGAACTCGAGCCCAGCACTGCGAGAGCTAACACGAGAGCAAACGTGAACGAAGCGCGAAACGATATCGGGGTGCGATGCACCGAAATCCTCCTGAGATTAGGTCGAGAGCCCCGGGCACGCCGCGTGCTTTCAGGCGCTGGATGAGGGGAATCGAAGTGCAATGAGTCTAGCTGGGTGGTGCATCCACAACAATCGAAGTGGAAGAACAATTTTGTCTTAGTACCTGATTACGCGAGTTGCTACTCGATGCGCAGCAGAAGGACCGGTTCCAGCATGAAGGCAGCGCGGTCGATGTGCTCGATCGCCTTGCGAATAGTCGGCTCCGAGACCGGCTCGACAGTGATGACGAACGACAACCGGCTCTTAGGCATGTTCGGTTCCTGAATGACGGAATTGATATTGATCTGCTGCTCCGCGAGTGCATGCGCAACGTGCGCGATGATGCCCGGATGATCCGATACAGTTAGGCGCAGATACCACGGGACCTCTCGCGGCTTGGCGCAGAGCGTGAGTTCGCGCGAGTCCTGGAACCCGGGTATCTTTTTTGCGCTTAACCGTCCCGCGGCAAACATCCGCGAGATCTCGACGAGATCGGAAACCACCGCGGCGCCCGTGGGATCGCCGCCGGCGCCTCGCCCGTAGAACATCTGCGTCCCGACCTTCTCGCCGACGAGGAACACGGCGTTGTGGACGCCCTGGACTTTGGCGAGCATCGAGTGCTTGTTCACCATCCAGGGACGGACGGAGAGTTCGAAATCATCGCCGTTGCGCTCTCCGGCCGCGACCAGACGAATCGTGCTGTCGAGCCGCGATGCGTAATGGATGTCGATGGCGGTGATCCGCGTGATGCCCATGACAGGGATGCTGGCGGCGCGCAGCTTTCCTGCAAACGCAAGTCGCGCCAGGATGCAGAGCTTGTCACGCGCGTCTATGCCTTCGATATCGAATGTGGGATCGGCCTCGGCATAACCGGCCCGCTGCGCCTCTTGGAGCGCGATCTCGAACTGCGTCCCCTCGCTCTCCATTTTCGTCAGGATGTAATTCGCTGTGCCATTCAGGATGCCGTAAACGGCGCGGAGTCGATCGGTCGCGGTCAACTCCGAGATCGCGCGCACGATGGGGACTCCGCCTGCAACCGTCGCTTCGAATCCAACCGGAACTTGCTTTTCGCTGGCAAGATCGAACAGCTTATCTCCATGTTCGGCGACAAGGTTCTTGTTCGCGGTGACCACCGGCTTGCCGCGTTCGAGGCTGCTGCGCACGATGTCGAACGCGGTGTCGGTGCCGCCGATGGTTTCGACAACGACGTCGACGTCGTCGGCTTCGACAATCTGTTTCCAGTCGCTGACCAGGCGAACGCCCGGCGGGAGTGAGTCGGCGGAGATGGACGAACGCCGGCACACCGCCGTGACCTGCAGGCGAACCCCGGTGCGGTGAGCGATCGTATCTGCATTGCTGAGCAGGATGTCGGCCGCGCCACGACCGACAGTGCCATACCCGGCGATACCCACGCGAATGGTTTTCACCGGCTTGCACCGGCGGCGTGGCGGATGTGTTGTCGTTTTCGTGCTACTGGAAAGCTACAACGGGCGCCGCGGTCTTCAACGCTGGTGAAGAGCAACTCGGCTTTTAAGCCTGCTGCGCACAGGCGATCATTCACGGCGCGCTGCACCTTCGCACGCGTCGCACCGCGATCGAGGAACATCAGGACTGACGGTCCGGCGCCGCTGAGCGTGACGCATGCGATTCCCGCAGTTCCCATCAGCGGCTGCAGCGCCGGTAACAGCGGACACAACGAACTGCGGTACGGTTCATGCACGCGGTCGCTTACCTGTCGCAGTAGTTCGCTTTTGCCCGATATGAGGCCTGCGGTCAGCAGCATGGCGCTGCGGATGTTCTGCACCGAGTCGGTGCGCGAGTACTGCTGCGGCAATATGCGCCGCGCCTCCTCGGTCGCGCAAGCTTCCGGCGGAACGACAAGCAATAGTTGCCAACGCGTTTTCTGTGGCAGTCGGGCCGCGAACAGGCGCGAACCGCAATACTGTGTCAGGACGATGGAACCCAGCCAACAGGCTGCGGCATTGTCCGGATGCCCTTCGCGAGCGGCCGCGCGTTCCAGAATCTCCTCCGACGACCACGCCTTCCGACCGAAATGCGCAGCCAGCGCCACACCCGCAAGGCGTGCCGCCGCCGAAGAGCCGCAGCCCTTTCCGATGGGGATCTGGTTGGCGATGGTGAGCGCAAGAGGAACATCAGAAGCGCCAATTTCCTCGCGGTACGTCTCAATGATCAGGTTATTTTCGAGCGAACTGCAGATGTCCTGATCGCGGCCTGTGGCGTGAATCGAGTATTTACCCGCGGCGGTGGCGCGAATCTTTAAGGCCAGCCGCATCGCCAATGCAGCGGCGTCGAACCCTGGACCAAGGTTGGCCGAGGTCGCCGGCAACACCATCTCTAGCGGTGGAACGGTCTTGGCCATGGCGGATCAGGCGCGATCGAGGACGCGCAATACGTCGTCTGCACTGGCGTCGAGAACGATAGGCGGCCGGCGCATCTTGGAGGCGCTCTCCGTGTTATCGAACAGGTCGCCGCGATGAAACTTCAGTGTGTACTCGGGGTCCTTCAAAACGTGACCTGTCAGAACGAGCACGACCAAGTCGGCCGACTGTACGAATCCCGAAGCGACCAGCTTTTTGAGTCCGGCCAGGGTTGCGGCTGACGCAGGCTCGCAACCGATGCCGTCGGATCCGATCTCCGCCTTCGCGATCGCCAGTTCTTCTTCGCTGACTTCTTCGCACGCTCCACCAGTCGCCTTCAGCACCGCGACGGCTTTGCGCCAGGATGCTGGATTGCCTATCCGGATCGCTGTGGCCATGGTTTCCGCTTGCACCGGGACCAGCCGCGCTCCTCCAGTCTCGCGCATGGTACGCACCAGGGCATTCGCGCCCTTCGCCTGGATAACGGACACTTTGGGCACCGAGCGCACGAAACCCAAATCACGCAGCTCGATAAATCCCTTGCCGAGCGCGGAGACGTTGCCCAGGTTTCCGCCCGGCACAATCACGTGATCCGGCAGTTCCCATCCGAATTGATCGAGCATCTCGATCGCGGCCGTTTTCTGCCCTTCGACCCGGTACGGATTCACCGAGTTGAGCAGGTAGACGGGCGCTCGGCGCACGACTTCGGCAATGACGCGCATGCAAGCATCAAAGTCGCCGCGCAACTGACACGTCGTGGCGCCGTAATCGAGCGCCTGCGAAAGCTTGCCCCACGCAATCTTGCCTTCTGGGATGAGCACCAAGCTCTTCATTCCTGCACGTGCGGCGTACGCGGACATCGAAGCCGAAGTGTTCCCGGTGGAGGCGCACGCAACCCACTCGAAGCGTTTTTCATTGGCGACCGAAAGTGCCGCGGTCATCCCGGTATCTTTGAAGGATCCGGTGGGGTTCATGCCCTGGTGCTTGGCCAGTAGCCGGTCCATTCCAGCGCTGCGCGCGCATCGCGGGAGATCGTAAATAGGCGTGTTGCCTTCCTGGATCGTTACCGCGTTGTTTACATCGGACAGGATAGGCAGCAGCTCTCGGTACCGCCAGACGCCGCTACGATCAATCGCCAACGGCGATGCCCGGCGTGCTTCCCAGGCGAGCTTCAGCGATCGCGGATCGACTGGGGTGTCGCCCCACGACGGATAGCTGAGTTCCAGCAGTTCACCGCAACGCGTGCAGCGGAAATCGGCTGCCGGCGATTCATCCACGGTGCGGCACACGAAGCAGCGCGCCTGCGCCGCTTGCGCCCGGTGGACCGGTGAAACGGGATTCATCCTCGGCTCTCCACGCCTTGCACCATAGCGTACGCCTGTGCGGGCGCAAAGAACTCATCATGTACCGCTCGAACGGTTTCCTGCGCGTGCTTTGCCGGCACTGCAAAGCAGATGTTCAATTCACTGGCGCCTTGGGCGACGGCGATCACGCTGACTTTGCGATTCCCGACCGCGGTAAACAGCCGGCCGATGATTCCGAAATAGCCCTTCATCGACTCGCCAAGGACCGCAACCACGGCAATGTCGTCCTGCACGGAAATCGGGTTCAGTACACCGTGCTTGAGTTCGTTCCGGAAGAGGCGCTTGATGATCTGCACTACGTGGTCCGTGTTCTCCTGCCGCAGCACCAGGCCGAGCGCGTTTTCCGACGACGATTGCGTCGAGAACAGGACGTCAACGTGCTCGTGACCAAGGCGCATGAACAAGCGGCCGAAGATCTCCGCCGAATCGTGATTTTGCCGCGTGGAGAGCGTCACCAGGCACGCCCTGCTCACCACCGAGACGGCCTTTACCGGTGAATGGTTGGGGCGAACCGACGTAACGATCTTCGTTCCCGGCATGTGGGCCGCGAAGGAATTCTTGATCCATACAGGAATCCCAAGGTCCATTGCTGGGCGAATGGCTTTGGGGTGGATCACTTTCGCGCCGTAGTACGCGAGT
>Ga0070741_10018647_pt1 | contig 11201 bp, 8 predicted proteins | sample Coa_R1_4_FD_66440 | JGI IMG/M metagenome (GOLD analysis project Ga0070741, IMG submission 66440) | Surface soil microbial communities from Centralia Pennsylvania, which are recovering from an underground coalmine fire - Coalmine... | ecosystem: Environmental > Terrestrial > Soil > Unclassified ...
CCCCATCGGCACGGCACCGAGAACTCGCCTGAGGCCCTTAAAATCTCCGCAACTCCAGGCACTCCAACCTCATCTAAAAGTTGACAGTAACTTACTCAAGTCTTATCATCCGTCTGTTATAAACCTGAGTTGATGTTACAAGCTCCTCAGGTACAAGTACTTATAGAAGCAGGAGGCAGGCTGCAATGGCAAAGATTATCGGTATTGACCTGGGAACCACCAACTCGGTGGTCGCCGTCATGGAAGGCGGCGAACCCAAGGTGATTCCCAACGAGGAGGGTGGCCGGACTACCCCCTCCGTGGTCGCCTTTACCAAGACCGGCGAACGGTTGGTAGGCCAGGTCGCCAAACGCCAGGCGATCACTAATCCGGAAAACACGGTTTATTCGATCAAGCGGTTCATGGGGCGCCGCTACGACGAAGTCAACGAAGAGATGAAGATGGTCCCCTACAAGGTGCAGCGGGTCGGCGATCACCTCGCCATCATCGCCCAGGGCAAGGAATACACCCCACCCGAGATCTCGGCTCTGATTCTTCAGAAGCTGAAGAAGGCGGCGGAAGATTATTTGGGCGAGAAGGTCACCGAGGCGGTGATCACCGTCCCGGCATACTTCAACGACGCGCAGCGGCAGGCGACCAAGGACGCCGGACGCATCGCCGGACTCGATGTGAAACGCATCATCAACGAGCCCACGGCGGCTGCGCTCGCTTACGGTCTCGATAAGAAGAAGGACGAGACCATCGCGGTGTACGACTTCGGCGGCGGCACCTTCGATATTTCGGTGTTGGAAGTCGGCGAAGGCGTCATCGAGGTGAAAGCTACCAATGGCGACACCCACTTGGGCGGCGACAACCTCGACCAGCGCATCGTGGACTGGCTCGTAGAAGAGTTCAAGAAGGATGAAGGTCTCGACCTGCGTGGCAAGGGCAACGAGATGGCCCTGCAGCGTCTGCGTGATGCGGCCGAGCGCGCCAAGATCGAGCTTTCTACCACTATGGAGACTGAAATCAATCTGCCCTTTATCACGGCGGATGCGACAGGTCCCAAACACCTGGTCAAGCGGCTCACCCGCGGCAAGCTGGAGCAGATGGTGGAAGACATCATCCAGCGCTCGGTCGGGCCGTGCAGGCAGTGCCTGAAGGACGCGGGCATCGACACCAGCAAAATTGACGAAGTCGTGCTGGTCGGCGGCCAGACCCGTATGCCTCGGATCCAGGCGCTAGTGAAAGAGCTCTTCGGCAAAGAAGGCCACAAGGGCGTGAACCCGGACGAGGTCGTCGCGATTGGCGCAGCCATTCAGGGCGGCGTCCTCGGTGGCGAGGTCAAGGACTTGCTGCTGCTCGACGTCACTCCGCTGACACTTTCGATTGAGACGCTGGGAGGGGTTGCGACCCCGATGATCCCGCGTAACACGACCATTCCGACGCGGAAGACGGAAACGTTCTCTACGGCAGCGGACAGCCAGACTTCGGTCGAGGTGCACGTGCTGCAGGGCGAGCGGCCCATGGCAGGTCAGAACCGCACTCTCGGCAAGTTCCACCTGACCGGGCTTCCGCCGGCTCCGCGCGGTGTGCCGCAGATCGAAGTCACCTTTGACATCGACGCGAACGGCATTCTGAACGTTACCGCTAAGGACATGGCCACGCAGAAAGACCAGAAGATCACCATCACGTCCTCTTCAGGTCTGAGCAAGGAGGAAGTCGAACGCATGGCCAAGGATGCGGACGCGCATTCCGCGGAAGACAAGGCCAAGCGCGATGAGATCGAGGCTCGCAACCAACTCGATTCCCTGGTGTACAGCGTGGAGAAGATGCTGCGCGAGCATGGCGATAAGATCTCCGGTTCCGAACGCGGCGAAGTGGAGAACGCGGTGGCTGATGCCAAGAAGGCCCTCGAAGGCAGTGACAAGAACGCCATGAACACAGCTCGCGACCGCCTGACCCAGGCCTCGCACAAGCTGGCCGAGCAGATGTATCGCGCGGCCCAGCCTCAAGGCGCACCTGCGGGTGCTCCGGGCGCGGATGCTGGTCCGCCGCCGAGTGGCGACGGTCAGGCTCAGCAAGAAAAGAAAGACGAAGGCGTGATCGACGCCGAGTACGTGGACGTCGAAGACAAGAAATAATCAGCACTCAGCCGTAGCTCGAAGCAGGGGCGCCGAGTGGCGCCCCTTGCTGCATCGATGACGAAGAAAGAAGAAGAAGGGGAAAGAAGGGAGAAAAGTGCAATTCGAAATCAGAGGCCAACCATATTTCTTAAGTTTTGTGGCCGAGGAGGGGCGCTGGTTCGTCTTCACCCCCACCAGTAAGGGCGTGCAACGCATTCCCGTGGTGGATGACGAAGCCTTGCCTTTCGTCGGCAATGTCCTGGTAGATGACGGATATGTTGAACCCAAGCGCAAGCAATAATCGCAATCCAATTCGCATCACCGATGCAGCCGGAGTGAGTTTCAACCGTGCGCCATCGTGATTGATATCGATCTAGATCGCGAGCGGACAAGCAATCAGGGAACGACTAACGACTAATGGCCACTCAGACCAAAGACTATTACGGCGCACTCGGGGTTAAGAAAAGCGCCTCGACGGAGGAGATTCGCAAGGCCTTCCGCAAGCTCGCTCGCAAGTACCATCCGGACGTCAACCCGGGCGACAAATCCGCCGAGGAAAAGTTCAAGGTGATCTCCGAGGCCAACGATGTCCTCAGCGATCCCAAAAAGCGCAAGATCTACGACCAGCTCGGGTTCTACTCCGACAACATCGATCCCGCAGCCGCTGAAGCTTACGCGCGCGGCGGCGGCTTCGGCGCTGGCGGTTTTGGCACACCTCCGCAAGGCGGCGGAGCGCAGGGGCAAGGTGTGCCCTTCGACTTCAGCGGCTTCGATTTTTCTGACATGTTCGAAGGCGGCGGCCGTCGCACCCGCAGCACCGGTGGCAGCGGCTCATTCCGCGACATCTTCTCCGGTATGTTCAGCGGACGCGGCGGCGCACCCATGGCGGAGGAAGGTCCCGAGCCCGGTTCTGATCTGGAATACCAGGTCAACGTCGGCTTCTGGCAAGCGATCCGTGGCGCTGTGCTGCGCCTCAACGTCGCCCGCCGCGATGTCTGCACCAATTGCCACGGCCAGGGTTATCTCGAGAGCACGCGTCCCTGTCCGGAATGTGGTGGCAAAGGAAAAATTACCCAGACCGGCGGGCGCATGAAGTTCGATGTGCAGTGTCCTCGCTGTCACGGCACCGGAAAAGAACGCACCGTTTGTCCGGCGTGCGGTGGCCAGGGTGTCGTCGAACGCAGTGAGCAGCTCGAAGTCAGGATCAAGCCGGGCACACGCGACGGCCAGCGAATTCGCATTGCCGGAAAGGGCAATGCCGGCCAGTTCGGCGGCCCGCCCGGCGATCTCTACGTCATCGTGCGTACCGGCGATCATCCCGTGTTCCGCCGCGAGGCTGATGACATCCATCTCACCGTTCCCGTCAGCGCAACCGAGGCGGCACTGGGCGCCAAAATCGAAGTGCCCACCATTGACGGTCGCTCCCTGCTCCGCATTCCTCCGGGCACACATTGTGGGCAGAAACTGCGCTTGCGCGAGAAAGGCGTGCCTTCGGCGACTAAAGAAGGTACGCGCGGCGACGAGATCGTTGAAGTCTCCATCACTGTTCCCAAAGTGCAGGACGAGCGCTCCAAGGAGATTCTGCGCGAACTGGCCAAGCTCAACCCCGAAGATCCTCGCGCCGATCTCTGGTCAAAAATCTGATCTCACAACAGACGACACAGAGCCACAGAGGAAAACAAGACCTTGATCACAAAGGAGATGAAGAGAAACAAACTTAGAAGTCAACACGCGCAGGTTCTTCGTGCAACTTCGTGACCTTTGTGGTTGAAGCGGTTTTTCCCTCTGTGTCTCTGTGTCCTCTGTGGTGAAATGGTATTTGCATGGCGAAGAGAAAATCCAAGGGCGCTTACATGATCTCCGCCGTCGCGGAGATGTACGGCATTCACCCTCAGACGTTGCGTCTCTACGAACGCGAAGGATTGCTGCAGCCGTCGCGCACGGAGGGCAACACTCGCCTTTACACCGACGAGGATCTGCAGCGCCTTGAATTCATCCTGTCCCTGGCCCGCGACCTCGGAGTGAATATCTCTGGTATTGCCATCATCCTGCAAATGCGCGAGCGCATGGAAGAGATGCAGCGCCAGATCCAGGATTTCGTCACCTATATTCAGCAGGAAGTGCTCGCCCGTGCGGGGGCGCAGGCCGATCCTGCTCGCGGCGCCATTGTTCCTCTCCGTCGTCCCGTAGCTGCCACCACTTCCAAAAAGAAGTGACTTTAGCGTCCTAAAGCCCTTTTTGGTTCCCGCGCATCCCTGCGCCAACTCACGTAAGATGTAAGGAAATGCCCATCTCCATTGCCCGCCTGCGCCACTGGTTTGCCTTTACCGCCATCGCCATTGCGGTGGTCGTTACGGGCGCCTACTTGATCGCGCGCTGGCAATTGCGCAGGGGGATCCAGGTCCCCGGCAAGCTGGGCATCAATATCCAGCAAAGTACTGACACTTTCACGCTTTCAAAATCGGCCGCCGGACGCACCCTCTTCACCATTCGCGCCAACAAAGCAGTCCAATACAAGCAGGGCGGCCGGGCAGAACTGCACGACGTCACCATTGTCGTGTACGGAAAAGAATCGAATCGCTTCGATCAGATTTACGGTGACGATTTCGAATACGACCCTAAGTCAGGTGACGTTCTCGCTAAAGGCGTAGTGAATATCGATCTCCAGGGGAATGCGGAGGGACCAAGCCGCCCTGATCAGGCGCCTCCTCGCGAGACGAAGAATCCCATCCACGTCACCACCAGCGGTTTGCGCTTCAATCAGAAGACCGGAGAAGCACTCACGGACCAGCGCGTGGACTTTCATCTCTCGCAGGCAGTCGGTTCCGCGGTCGGCGCCCACTACGATTCCAAGGCCGGCACTCTCTCCCTCGCTTCTCAGGTGGATATCACGACCAGTGGACAGTCCAGCCTCAACATCAAGGCTGCCCGTGGCACTTTGACCAAGCAGCCCCGCCAGGTCGTTCTCGAACGTCCGCATCTCACCCAGCCCGGCCAGACCCTCGACGCTGATCAGGGCATCATTTACCTGCGGCCGGATGACACAGCCGACCGCATCGTCGCCAGTGGCAATGTCCAGATGGATCGTGGCGGCGATTCACCCGTGAAGGTGCGCGCTCCGCAAGCCGAGTTGCAGTTGGCTGGACCTAAAAACGCTCCGCAATCGGCCGTCTTGTCGGGTGGTGTGGAAATGCAAGCCGCCGGTGATCAGCCTATCCAGGGCAGCGCCGACCGCGTGTTACTCGCATTCGGCCCCAACAATCAGGTCACGCACGCTCGCGCATTACAGAATGTTAAGTTACTCCAGCATCAGGTTCACAACAGCGCACTCGATGCCGGCCGGCACAAGGATGCCGCTGCGAACGATTCCAAGCCTCAGGATGTTGAACTCGACGCCGACGTTCTCGACATGGATTTGAACGGGGGCAAAGTGCTGCAACGTGCTCACACCGAAGGCGCGGCACAAATTGTGATCACCTCGCAACCGGCTGCGGTGGTCGCATCGCAACGCGACATCCATGTTGCACGCATGGTTCGCGTCTCTACGCCGCCGACTCCGGCGAAATCTAAATCTTCAGGAGCGCAGCGCACTGTCATTACGGCGGGGCGGTTTGACTTCACCTTCGACGGCCACAATCATCTGCGGACGCTCCACGGCGCACCCAACGCCAAGATTGTCTCCACCACTTCGGGTCAACCAGATCAGGTCAGCACCAGCCGCATCCTCGACGTCGCATTCAAGCCCGAAGGTGGTATCGGTGAAATCGTCCAGCGCGAAGACCTCCACTATAGCGAGGGCCAACGGGCCGCTTGGGGTGACATGGGCCGCTATACACCCGATGACGGACTCCTGATCCTTCACGGTTCTCCGCCTCGAATCGTTGATCAGGGCACAACCACGACCGCAAACTTGATCCGCTTGAATCGCACCACGGGCGAGGCAATTGCCCTAGGTAACGTCAAAAGTACCTACAGTGACTTGAAGCCTCAGCCCAATGGGGCCATGCTTGCTTCCGGCGATCCCGTGCACGTCACCGGCAAATCCATGACCGCGCAGCGCGTTACTGGCCAGGCGCTTTATACCGGAGGCGCCCGCCTCTGGCAGGACGCCAACGTCGTCGAAGCTCCCAGCATCAATTTTGATCGGAATAGCCGAAGCATGACTGCCGACGGCAATCCGCAGCAGCGGGTGGTCACAGTCCTGGTGCAAACCGATAAAAAGGGGAGAGTTACGCCAGTAAATATCAAGTCCGAGCAACTGACCTACCTGGATGACGAGCGCAAAGTGCACTTTTCAGGCGGCGTTCTCATGAAAACTGCCGACGCCCTGCTCAGTTCCCAGGAAGCTGATGCCTTCCTTCAACCCCGCACCCAGGCGGCCGACGCCCATCCTGCCCCGGGTAGCGTCGTTTCTGAGCCGTCCCGCCTGGACAAAGTCGTCGCCTGGGACCACGTGGTGGTGTTGCAGCCAACACGCCGCGTCCTTGGGGAGCACCTGGTCTATATCGCGGCGGAGGGTAAGTACGTGATCACGGGCGGAGCCCCTAGCATTTTTGATGCCGAAAAGGGCGTTTCCCACGGCGATTCGTTGACTTTCTATAATCGCGATGATAGGGTTCTCATAGAAAGCAAAGACTCTAGCTCCTCCCCCACGGTCACCCAGACACGAGTGGCAAGATAAATGCAAACCCTGGCCACAGAGGAAATTGGCAAATCCTACCGCGGTCGCCGGGTGGTCAATAGTGTCAGTCTTTTTGTAGAGCAGGGTGAGGTCGTGGGCCTGCTGGGGCCCAACGGAGCCGGCAAGACCACGAGCTTTTACATGATTGTGGGCCTGATTCCCCCAGATACAGGCCGCATCATGATCGATGGTGAAGACATTACCCGCGTGCCTATGTATCTGCGGGCGCGCAACTACGGCATCAGTTATCTCCCCCAAGAGCCTTCGGCATTTCGCAAGTTGACGGTTGAGGAAAACATCCTTGCCGTGCTGGAAACTCAGTCTGTCTCCTGGCACGAACGTCGGGAGCGGTTGGAGAAGCTGATTGATCAGTTGGGGCTCGAAGTCATTCGCAAGAACAAAGCCTATTCCTTGTCGGGAGGCGAGCGGCGGCGCGTGGAGATCGCCCGCTGTCTCTGTATCTCGCCCTCTTTCATCTTGCTGGATGAACCGTTTTCGGGTATCGACCCGATTGCTGTGCTGGATTTGCAGAAGATTATTTCCAGCCTGCGCGCCGGCGGTATCGGCGTGCTGATCACTGACCACAACGTTCGAGAAACCCTCTCCGTGACGGACAGGGCCTACATCATCAACGAAGGAAAGATCTTCCGCGCGGGAACGCCCGAGCAACTTGGTCATGACACGGAAGTACGACGCGTGTACTTAGGCGAAAGTTTTTCACTAGTGTAATTAGACGGCTGCAATCCCGTCGTGTAGCGTGGATTTTGATAGTTGCTGATTTTGGTAGTTTTGGTGTTCGCTGCTGATGGAGCGAATTCGGTAGCCGCAAGAGAGGTCGCCCTCGGGAGTTTGGTAGTTTTTGAGTTGGTAAAAATTTTGGATGAGTTGTTGAGCAGAGGTTTTGGGTGGAGTCGTTAGCAGAGGTTTTGGGTGGAGGACCGCTTTATCGGTCCATTGAAGGCACTTCTTACTTTCGGCGGCTTTAGCCGCCGAGGTACATAGGAACGAATCTCGGGGATCCAAATGGTCACGTTACAGCCCAGGCTGAATTTAAAAGTCACGCAGCGGCAGATTCTCACGCCGGGCCTCGTCCAGATGGTCAGCGTTCTGGCGCTCAACAAGCTTGAGCTCAAGGACATGATCAACGCCGAGATCGTCGAGAATCCCGTTCTCGAGGAACTTGAATCCACCGTTCCTCTGCTTGACGATGTCGGCCGCCGCGAAGAAGAACGCGACCGTGTTGCTCCCGCCGAAGAAAATACCGTCCCCGAGAAAAAGGATCCCTTCGACGAAATCGATTTCGGATCTTTTTTCCAGGAATACCTCGATCCCGGCTATCGCAGCGGCAGCGAGATGGAAACCATCGAGAAGCCCTCGTTTGAGAATTTCCTCTCCCGCCCGACCACGTTGACAGACCACCTCATGTGGCAGCTCGGCGCGATCCCGGTGAGCGAAGAAGTCCGCGAGGCTGCCGAGCTCATCATCGGCAATCTCAACGAAGATGGTTATCTCATCGCCAGCGATGATGAGTTACTCGGCATCGCGCCTCCCACGCCAAAAGACATCAGTCCTGCCAAACCTGCCGCACCTTCTCCTTCTCCGGTGGACGAGGTTCCCGGGCTGGCGGATTTTGTGGCCGTCACGAGTGCGACTACTGCCGACTTGGATCTTGTTTCCGGAGCGAGCGAGCCCGACCGCGATTGGAATGCTGCTTTCGAAGAAGCGGCAGGGGCTTCCGACGAATCACCCATCGCCCTAGCCACAGATCCGGAAGTCGCCGCCACACCTTCGGATCCGACGCCCGCCGTTACAACCGAGCCTGTGCCTGCCCCAGCTCCGTTCAGACCTAATTTCGACCTTGCCGCCCTGCAGGAGGCTTTAGACGTCGTGCGTCAGATGGATCCGGTGGGCGTGGCCTGCCGCGATCTACGCGAATGCCTCCTCGCTCAAGTCAAGTATCACCAGCAAGCTCATAAGCAGCAAAAGAACGGTGACGACCCCGCCACCGCACAGGTGCTCGCCGATGCTTACGCCATCGTGGATCAGCACCTCCGTGCCATGCAGAACAAGCAATACCGCGAGGTCGCCAAGGCCATCAATCGCCCCGTCGAAGCCGTCATGACCGCTCTCGAGTTCGTCAAGACGCTGGATCCCCGTCCCGGGCTTCGCTACAACGTTGTGGCTCCGCGCCTGATTGAGCCCGATGTTGCTTTCATCAAGCAAGGGGATGAATACCTTGCCGTTCTCAACGAGGACGACATTCCGCAACTGCGTCTGAACCCGGCCTACCGCCGCCTGATGAACCGCGAGGTCGCCGAAAAAGACGTGCGCTCCTACGTCAAGGAGCGGTATAAATCAGCCATTCAGCTCATCAAAAACATCGAGCAACGCAAGCAGACCATCCTGAAGGTTTGCTATGCCATCGTTGGCCGCCAGCGTGAATTCCTCGACTTCGGCATCGATCGTTTGAAGCCCATGATGATCAAGGAAGTCGCGGAGGAGATAGGGGTTCATCCTTCCACCGTCAGCCGCGCCGTCGCCAACAAGTACGCCCACACTCCCCAGGGAGTTTTCGAACTCCGCTACTTCTTCAGCGAGAGTGTCAACGGCCCCGAAGGCGGCAGCACCTCGCTGCTGATCCTCAAGCGCCGCGTTAAAAAGCTTATCGAGGAAGAAGATCCCGCCCGGCCGTTGACCGACGAGCAGATCACCCGCATCCTTCAGTCGCAGGGTATCCAGGTCACTCGTCGCACGGTTGCTAAATATCGGGAGGACATGCGTATCCCGAGTACCCACCAGCGTAGAGTGAAAAAGTAACGCCTGCACCAGGAAGTGGAGGTTCATCCAGTACCCAGGAGGGGCGTTCCATGAACGTGGAATACACCGGAAGACAGTATGAAATCACTCCCGCAATCCGTAAGGAAATTGAAACCGGCCTGGCGAAAATCGTAAAAATTCTGGGCGACAACTTTGAAGCCAAAGTCATTCTCGCAGTCGAGAAACACCGCCACAAAGCCGAAATCACCATCTCTCCTCGTAATCATCCCATTGTTGGTCTGGCCGTCGCTCCCGACATGCTCTCCGCCGTGAACGAAGCCCTCGAGCGCATTTCCAGTCAGGCGGTGAAATACAAGGCGCGCTGGCGAACCAAAAAGCGCCAGCCCCGTAAAAAATGGAACGGCGAAGCTGCGACTGAAGAAGTGGCTGTGGCCGTCGGCGCTACACCTCCAACCACAGTTCCCGTCGTCGTACACAAGTTCCCTGCCGTCGCCCGTACCACCGAAGCCCACTTGGTCCGTTCTACCGACTCCGTTGCCCTTCGCCCCTTGACCCTGGAAGAGGCCATCAAGGAAGCCGAATTCCGCGACCGTGATGTCTTCGTCTTTCGCGATATGCAGGGCAAGGTCAAAGTCCTTCACCGCAAGAAGGATGGCAAGATGGAACTGATCGAAGCCCCGTAACTGGCGGAGATTGAGTGAGTGAAGTGGCCGAGGTGAAAACTAATGGATCGAAGTTCCGTAACCGATCTGAAAACTAATGGATGGGGAAACGGGAGCCTCGGCTCCCGTTTTTATTTTGTGCCACTCGGATTCGAGAGCACCAGGGGTGCCCCACGTCTCGTTTTTTTCGAGACGTGGGAACCGGTCTCCTGACTCCTGACTCCTGGTTTCACGGTGCGTGCGTCTTCTTCGCCGCCGACCCTTGGATTTCCAGCGGTATGTGCGAATTCATCAATGACGCCCCGCCGTCCACGTCAATTAATTGTCCCGTGATCCACCCGGCTTCCGCCGAACACAGCAAGGACACCGCATTCCCAACATCCGCCGGCGTACCCAGCCGTGCCATCGGTGTCCATCCATCTTTTTGCCAATCGCGGATGGTTTGCTGCACGGCGTCGGGCAAACTGTTCAGCACGCTATCTTCGACCCATCCAGGACTGATGCTGTTGACGGTAATTCCACGCCTTGCCAGCGCGACCGCAAAATACCGCACTAGTACTTCCATTGCCGCCTTCGCCGCTCCCATCGCCACCCACGGCTGCCAGCTTCCAAACCGCCCGCCCGGAGCATAGGTGATCGCAACGATCCGCCCGCCTTCGCGCATCAGTGCCGCCGCCTCCCGCGCTCCCACCAGAAAAGCTTTGGCCTGCGAATCCACCGCCGTGTCCCATTTGTCCAGCGTGATCTCCATAGTCGGCTGGTAAAACGTGGGCGCCTCCGTACGCGCATTGGCGACGAAGATGTCGAGTGCGCCGAACTCTTTCTTGACCCTCCCGAAAATGCTGCTGACCTCCTCCATCCGGCACACGTCCGCCTGCACCACGAATCCGTCGGATCCCAGCGCCTTCACTTTCTCCAGTGTGCTCTTCGCCGCGCTCTCATTTTGATAGTAGTGGATTGCTACCTTTGCGCCCT
>Ga0070741_10018648_pt1 | contig 11200 bp, 8 predicted proteins | sample Coa_R1_4_FD_66440 | JGI IMG/M metagenome (GOLD analysis project Ga0070741, IMG submission 66440) | Surface soil microbial communities from Centralia Pennsylvania, which are recovering from an underground coalmine fire - Coalmine... | ecosystem: Environmental > Terrestrial > Soil > Unclassified ...
CGCGCGCGACGTCGTCGCGACGTTGCGCCATCACGGCGAGCGCCCATGGGGACGGCCCGGCGCCGCAGCCGACGACGCCTCGCCCCTGCCGACACGCATCGAGGCGGACGGAACGGGGGTGACCGTGTGCATGCACCTCCGCGGCTACCAGGCGACCGCGGCGTCGATGGTGGCCGAGCTACCTCGCGACGAGGACGAGCCGGTGCGCGCCTGGGTCGCGCTCGGCAGCCCGTGCGCGAGCGTGTACGTCCCCGTGTTCCCGACCGCGACCGTGCCCGCGGAGCTCGCCCGCACCGAGACGTGGTCGCGGTTCGCCGCGCTGCGATCTCGTGTGGAGCAGGACGCTGACGCGCTCGCTGGCGTGCGGGCCCGGTTCGCCCCCGTCGAGGCCGAGCTGTGGGACGCGGCCGACGACGCCGTCGCCACCGGCACCGAGGCCGCGCTGCGTCGTGTGGTCGACGGCGCGTGGCCGCTCGTGGACGACGCATTGCGGGCGCTGCGCGTCTGACGCGCTGTCAGCTTGCCCGGGCGCGCCGGGCGCCCGCTACGTTCGCCGCCCGAGCGGAGCGGGAGCGAACGAGTGCGGACGAAGCCGGGCCGTGTGCGGAGCACGGGACGGCCCGGCCCGAGGGAGCCACGAGTGCGGACGAAGCCGGGCCGTGTGCGGAGCACGGGACGGCCCGGCCCGAGGGAGCCATGTAATCGTGCAGTTCAACCTCGCGGACCTGTTCGAGATCGTCGTCGACACCGTCCCCGACCGCGAGGCGCTCGTCTGCGGTGACCGCCGGCTGACGTACCGCGAGCTCGAGGCGCGCGTGAACCGGCTGGCGCACCATCTCGCCGCGTCGGGCGTCGGTGCCGGCGATCACGTCGCGCTGTACCTCTACAACGGCACCGAGTACCTCGAGGCGATGCTCGCCGCGTACAAGGTGCGGGCGGTCCCCATCAACGTCAACTACCGGTACGTCGAGGAGGAGCTCCGCTATCTCCTCGACGACTGCGACGCCGTCGCGGTCGTGTTCCACTGCGAGTTCGCGCCGAAGCTCGTCGCGATCCGCGAACAGCTCCCGAACCTCCGCGCGTTCGTCGCGGTCGACGACGGCAGCGACACGCACGACGCCGCGCGCACGCTCGGTGCCACCGACTACGAGGATGCGCTCGCGCACGCGTCACCCGCGCGCGACTTCGCACCTCGCTCGGCCGACGACCTCTACATCCTCTACACCGGCGGCACGACGGGGATGCCCAAGGGCGTGATGTGGCGCCACGAGGACATCTTCTTCGGCGCCTTCGGCGGCGGCGGGATCGGCAACGAGGTGTCGACGCCGGAGGAGCTCGCCGACCGCGCCCGCGACGCGCGCATCACCCGTTGTCTCCCCGCGTGCCCGTTCATGCACGGGACCGCGCACTGGATGGCGTTCTCCACGCTGTACACGGGCGGCGCGGTGGTGATCTCGCCCGAGCACCGGCTCGATCCGGTCAGGCTGTGGGAGCTCGTCGCGTGTGAGCGCGTGAACTTCCTCGTCATCGTGGGCGACGCGTTCGCGCGGCCGCTCGCCGAGGCGCTCGACCGGCTACCACCCGGCGTGGACGTGTCGGGTTGCTCCGTCATCCTCAGTGGAGGTGCGATCCTGTCGCCGTCCGTCAAGCGCGCGCTGGCGGAGAAGCTGCCCGGTTCGCTGATCGTCGACGGGTACGGATCGTCGGAGGCGGGTGGGCAGGGCCAGTCCGTCACCGTCGCCGGCGCGGACGTGAGCACGCAGCCGCGCTTCATGGTGAACGACGAGACCACCGTTCTCGACGACGATCTCCGTCCCGCGGCGCCCGGCGTCGTCGGGAAGCTGGCGCGCCGCGGTCGCATCCCGCTCGGCTACTACCGCGATCCCGAGAAGTCCGCGGCGACGTTCCCGGTCGTCGACGGCGTGCGCTGGTCGGTCCCCGGTGACCACGCGCGCATCGAGCCCGACGGGTCGATCACGCTGCTCGGCCGCGGGTCGGTGTCGATCAACACCGGCGGCGAGAAGGTCTACCCCGAGGAGGTCGAGGCCGCGCTCAAGGGGCACGCGGCGGTGTTCGACGCCGTCGTGGTCGGCGTGCCGGACGAGCGCTGGGGCGAGCGGGTTGTGGCGCTCGTGCAACCCCGACCCGGTCGTGAACCGACGTTCGACGAGCTCGACGCGCACGTCCGCCGCCACGTCGCGGGCTACAAGGTGCCGCGTCAGGTTCTGCTCGTGGACGCGATCGTCCGGTCACCGTCGGGCAAGCCCGACTACCGCTGGGGCAAGCAGACCGCGAAGGAGCGTCTCGGCGTCGGCGCGTGACCGCCCGGGTACCGTCGAACCATGAACCGGCTCGCGCAGGAGTCCAGCCCGTACCTCCGCCAGCACGCCGACAACCCGGTCGACTGGTTCCCGTGGGGCGCCGACGCGTTCAGCGAGGCGCGCCGGCGCGATGTCCCGGTGCTGCTGTCGGTCGGGTACTCGTCGTGTCACTGGTGTCACGTCATGGCCCACGAGTCGTTCGAGGACCCCGAGATCGCGCGCGTGATGAACGACCGGTTCGTGAGCGTGAAGGTCGACCGCGAGGAACGGCCCGACGTCGACGGGATCTACATGCAGGCCGTCCAGGCGATGAGCGGCCGGGGCGGCTGGCCGATGACCGTGTTCCTCACACCCGACGGCCTCCCGTTCTTCGCGGGCACGTACTTCCCGCCCGAGGATCGTCACGGCATGCCCGGGTTCCCGCGCGTGCTCGCCGCGATCGACGGCGCATGGCGCACCCGACGCGCCGAGCTCCTCGACCAGGCGGGCAAGGTGCACGACGTGATCGCGGCGGAGGCGTCGTTCCGCGCGCCGGCGGGCGAGGAGCCGGCCGACCTTTCCCGTGACGCGATCCGTCTCGCTGTCGCGAACGCGCGCGACCAGTTCGACGCGCGCTTCGGCGGCTTCGGTCCCGCGCCGAAGTTTCCGCCGTCCGGGACGATCGAGCTGCTGCTGCGTGCGTACCTGCGCGACCGCGACGACCACACGATCGCGATGGCCGCGACGACACTCGACCACATGGCCGCGGGCGGCATGTACGACCAGATCGGCGGCGGGTTCCACCGCTACTCGGTCGACGCGCACTGGCTCGTGCCCCACTTCGAGAAGATGCTCTACGACCAGGCGCTGCTCACGCGCGCGTACCTGCACGCGTTCCTCGTGACGGGCCGCGCGCGCTACCGCCGGGTCGTGGAGGAGACGATCACGTACGTCCTGCGCGACCTCCACCATCCCGACGGCGGGTTCTTCAGCGCCGAGGACGCCGACTCCGAGGGCCACGAGGGTCGCTACTACGTCTGGTCGCTCGACGAGCTGGAGCGGGTGTGCGGCGCCGACGCGCCAGAGGCGGTCCGCTACTACGGCGTCACCGCGGGCGGGAACTTCGAGGGCAGCAACATCCTCCACGTCGTCGATCCGGGCGAGGACCGACCGGCCGCGGTGCAGCGCGCGCGGCACGCGCTGTTCGCGGCGCGCGCGCCCCGCGTGCGGCCCGGGCTCGACGACAAGGTGCTGCTCGGCTGGAACGCGCTGTTCCTGCGGTCGCTGACGGAAGCCGCGAGCGCGCTCGACCGCGACGACTGGCTCCATGCGGCACGGGCCAACGCGCGGTTCCTGCTGCGCGAGCTGCGGCGTGACGACGGCCGGTTCCTGCGGTCGTGGCAGGCGACCGTCGGCGCTCGCGACGGGTGGGGCGCGACGGGACGCGCCCGCCATCTCGCGTACGCCGAGGACTACGCCGCGCTGCTCGCCGCGCTCGTGACCCTCGCCGAGCGTGACGAGATCGGCTGGCTCGAACCGGCGTTCGAGGTTGCCGACGGCCTGCTGCACCTGTTCCTGGACCGTGACGCAGGCGGGTTCTTCACGACCGGGACCGACGCCGAGACGTTGATCGTCCGCCCGAAGGACCTGTTCGACGGCGCGACGCCCAGCGCCACCTCGCTCGCCGCCGACGCGCTGCTCCGGCTCGCCGCGCTGTCGGGCCGGACGGGCTACGACGAGCCGGCGTTCGGCGCGCTGCGCTTCCTGTCACCGCTGCTCCAGCGGCAGCCGTCGGCATGCATCTACGCGCTCGAGGCGCTCGAGCGCGCGACGAGCGCGCCGATCGAGGTCGCGGTCGTCGGCGAGCCCGACGACGCGGCGACCCGCGCGCTGTGGCGCGAGGTGAGCGGCCGATTCCTCCCCGACAGCGTGGTGACCGTCGCGCGCCCCCAGCGGGGCGCCTCGGACCTGAGTCCGCTGCTCGCCGACCGGTCGACGGTCGACGGACGGCCGAGCGCGTACGTGTGCGAGTACTACGCGTGCAAGCAGCCGGTCACCGACCCAGCCGGCCTGCGCGCGCAGCTCGACGACGCGCTCGCAGCGCGGGCCGGCATCTAGGACGCGCCGGGCGAGCCGTCAGCTGCCGGACGACAGGCCGTTGGCGAGCGCGTCCGCCAGCGCCCAGCCGAACGCGATCATCGCCTCGCCCTGGGTCGCGTCGACACCATCGAGCAGCGTCGTGGCGGCCTTGCCACCCGCCTTCACGGTGCTGGCGTCGAGGATCGGCGCGTGCTTGCCGATCGCCGCGAGCCGGAACCGGCGGTCGTCGTAGCGGCCGTCGCACCCGAAGCGGCGCGCGAGGCGCCGCCCCCAGGCCCGCTCCTCGCCGGTCGGCGAGTAGTCGAGGCGCGGCACGATGTCGGTCAACGGCGACAGCAGCGCGTACGCGGCGGGGTGGGCGACCTGCCCGGCGACGAGCACGTCCTCGTCGGGGAAGGAGATCGCGGCCCTGCGGTACAGCTCCGCGACGAGCCCCTTCAGCACGGCGTTGGCGTTGCGCGACCGGCGGACGGCTCCGAGGCCCCAGAGGATGCACGGCGTGCCGCCGACCCGTTCGAGCGAGCCGAACAGGAAGCCCTGGCGGTCGCCGTCCTCGGACGCCTGGACCACCAGCGCGAACTGCTCGACCTGCTGATCGAGGTCGCTGTCGCCCAGTGAGACGCCGACGGCGGAGAGGAGCTGGCCCAGCTCGTCGAGCTCGGCCGGCTTCAGCGAGACGGAATCACGGGATTCGACATGCATCGCTCGTTCATTTTTGCCGACGCGCGCCGGAGCGAGCCAGTCGATCCCGGTCTCGCCGGCTCCGATGCGGTCCCCGGGCGTCAGGCGGGACGGGCCCGGGTGAGGTCCCAGTAGGCCCGCATCGACGTGATCCGGCCGTCGTCGTCCACTCGGAAGACGTCCACGGCGTCGAGGACGGTCGTCGCTCCGCCGCTGGTCGCGAGGATCTCGAAGACCATGACCGCCTCGTCGGCGCACACGATCACGTCCTCGGGGACCAGCTCGAGCCGATCCGCCAGGGCGTGGACCGAGTCCCAGAACCCGCCGCGGGCGTCGATCCCCTCGTGGGGCGGCGTCCCGACCGGGTCGACGACGACGCCGTCGTCGCTGAACGCGCTGAGGAACGCCTGGCGGTCGTCGCGGTTGTAGGCGTCCACGTACGCGTCGACGGCGGCGCGGACCTGCTCGGGCGTCGGCACGGGTCCTCCTCGTCACGGTTCCGGCCGGTGGGGACGGGAGCGTACAAGCGGGACGGTGTTCAACTCCGGAACCGATCTGCCGACAACACAGACGTGCCAAACCTCGCCCAGCCGTCGCCGCTGCCGGGCTGGTCGCTCGCGCCCTTCGGGGACTTCGCAGACGCCTGCGAGGCCGTCTTGGCCCATCTCGACGCGACGCTGCCCCTGGACGCCTGGGTCGTCGCGCGCGTCGACGGCGACGATGCCGTGGTGCTCGCGAGCGCGGGAGCCTCCGTACGTGCGCGTCCGGGCGACACGTTCTCGTGGACCGCGTCGATCTCGGCGCGCATGCTCGCCGAGCGCGGACCGCGCGTCGCCGCCCCGCTCGCCGACGTCGAGTCGTACCGGGACGCACCCGCCGCGCGGGAACACGGCATCACCGCGTACGCGGGCGCGCCCCTCTGCCGTGCCGACGGGACACTGTTCGGGATCGTCGCGGGTGTCGGCACGCGGCCCGCTGACGTCGCGGTCACCGAGACGACCGCGCTGATCGAGCTCCTCGCCCGCCTGCTCGGCACGCACCTCGCAGCGGAGCTGCGCGAATCCGACGCGGCGCGCACGGTCGCGCGCGCGGACGCCGCCGACATGCACGACGGCGTGACAGGCGTGGGCAACCGCGCGTATTGGGAGCAGGTCCTCGTCGCGGAGGAGAGCCGGTGCCGTCGTTACGGTGACCGCGCCGCGATCGCAGTCGTCGAGCTCGCCGGATACGAGGTCATCCGCGGGATCGAGGGCGACGACGCCGCACAGGTGCTGCTGCGACGCGCGGCGCGCGTCCTGCGGACGGAGTGTCGCGAGGAGGACGTCGTCGCGCGTACCGGCGACGGCACGTTCGCAGTGCTCTCGGTCGGCGCAGACGACGCCGGCGTCGCGGCCTTCGCCGCTCGCCTCGAGCGCGAGCTGGCCGCGAACGACGCGCTCGCGTCCGTGGCGTACGCGGCGCGCGACACGCGGACCGGTCTGCACGCCGCGTGGGAGACGGCGGTCTCGTCCGCATCCCAGGACCAGCGCCGACCCGCGTAGCGCACACGTGATCCCGGCCTGCGCAAGCGCTGCGGGCGCGTCCACCAGTGGCGCGAGCCACGGCGTGGGACATGGCACGCTGGTGCGCTCATGACCCGCTCGCCCATCCGTGTGCTCGTCGCGGTCCTCGTGACCGTCGCGACCGCGCTGGTCGTGGTCCCCAACCCCGCGGGCGCGTCACCGGCGACGCCGCGCGCGGCGCGCCCCTCGCCCTCGTCGGCGACGGCGCGCTACCGCACGGACCGTGTGCTCGTGAAGTTCAAGCCCGGCGTGAGCGCCCAGCAGCAGGCGCGAAGCCTCCATGGCGCTCGAGCACGCACCGTCGCGCGCGGGAGCGATGTGCAGACGGTGTCCGTCCCGAACGGTGACGTCATGGGCGTGATTGCCCACCTGAAAGCGGACCCGAGCGTCACGCTCGCGCAACCGGACTACCTCTACCACGCAACCGAGACGATCCCGAACGATCCCTACTACGCGCAGCAATGGGGTCCCGCGAAGATCGCTGCGCCGGAATCGTGGGACGTCGCGCGCGGGTCGGCCGCGAGCAACGCGCCCGTCGTCGCCGTGATCGACAGCGGGGTCGACTACGTGCACCCCGACCTCGCCACCAACATGTGGACGAACCCCGGCGGCATCGGCTCCTGTCGCGCGGGAACGCACGGCTATGACGCGCTGGCACAAGAGGCGGGCTCCCCGTACTACGGCCTCGACCCGTGCATCCCGTTCGACGACGACGGCCACGGCACCCACGTCTCAGGGATCATCGGCGCCGCGGGCAACAACGGAACGGGGGTCTCCGGCGTCGAGTGGCAAGCGCGCATCATGGCGGTCAAGTTCCTCGACAGCTCGGGATCGGGTGACGACGTCGCCGCGATCGCCGCGATCAACTGGGTGGTCGACGCGAAGAACCACGGCGTCAACGTGCGCGTCATCAACGCGTCGTGGGGCGGCAGCGGCGACGACACCGCGCTCGACAACGCGATCCAGAGCGCGAACGCGGCCGGCATCCTCTTCGTCGCCGCCGCGGGGAACGGGGACAACTCGGGAACGCCGATCGACGTCGACACGACGCCTCAGTACCCGTGCTCCACGTCGGGAGTGCTGTGCGTCGCGTCGAGCGACCCGTACGACGGGCTGTCGTGGTTCTCGAACTACGGCGCGAGCACGGTCGCGCTCGCCGCGCCAGGCGAGTGCATCCTGTCCACGGTCCCCACCGAGTTCCCCTTCGGCGAGAACGATCCGTACTGCGGGACGCCACCGCGCAACTACGCGTACCTCGACGGCACGTCGATGGCGACACCGTTCGTCTCGGGCACCGCGGCACTCATCGCAGCGGCCGCGCCGAGCGCGGACGCGACGCAGCTGCGTGTCGACATGGTGAACAGCGTCGACCCGAGCAGCTCGCTGTCGTCCAAGGTCTCGAGCGGCGGCCGCCTGGATGTGTGCAAGGCGCTCGCTCAGGCTGGCGTCTTCACCCCGCCACAGAGTCTTCGTGCGACGCAGTCGAACGGCAGCGCGCTCATCGCGTGGAACGCGCCCTGCAGCGGCGCGACCGACTACGCGATCAGCCAGAGCGGGGGTGGCAGTACGACGACAGCATCGTCGACGACAACCCTTTCGTCACTGACGACGAACGCGGCGTACACCGTGACGGTCACCGCACGGATGAGCGGCAGCCCACGTGCTTCGTCGACCGTGCTCGTCACCCCGCTGAGCGGTGGATACGAGCTCGACGGGTTTGGTGGGTTGCATCCGGTCGCGGCGAGTGGTGGGACCGCACCGCCGACAACCAGTGGCGGGCCGTACTGGCGAACGTGGAACATCGCGCGCGGCGTCGCGGTGCTCCCGAGCGGCGCGGGGGGCTACGTCCTCGACGGCTATGGCGGACTGCACCCGTTCGGTGTCGGAACACAGACCCCGCCGCCGGGCGCGCGCGTGAGTGGCTACTGGCCCGGTTGGGACATCGCGCGCGGCGTCGCGTTCCTGCCCGACGGAACGGGCGGCTACGTCGTCGACGGCTACGGCGGGCTCCACCCGTTCGCGGTCGGCAACGCGCCGATGCCGCCCAACCTGTCGACGCCGAACTACTGGCCGGGCTGGGACATCGTGCGGGGCATCGCGACGGTCCCGAGCGGCTCACTCTCGCTGACGTCCGCCGGCGGGCTGGTGCTCGACGGGTACGGCGGCATCCACGGCTTTTCCCTCGGCGGGGCAACGCCCAGCGCATCGAACGGCCCGTACTGGAAGCCGTGGGACATCGCACGCGGCATCACGGTTTCACACGACGGGACGGGCGGATACGTGGGCGACGGCTGGGGCGGTGTGCACCCGTTCCAGCTCACACAGCCTGCGCCGCCACTCCAGACCGGGCAGTACTGGCACGGCTGGGACATCTCGCGCGGGCTCGCGCTGTGACCTGCACTCGCCGCGGGAGCCCGCGGCTCGTCTGACGCGAGCTCCGAACGCGATTCGAAACGGCCCGGCGGGACCGCTCACCGATCGACCGGCAGAGAGTCTGCCGCCGCGCGTTCAGACGGAGGTGCGGATCCCGACGTCGAACCAGACGATCCCGCCGTCGCCGGTGCGGATGCTGCCCCACCCGTCGGCGAGCTCGTCGAGCAGGCGACTGCGCAGCGCGCCCGCCGTGCGCGCCTCGCCGTGGGCGACCGACCCGGGAGCACGGCGCGCCGCGGTGCTCGCGGCCTCGCCCGTCTCGCCGACCTCGACGCGCACGTGGCGGCGGTCGCACTCGGCGTAGACGATCAGCGCGTCGGGCTCGCGCGCGACCGCGTCCGCGACCAGCTCGGTGGTGAGCAGCGCTGCGGAGTCGGCGAGATCGCCGATGCCGGCGTGCCGCACGAGCTCGCGGACCGCCAGCCTCGTCTCCGCGACGGTGCCGGGACCGATGCGGTCGAGGACCATCACGAGCGGTGGCGTCGTCGCCGCGGTCATCTGTGGGTGCTTCTACCCCGTCGCGCGTCGGTTCATCCGCGGTATCGCCGCACGGACACGAACAGCGCGGGGAGCGGCGAGCGTTGCACCGAGCCGGAGGGGGAGGGCCAGAGCAGGTGCCCGCCGCTCGACCCGCGAACGGCACAACCGCGTCACGCCGCTGCGCATTCCGGCCGCACGAGATCCCGTCCGCAAAATCCGACTTGATCACTCGGATTTCGCTGCTTACGGTGGGCCGCACTCGACGACGACAGGAGCACGTGATGCCGGACTGGGGATTCGAGACTCGTCAGGTCCACGCGGGAGCGGTCGCGGACCCGGCGACCGGCGCGCGGGCCGTGCCGATCTACCAGACGACGAGCTTCGTGTTCCGAGACACCCAGCACGCCGCCGCGCTCTTCGGGCTGGAGGAGCTCGGGTTCATCTACACGCGCATCATGAACCCGACCCAGGACGTCTTCGAGCAGCGGATGACCGCGCTCGAAGGGGGCGTCGGTGCCCTGGCCACGAGCTCCGGGCAGGCGGCGCAGTACGTCGCGCTGATGAACCTGGCCGAGAACGGCGGCCACATCGTCTCGTCCGCGTCGCTCTACGGCGGCACGTACAACCAGCTGCACTACACGTTCCCGAAGGCGGGCGTCGACGTGAGCTTCGTCGACGACCCCGACGATCTCGACGCGTGGCGCGCCGCGATCCGCCCGAACACGAAGGCGTTCTACGCGGAGACGCTCGGCAACCCGAAGAACGACGTCCTCGACTTCGAGGGTGTGTCGGCGGTCGCGCACGAGGCGGGCGTCCCGCTGGTGATCGACAACACCGTGGCGACGCCGTACCTCTGCCAGCCGTTGCGTCACGGCGCCGACATCGTCACGCACTCCGCGACGAAGTTCATCGGCGGTCACGGCACGTCGATCGGCGGCGTGATCGTGGACGGCGGCTCGTTCGACTACGTCGCGAGCGGCCGGTTCCCAGGCTTCACGGAACCGGACCCGAGCTACCACGGTCTCGTCTTCTCGCAGCTGCCGGACGAGCTGCGTCCCGCGCAGTACATCCTGAAAGCGCGTCTGCAGTACCAGCGCGACATCGGCCCCGCGGTCTCGCCGTTCAACGCGTTCCTCTTCATCCAGGGACTCGAGACGTTGAGTCTGCGCATGGAGCGGCACTGCGAGAACGCGCTCGCCGTCGCGCAGTGGCTCGAGGCACGCGACGAGGTCGCGTGGGTCTCGTACGCAGGGCTCACGTCGAGCAAGTGGTACGACCGCGCGAAGAAGTACATGCCGCGGGGTGCGGGATCGATCCTCGCGTTCGGGATCGAGGGCGGTCTCGAAGCCGGCCGTCGCTTCGTGGACGCGCTCGAGCTCCACAGCCACCTCGCCAACATCGGCGACGTGCGCAGCCTCGCGATCCACCCCGCGTCGACGACGCACTCACAGCTCACCGAGGAGGAGCAGGCGACCGCGGGCGTGACGCCGGATCTCGTGCGTCTCTCGGTCGGCATCGAGACCCTCGACGACATCCTCGCCGACCTCGAGGCCGGGTTCCGCGCCGCCAAGGGCGCGTAACCCGAGCGGACCTGTCGTCGCGAGCGCTTAGTGTTGACGATTCGGTGGGCGCGCGTGACCTGAT
>Ga0070741_10018649_pt1 | contig 11200 bp, 11 predicted proteins | sample Coa_R1_4_FD_66440 | JGI IMG/M metagenome (GOLD analysis project Ga0070741, IMG submission 66440) | Surface soil microbial communities from Centralia Pennsylvania, which are recovering from an underground coalmine fire - Coalmine... | ecosystem: Environmental > Terrestrial > Soil > Unclassified ...
TTGAGCAGGCGATTGGCGCGGCCGAGATCGAAGCGCCGGCCGCCGGTCATGATCCGCACGGCGGCGCGCTCGCCCGGCAGCGCGCCGTCGACGAACACCACCTTGCCGTCGGGCTCGCGCGCAACGCCACGGCCCTCGGCGTCGAGCCCTTCGATCTCGAGGATCAGCTCTTCCAGAGCGACAGGAACTCCTGCCAGTGCGGCTCGGCGCGCCGCGCGAGCGAGTCGCGCAGCAGCGCGCATTCGGCCTCATAGCGCTCCTGCGACAGCATGCCGCGCACGATCTGGAAACGCAGGTAGAGCAGGAACGTGTTGACCACGTCCACCTCGCAGTAATTGCGGATCGCCTGGATCTCGCCGCGCCGGTAAGCCGGCCACACCTCGGCGCCGCCGATGCCCTGCTTGCCGGGCAGGCGCGCAAGGCGCGCGAGCTCATCGAGCGGCGCGAAGTTGCGCTGGTTATAGGCGGCGAGCTGGTCCATCAGATCCAGATGCCGCGTGTGGTAGCGGCTGGTGTAATTGTTGAAGCGGAAGCCCTGGTCCTCGTCGCCGCTCTCCCAGAAGCGCGCGCAGCACACGCCGTGGACCAGCGCCCGGTGATTGAGCACCGGCACGTCGAAGCCCTTGCCGTTCCACGAGACGAGTTGCGGCGTCTTGCGCTCGACGGCATCGAAGAAGCGCGCGATGGCGGACTTCTCGTCGCGCTCCGGCTCGCCGATCGAAAAGATCTTGATGCCCTCGTCGTCGCGCGCCACGCACGAAATGACGATCACGCGATGCAGGTGCGGCGGCAGGAAATCGTTCCCGGCGAGCGCGCGCCGCTTCTGGAAGGCCACCTCGGCGACCTCCGCGTCCGGCAGCTCATCGGGCAGCTCGTAGAGGCGCCGGATGCCGCTCACGTCCGGGATGGTTTCGATGTCGAAAGCGAGGATCGGCGTCATCAGTCCGGGAACACGCCGGTCGTGAGATAACGGTCGCCGCGGTCGCAGACGATGGTGACGATCACCGCGTTCTTCAGGTCGCGCGCGATGCGCAGCGCGACGTGCATCGCGCCGCCCGAGGAGATGCCGGCGAAGATGCCTTCGTCGCGCGCCAGGCGCCGCGTCATCTCCTCGGCCTCGCCCTGGCTCACGTACTCGAGGCGATCGACGCGCCTGGGATCGTAGATCTTCGGCAGATAGGCCTCGGGCCACTTGCGGATGCCGGGAATCTGCGAGCCTTCCTGCGGCTGACAGCCGATGATCTCGATCTTCGGGTTCTGTTCCTTGAAGAAGCGCGAGCAGCCCATGATGGTGCCGGTGGTGCCCATGCTGGATACAAAGTGCGTGAGGCGGCCGTCGGTGTCACGCCAGATCTCGGGGCCGGTGGTCTCGTAGTGGACCTGCGGATTCGCCGGGTTGGCGAACTGGTCGAGCATCGTGCCCTCGCCCTCGCGCACCATTTTCTCGGCGAGATCGCGCGCCGCCTCCATGCCGCCCTTCTGCGGCGTGAGGATGATCTGGGCGCCGAAAGCGCGCATGGTCTGGCGGCGCTCTGCCGAAAGATGCTCGGGCATGATCAGCACCATGCGGTAGCCGCGCGTCGCGGCCGCCATGGCGAGCGCGATGCCGGTGTTGCCCGAGGTCGGCTCGATCAGCGTGTCGCCCGGCTTGATGCGCCCGGCGCTCTCGGCGTGGCGGATCATGGCGATCGCCGGGCGATCCTTCACCGAGCCCGCCGGATTGTTGCCCTCGAGCTTGGCGAGGATCACGTTGCGGTGGCGCGCGTTCTCGGGCCCGGGCAGCCGCTGCAGCCGCACGAGCGGCGTATTGCCGATGAAATCCTCGAGTGTTCGCTTCACTTGCCTTGCAGCTCCTTGACGTATGCCGCTACGCCCTGCTCGACGGTCATGAACTCGCCCGGGTAGCCGGCCTCGCGCAGCCGGGTGAGGTCGGCTTCGGTGAAGCTCTGGTACTTGCCGGCGAGCTCCGGTGGAAACGGCACGTACTCGATGAGTCCCTTGGCGACGATGTCGTGCAGCGTGGCCTGCGTGCCGTGCACGGCGTTGATGACCGCGACCGCCAGGCGGTTGAAAGTCTGCGCGCGGCCCGTGCCGCAGTTGAAGATGCCCGACACGCCGCGCCGCTCGAGGAACCAGAGATTCACCGCGACCGCGTCGTCGACATAGATGAAGTCGCGCCGCTGCTCGCCGTCGCGATAGCCGTCCGCGCCGGCGAAGAGCTTCACCCTTCCGACGCTGTGCAGCTGCTCATAGGCGTGGAGCGCCACCGACGCCATGCGGCCTTTGTGCCACTCGTTCGGCCCGTAGACGTTGAAGTAGCGCAGGCCGGCGATCTGCGCGCTGCGCTGCGCGAGGCGCTGGCGCACGACCTGGTCGAAGAGGAACTTGGAGTAGCCGTAGATGTTCAGCGGCCGCTCGGATTCGCGCTCCTCGCGGTACTTCGGCCCGGCACCGTACACCGCGGCGGATGAGGCGTAGATGAGCGGGATCTCCTCGTCCTGGCACCAGTCGAGCAGCCGCCGCGAATAGGCGTAGTTGTTCTCCATCATGTAGCGCCCGTCGGTCTCGAGCGTATCGGAGCACGCGCCCTGGTGGAACACCGCTTCGACCGCGCCCTCGAGCGAGTCCAGATGCGCGGCGAGCTGCGCCTGGTCGACGTAGTCGGCGATCTCGCAAGCGGCGAGATTCCTGAACTTGTCGCCGTGCGCGAGGTTGTCGACCGCGATGATTTCGCTCACGCCGCGGCGGTTGAGCCCGCGCACGAGTCGCGAGCCGATGAAGCCGGCGGCGCCGGTGACGATGTAGTAGTTCATGCGCTGAAGAGCTCCGCCGGCGTGACGACCGCCGTGCCAAATTTCGTGACCTTGATGCCGCCGGCGCGATTGGCAATGCGCACCGCGGATTCGAGCGACTCGCCCGCCGCCAGCATCACGGCGAGCGTCGCAATCACCGTGTCGCCCGCGCCGGTGACGTCGGAGACTTCGCGCTTCTCGGCCCGCACGCGCAGCGTGCGCCGGGGCCGGAAAAGCGTCATGCCTTCGTCGCCGCGCGTGAGCAGCACCGCTTCGAGGCGCAGGCGGGTGCGCAGCCGCTCGGCACGGGCGGCGAGATCCCTTTCATCGCGCCAGGTGCCGACGACCTCGCGCAGCTCGGCGACGTTCGGCGTCACCAGGCTCGCGCCCCGATAGCGCTCGTAGTCATCGCCCTTGGGGTCGACCAGCACCAGCTTTTTGGCCTTGCGCCCTTCGCGAATCATGGTCTCGATGTGCGCGAGGCCGCCCTTGCCGTAATCGGAAAGCAGCACCACGTCGCAGTCGCCGAGCGCCTCCCGAAAGTCGGCGAGCTTCGACGCCAGCACTTCGGTCGACGGCGGCGTCTCGAAGTCGATGCGCAGCAGCTGATGGCGGCGCGGCCCGACGACGCGCAGCTTTTGCGTGGTGCGGAGCTTCGCGTCGGCATGCAGGCGCGCGTCCAGCCCCTCGGCTTTGGCGAGCCGCGCGATCTGCCGCCCCGCCTCATCCTTGCCGATCACCGAAAGCAGGCGCACCTCGGCGCCGAGCGCCTTGCAGTTGCGCGCCACGTTGCCCGCGCCGCCCAGGCGCAGCTCTTCCTCCTTCTCCTTGACGAGCACCACCGGTACCGGCGCCTCGGGCGAGATGCGCGACACCTCGCCGTACCAGTAGCGGTCGAGCATGACGTCGCCGACGACCAGGACGCGCGCCTTGGCGGTATCCGGTGCCTTCACTGCCTCCTGCCGATCGGGTAGTACTCCAGGCCCTGCGCGCGCAGCGCCGCCGGGTCGTAGAGGTTGCGGCCGTCAAAGATCGCCGGGCTCTTCAGCGCTTTTTTCAGCGCCGCGAAATCCGGGCTGCGGAACTCCTGCCACTCGGTGACGATCGCGAGCGCATCCGCACCCTGCAGCGCCTCCATGGCGCTCGACACCACCTCGACCGAGCGGCTGTCGGCGAAAAGCTTGCGCGCCTCGGCGCCCGCGGCCGGATCGTAGGCACGCACCGTCGCCCCGGCGCCGACCAGATCGTCGATCAGCGCGAGGCTCGGCGCCTCTCGCATGTCGTCGGTGTTCGCCTTGAACGCGAGGCCCCACACGGCGATGCACTTGCCGCGCAGCTGGTCGTCGAAGCGCGTGCGGATCTTGTCGGCGAGGACGTGCTTCTGCGCTTCGTTCACCTCCTCCACCGCGGTGACGACGCGCAGCGCCCGTGCGGCTTCCTGCGCCGTGCGCTGCAGCGCCTTGACGTCCTTCGGGAAGCAGGAGCCGCCGAATCCGGCGCCGGCATAGAGGAACTGATAGCCGATGCGCGGATCGGAGCCGATGCCGCGGCGCACTTCCTCGATGTCGGCGCCGATCGCTTCGGCGAGGTTGGCGATCTCGTTCATGAACGAAATGCGCGTGGCGAGCATTGCGTTCGCCGCGTACTTGGTGAGCTCGGCCGAGCGCACGCTCATCACGATGATGCGCTCGCGGTTGCGCTGGAAGGGCGAATAGAGCTGCCGCAGGAGGGCGATGGCGCGTGCATCGTCGGAGCCGACGATGATGCGATCGGGACGCATGAAGTCTTCCACCGCGGCGCCTTCCTTGAGGAACTCGGGATTCGAGACCACCGTGAAATCGTTGCCCAGATGGCGTTTCTTCTGTTCGTCGATGATCGCGTGCTTCACCTTGTCGGCGGTCCCGACCGGCACGGTGGACTTGGTCACCACGACCTTGTAGCCGTCCATGTAGCGGCCGATGTTGCGCGCGGCGGCGATCACATGCTGCAGATCCGCCGAGCCGTCTTCGCCCGGCGGCGTGCCGACCGCGATCAGCTGCAGCTCGCCGTGCGCGACGCTCGCGGCGATGTCGGTCGAGAAGCGCAGGCGCCCGGCGGCTTCGTTGCGCTTCACGATCGGCTCGAGGCCCGGCTCGAAGATCGGGATTTCGCCGGCGTTCAGGCGCGCGATCTTGCGGCTGTCGAGATCGAGGCAGAAGACATGGTTGCCGGCGTCCGCGAGGCAGGCGCCGGTGACGAGGCCCACATAGCCGGTGCCGATGACGGTGACGTTCATGCCGAGCGCCTAGTGCGAGTCATGGGGTGAGATCGAACTCCTCGGTACGCCGCGGCGGATAGGTCTCCCAGCCGCCGCAGGCGGGACAGCGCCAGTAGAACTGGCGCGCCTTGAAGCCGCAGGTCTCGCAGCGATAACGCGCAAGGCGCCGCGTGTGTCCGTGGACCAGATTGCGCACGAGCTCGAGGTCGCGGCGCCGGTCCGGCGAGCCGGCGGCGATGATCTGCGCCTCGAGCAGGCGGTCGAGGCCGAGCAAGGTCGGATTGCGGCGCAGCTCGTCGCGCACGAGCTTGTATGCCTCCTCGTGGCCTTTGGCCTCGAGTGTGTATTGAAATACCGTGTCCAGCAGATCGAGCGACGGGTAGCGCTCGAGGTAGCCGGCGATCAGCGGCAGGCCCTCTTCGGCGCGTCCGGCCTCGCGATGCGCTTCATAAAGGCGCTGGGCGGCGAGCGCGAGGTATGCCGGATTCTGCGATTCGATGCGCTTCCAGTGCTCGATCGCGCGATCGAGGTTGCCGCCGGCGCGCTCGAGGTCGCCGAGCTGCAGGCTGGCGCGCACGCATTTGCGGTTCGCCTCGAGCGCCGCCTCGAGGTGTTTCCTCGCCGCATCGGGGCGCGACTGCGCCATCTCGGAGGCGGCGAGCTCGCAGTAGTACTGGGCGAGCGCACGCGGATCGGAGGCGACGTGGCGCGTCATGTCGATCGCACGGCTCCAGTCCTTCTCCTGCTCGTAGATCTCGAGCAGATGGGCGCGCGCCGTGGCGGCCTGGGGGCTGCCTTCCAGTTTCTTGAACACCTCCTCGGCGCGATCGAGGATGCCGGCCTTGAGGTAGTCCTGGCCGAGCTCGGCGAGGGCGATCACTTTCTGGTCGGGACCGAGGTCGGCGCGCTCGAGCAGATTCTGGTGCATGCGGATGGCGCGGTCATACTCGCCGCGCCGGCGGAACAGGCTGCCGAGCGCGAAATGCAGCTCGATCGTCTCCGGATCGACCTTCACCACCTCGATGAACGCCTCGATCGCCTTGTCGGGCTGCTCGTTCAAGAGGAAATTGAGGCCCTTGAAGTAGGAGCGCGGCAGCGCCCGCGACTCCGACACGATCTGCCGGATGTCGATGCGCGCGGCGATCCAGCCCAGGCCGAAAAACAGCGGAAATCCGAGGAGCCACCAGTATTCGAACTCCACCACTCAGAGCTCCGGCAGCGGCGGCTTCGCCGGCTCGCTGCCGCCCAGGCGGCTACGCAAGGCGCCGAGCTCGCGGCGCTGCCTGAGCAGCGTGCCGAGCAGCGCCGCAATGCCGAACAGCGCGCCGGCGGCGAAGAAAACGAACAGCAGCACCACGAGCGGCGCCTGCAGCGCGAGATCGAAGTAAAAACGCAGCGTCACCGGCTCGACGTTCTTCGCCGCGAAGGCAACGAGCACCACGAACAAGATGAGGCGGATCGCCCAGGCGACGATGCGCACCCGGGACCTTTATCTCACAGGCTGCGAAGCCCGCTCCTCGGGAGCCGCCTGGTGCTCCGGGGTGGCACCGTCGACGCGCTCGCGCAATTCCTTGCCCGCCTTGAAGTGCGGCACGTACTTCTCCGGCACGTGCACCTTCTCGCCCGACTTGGGATTGCGGCCGGTGCGCGGCGGCCGGTAATTCAGCCCGAAGCTGCCAAAGCCGCGTATCTCGATGCGATGGCCGCTGAGCAGGCTCTGCGTCATCGCATCGAGGATCATCTTCACCGCGTACTCGGCATCTTTCGCCACCAGCTGCGGGTAGCGCTGCGCGAGCCGCGCGATCAGTTCCGACTTGGTCATGCGAGCGTTCCCCCCTGTGCCCGGCCCGCTATTGCTGCGGGTTATTGCCCTTGTCGAGCTTCGCGCGCAACAGCGCCCCGAGGTTGGTGGCGCCGGCGCTCGCCGCCGCCTGCTCGCTCTTCAGCTGCTTCATCGCCTCGGTCTCCTCCGAGGCCTCGCGCGCCTTCACCGACAGGTTGATCGAGCGGTTCTTGCGGTCGACATTGATGATCATCGCCTGCACGGTGTCGCCCTCCTTCAGGTGCTTGGCAAGATCGTCGACCCGGTCGCGCGAGAACTCGGAAGCGCGCAGATAGCCTTCCACGCCGGCGAGATCGACTACCGCGCCCTTGGCATCGACCGAGCGGACCGTGCCGCTGACGACGCTGTTCTTCTCGTGGCTCGCAATGAAGTTGGTGAAGGGATCGCCTTCGAGCTGCTTCACGCCGAGCGAGATGCGCTCGCGCTCGACATCGATGGATAGCACCACCGCTTCGAGCTCTTCGCCCTTCTTGAACTTCTTGACCGCCTCCTCGCCCTGCTCGTTCCACGAGAGATCCGAGAGGTGCACGAGGCCGTCGATGCCGCCGGGCAGGCCGACGAACACGCCGAAATCGGTGATCGACTTGATCTGGCCCTTCACGCGGTCGCCCTTCTTGTACTCGCGCGCGAAGTCTTCCCAGGGATTGGGCATGCACTGCTTCATGCCGAGGGAAATGCGGCGGCGCTCCTCGTCGATCTCGAGGATCATCACCTCGACCTCGTCGCCGACCTGCACCACCTTCGACGGATGGACGTTCTTGTTGGTCCAGTCCATCTCCGAGACGTGCACCAGGCCTTCGATGCCGCTTTCCACCTCGACGAACGCGCCATAGTCGGTGAGATTCGTGACCTTGCCGAAAAGGCGCGTGCCCTGCGGGTAGCGGCGTGCGATGCCGACCCAGGGATCCTCGCCCAGCTGCTTGAGCCCCAGCGATACGCGGTTTTTCTCGGCGTCGAACTTCAGCACCTTGGCGGTGACTTCGTCTCCGACGTTCAGCACCTCGGAGGGGTGCTTGACGCGTCGCCAGGCGAGGTCCGTGATGTGCAGCAGGCCGTCAATGCCGCCCAGATCGACGAACGCACCGTAGTCGGTGATGTTCTTGACGATGCCCTTGACGGTGGCGCCTTCCTGCAGCGACGCGAGCAGCGCTTCGCGCTCCGCGCCCGCGGTCGCCTCGAGCACCGCGCGGCGGGAAACCACCACGTTGTTGCGCTTGCGGTCGAGCTTGATGACCTTGAACTCCATCTCCTTGCCTTCGTAAGGAGTGGTGTCCTTCACCGGGCGCAGATCGACCAGCGAGCCGGGGAGGAAGGCGCGGATGCCCTTGGTCATCACGGTGAGGCCGCCCTTCACCTTGCCGGTGATGACGCCCTTCACCTTGTCGCCCGCCTCGAGCGCTTTTTCGAGCTCGAGCCAGGCGGCCATGCGCTTCGCCTTGTCGCGCGACAGGCGGGTCGCGCCGAAGCCGTCTTCCAGCGCTTCAATCGAGACGGAGACAAAGTCGCCGGCCTTCACTTCCACCTGGCCGGCGTCGTTGCGGAATTCCTCGACCGGGATGACGCTCTCGGACTTCAGCCCCGCATTCACCACCACCCAGTTCTCGTCCACGCTGAGCACTTCGGCGGTGATCACTTCGCCGACGCGCATTTCCTTGCGGTTGAGGCTTTCCTCGAACAGTGCGGCGAACGATTCGCCGCCGGAGGATTGGGCGGATTGCGGGGACTTCTTCTGGGATGCTGCTGCGGGGGTGATGCTCGCCATTAAGAAAAAACCTTTTCAAACCGCAGGCTAGCGCCCGCGGGCAAGTGTTGAACACCGGGCGGCGCCGCCAGGCGCGCACCCACCGGATTCAGGCAGGCTTCTCGGCCCGCCGAACCTTTTCCTGCCACCAGCCGACGATTCGCTCGACGACTTCGTCGATTGAAAGCGCTGACGAATCGAGCACTTGCGAATCCGGCGCGGGAACCAGCGGCGCGACCGCCCTTTTTGCGTCGCGCTCATCGCGCTCCCGAAGATCGCGGGAAAGGGCGCGAAGATTAGCATCGATTCCTTTTTCTATCAACTGCTTATAGCGCCGTTCGGCCCGGATTTCGGGACTCGCTGTCAAGAACACCTTGAGCTCTGCCTGCGGGAACACCACCGTGCCCATGTCGCGGCCGTCGGCGACCAGGCCCGGGGGTTGCCGGAAGGCGCGCTGGCGCGCGAGCAGCGCCTGCCGCAGCGCCGGGACCTTGGCGACCTCGGAGGCGCGCTTGCCGACGAGCTCGCTCCTTACCTTGTCGGTGATCGGCTCCTCGCCGAGCAGGATGTCGCCTTCCTCGAACACCACATCCATCTCCTCGGCGAGCGCCACCAGGCGTTTCTCGGCGAGCGTGTCCTCGCGAAGCGAGAGCAGCGCCACGATGCGGTATAGCGCGCCGCTCTCCAGGTAATGGAAGCCGAGCTGCTTCGCCACGCGGCTCGCGATCGTGCCCTTGCCGGAGGCCGACGGGCCATCGATGGCGATGACCGGCGCGCTCATGCGGCGATGCTCGCGAGCACGCTGAAATACTCGGGAAACGTCTTCGCCACGCACTGCGGGTTATTGATGCGCACCGGCACGCCGCCGACGGCGACGAGCGAGAAGCTCATCGCCATGCGATGGTCGTCGTAGGTGTCGATCGCCACGCCGGCTCGCGGCTGCGGCGGCGGCGCGATACGCAGGTAATCGCGCCCTTCCTCGACCTCGGCACCGAGCTTGCGCAGCTCGGTCGCCATCGCGGCAATGCGGTCGGTCTCCTTCAGGCGCCAGCTCGCGATGTTGCGCAGGCGGCTCGGGCCGCTCGCGAAGAGCGCGAGCACGGCCGCGGTCATCGCGGCGTCTGGAATGTGGTTCATATCGAGGTCAAACGGCGCGAGCTGGCCGCTGCCGGCGCACTCGATCGCCTCATCGTCAATGCGTATGCGGGCGCCCATTGCTTGCAGCACTTCGGCGAAGCGCACGTCGCCCTGGATGCTCTCGCGGCCGACGCCTTCGACGCGCACCGGGCCGCCGCCGAGCGCGCCCGCGGCGAGGAAATACGAAGCGGACGAGGCGTCGCCCTCGACGTAGATCGAGCCCGGCGACGTATAGCGCGCGCTCGGCACGCGAAAGCGCGCCCAGCCGTCGCGCTCGACAGCGACGCCGAAGCGGCGCATCACGTTGAGCGTGATCTCGACATACGGCTTGGAGATGAGCTCGCCGCGTACCTCGATGGTCGCATCGGCGCCGCTGAGCGGGAGCGCCATCAGCATGGCGCTCAGGAACTGCGACGAGACATCGCCTTTCACGGGCACCGGCGCCGCGACGCGCACCTTCGCCGGATGGATGGCAAGCGGCGGGAAGCCCGGCTGGCCGCGATAGTCGATGCGCGCGCCGATTGCGCGCAGCGCCTCCACCAGGCCGCCGATCGGCCGCTCGTGCATGCGCGCTACGCCGGAGACCAAATACTCGCCTGCGCAAAGCGCGAGCGCCGCGGTGAGCGGCCGCAGTGCCGTGCCGGCGTTACCGAGGAAGAGATCGGCCTTCTTCTGCCGAAAGGCGCCGGCGGCACCATGAACGCTCAGCGCGTGCGCGCGCTCGGTGATTGGCACGCCGAGGCGCCCGAGCGCCTCGCGCATGACGCGCGTGTCCTCGGCATCGAGCAGCCCGCGAATTTCGGTCTCGCCCGTGGCGAGCGCCGCGAGCAGCAGCACGCGGTTCGAGATGCTCTTCGAGCCTGGCAGGCGCACGGTGCCGCGCGCGCCGCGCGCCGCTTTCAGCTCGAGGACTTCAACCATCGGTTGCGCGCGGCGCGCGCCTCGGCGAAAACGCGCTCCAGCGCCGCGCCGTCGGCCGCCTGCAGCAGCTTCTCGAGCCGGCCGAGTTGCGCGCGGTAGCGCGCGAGCTCGCCGAGCAGCCGGTCGCGGTTGGCGAGGCAGATGTCGCGCCACATCTCGGGATGGCTGGAGGCAATGCGCGTGAAATCGCGAAAGCCGCCGGCGGCATAGGCGAACAGTTGCTCGGCGTTCTCGCGCGCGGCGATGTCGTGCACCAACGCGTAAGCCAGCAGATGGGGCAGGTGGCTCACCGCGGCGAGCAGCGCATCGTGCTCCTCGGCGTCAAGCCGCGTGACGCGTGCGCCACAGGCGCGCCATAGGTCCTCGACGCGCTGCACCGCCTGCGGCGGATTTTCCGCGAGCGGGGTGAGCACCACGCGGCGCTCGCGAAACAGTGCGGCGCTCGCCGCGGCGGCGCCGCTTTGTTCCGCGCCGGCCACCGGATGCGCCGGCACGAACTGCGCGAGCTT
>Ga0070741_10018650_pt1 | contig 11200 bp, 10 predicted proteins | sample Coa_R1_4_FD_66440 | JGI IMG/M metagenome (GOLD analysis project Ga0070741, IMG submission 66440) | Surface soil microbial communities from Centralia Pennsylvania, which are recovering from an underground coalmine fire - Coalmine... | ecosystem: Environmental > Terrestrial > Soil > Unclassified ...
TTCCCGGTTACGGCATGGCGGTCGCGCAGGCGCAACATCAAGTCCGCGAACTTTCGGACGAACTCGGCAAACGCGGCGTGGAAGTGCAATTCGCGATTCATCCTGTTGCCGGACGCATGCCCGGCCACATGAACGTGCTGCTCGCCGAAGCGAACGTGCCTTACGACCAGCTCATCGAAATGGAGCAAATCAATCCTTCGATGGACCGCGTGGACGTGTGCCTCGTCATCGGCGCGAACGACGTCGTGAATCCTGCCGCGCGCGAGGAAAAGACCAGCCCGATTTACGGCATGCCCATCATCGAAGCCGACCGTTGCAAGACCACCATCGTGATGAAACGCTCGATGGCCGCGGGTTTTGCCGGCATCGAAAATCATTTGTTCTACAAAGACAACACGCGCATGTTGTTCGGCGACGCGAAAGCTTCCTTGAACGCGCTCGTCGCCGCGGTGAAGGCGAATTAATTTTCAAATTTTTTTAACCGCGGAGACGCAGAGGCGCGGGGGAAAAATATTTATCGTGACGATACTGAAGCTTTGAAATTTTCAACGAGTTTTCCGCAATCTGAAATTACAGCTTCATCATCGGAATCCATGCTGCGATAAATCTCGCCATTTGCCGTTGTAATTTTTAATCCAAATCTTTGATGCTTGAACGGCACCATTTCAATGCTTCGGACAGATGACAAAGGCAATTCATGTTTTATAAATTTCAATTCGTAATTTAATTGGACAGAAGAATCTGAAATATCAAGCCGTTGAAATGAACAAAAATTTGCGCGAACAATAATCCGAGTGCCAATGATTCCGAAAAAGAATAACGCAATCCAAAAAAGGGCCAGCTTCCATACTGCAAAAGAGAAACTAGCCGGTGGCCCAGTTTGCAATCGCATCTGAAATTTAGCGAACTTTAAGAGCATCCAAGCAGCAACGCCAGCGCGATAACCAAGCCAAATGAGAACTGCAATAAATCCAACCATGAAAGCATAAAAATACCACGGAAAGTCGTCTTGCATGGTGATATGCGCGGCCACAAATAAAAGTGTTGCGAAACCATTTACCCACACAAGCGCAAAATGAATTGCCACAAAGGAACACAAAGAGCGCAAAGATTTTTACTTTTGTGTTTCTCTGCGTTCTTTCGCGGCCAAAAATTTCGCGGTTAAATAAATTCCTTTGAGCCGTTCGCGCTTTCCGCGAAAATCAGAAATGCAAATCAAACGCATCGCCGTCTATTGCGGCTCGAACAAAGGCGCGCGTCCCGAATACGCGACGGCGGCGCACGCGCTCGGCGAATTGCTCGCGCGCAACGCGATTGAGCTCGTTTACGGCGGCGGCATGGTCGGCTTGATGGGCATCGTCGCCGACGCGGTTTTGAAACACGGCGGCCACGTCATCGGCGTGATTCCCGAGAAGCTCGTCATCAAGGAAGTCGTCCACGAAAAATTGCCCGACCTGCGCGTCGTGAAAAATATGCACGAACGCAAGGCGTTGATTGCCGAATTGTCCGACGCGTTCATCGCGTTGCCCGGCGGCTACGGAACGTTCGAGGAATTTTTCGAAATCCTCGCGTGGAGCCAGCTCGGCTGGCATCAGAAACCGTTCGGCCTGCTGAACACCGCGGGCTTTTATCGCCCGATGCTCGAATTTCTCGACCACACCACGAGCGAAGGTTTTATCCGCCCAAAGCATCGCGAGTTGGTGATTGTCGAAGACGACGCGGAGAAAATGTTGCAGCGATTGCGCGCATTCCAGCCGCCGAACGAAACGAAGTGGATTAAATAATTCCTTCAGGCAAAATGGCGCATGGCTGCGCGAAATTATCAATGGCTCTTCTTCGACGCCGACGGCACGCTGTTCGATTTCGAAAAATCTCAAGCCATCGCGCTGGAACAGGTTTTTCTACATCACAAAATTGCTTACGACATTTCCCACCTCGAAGCGTTCCGACAAATCAATGCGGAATTATGGCACGCGCTTGAGCAACGACAGGTGACGCCTGATGAATTGAAGGTGCGCCGGTTTGAATTGCTGTTGGAAATCGCGGGCGTAAAACACGAGCCGGAACCGTTCGGCGAAATTTATCTGCAATATCTCGGCGCGTGTCCTGAATTGATTGATGGCGCGGTTGAGTTGTTGAAAATTCTTCATCGCAAATATCGCATCGCGATTTTGACGAATGGACTGAAACGCGTTCAACGCAGCCGATTAGAGCGCTCCGTCATCCGCGATTACGTTTCGGAAATTGTCGTCTCTGAAGAAATTGGTTTTGCCAAACCGGCGCAGGAATATTTCGACGTGGCATTTGCGCGCACGGGAAATCCCGCCAAACACGAAGTCTTGATGATTGGTGATAGTTGGAATTCGGACATTCAAGGTGCGGCGCAATATGGAATTGATACCTGTTGGTATAATCCTGAAAAAAAGCCGCGGCCGACAAGTCCGCAAATCACGCATGAGATTGCGTCGCTGGAAGAATTGCCAGCATGGCTGGCTAAATAATCGTTTTGCGCTACCAGCATTTTTGCGCGAAACTGCAAGCATGAGCGCAGTCGCAGAAAAATCGCCCGATGCCCAAGGCCATTTCGGTCCCTACGGCGGACGTTACGTGCCCGAGACGTTGATGCATCCGCTGAAAGAGCTTGAAGAGGAATATTTCCGCGCGCAACACGACCCGGAATTTCAGCGCGAACTTTCGTATTACCTCACAGAATTTATCGGACGTCCCACGCCGCTTTATTTTGCCGAGCGTCTCACCAAAGATTTGGGCGGCGCAAAAATTTATCTCAAACGCGAGGATTTGAATCACACCGGCGCGCACAAAATCAATAATGCGATGGGCCAAATTCTTTTGGCCAAGCGCATGGGCAAGACGCGCATCATCGCCGAAACCGGCGCGGGCCAGCACGGCGTCGCCACTGCGACCGTCGCCGCGATGTTCGGGATGAAATGCGTCATTTACATGGGCGCGGTGGATTGCCAGCGACAGGAGCTGAACGTGTATCGTATGAAAATGCTCGGCGCGGACGTCGTGCCGGTTCACGCGGGACAAAAGACCTTGAAAGAAGCCGTCAACGAAGCCATGCGCGACTGGGTCACGAACATTCGCAGCACGCATTACATTCTCGGCACGGCTTACGGCGCGCATCCGTATCCCGTGATGGTGCGGAATTTCCAGCGCGTCATCGGCGACGAAGCGCGCGCTCAAATTTTGGAAATGGAAAAGCGTTTGCCAGATTTGCTCATTGCGTGCGTCGGCGGCGGTTCGAACGCCATCGGACTTTTTTATCCGTTCCTCGGCGATACGAGCGTGCAAATGGTCGGCGTGGAAGCCGGCGGCCACGGCATCAAGCCCGAGCAGCACGCGGCGCGGTTTCAAGGCGGTTCGCTCGGCGTGTTGCAAGGCACGCGCAGTTACATTTTGCAGGACGACGTCGGCCAGATTCAATCCACGCACAGCGTCAGCGCCGGGCTGGATTACGCCGCCGTGGGGCCGGAACACGCGCTGTTGCACGACGACAAGCGCGTGACATACACCTACGCCAAAGACGACGCGGCGCTCGACGCCTTCATGAAACTCGCGCGGCTGGAAGGCATCATTCCCGCGTTGGAAAGCTCGCACGCCGTGGCCGAATGCATCGTGCGCGCGCCGAAAATGGGCAAGGACGCGCTCATCATCGTGAACCTGTCCGGTCGCGGCGACAAAGACGTGGAACAAGTCGCGGCGAAGTTGAAATTGAAGATGCCGAAATGAAAAAACTGTTAATCATCGTTGCACTGCTGATTTCAGTTTCTTCGCATGCGGTCATTTTTGGATTTAATGAAATTGTCGTCAGTTTTACCAATCCAGCCGTAGTGATTACAAATGCTGTCTTGTCGGAACCGGATAAGTTTTTGGTTTCGACTAATGGATTAGGCTGGGGCAATGGACAAACAAATGAATACCGAGATTTTTGGATCCAAAGCGTTCCTGTCGCAATCGGCACTTCTTGGCGTCCGGCACGGTCTGCATATGTGACAATAGAGATTGATTCACAACCATCTGACCCCAGTTCGTTTTATGTTCGATATAGCCCCGACAAAAAGCATTGGTCTTCTTGGCAAGCACTCGACAAGCACCATGGTTTGATTGAAGTCCCACAAAGCGCAAGCGGGGACTACGATCAATTATTTTCAGAATATTCAAAAATGGATGTGCCGTGGCGTAATGACGAAGAAGCAGCGGTGAAGTGGATATTAAAAAGCCAACCCAATTTTTTTGAAACAAACCAACCCTTTGCCGGTTATGTCCAATTCAGAATGGAAGGCTCGATGCGTGGTGATGAGAGAATTAAAAGAATCAAGATGCAACTTTCTTGGGGCGTTAGTGGACTTCAAATTTTTCCAAAAGATCCAGATGCTGATAAAAATCGCGACGGTGCATGGAGATTTGAAGCACCGTAATTTTGAATGACCCCACCCTTGCCAACCGCATCACCACGATGATGAAGGATTTGCGCACCAGCCTTTGCTAAAGCTCCGGCTGGTGCGCGCGAATCATTTGCAAAAGATGTTGAGTCCCTTGCCGGTTTCCAGAAAAGTTTTCAGGCTGGAGAGCACTTTCGGCCAGCCTCTCGAAACACCTTTCAGCATCTTTGAACCCGGTTTCAATTGGTCATGGGTCACAACGAGGCAGGTCATGTCTTCCGCCGCTTCAATCTCAAATGTGACGCGCGATTTGTCCGCGAGATCGTCCGGGTCGGCCCAGGACAGCACGAGGCGTTTGGGCGGCGTGGATTCCAAAACTTTGCCGGTGATCCAGACTTCGTGCTCGGGATTGTGGTGTTCCCATTTCGAGCCGCGTTTCCAATCGGAGACGTTCGTCATCTTGCCCCAATATTGAGCGGTGAATTCGGGTTTGGTGATGGCCGCCCACACATCTTTCGGCGTCGAGCGGATATAGGTTGTGTAAACTAACTTTGGTTTTTGCATATCGTCATCCTTTCTTGTTTTTGTTTTCTTCGAGACCGCGTTTCAAATCGCTCAACGCCTGCAGGCGATGGCGTTCGTATTTGCCAATCCAGCGCTCGGAGATTTCGTGAATCGGCACCGGATTGAGGTAATGCAGTTTCTCGCGCCCGCGCCAGACGACCGTGACGAGCTTGGCGGTTTCGAGCAGCAACAAATGTTTCGTCACCGCCTGCCGCGTCATGTCGAGGTGCGCGCACAATTCGCCGAGCGTCTGCCCGTTGCTCTTGTGCAACACGTCGAGCAACTTCCGGCGACTTTCGTCCGCCAACGCTTTGAACACTGCATCCATCTCGAGACACATTATGCAACCATTTGGTTGCATGTCAAGAAACAAATTGCGCCGGGTTGTTTTCAAATCAACACTGGCGGGATGAATTCAACCCTTGCCACCCGCATCGCCGCGACGATGGGATTGCTCGCCGTGGCGCTGGGCGCGTTCGGTGCGCACGGATTGAAAGAGCTGCTCGCGCAAAACTGCACGGCGGCTATTTGGGAAAAGGCGGTGCTGTATCATTTCATCCATGCGGTGATGCTGTTCGTGCTGGCGGAGCGTAAACCGTTTTCATCCGTCGCATGGTGGAGTTTTCTCGTCGGCATTTTCTTTTTCTCCGGCTCGCTTTATTTGCTGGCGGTCACCAACATGCTTTGGCTCGGCGCAATCACGCCCATCGGCGGCGTGAGTTTCCTGTTCGGTTGGGCATGGTTGATTTTTACCGTTGGACGCAGAAATTCCGGCTAAAAATTTACTTTGATTTTTACGACGGCGACGGCACTTCTTCAATCGGCTTATCATCGCCGGAAACATTTTCGGCGGACATGGATTCTGGCGCAGGTTCAGTCGGCGCGGCAATTTCCGCTTCGGCTTGCGACACCGGCTCAGTCGAAGTGATTTCGCCTTCTGCTGCTGATTTTTCTTCCGTGGCTTTCGCTCCATCCGTTTTCTTTTCAGATTTCGGCTGACGCGGCAACGGTTTCTTTGCCGTTTCCATCCGGCCATCGGCAAATTCCAGCACGGCGCCGGCATGAATCAGCCAATGCAAATCCACCAGCACCGCGGTTTGCTCGGGCGTCGGCTCGGCAACGGGCAGCGCAGCCGGTTCCGCAGCCGTCAATTTGGAATCCGGTTGCGCTTCGGTTGGCGCGGAAGTTTCCGCAGCAGGCTTGGCTTCCGGTTTTGGCGACGGTGCGAGCGATTCAATCAGTTTCTTGCGTGTGCAGCGCGGATTGCTGTTGATGAAATTGACGATGCATTTGATGCCGTCGGACACCGGCGTGGTTTCGAGGTCGAGATACAACGGGCGCGCCACGCTCACGTGCACGGCCATTTTGTTGACCTTGAAAAATTGCAGGCCGTGCGCCGCGAACATTTTGCTCAACAACGTCGCCAGTTGCAGCGGGAAATGTTTTTGATGCTCCCACTCGCTGCGCACGAGCCGATACAATTCGCGGCTGACCAGTTTCCGGCTGACAACACCGCTGACCGTATGCTTCTCGACTTGCTTGATGATGGCATCCTTGTGCGTCGCGCGGAAATGCTTTTCCACTTCTTCCATCGTCGGCAATTTCAGCGGCTCGGCGACGTTCAGCGCGTTGTATTCCGTCTTGAAACTTTGCTCCTCGATCCATTTTTTGACGACGGCTTCGTCCTTCACGATTTTCACGCGCGCTTTAAAAGCGTCGAACGGCATTTTGGAAAACCGTTCCGCGTGCAGCTTGCGCAATTGATTTTGATAATCGTGATAATTCGGCGGGCCGAGAATCGCGCCGCTCATGCCGCATTGCGCCACGAACGTGTAAGTGCCCTTCGGCGGCTCGGTCGCGGTTTTTTCCGCTTGATAAAAAGTCGCGAAATGATTTTTGAGAACGTGCGTAATTACTTCTTCTTCCGAAAGCCACGGCGTATCGTCGAGCGCGCAAACGAATAACGGCTGGGCAATCGCGCCATCTTCCTTTTTCTTTACGCCGAGCTGGACGGAATAACGCTCGGATTTGTCCAAAACCAATTGCGCGATTTGGAACAACGGATAGGCGCGACCGGTCATCTTGATTTGCCGCGACAATTGTTCGACGCCTTTTTCGTCCGGCAAAAACGTGACGGAAATTTCCGGCAACGGCGCGGGCGGTTCGGGACGTTCACGGCGTTCGCCACCGCGGTCATCGCGACGGCCACCAAAAGGTTTCCTGCCACCACCAAACTTGGAACCACCGCGCGGCGGACCGCCACGACGTTCACCGCCGCCAAAGCCGCCGCCTTCGCGGCGCGGACCACGGCCGCCGGGCCTGTCGCCGAAACGGCGCTCGGGCTTTACGCCTTCGAAGCCGGTAAATTTTTCAAAGCGATTGGTTTCGCCCTTGCCCTTTGTCCAAGCGGGTTGAAACAAATTCTCTAAATCCAAACCTAAATCGGGAACATCACTCATGTCGTTAAAAATCCCGCTATGCGGGCTTGAAAAGATGGCTTGGTCTGGCGCGGAAAGCAAGGACGGCTTGCGCGGGTGCAGGGACGTTAAAGTTTTTTGCCGGTTAACTTTTCGTAAGCCTCAAGATATTTTGTCGTGGTTTTAGCAACGACGTCATCCGGCAATTGCGGCCCCGGCGGCGTTTTATTCCAGTCGAGTGTTTCCAAATAGTCGCGGACAAATTGCTTGTCGAAACTCGGCTGGCCTTTGCCCGGCGCATATTCGTTCGCCGGCCAAAACCGCGATGAATCCGGCGTGAGCACTTCATCAATCAAAATCAATTTGCCGTCGTGCATGCCGAATTCAAATTTTGTATCGGCAATAATAATTCCGCGTTGTCGCGCGTAATCGCGCCCGGCTTTGTAAATCTTCAAACTCAAATCGCGCGCTTGATTGGCAATTTCCGCGCCGACAATTTTTTGAGCTTGTTCGAACGAGATATTTTCATCGTGGCCGGCTTCGGCTTTTGTGGACGGCGTAAAAATCGGTTCCGGCAATTCCGCAGATTCGGTCAAACCCGCTGGCAATTTGATGCCGCAGACCGTTTGCAATTTTTTGTATTCCTTCCAGCCGCTGCCCGACAAGTAGCCGCGCACAATACACTCGATGGCGAGCGGCTTGGCTTTTTTCACAATCATCGAGCGTCGCGCGAGCTTATCCGCGAACGGCTGCAAATTTTTCGGCAACGGGTCATTCGCTTTGGCGAGCAAATGATTCGGCACGAGCGACGAAAATTTTTCAAACCAGAAATGCGAAATTTGCGTGAGCACTTCGCCTTTGCGCGGAATACCGTTGGGCATGATGACGTCGAACGCCGAAATACGGTCGGTGGCCACGAGCAGGAAGCTGGCACCGAGGTCGAACACCTCGCGCACTTTTCCGCTGCGCAATTTTTTTATGCCCGGCAAATCCAGTTTCAGAATCGGTTCATTTGATGAATGCTCCATGCGAAATTATTGAAAGCTGGTTCAAAAAAATAAAGGACAGAATTTTGCCGGAAAATTTCGGCGCAATTTTTCTGTTGTATTTTCGGAAATAAAAAAACTCCCGCGACTTTCGCCACGGGAGTTTTCAATTTGTGAAGCGATTAACTTACATTTACTTCAATCTGCTTTGGCTTGGCTTCTTCGGATTTCGGAAGTGTCACCGACAGAATGCCGTCTTTGTATTCGGCTTTGACCTTGTTCGCAGCAACCGCCGTCGGCAAGGCGACGACGCGCTGGAATTTTCCAAAGAACCGCTCGGCACGATATACTTCGGCTTCCTCGCTCTTCGTTTCGCTTTTCCGTTCGCCTGAAATAATCAGACTGCCGTCGTGGAGCGAGACGTTGATGTCTTCACGCTTCATGCCGGGCAATTCGGCTTTGACGATGAAGTTGTCTTTTTCTTCATAAACATCAAATGCCGGCGTCCAGCCCAGGAATTCGGACGTGCGGGCGAGTGGCGCCTCGAACAGGCGGTCAATCTCGTCGCGCAAATCCGTCAGCCGACCAAGCGTCGGCCAAGTAGATACTCTAGTCAGTTTCATAATCTTTCCTTTCGTTAAATGGTTTTAATTTTTCACCTACAATTTATTTTTAGCTTTACGCGTGCCAATCTGAAAACCATTGGAAATAAAGGAGAATTTGAAGGTCGCCATTCAGCGATAAAGCAAGTCGTGCAAAATTGTCACGCAGATTGCGACAGCTTTGCGCAAATAAAAAATCCCAACCGTCGAAACGATTGGGATTTTCGTGAAACGAAAAAAATTTAATCGAATGCGTGTCCCGCACAGCAAAGCACGTCCTTGATTTTGTGACGGACGAGTTCTTTGACTTTCGCGCGAGCCGGACCAAGATATTTACGCGGATCGAATTCTTTCGGATTTTCAAAAAATACTTTGCGAATTGCTGCGGTCATGGCCAGGCGCAGGTCGGTGTCAATGTTCACTTTTGTGCAACCCGTGCGGCGCGCGATTTCGATGTCCGACTCCGGCACGCCCGCCGTGTCTTCGCCCATCTTGCCGCCATATTTGTTGATTTCAACGGCCAAATCTTTCGGAACTGACGAAGCTCCATGCAACACCAGCGGATAATCGCCCATGCCCGCGTCCATCAGCGCTTTCTTAATCAATTTCAACCGCTCCAAATCCAAATGCTGTTCGCCTTTGAATTTATATGCGCCGTGGGAATTGCCAATCGCGACCGCGAGCGAATCGCAGCCGGTTTCTTTCACGAATTTCACCGCTTCATCCGGTTCGGTGTAATGGCCGCTGGTCGAATGTGCGCCGCCTTCTTCGCCTTCGTCGAATTGCGCGCCGACCAAATGGCCGAGTTCGGATTCCACCACGCAATTATGTTTGTGCGCGTATTCCACGACCTTTTTGGTGATTTCGACGTTTTTCTCGAACGGCTCGTGGCTGGCGTCAATCATCACGCTCGTGAAACCTTCGTCAATGCATTCCTTGCAAAGCTCAAACGTATCGCCGTGGTCGAGATGCACCGCGATGGGAATCGTCGAGAGGCTGACCGCCGCTTCGATGAGTTTTTTGAGATAGACCGGGTTCGCGTATTGGCGCGCGCCCTTGGAAATCTGGAGCATCACCGGCGCTTTTTCCTCTTCGCACGCCTCGATGATGGCTTGGAGTAATTCCATGTTGTTCACGTTGAACGCGCCGAGCGCATATTTTCCCTTCAACGCCTTCGTAAACAATTCCCGAGTGTGTGTTAATGGCATATCAGCTGGAAAAGGTAAACTATTTCGGGCGAATTGAAATAAAAATGCGTGGGCTTTTTTGTCCAATTTCCAAACATTTTTTGCACTCCATTTTATAAATACTTTTGAAACTTTGCGTCATCGCGGGATTTGCGGTAAAAATTCCCTCGTGCAAGTGCGATTTCTCCTCGGCCCCGCCGGCAGCGGCAAAACGTTCCGCTGCCTGGAAAAAGTGCGGGCCGCACTGAAAGCAGATTCTGAAGATGAATTGATTTTCCTCGCGCCGAAACAAGCCACGTTCCAACTCGAACGCCAATTGCTCGCGGACGATTCGCTGAACGGCTTCACGCGATTGCACATTTTGTCGTTCGAACGCCTCGCACGATTTGTTTTTGAAAAATTAAATGTCGCGCCGCCGCAATTGCTTTCCGACGAAGGCCGCGTCATGGTCTTGCGAGCATTGTTGCTGCGACACGAAAAGGAATTGAAATTATTCCCCCAAAGTGCGCGGCGACCCGGATTTGCCCAACAATTAAGCCAATTGCTTCGCGAATTGCAGCAGCACCAAATTACACCGGAAAAACTACGTTCGCTTGCACAAGGCAAAAATTTCCGCGCCGACCTTTGCGACAAATTGACCGACTTGGCGTTACTGCTGAAAAATTATTCCGGCTGGCTGACTAAAAATAAATTGCAGGACGCCAATTGTCTTCTGGATTTTGCAACTGTGGAACTGCGCAAAGAAATTAAAAATCCAAAATTAAAAATCGTAAATTTGTTTTTGGACGGTTTTGCCGAGATGACGCCGCAGGAACTGGATTTGCTCGCCGCCATTTTGCCATTTTGCAAAAACGCCACGCTCGCATTTTGTCTTGATGAATCCGCGGAAAAAGAAAATTCATGGCTTTCGATTTGGAACGGCATTGCCAAAACATTTCAGCAATGCCGCCAGCGAATCGAAAATCTGCCCAACGCAAAAATTAAAATCGAATTTCTCAAACGCAACTCAAAGAAAAATCGTTTTGCCGAAAATTCAAC
>Ga0070741_10018651_pt1 | contig 11199 bp, 11 predicted proteins | sample Coa_R1_4_FD_66440 | JGI IMG/M metagenome (GOLD analysis project Ga0070741, IMG submission 66440) | Surface soil microbial communities from Centralia Pennsylvania, which are recovering from an underground coalmine fire - Coalmine... | ecosystem: Environmental > Terrestrial > Soil > Unclassified ...
GCACCGCCGGCAAGTGCGCCTTCGATCACACTGCGCAGGACCAGCGCGCCGTTATGGGTTTCGTCATGCGCCGCATAGATCAGGGTGACCGTCTGCATGGCTGCGCGGCGTTCGAGCTCGGCGACGGCTTCCGCCGCCGGAGCTTCCTTCAGCTCGCGCCGGTAGCGCGTGACGAACTCGCGCCAGCGTGCGGGGTCGTGTCCGAACCAGCGCCGCAGCTCGTGGCTGGGCGCCACGTCCTTGAACCACGCGTCGAGCTGGAGATCCGTCTTCCGGACGCCGCGCGGCCAGAGCCGCTCGACGAGCACCCGATAACCGTCGCGAGCACTGGCAGGCTCGTACGCTCGCTTGAGCTTGACCATCATCCGCCTCGCTTCTCAACCATGTGCCTGGTTCCGTCCCGATTCCACGAACTCAACCCGCTGAATCGTCGCCATGACCGAGACCACCATTCGGTCACAGCGTGGCCCAAGGAAGGCGAACGCCTCCGGCGTCGCGGGATCTCCCGGCGCCGGCTGTCCCACCGCGGCGGCCAGCGCGCCGCGCAAGGCGCGCCGTGCACGATGGAGTCGAACCCTCACCGCTTCCTTCGTGATGCCCAGCGTCTCCGACGCCTCGTCGGTCGAGAGCTGCTCGACGTCCCTGAGCATGAACGCTGTCCGATAAGACCGCGGGAGCTTGTCCACCGCCGACTCGATCAGGCGCATCGACTCCTGCGCGACGGCCTGGTGCTCGGGAGTCGCCGTCGCCGGCCTGATCGCGTCCTCTGCGAAGTCGGGGATCTCGTCCACCGGCGTCATCCGCCGAAGCTTGCGAACCGACGTGAACGCCTCGTTCATGGCGATCCGTGTGAGCCAGGTCGAGAACGAAGAGGCACCTGCATACTCTCCCAGGTGCGCGTATGCGAGCAGGTAGGCCTGCTGCATGGTGTCCTCGACTTCCGGCTCCTGGCGCAGGATCCCTCGAACCGTGCGGTAGACGCGCTGGTTGTAGCGGCGCATCAGCACCTCGAAGAGGTCCCGCTCGCCCTCGAGGATCCGGCCCACCAGCTCCGCGTCCGACGGGTTGCCGGGAGCAGAACGATTCTTGAACGCCACCATGCCCGCCATCCTGGACTCATTTGTGTTCCGCATCGTTCCCCATAGTAGGTCGCGCGACGCGTCTCTGCAGATTCGCGCGATGGCGCCGCGCTCGCTCTACTCGCTTGGTTTCGATGCCGCAGATGCGTTCCGGATGCGACGCGCGATGCTTGCCGCCGCGATGGAAACGCCGCCGGTAACTTTCCTGCGGTGCGCGACTCCAACCAGGTAGAGCGAGCATTCCCGCGTCATGGAGACGCGCTCGTGCTCGTCGGAAAGAAGCATCATCATGACCACGGCAACGACTGCCGATCTGAGCGTGCCCGATCAGCGCAGCATCGAAAGGGCCAAAGCACCTGCCTACCAAGCATTCCAGATCCTGCACTGGGGATTCGTGGCTGCGCCGATCATCATGGGCGCAGACAAGTTCCTCAACCTCCTCGCCAACTGGGAGAAGTACCTTGCTCCTTCTTTCCTCAGCCTCTCGCCAATGAGTGCGGCGTCGACGATGCGCGTCGTCGGGGTCATCGAGATCGTCGCTGGAGTCATCGTCGCGCTCAGGCCGCGTGTCGGAGCGTATGTCGTCGCAGTTTGGCTGGCCGGCATCATCCTCAACCTGCTCCTGCTCGGCGGCTACTACGACGTGGCCGTGCGTGACTTCGGCCTCCTCCTCGGCGCATTGGCGCTCGGACGGTTGAGCGCGACGTACGCTCGTTGACAGGGGATGGGCGGCCGTAGGGCGCGACGATATGTCGCTCTCACGTTCCAGGTCCCCGGTGACGAAACCACGAGGGAAGGAAGGTCGTCATGAACATTCTCGATCACGTGGCCATCAGGGTTCGTTGCGCCGTTTGCTCGAGTGAATACAGCGTGCCTGCCTCGGTGGTCCTGGCAGGCCAGCAGGCGATCAGCCACGGTTGTCCAGGCTGCTCCGACTACGAGTGCGAGGCGCGGTTTGTGGCAACGCTCGTCGAGTCACAGGTGCTGAAGGATCTGCAGGCGGCCTGGGCGGTGCTCGAGGAGAACGTCGCCGCGCTCGGTGGCGCAGGGGTCACCCTCGTCGCGGTTCCCACCGCCGCCCCCGCGACGCGTGAGGATCAGACCGAAAGAGCCCGAGGGGCGCTTGCGCAGCGAGGGCGCGGAGACATCGTCAAGCAAGAGAGGAGCCGCACATGACCAGGCCATCCATCGCAGGAGGTGTCTCGTTCGATCTGGCATCCCTCGACGGAGAACTGCGCAAGGAGGCCGCATACGAGGCGTCGGGCTACACGGCCCGCACTCTCGTTCGCGAGCCCGACCTGCGCGTGGTGCTGGTTGCGATGAAGCCGGGTGCGCGCATGCTCGATCACCAGGCGGAGAGGACCGCCTCGGTGCAGGCGCTCTCCGGCCGCTTGCGCCTGCACCTTCCGGGAAGGCCGGTAGACCTGCCTGCGCACCATCTGCTGGCGCTGGAGGCCGGCTTGCGACACGATGTCGAGGCGCTGGAGCAGAGCGCCTTTCTGTTGACCATCGGTTGGCGTAACGACGCGAGATAATCTGCCGCGGGCCCTCAGGGGTGTGCTCCCTCCTTGCTGTGCTCCACCGCCTTCTCGAACTGCGCTCGCGTCATCTGCCGGTCAGCATACGGCAGCAGCACTTCTTCTTCCTCTTCGAAGTGCGCCCAGAGAAGCCCGAGGAGGTTGTCCGTCCGACGGACGAACGCGACATAGTCCGGCTGGCGCTTGTCGATCTCCCTGGCAAGCTCGCCAGTCCAGCGGCCGACGATGCGATGCTCATGGCGCATGGTCGAGGTGAAGCGATTGTGCTCGCTGGTGCCCGCGAGTCGATCGATGACCGGGTACAGGGTCTTCTCCTCCCATTCCGCATGCGGTCCGATCTCCTGCCGGAAGAAGGAGACGATCTTCCCTGCCGTCGCTTTCTGCTCCGCAGGCTGCTGGCGCAGGAGCTGTCCGGCCCATTGAGCGACATGGCCGAGATGCAGCTTCACCTCCTTGTGTTCGTCGCGAAAGGATTGCGTCGGCAGCTCGGCCGGGAAGGCGCCCGTTGCGGCTGCCGCGGCTACCATGAGGATCCAGGAGGCTTCGCTCATTGCATCTCCTTGGAACGGGGTGGTCCAGCGATTCTAGAGACGCCTCCGCTCGCGGCAACTCGAACGACGATCGCCGCGCCACTGGGTTCGCTGGCGATGGTCGAAGCTTCACAGCCGGACGATGAGCAGCATCCCAACCTCGTGGATCGGGACCGGGCGCCTCCTCGGCATGGCGTTTCTGCTTTGGTATGACGTCGACGATTTCGACGCGGCACTGGATATCCTTCACGCTTGACGTGCCGCTCGCCCGGCGCGAGCGCTATAAGTCGCCGCGTGGCCCGCAACCCAATCGCCGCCTACCTCGCCAAAGTTCCCGCCGGGCAGCGCGCGCTCCTGGAGAAGCTGCGCAAGACCATCCGCGCCGAAGTCCCGCAGGCGGAGGAATGCATCAGCTACAATATCCCGGCGTTCCGTCTCGAGGGGCGCATCGTGGCAGGCTTCGCAGCGCGCGGCAGCGGCGGGTCCTACTATCCGTTCAGCGGCCGCACACTCGCGACGCTGGCGAAGGAGGTCGCGGAGTTCCAGCGGACGAAGTCCGCGCTTCACTTCGACGCGCCACTGCCGGCGGCGCTGGTGCGAAAGCTCCTGAAGGCGCGCATCGCAGAAGGCTAGGAGTGTCATGGGGTACGTAGTGGACTTCAGGAACGTATCGACGATCGGGCTGGAGTCGTCGCCCGTAGCCGGTGCGCTTGCGGGTTTGCGAGCCAACGAGGCCCGCTACTTCAAGAACAAGTACGACCACGTCTTCACGGTGGAGGCTGCGAGCAACGCCAAAGCGACCATCGACTGGGTGCACCGGATCCTGAAGGAGGAGCGCGACATCGTCATCTCGTCTCGCCCTCTCGAGGCTTCGGCGTTCCAGATCGAGAACATCCGAATGGCCTACGTCTTTTACGAGAGCGGTCTGTCGATCAACGTGATGTACACCATCGACGACCCCAGTAAGCGCGCGGTCGGGTTCAAGCTGTCAGATGGAATGGAAGTCCCCGTGGAGCTCGCCTCGAAGTTCAAGTTCGCGAGGCAGAAATCGAAGCTGGCCGGGACGATTCGCGGTTCCTACTTCGCTTTCAAGCACGAGTACTGACTCCCGAACCGTCCGCGTAACGCGAACTCCGCGCCTCACCTTGACCGCGACCCGAGCTGCTCGTCGCCGCGCTCCCGCCGCGATGAAGTGCGGGTGCTCGAAGAATTCCAGCCGGACGCAGCGCGATCCGCTGCCCGCGGGCTGCGCGATCGGCGGCGGCGTCCGCTCGAATCGCAGCGGGGCAGCGCACAGCGTTCATCACGCTGTCGGTCAGCGACTGAATCGCTTATTGCTTGACGCCGTGGGCTGCACGGCCGAGATGGAACATCGTATCGCTTGATCGTGAAGCGTTGATACAAGCGCGGCTCGCTTTTCGGCCGCCGCGCGTGCGCGCCGCTCCTCTTCGGCAACGTCGGCGGCCGTACCGGCGGAGTCCGCGACGAAGAATTCACCCGGTGCTCCGGGACAGGACCGTCTCCGTCCACGGAATCACGTGCGCACCGGTCACTCGCAGCAGGCGCTTCGCGGGTACTTGGTAAGCGAAGCGCCAGCCCAGAGCGTCAAGGTGCTTTTCGGTCGCCCCGATCTGGTCCCACATGGCGCTTGTTGATTCGATGCAGGCGAGATCGTCGGCAATTGCCCTCAGCTGATCAAGGAGTGACTCGATGACGCTCGGGCGCAGTGTCGATCCGGCATCGATACTGGATGGTCCAAGGCTCGCGGACATCCGTCATCATTGGTCTCCAGCGTACTTGCACGAGCAACGAGCGTGTCGCGCTTCGGCGTTCATAGCGCTCGCCTCCACACCGCCAGACTCACACAGCAAGAATCGACGGTGCCAAGCTCGCAGTTGGCGATCGTCGCTCATACGGGGAGCTTCGCAGTCTGCGGCGCAAGCTCTGCGCGGACCAAGCCGAACGTGCGCGAGGCAAGCCCGGCAGTCGCCGCGCGCGTCGTCGCTCCAGGAATCGGCGGGTGCGAGGTGACCCGGGAACTTGCCCGCACGCATTGTGACGTACTGCCCGGACCGATTGTCGCAGGCGGTGGAAGATGTAATTTCGCCACACTTGCGGGGGACCCGGGCACGCGCCTTGCTGCGTTGACGTGCGTGCGTTCCGCCGTCGAGAAGCAGCCCACAGGCCGAGCGGAGACTGAGATCGTTCTGCAGGCGGTTGCGCTGACCAAGATCTACCGGATGGGCGAGGTCGATGTGTGCGCGCTCCAGGGCGTCGACCTGGCGCTGCATCGAGGCGAACTGATCGTGCTGCTCGGCGCCTCCGGATCCGGCAAGAGCACGCTGCTCAACCTTCTCGGGGGGCTCGACGTGCCCACGTCGGGCACGCTCATCTGGCGGGATCATGATCTCACGAAGGCGGACGAGCGCGCGCTGACGGGGTACCGACGGGATCACGTCGGTTTCGTATTTCAGTTCTACAATTTGATTCCGAGTCTGACCGCTCGCGAGAACGTCGCGCTGGTCGCCGAGATTGCTCCCAGTCCGATGCCGCCCGAAGAGGCGCTCCGTCTCGTCGGATTGGGTGCCCGCCTCGATCATTTTCCCTCACAGCTGTCTGGCGGGGAGCAGCAACGCGTCGCGCTCGCGCGCGCAGTCTGCAAGCGACCCGAGATGCTGCTCTGTGACGAACCCACTGGCGCGCTCGACGCCACCACGGGCCGCCTCGTGCTGGAGGTGATCGCGAGGCTCAACCGGGAGCTCGACTGCACCACCGCGGTCATCACCCACAACGCACCGATCGCGCGGATGGCCGATCGCGTGATCACCCTCAGCGACGGGCGCATCCTCTCGGAGACGCGCAACGCCGTACGCGCGAATCCATCGGAGCTGAGTTGGTGACCATGCTGCATCGCAAGCTGTGGCGGGATCTCCTCCACCTTCGCGGGCAGGTGATCACGATCGCGCTCGTCGTGGCGGCAGGAGTCGCATGCGCCGTGGCGCTTTCCAGCACCTACTCGACGCTGCGCCGGGCGCAGGAGGCGTTCTACGAGCGCTCGCGCATGGCAGACGTCTTCGCGGCGTGCAAGCGCGCTCCCCGAAGGTTGATCGAGCGGGTCGAGGCCATTCCCGGCGTGCAGCGCGCCGAAGGCCGGGTGGCCCAATCGGTGGCGCTCGATTTGGCGGACGTGAGCGAACCCGCGATGGGGGTGCTGCTCTCGCTTCCTGCGCAGGGCCAACTGCTCTCGGAGCTCTATCTGCGAGAGGGCCGGCTGCCGACTCGCGCCGGCGAGGTGCTGGCGGGTGAAGCCTTCGCGCGCGCTCGACATTTCTCTCCCGGAGCCTCGGTCATCGCGGTGATCAACGGTCGCCGCGTGGCGCTGCGAATCACCGGCGTCGCCCTCTCACCGGAGGCCATCTTCACCATCGCGCCCAATGGTTACGACGACGACGCGCGTTTCGGTCGCTTCTGGATGGACGACTTGCAGCTGGCCTCGGCCTTCCGCATGGAAGGCGCTTTCAACGATCTCGTGGTCCGGCTTGCGCCTGGTGCGCGGCTCGGGCCGGTTCTCGAGGGGATCGACCGGCTGCTTGCGCGGTATGGCGGCCAGGGTGCGCGCGAGCGGGCCCGCCTGCCCTCGCACCGGATGTTGACCTCGGAGCTGGAGCAGCTGCGAGCGGAGGCGATCTGGGTGCCCGCGATCTTCCTCGCAGTGGCCGCGTTTCTCGTCAACGTCGTCCTCTCTCGAGTGGTCGGGACGCAGCGGGAGCAGATCGCGCAGCTCAAGGCCATCGGCTACAGGAACCGCGACGTCGGCTTTCACTACCTTCAGTTCGCCGCTGTGGTGCTCACCATCGGTGCCCTGCTCGGCGTCTTCGTTGGAGCCAGCTTCGGCCGCATGCTGAGCAACGCGTATCTCGAATTCTTTCGCTTTCCCTCTCTCGATTACCGTCTCGACGTGGCTGCGGTCGTGGAAGGGTGCCTGGTCGCGGCGACCTGCGCTTTCGGAGCCGTCTGGTCGGTGCGCAACGCTGTCGCATTGCCGCCTGCGGAGGCGATGCGGCCGCCGGCACCGCCGTCGTATCGGCCGCTCCTTCTCGATCGCATCGGACTCTCCAGGCTGTTCTCACAGCGTGCGCGAATGGTCCTCCGCGATCTGCAGCGCATGCCACTGCGCCTCCTGTTCTCGGCATTGGGAGTGGGTTTCGCGATCGGCATCCTTCAGCTGGGACGCTTTGGCACCGACTCGGTGCGCGCCATGCTGGACCGCCATTTCGGCGTAGAGCAGCGCGCGCACATGGAAGTGTCGTTCCGCGATTCCATGCCGCAAGAGGCGGTGAGAACGCTTGCCGGCCTTCCCGGCGTCATCACGGCCGAGCCGGTGCGCACTCTCGGCGTTCGCTTCCGCAACGGTCACCTCGTGCAGGAGGGACAACTCCAGGGTCTCCCGCGCGGCGGGACGCTGCGGCGCATGCTCGGCACCTCCCTGCTGCCGCAGGACGATCCTCCGCCCGGACTGATGCTTCCGGCCGAGGTTTTGCGCCGCATCGATGCTCGACCGGGCGACTTGATCCGCATCGAGGCGCTCGACGGGACCGGACGTACCGCCGCCGCGCGAGTCGCCGGGGTCTCCGGGCAGCTCTTCGGGTTCGTCGGAACACTGGAGTCGAGCGCGCTCGATCGGCTGTTCGGCGATCAGGGCGTGGCCACGGGCGCGTCGCTCCTCGTGGACACCCTGCGCGTACGCGAAACGAACGCGCGCCTGAAGGACGTCCCGCAGGTCGCCGGTGCCACGATGCTTGCGCAGGTGCGGACCAGGTTCGAGGAGAAGCAGACCGGGTTCATCGCGATCCTCACCGTGGTGCTTGCGGCGTTTGCCAGCGCCATCGCCGTGGGCGTGGTCTACAACAATGCGCGCGTGGCGCTCGCGGTGCGTGCACGCGACCTCGCGACACTGCGTGTGCTCGGATGCACGCGCAGGGAAATCTCCGCTGTCCTCCTTGGCGAGGTGGCGATGGGCGTCGTTCTCGCCCTGCCCCTCGGGATGTGGTTGGGCGACGCCTTTTCCTGGCTGATCGTCCAGACGTTCGACAAGGAGATGTTCAACTTTCCGGTGATCATCGACCGCTCGACGCGCGCGTTTTCCATGGCCGTCGTCGTCGCGGCCGCCTCGGTCAGCGCGTTGCTGGTGCGCCGCCGCATCGACCGGCTCGATCTCCTTTCGGTGCTGAAGGCGCGCGAGTAGGGAGAAGACATGGTGTGGCTCAAGCGAGCGATCTGGATTGCGGTTGCCGCCGGCATCCTGGGCGCCATCGGATTCGCGTACGCACCCAAGCCGGTGCCGGTCGAACTGGGAGCGGTGCGCCGGGGGCCATTCGAAGTGACCGTGACGGAGCCGGGGCGCACACGAGTGAAGGATCGCTTCTCGCTCTCCGCTCCGGTCGGGGGGCGCCTCTTGCGCGTCGATCTTCATGCCGGCGATCGAGTCAGCCGCGGACAGGCGCTGGCGCGCATCGTGTCGTTGGAACCGCCCTTGCTCGATGCGCGCACCCGGGCCCAGGCGGTGGCGCGCGTGCGCGCGGCCGATGCAGCCCGTCAGCAAGCCGCAGCACAGCGCGAGCAGGCAAAGAATCTGCTCGCGTTCGCCGTGAGCGAAGTCAGCCGCCAGAGACAACTGGCACAAAGCGGCAGCTCGCCACCGCGGGCGCTCGAGCTCGCCGAGCTCGACGAGCGCAGCCGCGCGCGGGAACTGCGGTCGGCCGAGGCGGCGGTCGAGGTGGCAAGCTACGAGCTGGAGCAGGCGCGCGCGGCATTGGGGCGCCTGACCGGACCGGCCCGCGTGGAGCACGAGACCGCCGAGTTGCACGCTCCGATCGGGGGAGCAGTGCTGCGGATCCTGCAGGAAAGCGAGGGTCCGGTTTCTGCCGGCACGCCGATCCTCGAGGTCGGTGACCTGTCGCAGCTGGAGGTCGTCGTCGATCTCCTCACGCAAGACGCCGTCCGGGTGGAGCCTCGGGCAAGGGTGACGGTCGAACGCTGGGGCGGACCTCGACCGCTGACGGGCAGGGTGCGGCTCGTAGAGCCGAGTGCGTTCGCGAAGCTCTCCGCGCTCGGCGTCGAGGAGCAGCGCGTCAACGTGATCGTGGATCTCGACGCGCCGCCGACCGAGCTGGGTGACGGCTTTCGCGTCGAGTGTCGCGTGACGATACTCTCCGCGCCGGACGTTCTTCAGGTGCCCGCCGGAGCGCTGTTCCGGCGCGAGAATGGCGACTGGGCGGTGTTCGTCGCCGAGGGGGGCAGGCTCCGCTCCCGCGCGGTCAGCATCACCGAGATGTCGGACGTCGCCGCCCAAGTCGCTGGCGGCGTTTCGGCCGGCGAACGAGTCGTTCTGCATCCGGGAGACAAGGTTCGCGACGGAGTGCGCTGGAACGTCCTTTCCGCCCTCGACTGAATGACACGGACAATGAGCGCTCCCCTTTCCTCTCCTCCCCCGACGCCGCCTCGAGTCGCCTCGTGGCACGCAAGAAGCGTCTCGGACATCGCCGACGAATTCGGTACCGACCTGGAGAAGGGCCTTCCGGCGGACATGGTCCCTGCCGCCGCGGCCGCGGCGCTCGCCACGACGACACGGGGGCCGTGGCCCATCCTCGTCAATCAGATCAGAGGTGGTGTCATCCTCGTCCTGCTCGCGGCCACAGGTGTGATGCTCGCGCTCGGCCATTACGGTGATGCGACCGCGATCGGCGCGTCTGTCGTGTTCTCGGTGGTGTTTGGCTTTCTCACCGACTTTCGAGCGGAACGCGCATTGGAGGCCTTGCGTACCCTGACGGCGCCCAGTGCGCGTGTCGTCCGCGGCGGCTTGGAGCGGGAGGTGCCCGTATCCGAGGTCCGGCCTGGCGACCTCCTCGTTCTTTCCGGAGGGCAAATCGTCGGCGCAGATGGTCGTGTGGCAACTGCCCACGACCTGCAGATCGATGAATCGGCTCTCACCGGCGAGAGCGCTCCTGTCACGAAGTCTGTCGAGATCGTCGTGGCGGATACCGCGCTCCCTGACCGCTCGGACATGGCCTACGCGGGCACGACCGTCGTCAGTGGGTCGGGGCACGTGATCGTGACCGGGACGGGCGGCGAAACCGAGCTCGGCCGCATCGGCAAGCTCGTCGTCGATCAGGAGCGGGAACAGACTCCTCTGGAAAAGCAGGCCGAGCAACTCGGTCGACGCCTCGCGCTCCTCGCAATCGCGCTTTCGGCATTGGTTACGATCCTCGGCCTGCTGCGAGACGTCCCCTTCTGGCTGATGCTGGAGACGGGTGTGATCCTCGCGATCGCGGCCATCCCGGAAGGGCTTCCTGCCGTCACGACGATCGCGCTTGCGGCGGGTGTCCGCCGGATGGCCAAGGCAGGGAGCCTCGTTCGCCGCCTCGCCTCGGTGGAGACGCTCGGGTCGACGACCGTGATCTGCACCGACAAGACAGGGACGCTCACCGAGAACGTCATGCGCGCGACGCGCATCGTCCTTCCCGGAGCTGAGCTCGAGGTCACAGGGGCTGGTTACGAACCTGAGGGCGCCTTCCTCCAGGACGGACAGCCCGTCATCGCGACGGCGGTTCCCGGCCTCGTCAGGCTCCTCGAGATCGCTGCGGTCTGTAACGATGCGAAGCTCGAGTCGCACGGAGGCTGGCATGTCCACGGCTCGTCGACCGAAGGAGCGCTCCTCGCACTCACCGGAAAGGGCCGCGTTGATGCGGGGCGATTCGAGCGGTTGCGCGAGATCGGGTTCTCGTCCAGCCGCAAGCGCATGTCCGTTGTCGCGCGCGATCGGCATGGGGCCCTCCGCTCCTTCGTGAAGGGCTCGCCTGAGGCGATCGCGAATCTTGCCACGCGCGTTCTTGGACCTCGCGGCGAGGAACCGGTCGACGATGACGTCCGCACGCGCCTGCTCGACGGCGCCGCTGCGCTCGGTGAATCGGGCTTCCGGGTGCTTGCACTCGCAGAGCGAAGCCTTGATGCGGGGGATGATCCCGATGCACCCGAGAGAGATTTGACCTGGGT
>Ga0070741_10018652_pt1 | contig 11198 bp, 11 predicted proteins | sample Coa_R1_4_FD_66440 | JGI IMG/M metagenome (GOLD analysis project Ga0070741, IMG submission 66440) | Surface soil microbial communities from Centralia Pennsylvania, which are recovering from an underground coalmine fire - Coalmine... | ecosystem: Environmental > Terrestrial > Soil > Unclassified ...
CAATCCATGGACTGCCACCGGCGTCCAGATTCGCAAAACTGGCGACACTTACGAGTTGGCATCCACCCAGGGAATGCAGTCAATGGACACCCCAGACGGCGGACACCGTCCGCTCGTGCGCGAGACCAGCCTCGACGAATACAAGAAGCATCCCGATTTCGCGAACGAGGAAGAAGGCAGCCCCGCCAGAGACGTCACACTCTACCCCAACTACGAATATGAAAAAGAGGTGTACGCCTGGGGCATGGCGATCGACCTCAACAAGTGCGTCGGCTGCAACAGTTGCATCATTGCGTGCCAGTCGGAAAACAATATTGCGGTAGTGGGCAAGGAGCAGACTCTGCTCGGCCGGCACATGCACTGGATCCGCGTCGACGCTTATTATCAGGGCGACCGCGACAACCCTAAGGCTTATTTCCAGCCCGTCCCTTGCATGCAGTGCGAGAACGCGCCGTGTGAAGTAGTTTGCCCGGTTGGAGCCACAAGCCACACGACCGAAGGCCTGAACGACATGATTTACAACCGGTGCGTGGGCACGCGCTACTGCTCCAACAACTGTCCTTACAAGGTACGGCGATTCAATTTCCTGCTCTTCTCGGATTGGGATACGAAGCAGTACAAGATGATGCGCAATCCCGATGTCACCGTGCGCAGCCGCGGCGTAATGGAAAAGTGTTCCTACTGCGTTCAGCGCATCAGCGAGCGCCGCATCGATACCGAGACGGCTACCGTACGCGAAGGCAAGGAAATCCGTATCGGGGACGAATTGCAGACTGCTTGCCAGCAGACGTGCCCGGCAGACGCAATCATGTTCGGAAACATCAACGATCCGAACAGCAACGTTTCGAAGTGGAAGGCGCGCTCGCTTAATTACAGCTTGCTGGGCGAGTTGAATACTCGCCCGCGCACAACGTATTTGGCGGAAGTCAGAAACCCAAACCCTGAATTGGAAAGCTAGAAGCCAGGAGCTAGAAGCTAGAAGCTGAGCATGCCAGAGCAATTCAAAACAACGACAGAGATCGAGCGCGCTCCGGTCATTGAGCCAGGCCACACGTTTGGCACGGTCACCGAGAAGATCAGCGCGATCGTCCTCACGCGCCCCGCCAGCAACGGATGGTTCATCGGCTTCGGTCTGATGTTCATGGCTACCATGATGCTGCTCTACGCCATCGGCTATCTCGTTCTGAAAGGCGTCGGCATCTGGGGCGTGACCATCCCTATCGGATGGGGCTTCGCCATTGTGAATTTCGTCTGGTGGATCGGTATCGGCCACGCCGGCACCCTGATCTCGGCTATCCTTCTCCTGCTTCGTCAACCATGGCGAAATTCGATTAACCGTTTCGCTGAGGCTATGACCCTGTTTGCCGTGGCGTGCGCCGGAATCTTCCCGGCGATCCACGTCGGCCGTCCCTGGCTCGCGTATTGGCTGTTTCCCTATCCCAATACGATGCGCGTGTGGCCGCAATTTCGTAGTCCACTCATGTGGGACGTCTTCGCGGTTTCGACTTATGCCACGATCTCGGCTCTGTTCTGGTTCGCCGGACTGATCCCGGACTTCGCCACCCTTCGCGATCGCTCGGAGAAGCGCTGGTTGAAAGTCGTTTACGGCATGTTGTCGTTCGGGTGGCGCGGCTCCGCCCGGCACTGGCATCGTTACGAAACGATGTACCTGCTGCTCGCCGGACTCGCAACTCCTCTGGTGCTTTCCGTGCACACCGTGGTCAGCTTCGACTTCGCCATCGGCATCGTTCCCGGATGGCACACCACCATCTTCCCGCCTTATTTCGTTGCGGGCGCCATCTATTCCGGCTTTGCCATGGTGCTGATGCTTGCGATTCCGATCCGAAAGATTTACGGGTTGGAAGATTTCATCACCGAGCGGCATCTGCAGAACTCGGCCAAAGTCATGCTCGCAACCGGACTCATCGTTGCCTATGGATACGGCATCGAGGCCTTTATGGGCTGGTATAGCGGCGATCGCTACGACGCCTTCACTCTCTGGAACCGTCTGCACGGCCCATACGCCTTTTGGTACTACTCGCTGCTCACGTGCAACATCTTTATCCCGCAGGTGCTATGGATCCGCAAACTGCGAACCAGCCCGGTTGCGCTGTTCTTTATTTCATTCGTAATCCTGGTTGGAATGTGGCTCGAGCGTTTCATTATCGTGGTCGTCAGCTTGCACCGCGATTTCCTGAACTCCTCCTGGGGTATGTACTACCCCACGCGTTGGGATTACATGACCTTCTTCGGAACCATCGGAATGTTCCTGATGCTGATGTTCCTGTTCCTGCGTGTCTTGCCCGCGATCTCAATCTTCGAGATGCGTACCCTCCTGCCCGAAGCGGAGGTGAAAGAGTAAGGCATGAAGCGCGATCCCATTTACGGCATCATGGCCGAGTTCGATTCGGCGCAGGCGCTGGTCGATGCTGCCAGGAAAACCCACGAAGCCGGCTATAAGAAAATCGACGCCTATAGCCCGTTCCCGATCGAAGGTCTCGCGGAAGAGATTGGATTTCACCACGACGAAGTTCCACTCGTGGTGCTGATCGGCGGCATCATTGGCGGATGCACCGGCTACCTCATGCAGTACTGGATGAGTGCCGTCGACTACCCCCTCAACATCGGCGGCAAGCCACCCCACTCCTGGCCCGCATTCATCGTGATTACCTTTGAAATGACGATTCTGTTCGCTGGACTCTCCGCGGTTCTCGGCATGTTGGCACTGAACGGGTTGCCTATGCCGTATCACCCGGTATTCAATGTCCCCCGTTTCGCGCTCGCGTCGAAGGATCGCTTTTTCCTGATCGTGTTCTCATCCGACAAGAAATATAGCGCCGGGGAAACGCGTCGCTTCCTCGAAGCCCTGAATCCGCGCTCGGTTTCGGAGGTGCCAAGCTAACATGCGCCTCGTAAACCGATTTTCGAATACAGGCACCTGCAGCGCAGGTCTAAGGACCCGTAGCGTTGCCAATTTGTTCGAGCGAAACTCGACACCAATTTCTTGTGCAGCGATACTGTTCCTCGTCGCTCTTTCCTCCGCCTGTCGCCTCGACATGCAAGAGCAGCCGCGGCAGAATCCGCTTTCCTACAGCGACTTCTATGCCGACCATCGCTCGGCGCGACCGCCCGTCGAAGGTACCGTCGCTCGTGGGCAGTTGAATCCCGATAGCTATCTGGCGACCGGCAAAGTGGGCGGAGAAATTGGCAACTACATGCCGTTCCCGGTCACAAAAGAAGTCCTCGATCGCGGACGCGAGCGCTACAACATTTACTGTGCTCCCTGCCACTCCCGCGTCGGCGACGGCCAAGGTTTCATCCCGTCCCGCGGCTTCTCGCGGATGCCCCCGTCGTATCACATCCCGCGACTGCAGAAGGCTCCTCTCGGTTATTTCTTCGACGTGATGACGAACGGCTTCGGCATCATGCCCGATTACGCCTCGCAGATTTCTCCCGAGGATCGTTGGAAGATCGTAGCCTACATCAAGGCGCTGCAATTGAGCCAGGACGCGACCCAGGCCGATATTCCTGCGGGCCAGAAGATTCCGTCGGAGCCGCCGAAATTCGCCGAGCCCGGATCAGGAGCCACATTGCCGCGCGTTATGAACGAGTCGCAAACCGGAATCGAGTCGGGACGAGAATCTGACAGAAGGCGAGAAACCCAATGAGTCCCCTCCCCGGCACCCACATCGATCTTACGGCCCCGCCTATCGTCAAAACGATCGGTCAGCGTTCGCTGATCATCGGCGTAATTTTCAGTATTGGTGCGATCGCACTCGCCTTCACCCGCCCTGACGAGTTCTATCGCGGATATCTCCTGGGTTACATGGACTGGCTCGGTGTCGCGCTCGGATCCATGGCGATCGTCATGATTCGCCACCTCACAGGCGGCGGCTGGGGTAGCGTTATCCGCCGCATTCTCGGCGCAGCCATGCGGACGTTGCCGGTGCTGGCAGTCCTTTTCATTCCCATCATCATTGGGGTATTGCAGCATCGGAACTATCCCTGGCTCATGCCGCTCGACGCTATTCAGGATCCACACGTTCGTGAGCACCTCGAAAAGCACGGCTTCATCAAGGGCGCGTACCTCAATGCCGGCGGCTTCATTATTCGCGCCGTCATCTATCTCGTCATTTGGAACATGCTTTCCTTCCTGCTTTCCATGTGGTCGAAGCAGACCGACAGGCCGAACGCGCCCGACAACACGCAAAAATTCAAAGCCGTCGCCGGCCCCGGCCTGATCCTTTACGCTTTTACCATCACCTTTGCCACGATTGACTGGGTCATGTCGCTCGATCCAAGTTGGATCTCCACCATCTTCGGTTTAATCATTCTGGCAGGCGAACTCCTCTCGGCCATTTGTTTCGCGATCGTAGCCGAGCGCATCCTTGTCGATTACAAACCGATGTCCGAGTTGCTGAAGCCCGATTTCGTACACGATCATGGCAAGTGGACCCTTACCTTTATCATGCTTTGGGCCTACTTCAGCTTTTCGCAGTGGCTCATCATCTGGGCGGGCAACCTGCCGAATGAGATTACCTTCTACCTGAAGAGAATCAATAATGGCTGGGGCAGCGTCGCGTTATTCCTCGCGTTCTTCCACTTTTGCATTCCGTTTGTGATTCTGCTTTCACGTCCGCTGAAGCGGAATATTCGCAAACTTGTTTGGGTCGCGGTTTGGCTTCTGTTCATGCGCTTTGTCGATTTATTCTGGATTATCGAGCCGAACTTCTCGAAAAATTTCGCCGTTACGATCGCCGACATCGTCGTGCCAATCGCAATCGGCGCCATCTGGCTCTTTTTCTTCTGTCGCAACCTGGCATCGCTGCCGCTGGTGCCCGCTTATGACATATCGGCCGCGGACGTTCTTGACGAAGCTCCCGCTCGCTGGTCCGGCATCCCGCAGGTGAATCAATGACGAATCAGACCCATCCCGTGAATCAAAACGGACACGGCGACTTCGAGCGCCGCGATATCGGCGCGGGCGGCGTCATGTGGTTCCTCGTCGGCCTCGGGGCCGTCATCGTTGTGGCTTATTTCCTGGTTCAAGGCATCTACAACGTTCTTAATACCCATTTCGCGGAGAACCAGCCCGCGCCCAGTCCGCTCTCTGCCAACGTCCCCAAAGACACCCGCAAGTTGCCCGCTCCTTATGGCAGCGATTACCAGAAATATTTGAAGGAGAGTTTCCCCGCACCACAGCTCGAAACCGACGAGCGTACCGAGTTGAATGATGTTCGGCTGCGCGAAGAAAACACTCTCAGTACCTACGACTATGTCGATAAGAATGCCGGCACCATTCGCATTCCCATCGATCGCGCCATGGATCTCCTCGTGCAACGAGGACTTCCCGTGCGCCCTCAGTCCGGTCAAGCGCCCGCGCAAACCGCCAAGTCGCAGCCGGATAAGATGAAGGGATCTAAGCAGTGATGCAAGCAATCGAAGTTCGTAATACGTTTGTCATTCTGACGCAGCGCGTTGCGCGCGGGAGAAACCTGCGGTCCTGCGTCTGTGCCTTCATGCTGCTCACTCTATTCGCGGCAACTGCCTTCGCGCAATCCATGACGACGGGCATCATGTCGCCGCCAGCGAATGTCCGGCCGCCATACCTGCAAAACGTCGGCATCGAACAGCATCTCGACGGACAAGTGCCCGCCGACCTCGCCTTTGTGGATGACGCCGGTCAGCCCGTTAAACTCGGCGATTATTTCGGCAGGAAGCCGCTGATCCTGAACCTCGTCTACTACAACTGCACCATGCTCTGCGGAGAGGCTCTGGCCGGCCTCAGCGCCTCGATGAAGATGGTCAAGTTTGATGTAGGCAAGGAGTTCGATGTTGTCACCGTCAGCTTCAATCCGAAGGAAACGCCTGCGATGGCTGCCGCCAAGAAAGCCGAGTACCTGAAGCGTTACGGACGCCCGAATGCGGCAGCGGGCTGGCACTTCCTCACTGGCTCTCCGGAATCGATTGATGCGCTTACCAAAGCCGTCGGCTTCCAGTATCAGTACGACGCCACGAAAGACCAATACGCACATGCCACCGCAATCATGGTGCTGACGCCGCAGGGCCGCATCTCCCGCTATTTTTACGGCGTAGATTTTCCGCCAAAAGATCTGCGCCTGGGACTCGTCGAAGCCTCTCAGGAAAAAATCGGCAACGCCGTCGATCAGGTTCTCTTGTATTGCTATCACTACGATCCAGCCGCCGGAAAATATGGCGCGGTCGTCAGTAACATGCTCAAACTCGGAGGGGGACTGACGATTCTTTTGGTCGGCGGCCTCATTCTCATTCTCATCCGTCTGGATCGCTCTGCGCCGCACCAGGGTTGGGACAAATCGGAATTGGCTCACTCAGGACTGAAACACTAGCGATATGTTCGATAACTTTCCATTGTGGCCGAAACAGGCCTCCAGCGCTGCGGGCAACGTTGATGCCCTCTTCATCTTCCTGGTCATCGTGTCCGGGCTGATGACCCTGCTGGTGTTCGGCGCTGTCTTTTATTTCGCCGCGCGCTATCGCCACCGCAAGGGCGAACTGGCGGAGCAGGTCGAAGGCTCAACTCCCCTCGAAGTTTTGTGGACCGTCATTCCGCTCGGCGTCTTCATGGTGATCTTCGCCTGGGGCGCTGTTGTTTATTTCCAGAGCCGTACTCCACCTCGCGATTCCACCGAAGTCTACGTAGTTGCCAAGCAGTGGATGTGGAAGCTCGAGCACGCCGAAGGTCAGCGCGAGATCAACGAACTTCATGTGCCCGTCGGGCGCGACGTCAAACTCATCATGACTTCGCAGGACGTGATTCATAGCTTCTTCGTGCCGGAATTCCGCATGAAGCAGGACGTTCTTCCCGGCCGATATACCGTCGCATGGTTCCGCGCAACCAAGCCGGGTACTTACCATCTGTTTTGTACGCAGTACTGCGGAACCCAGCACTCCGGCATGATCGGCGACGTGATTGTCATGGAACCTGCTCAGTATGAAGCCTGGATGAGCGGCACCAACAACGGCCCTCTGTCCGTGGCGGGCGAAAAGATTTTTGCTGAACTCGGCTGTGCGACCTGTCATCGCAATGATGTGCAAGCCCGCGGCCCGAGCCTGCTCGGCGTCTTTGGCAAGCCTGTCCAGCTCGAAGATGGTCGCATCGTTACTGCGGATGAAAACTACATTCGCGAGTCGATTCTCGATCCCGGCGCAAAAGTCGTCAAAGGATTCAAACCGGTCATGCCCACCTTCCAGGGATTGGTCAGTGAAGAACAGTTGAATGCGCTGGTCGCCTACGTGAAATCGCTCGGCGGTCCCGGCCAGCCCGCAACCAAGACAGCAATGTCCGCGCCCGATAGCGCTGCGGGCAAGGGAAATCAGGTGCAATAGTTATGGCAACAGCAACAGTACCAGCGGTCGAGCGCGAGAACTATCTCAATAAAGAGTACGGCATCGGTTCGTGGCTGCTCACGACCGATCACAAGCGCATCGCGCTTCTTTACCTGCTTTCGATCACGTTCTTTTTCTTTATCGGCGGCTTCTTCGCCCTGCTGATCCGGCTCGAACTGCTCACGCCCGCCGGCGATCTGCTGCAGGCCGATACTTACAACAAGATGTTCACCCAGCACGGTCAGGTCATGGTCTTCTTCTTCCTGATCCCATCCATTCCCGCTGTGCTGGGAAACTTTCTTGTGCCGCTGATGATCGGAGCCAAGGATCTCGCTTTCCCGCGCATCAATCTCCTGAGCTGGTATCTCTACATCATCGCCGGGCTCATGATGCTGCATTGCATGTTGACCGGAGGCGTCGATACTGGCTGGACCTTCTACACTCCTTTCAGCACCGCCTTCAGCAATACAAAAGTGATTGAAGCCGGACTCGCAATCTTTGTTGCCGGATTCTCCTCCATCCTTACCGGTCTCAACTTCGTGGTTACGATTCACCGCATGCGGGCTCCCGGGATGACCTGGTCCCGCCTGCCCCTGTTTATCTGGGCGCACTACGCGACCAGCATCATCCAGATCCTCGGCACGCCCGTCATCGCCATCACGCTCGTCCTTGTCGTCGCAGAACGCGCGCTGCATCTGGGAATTTTCGATCCTCGCCTTGGCGGAGATCCCCTGCTTTTCCAGCACCTGTTCTGGTTCTATTCCCACCCCGCCGTTTACATCATGATCCTGCCCTCCATGGGCGTCGTCACCGAGATCATTGCCTGCTTCTCCCGCAAGCGAATTTTCGGATACACCTTTGTGGCGCTCTCCTCGATCGCAATCGCCGTCTTCGGATTTCTAGTCTGGGCGCATCACATGTTCGTCGCTGGCATCTCGGTCTACGCGGCGCTCATCTTTTCGCTTCTCAGTTACGCGGTCGCGGTCCCCTCGGCCGTCAAGGTCTTCAATTGGACAGCCACCCTCTACAAGGGATCGATTCATTACGATGCGCCCATGCTTTATGCTTTCGGCTTTTTGGGCCTCTTCACCATCGGTGGCCTGACCGGCTTGTTCCTCGCCTCACTGGGCATCGATATGCATGTCCACGACACCTATTTCGTCATCGCCCACTTCCACTACATCATGGTCGGCGGTGCGCTCATGGGATATCTCGGGGGAATGCATTTCTGGTGGCCGAAGATTTCCGGGAAACTTTATCCCGAAGGCTTGGCGCGACTCGCCGCTCTTACCGTCTTCATCGGATTTAACCTGACGTTCTTCCCGCAGTTCATTCTTGGCTATCTTGGAATGCCCCGCCGCTATTACCAGTACCCGCCGGAATTCCAGGTACTGAATGTCCTCTCCACCGCCGGAGCCACCGTGCTTGCCGTCGGATATCTCCTGCCGATGATTTACTTCCTCTGGTCGATGCGCTACGGCAAGCCTGCGCCGAACAATCCGTGGAACGCTGCTGGGCTTGAGTGGACAACGCAATCTCCGCCCACTACCTTCAACTTCGAGCAAGAACCGGTCGTGACCTGGGAAGCCTACAACTACGACGAACTTGATAAGGGTCACAAGGAGGTCCACGTTGTCGGATAGCACAACCGCTGTTCAGCCGCACGAGGGTCTCCACAACCCGGCGCTGCTCCATCATTTCTCCACAGAGGAGCAGCAGAAAGATTCCGCAAGCTTCGGCATGTGGATCTTCCTTGGCACCGAAGTGATGTTCTTCGGCGGCTTGTTCTGCGCCTATCTGATTTATCGCGGCTGGTATTTCCCTGATTTCGCGGCGGCCAGCAAATCGATCAATGCCGCCTTGGGCGCCACCAATACCGCTGTCCTGATCTGCAGCAGTTTGACCGTCGTCCTCGCCATCTTTGCGATCCAGACCGGTCGCCGTGGCCTCGCCCTCGTGATGCTCGCTCTCACCATGGTCTTCGGCCTCGGCTTCCTTGGAATCAAGGGCATCGAATATCACGATAAGTTTGTCGAGCACCATGTTCCTGGCGCATCATTTAGTTTCGAACACGAACCGGTTCCCGGACATCCCGATCAATACGCTAATCCGCGTCATGCTGAAATTTTCTTCGCACTCTACTTCATCATGACCGGCCTGCACGCGCTGCACATGATCGTCGGACTCGGGATCTTCACATGGCTTTTCGTTAAAACCTGGCGGGGTATGTTCACTCCCCGTTACTACACGCCCATCGAAATCGGCGGGCTGTACTGGCACTTCGTCGATATCGTCTGGATTTATCTGTTTCCGTTGCTGTACTTGATTGACCGTCACCCGTAGGTATTAATTGATGCTGCAGTCAGTTTTCATTTGGCGTCATCCTGAGCGGAGCCGCATTTCAGGCGGAGCGAAGGATCTCGCGTGCAGCGCACTCGTCGTCTTGAGGCACTAAATGTCTGACCACGCACATTCGTCACCGCTGAAAACCTACTTCGCCGTCTGGATCGCGCTTCTCGCCGGCACCGGTCTTACCTATTGGGCGGCACTCATCGATCTCGGCCGCCTCAACTCGGCAGTCGCGCTCATTATCGCCACCACGAAAGCGCTCCTCGTCGCCCTTTTCTTTATGCATCTCAAAGGCGCTCACGAAAAACTGTTGAAACTGGTGGTGTTCTCGACGCTCTTTTTCCTGATCCTCCTCCTCGCTCTCTCGATGTTCGATTACGGTACTCGCTGGTATAGCTAGCTCTCGCGCAGCGCCGCCGGCATGCGGGATTCAGTACGCCTCTCTCGGCCTCGACTAAATGCTTGCAGGCAGGCTGGCTTCACTATGAATCTCCCAAACGCGAGATTTTCTGCCGGGAATAACCCGTTTGGGTACAACAGGACAGAGTCCTGCTGTTGGTCCTGTTTCCTGAACAGAACGTCGGAAACCTGCCTCTCGTGCGTTATACTCGCGCGTCAGAACGTTTTGATCGCGAGGCAACTATGGCTTTCTGCAATAAATGCGGTACAGAGATCTCTTCGGGCACACGCTTCTGCAGCAAATGCGGAGCCCCGATTCTGGCGTCCGGTTTTTCCGCCGCTTCGCCCAATCCGACCCCGTCATCCTCGCCACAAAGTCCGTCTTCCGCAGCTACCCAGCCACCCGCGCAGGGAAGCGGCAATGCCCTGAAAATCGTCCTCATCGTTATCGGAGTGATCCTCGTGGTCGGGGTTCTCGGCATTGGCGCACTTACATTCGTCGGCCTCCGTATCGCGAAACATACTCACGTCAAGCAGGAAGGCGAACACGTCAAAGTTGAGACCCCCTTCGGAACCGTCGAAAGCACAAAAGATCCCGAGCAAGCCGCCAAGGACCTCGGCATCGACATCTATCCGGGTGCGGAAGTCCGCAACAACGGCGCGGCCGCTTCCGCTACTGTAGGAGGCCTTCACACCGTCAACGCCGAATTCGAAAGCTCCGATTCGGTCGACAAGGTCTGCAGTTTTTACAAATCGAGATTCCCTAATGCAACGGTAAGCTCTTCCGATTCCAATCACTGCACCATCGTCTCAACCTCTCCACCAAACGTAATTACCATCAATGTAGACCCCAGTGGCGACGGCTCTAAATTCCAGATCAGCAGCGTCAAGAAGGATTAGTCAATATCGTCGCGGCGCTTGTGGTCTTCATCCGGAATGTTCTGGTGAGGGTGAGCGTCGCATCCTGACAAACCGGGACGAAAGCCATTTCAGGCGGCCGCCACGATAGTCATTTCCGGTAACTTGCCAAAATTGCCACGCGTCTCCTGCGGCTCGCGATATCCTTAAGAGCTCCGACAAAA
>Ga0070741_10018653_pt1 | contig 11198 bp, 11 predicted proteins | sample Coa_R1_4_FD_66440 | JGI IMG/M metagenome (GOLD analysis project Ga0070741, IMG submission 66440) | Surface soil microbial communities from Centralia Pennsylvania, which are recovering from an underground coalmine fire - Coalmine... | ecosystem: Environmental > Terrestrial > Soil > Unclassified ...
GGAAGGAGGAGGTGACTCCATGCTCCAGCGCTTTTGGGAGCGCAGGAGGGACGAGGAGGGCTTCACCCTCATCGAGCTGATGGTGGTCGTCCTGATCATCGGCATCCTGATCGCCATCGCCCTGCCGACGTTCCTCGGCGCCCGCAACCGGGCGAACGACAAGGCGGCCGAGTCCAGCCTGCGGAACGCGCTCGCCGCGGCGAAGACCTGCTTCACGGACCACGACTCGTACTCGTGGACGGTGCCTACACCCGGCGGGAGCTGTGACGCCACCACGCTGCAGACGATCGAGACGTCACTAAACTTCGTCGCTGTCGCCTCGACCGACCCGAACACAGTCGACGTCAACGTCATCGGTGCAAACGAGTGGGCCGCCGGCGCGTACTCGAAGTCGGGGACCTGCTGGCAGATCTACGACAACGCCACGACCGGGACGTTCTACAACACCGGTGGAACGCCCAACGTCACGAGCTGCTCCGCACCGACCGCCGCCCTGACCGGCACGAGCTGGTAGCCATAAGACCAGACGTCGCTTGCGAGGGGGTGGCCCGGCGGGGCCACCCCCTCTCGGCTCGTGGAGGGAGGTGATCAATGCGCCGCGTCCATGGTCCAGGCGAGCCGTGTGGAGAAGGTGGGTTCACGCTCATCGAGCTCATGGTGGTCGTCCTCATCATCGGCATCCTGATCGCCATCGCGCTCCCGACGTACCTCGGCGCCCGGCGGACGGCCTCCGACCGTGCCGCTCAATCCAACCTTCGTACCGGCCTTGCCGCAGCGATGACGTACTACTCGGGGACGACCTCGTACTCGGGGTTCACGCCGAGCACGGCGAAGGCCTTCGAAGCGAGCATCCGCTGGATCGGGGCTGCGCCCCCAAACGAGGGCGAGGTGTCCATCAGCGCGGCGAGCGGGGATCAACTCCTGCTCGTAGCGCTGAGCAGCAGCGGCACGTACTGGTGTGTGGCCGAGATCCCAAACAGCCCCGCGACCGCCAAGGGCCAGGGGGCCGCGTACACGGACGTGAACACGATCCCTCAGTGCACCGGAGGGTGGTAGCGGCGCGGCGGGAAGCCTCCCCCGTCCGGGGGAGGCTTCCCGCCGCAGCCGGGTGATTCAAGCGCATGAGCACGATGCCGATAAGGAAGTGAGATGAGGAGTCGGGACCAAAGCAGGGCCGGCAGGCTCGCGCGCGCCGTCCTCCGCAGCCGCGACGAGTCCGGCTTCACCATGGTCGAGATGATCGTGGCGATCCTGGTCTTCGCCATCCTCATCGTGGGCGTCACGGCCACAATGAGCACGTCGCTCAACATGGTACGGAACGACAGGAACCGGAGCGTGGCCGCCAACCTCGCGTCGCAGGAGATGGACACGGTTCGGAGCACCGATTTCACCGACCTCCCCATCGGCCAGACGGTGACCGTGCAGAACGTGGATACGGTCCCGTACACGATCACGCGTGAGACCGAGTGGGTCACGAAGAACGCGAGCTCGGGCGCATGCGACGCGCCGCCCGGATCTCGCCCCGCCTACCTGCGCGTCAACGTCGAGGTGACCTGGCCGAGCATGAGCGGCGTCCTCCCGGTCGACGCGCACACCATCCTGACTCCCCCGGTCGGTGCCTACGACCCGAACACCGGTCACATCGCGGTGAAGGTGGTCGACCGCGACGGGTTCGGCGAGGGCGGGATCTCGGTTGCCATCGCCGGCCCGCAGAACTCGAGCCAGCTCACCAACTCCGACGGCTGCGCCTTCTTCGCGTTCATCCCCGCCGGCGCGTACACGGTGACCGCCACCGCCGCCGGGTACGTCGACCTCCAAGGGGTGGCCGCTCCCTCGCAGCCGGCGTCGGTGGTCGTCGGGGCGACGACGTCGGTTCAGTTCCAGTACGACCGTGCGGCGACGCTCCAGCTCACCATGGCGGGGAGCGTGTTCGGGAGCGCCGCTCCCTCGAGCCTCACAATCAGCCTCTACAACACCCACATCCTTCCGGCCGGCGTTGCGAGCTTCCCCGGTTCCGGCAATCCCAGGACGATCTCCGGCCGGTTCCCCTACGCCGACGGCTACGAGGTCTGGGCCGGGGATTGCGCGGAGGCCGACCCCGCCGGCTATCCCGGGGGATCGCGCACGACGGTGGCGGTCGATCCCGGCGCGGTCACGAGCGCCACCGTCCTGCTGCCCGAGATCCGTATCACCGTGCAGCAGGACCTCGGCGGCGGCACGATGGCCCCGGTGCCCGGGAAGCAGGTGAACGCCGTCGGATGCGGCGGGGCCGACAACTTCTCCATCGGGCAGACCGACGCGACGGGACAGATCGTCTTCGCGCTGCCCTACGGGACCTGGCAGATCAGCGTGGACGGCGGATCCGTCTACCTTGGAACCGTTCCTCTCGTTCCCGGAACGGATCCCGGTGACGGCGACGGCTCCTGGCCCTACGACATCTCGGTGACCACGACATGAACCGCATCGTCCGCCGCCTTCGCAGCGACTCCGGGATGACGCTCCCGGAGATGGCCGTCGTCATGCTCCTGCTCGGGATCATCATGACGTTCGTCCTTCAGGCCGTCGCCTCGTTCGAGCGCGCGGCGACCGGCGGGATCCGCCGCCTCGAGAACCTGGACGAGGCTCGCACGCTGATGGACGTCCTCACCAAGGACATCCGGACGGCGGCCAAGCTGAGCGCCTCGACTCCGCCCTTCTTCGTCTCGGGCAATCCGTCGGTCGTCCTGGCCGACGACAACGAGATGACCTTTTACGCCAACCTCGATCTCACGACACCCTGCCCGAAGAAGATCCATCTGTACGTGGACTCGAAGCGGCAGCTCATCGAAGAGGTCACCCAGCCGAACACCGGGAACACACCGCCGAACTGCTCCTACACGCAGAACGCGCCCACCGACCGGCTGGTCGGCCAGTACGTGGCGAACGACCTCGCCGATCCTGCCCAGGCGATCTTCACCTTCTACTACGGGGACGCCAACGGAGATCTCGTGCCGTTCTGCGCCAGCGCCTCGCTCCCGGGGTGCTCCCTCGCCGGGGATCAGACGCCGCTGTCGGTGACCAACGCCCTGCTCGTCAAGGCCGTCGGCATCCGGCTGATGATCCACAAGACCACCACGCTTCCGATCGCCAACACGACCCTCTTGAACCGCGTTCGGCTGCCGAACGTCTTCTACAACCCGCCCCCGTCGCCCAGTCCGTGAGGTGAGGAGATGATGCTGATCAGGATCCGGCGCGACGAGCACGGCATCGCCCTCGTCGTCACGCTGCTCGCCGTGACAGCGGTGCTCCTGCTGCTGTCGGCCGTCCTCTCCTACGCCGTGGGCTCGCAGGACATCTCGCGCCACGACCAGAGCTGGAACGCGGCGCTCTCGGCCGCGGAGGCCGGCATCGACGACTACATCTACCACCTGAACCAGGACGGCTCGTACTGGCAGTACGGGAACAGCACGCTGCCGACGTCCGACCCGCGGTACGGGCCCGCGCCCCCCGACGGGAATCAGGCCTTCACGACCTGGGTGCCGGTGCCCGGCGGGACGAGCGACGCCTCCTATCGCTACGACCGGGACACGAGCCAGCTTGCCGTGGACGGCACGATCACGCTGGTCTCGACGGGACGGGTCGGCAACGTGACGCGATCGATCACGGCCTCGCTCCGCAGGCGGAACTTCCTGGACTACCTGTACTTCACCGAGTACGAGACGACGGACCCGGCGAACTCCAACGTTTACAACGGCTCCGGCGGCAACTACAACACGACCCAGGCGCAGCAGTACTGCGCGAAGCACTACTACAGCGGCCGCGATATCCCGGGCAGGAACGACAGCGCGGCGATGGGCACGAGCGATTCGGACCCGCCGTACTGCGAGGACATCACGTTCATCGGGGTGGACACGATCAACGGACCGCTGCACTCAAACGACGCGATCCGGGTGAGCGGCAGCCCGCACTTCAACGGCCCGACGACCACGAGCTACAACCCGGGCTCGGGCAACAAGTGGATCTGCACGCAGAGCCCCTGTACCCCGGTGTTCTCACAGCCCGGGGACCCCAAGTACGCGGATCCTCTGACGATGCCGCCCAGCAACGTCGAGATCAAGAACGAGACCAACCCCACGCTCGGGGGGACCGGGTGCCTGTTCACCGGCCCGACGGCGATCAAGCTGAACTCGGACGGCACGATGGACGTGATCAGCCCGTTCAGCCGGACCATCTACTGCACCTGGCCCCAGAACCCGACCGGGAGCCTGTACAACCGGTACACGATCACGCGGTTCACGATTCCGACCGACGGGAGCGGAGTCGTGTACATCCAGAACGTGCCGAGCGGGTCCGGCGACCCCAACTACACGAACGGCTGCCCCTACAGCCGTCCCGCGATCGGCGGGAACGGGGGATCGGGGTTCACCCCGACCCGCTCCAACCCACTCGGGTTCCCGCAGAAGAACGACACGACGTCCTGGAGCACGGGAACCAGCACCACCGGCTACGGCTGCCGAAACGGCGACGCGTTCGTCCAGGGCCAGCTGAACGGCAGGCTCACGATCGCCGCCGAGAACAACATCATCCTGTTCGGCAGCACGACGTACGCGGGCGCCGACGATCTGCTCGGGCTCGTGGCGAACAACTACATCAGCGTGTACCACCCGGTGGGCACGCCGAGCAGCCCGGTCGACAAGCTGAACGAGGTGCAGACGATCACGTTCAGCAACTACAGGAGCAACACCACGTTCCGCTTCTCGTTCAACGGGTCGAACAGCAGCACGCTCACCTGGGGCACCGGGCCGAGCGCGGCCACGATCCAGACCGCGTTGCAGGGGATCTCCACGATCGGATCCGGCAACGTCACGGTGAGCGGCGGCAACGGCGGCCCGTACACCGTGACGTTCGTCAACGCCCGCGGCGGAGCCGACCAGCCGAGCATCGGCGTCAGCTGTCTCAGCAACTGCGGCGGGACTCCGCCACCGAGCGCCACCGTCACGGAAACCGTGAAGGGCGACTCCGGGTCGGTCACCACCTGCGACGGCTCCACCTACAACGGGTACTGCAACCTGAGGATCCCCGGCATCACGAGCCCGCAGACGCCCTCGCTCTTCAGCGGATCGACACCCGGGACCTCCACGATGGCGACGGCGACCTACCAGTACACGAACCGGGGACCGAGCGTGAGCGCGGCGCTCCTCACCGTCGCCCACTCGTTCGGGGTGCAGAACTACCAGTACGGGCCTGGCTTCCCCGGCGCGTACGGGAGCGCGGCGGGCAGTCTGACCGTGAACGGCGCCATCGCCCAGGAGTACCGGGGCGCGGTCGGGACGTTCTCGGGCGGCAGCGTCGTCAGCGGGTTCTCCAAGAACTACTCCTACGACAACCGGCTGAAGTACGACTCGCCGCCGCACTTCCTGAACCCGGTGGCCTCCGCCTGGCAGGTCGTGACGTGGGCGGAGCAGATAGCGGCGTATCCGGCCTCGGCCCCGTAGCGCGCCTTGGAGGAGGTCGATCGCTCGGGCCTCACGTCGGTCGCGAGTAGGGGAGCCGGGTCAGGCGGTCGGGGACCGAACGGCCGAGGACTCGGAGGATCTCGATCGCCACCCGGTCGCCGCTCTCGACCCCGCCGTTCAGGTAGCCCTGGCTGTAGGTCGACGTGTGCTCGCCCGCGAAGTGGACGTTGCCCTCCGGCCGTCCGGTGAAGTGCCAGAACCGCGTGTACTGGCCGGGCAGGAACGCCGCGTAGGCGCCGTTGGTCCAGGGGTCGCGCGGCCAGAGATCCGCCCACGCCCGGCCGTTGAACGCGGACGCCGTCCCGGGGACCACCCGGTCGATGTCATCGACGTACGCGCTCACCAGATCTGCCGGAGCCGGGCCGTGGGGCCGGGGGGCCGTCCAGCCCGCGCCCGTCCGCCCACCCGCGTAGACCGTGACCAGCCCGGCGCGGCCCTGCTGGTCGGTGGAGCTCTCCCAGGTCTCGAACGCCGGGTCTGTGTGCTCCATCCCCCCGCTCCACGTGCGACCGGCGACCCGAAACGTCCACGGCCGCCGCTCGTACTGGAGCAGCAGCTTCGCGTTCATGCCCATTCCCAGGCTCTCGATCGCTCGGAGCCGGTCATCGCCGAGGCCGGCGTGCGTCAGGTCCACCAGACGAAGGGTCGAGAAGGGCAGCGCGAGGACGAGGAGGTCGGCGATCACGGGGCGACCGATTCCGCCGAATCGCAGCTCGTAGGCGCCGTCGGATCGGAGCGCCACCGCCTCGAGGGCCGTCTCGAGGTGGAGCGCGCCCGGCGGCAGCGCCGCCGCCGCGAGATTCGGGACCTGGTCGTTGCCGCCGCGGACGTGCCATCGCTCATCTGCCCCGCGTGCCGGGATCACGAAGTAGTCGATCCAGTTGATGGCGGAGAGCCCGTCCATCTCCAGCCCATACCAGCCGGCCATCACCTCGTCCAGATATGCGGCGAAGGGCGAGCCGATCACTCCCGGCACCCGTCGCTCGAGCCACTCGGCCATCGACATCTGGTCGAGCTCGATCGCGGCCGGCGTGGCGGTCCCGTGCGAGTACGCCGCGTCGGTGGGCCGGCGTCCCTCTCGGATCACGCCGATGCGTCGCGCTTCCCGCTCCACCGCCGTCGCGATCGGGTCGAGCTGCTCCCTCACCGCCGCGTGGTCGAGCAACGTCCCCCGGACCGAGTTGGGCCACACCGCGCCCTCCGGGTATCCCTGCCAGAGGTCGTCGAGCTCGAGCCCGAGCTCGTGGGCCAGGTCGATCACGTGCACGTGACGGGTGTCGATGAACTCCCCTCCGTGCTCGGCGGTCTGGCCATCGGCCCACCCGCGGGCCGTCCAGCACCGTCCTCCCACCCGATCGCGGGCCTCGAACAGCTGCACGCTCACGCCGGCGGCGGCGAGCCGGTACGCGGCGGTGACCCCTGCCAGGCCGGCCCCGACGACGACCACTCGCGCGTCGTGCGGCGTCGTGCGGAGCCGCGCGCGGGCGGGGCGCGAGACGTCCGCCCCACCGGTGCATCCCGAGACGGCGAACCCGAGGCACAGCGCCCCGCCGACCCGCAGGAGGTCCCGCCGGGACAGGGCCTGGGATGCGCGTGCCCAGCGCGCGTCGGACGGCTCGCGCTGCGCCGTCCCCGTGCGCTCCGCGACGTAGGCGCGCACCAGGCGGGCGAGCGGAGGGAGCCGGCCGGCCGACATGCGGGGGAGCGTACCCCCCGGGCCACGATCTCGGGAATCCTTGCGGCGTCCGACCCTCGCCTAGACTGAGTGCGACGTGGACACGGCATGGGACTGGGCGATCCGGGCGCTCGTCGCGGTCCCGCTCGGTCTCGTGTTCGGGAGCTTCCTCACCGTGGCCATCCACCGGCTGCCCCGCGGGGAGTCGCTGGTTTCACCGCGCTCGAGGTGTCCTTCCTGCGGAGCCCAGATCCTGGCCAGGGACAACGTGCCGGTCCTTTCCTGGGTGCTCCTGCGTGGGCGGTGCCGCGCATGCGGAGCCCCGATCTCCTCCATGTACCCCCTCACCGAGCTGGCCGTTGCCGGGTTGTTCGTGGCGGCGGCGCTGCGATTCACGAACGCGTGGGTGGCTGGCATGATGGCGCCCTTCCTCGGCCTGATGCCGGCCTTCGCGGTGATCGACCTTCGGCACCGGATCATCCCGAATCGCCTGATCTATCCGAGCCTCGTGCTGTTCGCCGGCTACCTGGCGGTCGCCGCGCTCGCCGGCGGCGGGGTGGACCTGGCTCGAGCCGGGCTCGGGCTGCTCGCGTTCGGGGGCGGGCTGCTGGCCGTGGCGCTGATCTCGCCCCGCGGCATGGGGATGGGCGACGTGAAGCTCGCCGCCTTGATCGGCCTGGTCCTCGGCTCGCTCGGGCTGCGGTTCGTCGGGGTCGCCGCCGGGGCCGGGATCCTCCTTGGGGGAGTCGGGGCCATCGGGGCGCTCGCGGCCGGGGCCGGGAGGAAGCAGGCGATCCCGTTCGGTCCCTTCCTGGCCGCCGGCGCCGTGGTCGCCTCGTTCTTCGGGGCGACGCTGGCCTCGGCATACCTGCGCCTGTTCACGTGAGCGGGGCTCCCCGCCGCAGCTGAAGGGCCCGTGCCCGGTGGCTCCTGTGACTCCTGAAAAGTTCTGCTAATTACATCTATGTAATTTAGCCTTCCGTGCCGAAAGTAGTCACATGGGGTGATTGACGACAGATGTTGCACTTGTTACGGTGCGGGCCGCTGGAGACTCCTGAGGCCCGATGGGGGGATCGGCGGGGGCCGTGAAAGATGTGGCACCTGAGCAAGATGGTGAAGATGTGAACGATGGGACATGAGGTGAAGGCGTCGAGCTCGAGAGGCAGGTGGCTCGGGGGGCACCCGAGCCACGGGTGGAGGGCGTGACCTGATGTCGAAGCGGAGGCCGTTCGTCGGCGATCGGCTGCTGACCGTGGCGGAGGTGGCGGCGACCATGCGGGTTTCGAACATGACCGTCTACCGCCTGATCAAGAGCGGGCAGCTCGCCGCGATCCGGGTCGGCAAGAACTACCGGATCCGAGAGTCGGACGTGAACAGGTACCTGTCGGAGAGGTCGGTCTAGGCGGAGGCGAGTCGTGGCGAAGTCGGAGATCGGGCTGGACATCGGCTCCACCGCGGTGCGAGCCGCGGAGGTGGTCCCGCGCTCGCAGGGCCCGGCCGTCGTGCGGGCCGGCCAGGTGCCGGTTCCCGCCGGCGCGGTCGAGAACGGGGAGGTCCGTCAGCCTGAGCTCGTGGGCGAGGCGCTGAAGGAGCTGTGGAGCCGGGGCAAGTTCAAGTCGAAGCGCGTGTCGCTCTCCGTGGGCAATCAGCGCGTGGTGGTGCGCGAGGTGTCGCTGCCCTGGCTGCCCGAGAAGGAGCTCCGCAAGTCGCTGGCCTTCCAGGTCCAGGAGTTCATCCCGATGTCGGTCGACGAGGCCGTGCTCGATTACGACCCCCTGGGCGAGGTGGAGCAGGAGGGCCGCAGGCTCATCCGGATCCTCCTGGTGGCGGCGCAGAAGGCCATGATCGGTACGCTCATCGCCGCGACCGACGCCGCCAAGCTCGAGCCGGTGAGCATCGACCTCACGCCGTTCGCGCTCGTGCGAGCCGTCGGCCAGGCCGACGGTTCCCTGGATGCCGAGACGGCCGGCGACGAGGCCGTCATCGACGTTGGGGCCCACGTCACCAACATCTGCGTCCACGACCGCGGCGTCACCAGGTTCGTGCGCATCCTGCCCTCCGGGGGGCGCGACATCACGCTCGCGGTGGCCAGGGGGCTCGGGGTCGACGACGACGTGGCGGAGCGCCTGAAGCGCGGCGAGGTCGTCGAGGGCGGCCCGAACCCGGACGACGTCCGGCGCGTCGTGATGCAGCGGGCCGGCAGCTTCATCGACGAGATCCGCTCGTCGCTCGAGTTCTACACGGCGCAGGTCCCCGGCGCGAAGATCGGCCGGGTCCTCGTCACCGGCGGCGGTTCCAAGCTCGCCGGTTTCATGGAGCTCCTGCAGGAGCGGATCCCGGTCAGGGTCGACCGCGGACGCGTGTTCGACCACGCAACGTCCGAGCTTGGTCTGTCCGAGGAGGAGCTCGCCGAGGCAGAGCCGGTCCTGGCGGTCGCGGTCGGGCTCGCGATGGGGAGGCGCTCGTGAGCCAGATCAACCTTCTTCCCCCGGAGTACCGCCAGCGCCAGACCGTGCGGCGCCTGACGGGCCTCGTGTCGCTGGCGGGCGTGGTCGTGCTGGCGGCGATCGGTTTCCTCTACTTCCTGCAGACGATGGACCTGTCCAGGGCCAGGGACGATCTCGCGGCCCAGCAGTCGGTCAACGCCAACCTCCAGTCGCAGATCTCGGACCTTCAGGAGTTCGCCAACCTGCAGTCGCAGCTCCAGACCGAGCAGCAGCTCCTCCGGACGGTGTTCACCAACGAGGTGTCCTGGTCCGGTGTCCTGCTCGACGTGTCGCGCGTGATCCCGGCCAACGCCTACCTGACCAACCTCACCGGGCAAGTCACCGCGGGCACACCCGGGGGGACGACCGCGGGGGCCACGACCACCACCGGCCTCATCGGCAACATCCAGTTCGCCGGGTCGGTGTACCAGGCGCCCACGCTCTCGACGTGGCTGACGAAGCTGGAGCAGGTGAAGGGCTGGGTGAACGCGTGGGCGACCACCGCGACGGAGTCGGGTCCCTTCACGAAGATCTACTCGTTCTCGAGCGGGGTCGATCTGTCGGCGGACGCCCTGACGCAACGCGGGAAGGGAGGGCAGCAATGAGCCGCCGCGGTCCGATCATCGCCGGAGCCGTGTCGCTGGTGCTCGCCGTGCTCGCGGTCGTGCTCCTGCTGCTCCCCAAGATGAACGACGTCAAGAGCACGAAGAACGAGCTGAGCCAGGCCGAGACGCAGGAGCAGACGCTCCGCGCGCAGCTCGCGTCGCTCCAGGAGGCGCAGAAGAACGCACCGCTCACCAAGAAGCAGATCGCCAAGATCCAGACCCAGATCCCGCCGACGGCGGACCTCCCGGGCCTGATCCGGCTGCTGAACGACGCGGCGGACCGCTCGGCGGTCGATTTCTTCTCGGTCGCGCCGGGGACGCCGACGGCGAGCACGTCGGGGTTCTCGATCATCCCGACGGCGATTCAGGTCGACGGCAGCTACTTCTCCCTTGAGGAGTTCCTCTTTCGCCTGGAGACCCTCCCGAGGGCGGGCAAGGTGACGAACATCACGATCGCCCCGGGTGCAGAGGCTGCGGGCACGACGACGGCCACGACGAGCCTCTCGATGCAGCTGACGGTCGAGTTCTACACGTCCGACACCAGCGCGGGCCCCGGCTCACAGCCGGGTCCGACCGGCGGTACCACGAGCGGGGGTACCTCCGGCTCCGGCGGGTCGAGCACGTCGAGCCCCGCGGCGTAAGAGAGTTGACAGAAGGAGCGTGAAGACATGGCGCTTTCCCCCCGCGACCGACGGGCGCTGATCATCCTCGGCGTGGTCGCCGGTGTGGCGATCGTTGCCTTCGTCCTGATCAAGGTGCTGGGAGGGGGTGGCGGAACGACCGAGGCCTCCTCGCCCTCGCCGGTCGTGACGGGGAGCCCGAGCCCGGCCCCGTCTGCGAGCGAGTCGCCCACCCCGACGCCCCGCGAGACGCTGCCGCCCGTGGTCCTGGCCGGCGCGCGGGATCCGTTCTCGATCCCGCCGATCCTGCAGACCGC
>Ga0070741_10018654_pt1 | contig 11198 bp, 10 predicted proteins | sample Coa_R1_4_FD_66440 | JGI IMG/M metagenome (GOLD analysis project Ga0070741, IMG submission 66440) | Surface soil microbial communities from Centralia Pennsylvania, which are recovering from an underground coalmine fire - Coalmine... | ecosystem: Environmental > Terrestrial > Soil > Unclassified ...
CCCTCGATACGCCGACGAGTAGCCGATGTAGATGTCGCGAAAGCGCGCGAAGGCCTGGCGCTCGCTCGCCTTCACTTCGCGGAATGCGCGCGCCGGTCGCCCGGCCCAGATCCAGCCCTGCTCGACCACCGTGCCGGGCTCGACATACGAGCGCGCGCCGACACAGCCGCCGGCCTTCACGACGACGCCGTCGGCGAGCTCCGAGCCCATGCCGACCAGCGCATCGTCGCCGATGTGCGCCGCGCCGACGCGCGCATTGTGGCCGACGGTGACGCCTTCGCCGATCACGAGATCGCCGCGGGCGCGATTGGTGACGAGCAGCGAATTGTCCTGGATGTTGGTGCCCGCGCCGATCTCGATGTGACCATCGCCCGCGGCAACGATGCAGCCGAAGAAGATCCCGGCGTCCGCATGCACGACCACGTCGCCCACCACCACGGCGGTCGGCGCCACGTAGGCGTCGTGGATGTGCGGCGTTGCGCCGCTCGCGAGCGCGCGGTCGATCTCCGAAAGCGCGAGCGCAGGCAGCCCGCTCCCCAGCACCGGATCACCTGCGCTGCCGGCGCGGATCGCGGCCGCCCATTGCGCCACCTCTTCGCGGGTGATGGCGCGCACCGCGACCGCGGGATTGCCGGCGTAGAGGAAACCGCCCTGCAGTTCCTTGCGCGGCGGCACGAGACTGCCGGCGGCAATGACAGCATAGGCGCCGACGCTCGCGCCATCCATCACCACCGCCGCATCGCCGACCACGACCCCGTCATCGAGCGTGCACGCATGGACGAGCGCGTACTTGCCCACGGTGACCTCGTGCCCGATGGCGGAAGGAATGAGGCCATCGGCGATGTGCACCGTCGCGCGCTCGTCGAAAAAAACGTCATCGCCTACCACGATCGACTCGCCGTCGCCGCGCAGTGTGGCGAGGCTGCGAAGAACCAGATTCGAGCCGGCCTGCGTGCGGCCGATCAGCGCGGCGGAATCGGCGATATTCGCCTTGTCGCCATGCGAGGGCGTGTGTTCGCGGTACGGGAGGAGCATTCAGGCGTAGTCAGAGGACGGAGGAGCAACCGGACCCCGCTATTCTACCGGTCGCTGTCGTGCCCACTGGTCGTCGTCGTGCCCACTGGTCGTCGTCGTGCCCACCGGGCATGCACGCTCCGACTGACTCCTCACCTATTGATTCCTGATCAGAACACCGGCCGCTCGCGATACGTGCCCCACAAGGTCTTCAGGCGCTCGACGATATCGCCCATGCTGGCGCCGGCGCGCACGAGCTCGATTGTCATCGGCATGATGTTCTCGCCCTCGCGCCTCGCAACGGTCACGAGCTCGTCGAGCAGCGCGTTCACCTTGGCGTTGTCGCGCTCGCGCCGCACCTTGTGCAGCCGATCGATCTGGCGGGTGGCGGTCGACACGTCGTAGGGATGCAGCTCGATGTCGTCGAATCTTTCGTCCGGATCCTGGAACAGGTTGACGCCAAGCACCGGCTTTTCGCCGCTCGCTTTCTTGAGCGCGGTTTCGTAGGCGAAATCGGCGATGCGGCGCTGGAACCAGCCCTCCTCCGTCAGCTTGACCGTGCCGCCGTTCTGGTCGACGTAGTCGATCACCTTGAAGATCTCGCGCTCGTATTGCGTGGTGAGGCTTTCGACGAAATACGAGCCGCCCAGCGGGTCGACCACGCCCGGCACACCCGATTCGTAGGCGATCACCTGTTGCGTGCGCAGCGCGATCTTCATCGCCTCTTCGGTGGGGATGGCGAACGCTTCATCCATGCCGTTGGTGTGCAGGCTCTGCGCCCCGCCGAGCACGGCCGACAGCGCCTGCAATCCGGTGCGCACGATATTGACCTTGTACTGGGGCTTGGTCAGCGACGCGGCCGCGGTCTGGCAATGGAAGCGCAGGCGCATCGACTCGGGGTTCTGCGCCCCGAAGCGCTCCTTCATGATCTTGGCGTACACCCGCCGGACGGCACGGAACTTCGCGATCTCCTCGAAGAAGTCCGCCTGGCAGACATAGAAGAAGGCGAGCCGCGGCGCGAACTCGTCGACGTGCATGCCGGTCTTGCGCACCTCCTCGACGTAGGTGATGAGGTTGCACATCGTGAACGCCACCTCGTCCAGCGGCGAGCTTCCCGCTTCCGAGATGTGATAGCCCGAGATGTTGATCGGGTTGTAGCGCTTCATGCTGCGCGCGCAGTACGTGATGCAGTCGCGCACGATGCGCACCGACGGCGCGATCGGGAAGATCCATTCCTTCTGCGCCTGGTATTCCTTGAGGATGTCGGCCTGGATGGTGCCGGAGAGCCTGTGCAGATCGTTCCCGCGCTCCTGGGCGAGCGCGACATACATCGCGAGCAGGATCCAGGCGCTCGGATTGATCGTGAGCGACACCGAGATCTTCTCGAGATCGATGCCGTCGAAGAGATGGCGCATGTCCTCGAGCGTGTCGATGGCGACACCTTCGCGGCCGACCTCGCCTTCGCTCATCGGGTGATCGCTGTCATAGCCCATGAGCGTCGGCATGTCGAAGTCGGTCGAGAGCCCCGTCTGGCCTTGCGCGATGAGGTACTTGAAGCGCTGGTTGGTGTCTTCCGCCGTGCCGAAGCCCGCGATCTGGCGCATGGTCCACAGCCGGCCGCGATACATCGTCGGATACGGCCCGCGCGTGAAGGGATACTGCCCGGGGAGGCCGATGTCCTCGAGCGGCGTATCGGCGATGTCGGCCGCCGTATACGCGCGCTGCAGCGGAAATCCGCCGAGGGTGGTGAATTCCTGCTTGCGTTCGGGCGCGCGCGCGATGAACCTCGCCACCTCGCCTCTCTCCCACGCCTCCACCTGCTGCTGCAGCGCGCGCAGCGTCTGCTCGTCGAGCGCAGCGAGGCCGCGCAATGCGAAGTCGTTCATGCCTTGTCTCCCATGTGCAGTTCCGCGAGCAGCCGTCTGGCGGCCACGTGCGGCGAGAGGGTGCGTGCGGACAGCGCCTCGAGCAGCGGCGCGACGCGCGCGTCGCGATGGCGCGCGAAGGCGGCCCGCAGGATCTCCTCGCCGGCGCGCAGCATCCGGCGCTCGTTGATGGCGGCGCGGCGCGCGGCGATCTCGCCGCTCGCGAGAAGATGCCGATGATGCCCGTCGATCGCGGCGAGCAATTCCGCGACGCCTTCCTCGCGCAACGAAGAGGTCGCGACCACCGGCACCGGCCAGCGCGACCCTGGTTCGTCGCCGCGCTTGAGCGAGAGCCCCAGCGTGAGCATGGCCTTGAGCTCGGCGATCGTCTTGTTCGCGTCGGGCTTGTCGCACTTGCTCACGACGTGCACATCGGCGATCTCGAGAATGCCGGCCTTGATCGCCTGGATGTCGTCGCCCAACCCCGGTGCCGATACCACGACCGTGGTGTGCGCGGCGCGCGCGACCTCGACCTCGTCCTGGCCCACGCCGACGGTCTCGATCATCACCATGTCGTATCCTGCGGCATCGAGCACGTCGACCGATTCCAGGGTGCCGCTCGCGAGCCCGCCGAGCGCGCCGCGCGTGGCCATGCTGCGCACGTACACGCCCGGATCACCCGCGAGATCGGCCATGCGGATGCGATCGCCCAGGATCGAGCCACCCGAGAAGGGGCTCGACGGATCGACCGCGACGATCCCGATGCGCCGCCCGCTCGCGCGCACCACGGCGGCGAGCTTCGCGACCAGCGTGGATTTCCCGCTGCCCGGCACGCCGGTGATGCCCACGACGTGCGCGCGACCGGCGCGACGGAAGATCTCGTCGAGGGCCTCGCGCGCTTCGGCAGTTCCCGTCTCGGCGCGCGTCAGCATGCGCGCGACGGCGCGTGGCTCGCCCTTGAGCACGCCCGGCACGAGATCGCGCGACGCGATGTAGGCCATCCGCAGCTCAGGAGGCGAGGCGCTGGTGCATCTCGCGAAACACTTCGCGATCGTCGATCACGCGCCGCGCCTTGAAGTCGGTGCGCGGGAACGTGCCGGGCGCGACGATCTCGACCTTCGCGCGTAGGCCCAGCATCTTCTGCAGCGCCTTCGCCGCCTCGTCGCGCATGTGTCGCATCGTCGCGTCGCCGCGTTGTGCCGTTGGCGCATCGCACTCGACGCGCACCATGAGCTCGTCCATCGTGCCCTCGCGCGTGATCACGATGCGATGCTCGCCGCCGTAGCCCTCGAGCTGATTCACCACCGCGTCGACCTCACTGGGGTAGACGTTCTCGCCGCGTATGGTGAACATGTCGTCGATGCGGCCGAAGATGCCCTGCGGCAGCCGCGGGTAGGTGCGCCCGCACGGGTTGGGCTCGTCGACCCACAGGGTGAGATCGCCGGACACGAGACGGATCATCGGCTGCGACGTGCGCTCGAGGTGCGTGTACACCGGCGTGCCGCGCTCGCCATAGGGCACACGCCGGAAGCTGCGCGGGTCGCATACTTCCGTGTAGATGACGTCCTGCCAGCACAGCATGCCGCCGGTCTCGGCGGTGCCGCTCACGTTCATGAACGGCGACATCTCCGCCATCGATCCGCAATCGATCACGTGCGCACCGTACGTGTCCGCGATGCGGTCGCGCACGCCGGGCACCGACGCGCCGGGCTCGCCGGAAAAGAACATCGTCTTCAATTCGAACCTCCGCGGATCGTAGCCTTCGCTGCGCGCGACCTCGGCGAGATGCAATGCGAACGACGGCGTGCCATAGAACGCCCGCGGCTTCATGAGATCGAGCCACATCGCGGCCCGCGCCGTCATGCCCGGCGCGCCGGCACCGAACGGAAACGCCTTGGTGCGCAAACGCTCCGCGCCGGAGAGCGACCCCCACGAGCCCATGTACAGGCTGAAAATGGCAGCGATGAATACCGTGTCGCCGGGTCGGATGCCCATGCCCCACATGATCCGGGCGTGGGCGTTGGCGATGTTGTCCCAGTCCGCGCGCCCGATCGCGAACGCAGTCGGTCTTCCCGTCGTGCCGGAGGTGCCGTGAATGTGATGCACTTGCGCATCGTCGATGCAGAGGTAGTCGCCGAACGGCGGCACGCGGGCCTGCGCCTCGCGAAGATCTTTCTTCGAGATCACCGGCACGCGCGACTCGAAATCCTCGAGCGACTTGAGCTGGTCCGGATGAAAGCCCGCTTCTTCCCATTTGCGGCGATAGAAGGGCGAATGCTCCCACGCATAGCGCGTGACTTGCTTGAGACGCTCGAGGATCGCGCGCTCGCGCTCGGCCGCGGCCATGGTCTCGCGCACCGGAAACCAGTAGCGCTGATCGCGCGGCGGCAGGTAGTCCGGATCGAAACGCGGCGGAAAGGTCCACTCTTCCATGGCGTGCCTCGCAATGCCCTCAACGCGGACCGCGCTCCGCCACGACGCGGGTCACCATGGACACGATCGCCGCGGGCGGCGTGTCCTGCAGCATGACCTCCTTCACGCCCATGTCCTTGAGCCTCGCCACGTCCTCGTCCGGAATCACGCCGCCGCCGACCACGATGATGTCGTCGGCATTGCGCTCCTTGAGCAACGAGATGAGGCGCGGGAAGATGGTCATGTGCGCGCCGGAGAGAAGGCTCACGCCGATGACGTCCACGTCCTCCTGGATCGCCGCATCGACGACTTCCTCGGGTGTGCGGTGCAGGCCCGTGTAGATCACATCCATGCCGGCGTCGCGCAGCGTGCGCGCCACGATCTTGACGCCACGGTCGTGGCCATCGAGGCCGACCTTCGCGATGAGCACCCGAATGGGAGTTTGCGCGGGTTGCACGAATGTTCTCCTTTGCGCTCGAATCGCCGCAGCACCGGCTTGTGTTTGCCGTGCAGAAGATCAAGGATAGCGCATCGGCAAAGTCCGACCGCGCCCGCTGTTCTCGAAAGGACCCGTCATGCCGCCCACCATTTCGCGCAACGTCGCGGCGAGCCAGATCGCACGATTCCTGGCGCGGCGCGGCGTCGATCGCGTGTTCGGATTGTGCGGCGGTCACATCATGCCGATCTGGATGGCGGCCGATGCGGCTGGCATACGCATCATCGACGTGCGCGACGAGCGTGCCGCCGTGCACATGGCGCAGGCCCACGCCGAGCTCACCGATAGCCTCGGCGTAGCGCTGGTGACGGCCGGGCCGGGCGTGACCAACGCCATGACCGGCATCGCCAATGCCCATGTCGCCCGCGCGCCGGTGCTCGTGCTGTCCGGCGCGCCGCCGTGCGACCAGGAGAACCGCGGCGCGCTGCAGGACATCGTGCACACCGATCTCGTGCGCAGCGTCACGCGCTATGCGCGCACGGTGCGCGAGCCTTCCGCGGTGCTGCGCGAGCTCGATGCTGCCGTCGAGCGCGCGTTCGGCCGCGGTGGCGAGCCCGGACCGGCCTATCTCGATTTTCCGACCGACACGTTGCGGGCCGAGATCGCGCCGGCATTGCAGCTGCCCGAGCACGTCGATGCCAAGCCGCGGACATGGCCCATTGCGGACCAGACACTCCTCGCACAAGCCGTCGAGCTCCTGTGGAATGCGAAACGCCCGCTCGTGATCAGCGGTCGCGGCGCACGCTTCGCCCGACGCGAGCTGGCGCCGTTCCTCGAAGCGCTGGGCGCGCTTTATCTCGATACCGGTGAAAGCCGCGGCATCGTGCCGGAAGACCATCCCGCCGTGGTCAACGCGATGCGCGGTGCGGTCATGAGCGATGCCGACGTCGTGCTCACGCTCGGCCGCCGCCTCGATTTCCAGCTCGCGTACGGCTCACCTGCCATTTTCGGCAATGCGAAGCTCGTGCGCATCGCCGATGCGACGGCCGAGCTCATCGACAATCGCCGCGGTGCCGTGGAAATCCTCGCGCATCCAGGACAGGCGCTCGCGGCGATGCTCGCGCTCGCCGGTGCCCGACAGAGCGCGGTCGATCGCGCCTGGAGCGAGGGTGCGCGCACCGCGCATCGCGACCGCGTACGGCGCACGCGCGACGCGATGGCGAGCACCCCGCCCGGGAGCGACGGGCGCATGCATCCGAATGCATTGCTCGCTGCCATCCAGGAGCAGCTCGATGCCGACAGCATCGTCATCGCGGATGGGGGCGATTTCCTGAGCTTCGCGCGCGTGGCGCTGTCGGCCGGAACGTACATGGACCCCGGCTCGCTCGGTTGCCTCGGCGTCGGCACGCCGTTCGGCATCGCCGCCGCGCTCGCGTTTCCGGAACGACGCGTGCTGGTGGCCACCGGCGACGGCTCGTTCGGATTCAACGCGATCGAGATCGACACCGCCGTGCGCCATCGCGCCAACCTGGTGATCGTGGTCGCCAACAACGGCGCGTGGCAGATCGAGGTCGACGATCAGGAAAGGACGTACGGCCGGGTGGTGGGCACGCGTCTGCAGCACGCCGACCATGCGGCGATGGCGCGCGCCTTCGGCATGCACGCCGAGCGCGTGGAGCGCCAGGAGGATCTCGCCGGGGCGCTCGGGCGCGCATTCGCGCACCGCCCGGCGCTGGTCGATGTGCTGGTCACGACCGACGCGAGGTCGGCCGATGCGCGCTCGGGTCTCGCCTGGGTGCCCGACCTGCAACCGCTCGCCGCATGGAATGATGCGGAGCGGCAATGGCGCACGTGCGGCGAGTGATCGCACCGCAACGCGAACCATTCATTGCAGCAGCGCGTCGCCGGGAATCGTGTCGGGCCTGAAGAAGAGCGGCATTCCGCTCCCCGCCGCCGTGTCCGGATGCACGCCCGCAACGAGGCGCACATCCTGCACACGGCAATCGCGCAACAGATCGAGCAGCATGCGCAGCGGAATGCCGACGGGCTCGATGGGGTGGATCGGACAGCGAAACCCCTCCGCATCGCGCGGCGCGAACGGCGAGGAGAGCGAGAGCCGCAACTCCCCGCCGCCGGGGGCGTCTTGCGCGCGGTGACTACTTATCACGGCCGAAGGCTCGCCGCTCGCCGCGCGCAACTTGCGGATGGCATTGCTCGCAAAAAGCTGTGCGGATATGTCGCGCTGCGCGACCAGGCCGTCATGGCGCGCGGGGAGCGGCGATTGCGGCGGGCGCGGCAACGGCAGCACGGATACATGCTCGTGCGCGAGTTGCCGCACGAGCTCCTTGGTCACCGCCGCGCCCCAGCGTCCCACAGTACGCTCGGCGAGGAGGTCGACCCCCGCAGCAGCCATCGCCGTGCCGACGAGAAAGCGCAGATGCACCGATTCGGATCCTGCCGTCACGTGCATCGGCGCCGGCATGAACAGCGCGTCGTCGCCGAGGTGTTGCGCTCGCACGATGGAACGCAAGCGTTGCCACGCCGGCCAAGTTGCGATCCCGAGCGTGCTCGCGGGCACGAGCGCCGCGCTGAACGTGAATGCCTGGTTGCCGCGCAACGCGCCGCCTTCGCGCATCACACGCGCGACCGCCTGCACATCGGGCAACACTGCCGGCAAGGTGACGCTTTCGACCCCGGGCGCGATCACGCCGGCGACGATGGCGAGCGGCAGGGCGAAGGTCGTGATGGCGAGCGCATCCTGACCCGAGGTCGCGCGCCACAGCTCGTCGACCAGGCGCCACAGGTGACGCGCCACGAACGGCGTCGGCGCATGCTCGATCGCACCTTCCACTACTCGCGCGTCGCGCTCCAGCGCAGGCAGAAGCGCGCGCCGCAGGTCGTCATCGCGGGCATCGCTGATCGCGGGCGTTGCCGCACCGAGCGATTGTGCCGCGAGCGCATACCACGTGCGCAGCGGCTCGGGCGCAGTGCCCGGATCCTCGTGCACGCGCGGATCCGGGAACTGCGGCAGCAGGGCATCGCTCATCGGCCGATTTTGGCACGGGCGCTGCTGCGGCTTCCCGATCAGTGCACGAGACAGAAGGGTGTGGCCGCAAGCACCGCCGAATCAGCGAGCGCACGCCAGATGCCGATGCCCGCGAAGCTCGCGAGCACGCAGGCGGTGATCATGCGCACGGCCGCACGATCGCGCCAGCGGCGCCCCTGCGCCACGATCCAGCCCGCGGCGGCCAGATTGGGCAGCGTGCCGACGCCGAAGGCGAGCATCACCAGGGCGCCCTGCGTTGCGCCGCCCGACAAGAGCGCAACGGGCAACACCGAATAGATCATCGCGCAGGGCACGAGGCCCCACAGCACGCCGCTCGCCATGCGCGATAACGTGCCGCGGCCGCGCGCGAGCGCTCCGAGCGCCGGCGCGACGCGCACGAAGAGCCGTGCCGTGATGCGTTGCAGGCCCGTGAACGGCTCGCGGCGAAAGGCGATGGTGAGCGCGAGGCCCGCCAGCGCCACGTTGGCCAGGACATACAGCGCGCGCTGCAGAGGCAACCATTGCGCCGCGGACATGAGCGTCCCGCCGACACCGCCTGCCAGCGCGCCGAGTGCGGTATAGGTTGCGACCCGGCCGAGATTCGCGGCGAGCTGATCGCAGGCGAGCTCCCGCGCCGAGCGCAGCGGCGACGTGCCGCGCGACCCCGAAAGCGCCGCGGCGAATCCGCCGCACATCGCGAGGCAATGCACGCCGCCCATGACCCCGGCGAGCCATGCCGCGACGATGGCAGACCACGCGATCACGATCGCCCGGTCCTCTGCGTCACCATGTCGCGGCAACGCCGGGCCGTCGTGCGACGCAATGGCTATCCAGGACTTTGCCCCTCACGTAGAATCGCGCAACCCTTGCCATTCCTGCCGCGCAGCACGAGCGCCCCGCCCTCACGCCCGATTCATGTCGGCCACCGCCAAAACATCTCTGGACAGCTCCGCCGCCGGCGCCCGTTCGGCCCAAACGCCGTACTCGGCGCCGATCATCTCCATTCGCGACCTCAAGACGCATTGCTCGGCGTGCAGCATGCGCGAGCTTTGTCTGCCGGTGGGGCTTTCGCCCGACGAGCTGAAGCAGGTCGACGCGCTGGTAGGCCACCGCATCAAGCTGCGCAAGGGCGAGTCGCTCTATCGCGCCGGCGATTCGTTCACCGCGCTGTACGCGACGCGGCTCGGATCGCTCAAGACCACCGTGCTCGCCGAAGACGGTCGAGAGCAGGTCTCGGGATATCACATGCTGGGCGACATCATCGGCCTCGATGGCATCGGCAACGACCGTCACGGCTGCGAAGCCATCGCGCTCGAGGACACCGAGGTGTGCGTGCTGCCCTTCGAGCGCCTCGAGGCGCTGGCGCGCGAATTGCCGCCGTTGCAGCGCAACCTGTACCAGTTCCTCTCGCGCGAGATCTCCCGCGATCACAACGTGATGCTCCTGCTCGGCAGCATGCGCGCGGAGGAGCGGCTCGCGGTGTTCCTGCTCAACCTCTCCGATCGCTACCGGCGGCGTGGCTATTCGTCGACGGAATTCGTGCTGCGCATGACGCGCGAGGAGATCGGCAGCTATCTCGGTCTCAAGCTCGAGACCGTGAGCCGGCTCTTCTCGCGGTTTCAGGAAGAGGGCCTCGTGCAGGTGCAGGGGCGCGCGGTGAAGCTGCTCGACATCACCGCGTTGCGCGAGCTCGTCGGCGGGCGCGTCTAGCATCGTTCACGCCCGCGCGCCCGGCTCGGACCGGCGGGGACATCCCACGGGCCGGCCGTCGGCATCCAGCGGGCAGCGGTGCGTTTCCCAGGGCGAGCGCTCGAGAAACACAGTGAGTGCCGAAGACGCCGCCGCCACGATCCAGAACGCGAAAAAGCCCAGCGTGTAGACAGCCTGGCGCGAGAGCTCGGCAGGCGCGCCGAAGAAGTGCATGTCGGCGGGATCGAACACGCTGAAGAACAGCGTCTCGGCGAGTCCGGCCATGAGGAATGCCGGCCACAGCACCCACATGAGGCGTTGCCCGAGTTGTCCTGTCGTGACCACGGCGTGCTCCTCTGCGTCAATGCGGCGCGGCGTCCGCCCCCAGGCGCAGCACGTTGAAGGGCGCCATCACCTCGACACCCGGCAAGCGCCAGTCTTCGGCGTCGATCGTCACCCACCAGCGCCCCTCCGGGACCGGCATGATCCGGCCCATGTAAGTGCCATCGGCCGATGGCGTGAGCAAGGTGATGCGATCCAGGCCCTCGCGTGTCGGATGCGCCACGCGCAAGCGCAATTGCGGCGGCATCGTCGCCGCGCCGGAGAGGCGCACACGAACGCTGCCGTCGCGATCGAACGACGCAAGCGCGCCGATGCTCGCGGCGCGCTCGGTGCGGGCGAGCTCGCGATTGATGAGGAGACCGCGCTTGTAATAGTCCTGGGCCACGACGCCGTC
>Ga0070741_10018655_pt1 | contig 11198 bp, 11 predicted proteins | sample Coa_R1_4_FD_66440 | JGI IMG/M metagenome (GOLD analysis project Ga0070741, IMG submission 66440) | Surface soil microbial communities from Centralia Pennsylvania, which are recovering from an underground coalmine fire - Coalmine... | ecosystem: Environmental > Terrestrial > Soil > Unclassified ...
TAGCACCAGCACCAGTCCTCGCCCGGCTCGAGCGAGCGGATGATCGGATGCGAGCTCGCGTGCTCATGCGCGGTCGCGTGCCGGTTCGGCGAGTCGTCGCAGCACCCGACGTGCCCGCAGGTGAGGCAGATGCGCAGGTGCAGCCACTTGCCGCCGTCGCGCAGGCAGTCCTCGCAGCCGTCGACCGACGCAGGAAGCTCGCTGAGCTCGATGCGATCGAGATGCGTGCAGCTGTCGCTCATGCGACGCGGGCGGCCGCGGCCAGGTGGTGGTGGACGAGCTGCACGGCCATCGAGCCTTCGCCCACGGCTGCGGCGCACCGCTTCGTCGAGCCCGAGCGGACGTCGCCTGCGGCGAAGATGCCGGCCACGCTCGTCTCGAGCAGGTGGTCGGCACCGGCTGCAGCGCCGGTGAGGATGAAGCCGTCGGCCGCGCGTGCGACGGCGTCGTCGAGCCACTCGGTGCACGGCGCCGCGCCGAGGAAGAGAAAGAGAAAGGAGAACGCGACACGCTCGCCGCTCTTCAGCGTCACCGCCTCGAGCCTCCCGTCGTCGCCGTGCAGCGCGGCGATCTCGCTGCGGTCGCGAACGGCGACGCCGTAGCGCTCGAGCTCCTGGATCAGGTAGTCGGACATCGTCTCGCGCAGGTCGGCGCGGCGGTGGAGCAGCGTGACGAGGGCGCCGCCGCGCGCGAGCCAGACAGCAGCTTGCCCCGCGGAGTTGCCCCCGCCGACGACGGCGACACGCGACGCGCCGCACAGCTGCGCCTCGGGCGGACCGGCGGCGTAGAAGACGCTCGTCCCCTCGTGGTCGGCGAGTCCTTCGAGCGGCAGTCGGCGGTAGTCGGCGCCTGTCGCGAGCACGACGGCGCGCGCGGCGATCTCGTGACCCTCTTCGAGGCGGACGAGATGGCGAGCGTCACCGGGCTCGAGCGCCGTCGCGCGGTAGGGGGTCGCCGGTCGCGCGCCGAACTTGCGCGCCTGACTGACGGCGCGGCTCGTCAGCTCGGTGCCGCTGATCCCGGCGGGGAAGCCGAGATAGTTCTCGATCCGCCGCGACGAGCCGGCCTGGCCGCCGAGTGCGGTGCTCTCGACGAGCAGCGTGTCGAGACCTTCCGACGCGCCGTAGACCGACGCGGCGAGCCCGGCCGGCCCGCCGCCGACGACGAGCAGATCGACCTCCTCCCGCGGCGCGAGCTCGCGGCCGATGCCGAGCGCACGCAGGACCTCGCCGCGCGAGGGGTGCTGTAGCTCGACTCCGCCGGGCAGGCGGACGAGCGGCGCCTCCGCGCCGTCCGGCGGCGTCTCGTCCTGCCAGCTGAACGGCAGCCGATTGGCTCGCGCGAAGTCGAGCAGCTGCCTCGTCGCGGCGGACGACCGCGGCCCGACGATCTCGATGCCGATCCCGTCGACGCGCTGCAGCGCCTCACGCCGCGCGATGAACGTCGAAAGGACGAGGTCGCTGAGCGGAGCGTCGTCGAAGAGCAGCGCGCGCAGCGCGTCGCGGTCGACCGCGACGTAGCGCAGCGGCTTCGTCACGATTCCCGTGAGGAAGACGGTCTGCCCGGACAGCAGGTTCAGCTCGCCGAGAAAGGTGCCGTCGCCGTGGCGGATGATCTCGTTGCCGGCGGCGTCGAGGATCGCCACCTCGCCCTCGCGAATCGCGATGAACGGATAGACGGCGTCGCCGACGCGAAAGAGAACGTCACCGACTCCGGCGCTGCGCTCTTCGCCCACCGCCGCGAGCGTCTCGAGCTGCGACGCCGAGAGCACGGAAGAGGCATGGCTCGGCATCGGTCGAGCGTAGCGCGGGGGAGTCGGTCTGGGCCGGCTAGCGGCCCGAGTCCTCGGCCGACGCAACCGCGTCGCTGAGTCGCATCGGTCGCACGTCGAACTCCCGAAGCGCGGCATCGTCGTGCACCGAAGTGTCGAAGCGGAGGCTGTCGAGCAGATCGGAGACGACTCGCGCACGCTCGGGCTGGAGCGGCTTCAGGAGCGTCGCGAGGGTCGCCGCCGCAGCGGGTGTGGGGAGCGCGGCCACGGTTGCCCCGAGCTCCTGCAGGACTGCGCGATACGGCACGGCCTCGGCTCCGCCGATCTCGTAGACGGCGCTGTCGTCGACTGCGATCTCGCCGGCGGCGAGGAGGTACTCGACCACGTCGTCGACGGCGATCGGCTGCGACATCGTGTCGATCCAGTCGGGCAGCACGGTGAGCGGCAGCGACGCGAGGACGCGGAACGCGTCGTACGAGACGCTGCCGCGGCCGATCACGACGGAGGCGCGAAGCTCGATCGTCGGGACACCCGACTCGCGCAGGATCCGGCCGACCTCCTGGCGTGACTCGAGATGCGGCGAGAGCTCGCCGCGGCCGAGGCCGCCCAGGTAGACGATCCGCCCGACGCCCGCCCCCGCCGCGGCCGACGCGAACGAGCGGGCCGCCTCGCGGTCGAGCGCGCCGAAGTCGTCCGCGCCGAGCGAATGCACGAGGTAGTACGCGACGGAGATCCCCTCGAGTGCATCGCGCAGGAGCTCGGTGTCCGTGACGTCTCCCTCGACGACGTCCACGTCCTGCGAGTCGAGGCGCGCTGCGTCGCGTGTCAGCGCACGCAGGGTCGCGCCGCGCCCGCGGAGCGCCGCGAGGAGACGGCCGCCGACATAGCCGGTCGCGCCGGTGAGGAAGACGACGCCGTCGGGCATCATCGACCTCCATGCGCGGTCGCAGAGGGCTGTCTCCACCCGTGGCGGGCGCGCTGGCCGGCATCGCCTGGCGCGCGCTCGAGCCTGCGCTGCGGCGTTGCTTCGGGCATCCGTACTCCGATCCGCAGCTCGTGACCGCCTTCGTCACGCGCGGCCGCCGGCAGGTGCCGCTCGACTATCTCGTGCAGGCGAGCGGCGGTGCTGCGTTTGCCGCGCTCGTCGCGCGTGCCGGCCGAGCGAGCTTGGTCGTTCCGGCCGTGATGGCGGAGAACGCCCTCCTGCTCGCTGCGTCCCCGCTGATCGACAGGGTGCATCCGGCTGTCCGGGACGGCAGCTGGCCGCCGTTGACGCGAAATGCGCGCGCAGCTGGAGTGTCCGTCTCCGGCCATCTTCTCTACGCGTTCCTGCTCGAGTTGCTGCTCGACAGGGGCGGGTAGCCGGCGCTGAGCGCGCCGAGGACGACGCCGAAGAGCGCATGCGCGGCGACCTCGTACGCCGCGACGCGGCGGTTCCGAAGAAGCGGCGGCCAGACGCCGTCGCGCCGGTCCGGATGCACGCGGTCGACGATCGCGAACGCGGGCCAGAGCGCGAGGTTCTCGAGCTCCGCCGCGACGACGCCGGACCTGATCCCGCGCAGGCCAGCGCGTTCGAACGCAGCGCCGAAGAGAGCGCCGTTCGCAAGATGCAGCGCGAGGCCCGCGAGGGGCCACGCGCGGTTCCGGACGACTGCGCGGCCGAGCAGGCGTACGTCGGAGTAGGGCGTGCGAGCGAGCCGCCGGAGCACCGGCTCGCTCGCAGCCCAGGCCGCCGCCGCGACGCAGCCGGCCGCGGCACCGCGGAGCTCAGTCGTCACCGCGCCCCGGCGGCGACGGGGTGGCCGCTCGTGCGGCGGGCGCCGACGAGCGAGGCGATTCCGTAGACGGCGGCGAGGCCGACGAGGCCGTAGACGATCCGGCTGCCGACGTTCGTCTGGCCGAAGTCCATCCCGCCGAAGATCCAGGCGACGAGGTCGAACCTCGCCACGGCCACGAGCCCCCAGTTGAGACCGCCGACGAGGACGAGCGTCGCGGCGAGCAGGTCGAGCTTACGCACTGTATACCTCCTGTATAGATGATGTCCTACCTTAGCTCCCCGCCGGAGGTTTTGTCAAACATCTGTCCAACTCTTGTTATGCTCGCACCATGGCGGCCGAGTCGCGCTTCCGGATCGGCGAGCTGAGCCGGCGCTCGGGCGTGAGCCCCGAGCTGCTGCGGGCGTGGGAGCGGCGGTACGGGCTGCTCCAGCCGAGCCGGTCGGCCGGGGGGCTGCGGCTCTACTCGGAGAGCGACCTTGCCCGCGTCCGGCTGATGCAGGCGCAGCTCGCCGCCGGCCTCGCCGCGGCCGAGGCGGCTGCCGTGGCGGCGTCGGCGCCGGCGACGGAGAACGTCGGCGATGCAGACGCGCTGCGCGGCGACCTCGACGCCGCGCTCCTCGCCTTCGACGAGGCGAGGGCGCACGCCGTCTTCGACGAGCTGATTGCACGGCTGTCGCTCGACACGGTGCTCGCCGGCGTGCTCGTGCCATACCTCCACGAGCTCGGCGAGCGCTGGGGGCGCGGCGAGGTCACGGTCGCGCAGGAGCACTTTGCGAGCGCGCTCCTGCGCGGCAGGCTGCTGGGCCTCGCCCGCGGCTGGGGCGCCGGGTTCGGCCCGCTCGCGCTGCTCGCGTGCGCCCCGGGAGAGCAGCACGATCTCGGCCTGATCGCATTCGCGCTCGCGCTGCGGGCGAGGGGCTGGCGGATCATGTATCTCGGCCCCGACACGCCGCTCGAGTCCGTCGCGGAGACGGTGCGCACGTCGCAGCCGCAGCGCGTCGTTCTCAGCGCCGTCGACTCGAAGGCCTTCACGAGGCGGCGGGCGCAGCTGATCGAGCTGGCAGGCGCAGGCGATCTCGCACTCGGCGGAGCCGGAGCGTGCGGACTCGACTTCGGCGACGGCGTCGTCGTCTTGAAGGACGGCCCGGTCGAGGCGGCCGACCGTCTCACGCAGCTCGAGCGCAGTCGCGGCGCCCGGGTGTAGCGCCGTGCGCGCGTTCGTCGTGCGTGAGCCGGGGCCGGCCGAGCGTCTCGAGGCAACCGAGCTCGCGCGGCCCGCGGCGGGGCCGGGACGGGTCGTGGTTCGCGTCGGCGCCGTAGGCGTCAATCCGGTCGACGCGACGAACCGGGCGGATCCGAGCTGGGCCGGCATCGAGCCGCCGTACGTCGTCGGCTACGAATTCGCCGGCTCGGTCGAGGAGGCCGGTCCCGGCGTGATCGGGCTCGAGCGCGGCGACGCGGTATGGGGGCTCTGCCCAGTGCGCGGCACGCGCTTCGGCGCGTACGCGGAGTACGTCGAGGTCGCAGCGGAGTGGGTGGGCCCACGGCCCGTAGCGCTCGACGTCGTCGACGCGGCGGCGCTGCCGCTGACCGGCTCGACGGCGCTGCAACTGCTCGATCGTCTCGCGCTGCGCCGCGGCGAGACGATGCTCGTGCACGGGGCGAGCGGGGGAGTGGGGCGCATGCTGGTGCAGCTCGCACGGTCGCGTGGCATTCGTGTCGCTGCGTCGTCCAGCCCGGCGCGGCACGCGTTTCTGCGTGAGCTCGGAGCGGAGATCGTGCTCGACCGCGCTCGCGCCGACGTCGTCGCCGTCGCGCTGCGTGACACCGGCGGGCCGCTGGACGCAGTTGCCGACTGCGTCGGCGGCGGGCTCGTGGCCGCGAGCCTCGTCGGCATCCGCGACGGAGGCTCGGCTGCGTCGATCGTCGAGCTCAGCGGCGACTTCGAGGAGGCAGTCGACCGCAACATCTCGCTGCACGGCGTGCTCGTCCGGCCGGATCGGCGGACGCTCGACCGGCTGCGCGAGGCGGTCGACGGCGGCGCGCTACGGCCGATCGTCGACAGCGTCGTCGAAGACGGCGAGCTCGTCGACGTGCACCGGCGACTCGACTCGGGTGCGGGCGTCGGCAAGGTCGTGCTTCGGATCCGCGACGGGGGTCGCCGCTAGCCGCTCGGAGCTGCGAAGCCGCGAACGAGCGCGCCGAGCGCATCGGTCCAGATGCGCTCCTCGTCACCGGTCGGAAAGAGCGAGCGAAGCTCCATCGCTGCGAGGCCTTCGCAAAGCGCATGGAAGGCGCGGACTGCGTCCCACACGCTTCGGCCGCCGAGGAGACCGGCCGCGTCGACTCGCTGCACGAGCGCGCGGAGGCCGCCGAGCGCTTCCAGCGCGGGCTCGCGGAAGCCGGCGGCGAGGGTCGGCTCGGGCAGCCTGCGCTCGATCCCGATCGCGAAGAGCGCAGGGTGCTCGACGGCGAAGCGGCGGAAGACGACGACGCCCGCGGTGACGAGGTCGGCGACCGGGTCTGCCGTCGCCGGCAGCGCCTCGAGGCGCGTGCGCAGGAGCTCGAACGCACGCGTGCCGAGCGCGACGACGAGCGCATCCTTCGACCCGTAGCCGGTGTAGACGGCTCGGGTCGTCGTTCCGACGGCCTCGGCGACGCGCCGGACGGTGAGGGCGTCGATGCCCCCGTCCTCGACGATGCGCTCCGCCGCGTCGAGGAGCGCCGCGGCCGCCGACTCCCGATGTTTGCGTGGGCGGCCCACGCGCGGATCATAACGTAACAGTGTTCCGTTATGTGTTATAACGCAACACCGTTACGAAATCCCAGGAGGTAGACATGCTCGAGACGTTGGATCGCGCCAGGTGGGCCGGGCTTTCCGGCAGCGGACGCGGCGATGTGTGCTCGCCCGGCCGCCCGTTCGTCTTCCTGCACGGCCTCACGTTCGACCACCGCATGTGGGAGCCGGTCGTCGCGGCGCTCCCCGCCGACCGCTGCGCGCTCGCGCTCGACCTACCGGGCCACGGCCAGTCGGCACTGCTCGCGCAGACCGGGCTCGCGCCCGTGGTCGACGCCGTTCACGAGGCAGTCCTCGAGGCGGGCCTCGACCGGCCGGTGGTCGTCGGTCATTCGATCGGCGGCCCCCTCGCTGCGATGTATGCCTCCGAGCACCCGGCGGCGGCAGTCGTCAGCATCGATGCGCCGATCCGCCTCGAGCCGTTCGCGACCATGCTCCGCACGGTCGGGCCGCAGCTCGCCGGCAACGGCTTCGAAGCCGCGTGGGCCGGCTTCCGCCGGAGCTTCCAGCTGGAGCGGGTGCCGAGCCGGTATCGCGAGCTTCTGCAGGCCGGAGCCGACGCGTCGCAAGAGGTCGTCCTCGCATATCAGGCCGACCTGCTCGAGCGGCCGCTCGCCGACGTCGTCCGGCGGCGGGACGACGGCCTGCGCAAGCTCCGCGTCGCGCGCACGCCCTACGTCTCTCTGCACGCGAATCCGCCCGATCCCGCAGATGAGCGCTGGCTCGTCGAGCGGTTGCCCCAGGCAGAGGTTGCGGTGTGGCCCGTCGGCCATCACTTCCCGCAGCTTGCCCATCCGGCGAGGCTCGCGACGCTCCTCGTCGGCCTGGCCGAGGCGGCAAGGTGACGGCGACCGCTAGGGCGCGTGCTCCTGCGTGCCGCGAAGAGCGCTCCAGCCGAGGAGCCCGCTGACGCCCTGCAGCCGGTCGCCGAACGTCGGACCGTCCGCACCGATCGTGAACTCGAGCAGGCCTTTCTCGTGATCGCTCTGCCGCATCTTCAGGACGTTGAGCCCGCGTCGGAGCTCGGACTGGATCTCGACGTACCGCAGGAAGAAGACGTTGTTGAAGATGAACGAAAGGCCGCCGAGGTCGGACCCCTGACCGAGCGCCGCCATCTCGTTCGTGAAGATCGTGGTGCCGCCGGACGCTCGGACGAACCCGCCGAGCGCCCACACGTATGCCGGCAGGCGCTCGGTCTCCCGTGCCGCGAAGGCGAGCTCGGCGAGACTGTCGACGACGACGCGGCGGATGTCGCCGGCGGCGAGCTCGTTGCGGACGATCGCGGCGACACGGTCGAGATCGACCTCGACGGGCGGCACGTGATGGATCACGAGCCGGTCGCTCCCGACCGTCCTCCAGTCCCAGCCCGCGGCGGTTGCCTTCTCTCGGACCTGCGCCTCGGTTTCCTGGAACGAGATGTGGAGGCAGCGTTCGCCCTGCTCGAGGCCGGCGGCGATGAAGCGAAGCGCGAGCAGCGTCTTGCCGATGCCCGATGGGCCGATCAGGAGCGTCGAGTCGCCGCGCGGGATGCCGCCGCCGCTGGCGGCGTCGAGCCTGTCGAGGCCGAAGGGCGCACGCGTCCTGTCGCCGGGCGCGGACCGCGGCAGCGTCGTCTCGAGGCGCGGGAAGACTTCCACGCCGCGCTCGTCGACGCGGAAGCTGTGCTGGCCCGCGAGCGTCTCGCCGCCGCGCATCTTCAGCACGCGCAGCCAGCGCCGATCGACCGGCCCGTGGGCTTCGTTCTCGAGCTGGAGGATCGCATCCGCGACTGCGAACTCGGGCTGCGACCGCGTCTCGGCGGCGGAGTACTCGCCGACGAGGATGAGCACAGCGTCCGTATACGCGACCTTGCTCGCGAGCTCGTAGATCGCGCGCCGCAGGCTGTCGGCGTCGATCACGTCGTGCAGCGCCTTGCTGCTGTCGATCACGATCACGGAGGGCTTCGTCTCGAAGCTCCGGCGCAGGATCTCGACGGCCGCGGCGTCGAAGCCGTGCGCCGGATCGGCGTCGATCAGCTCGGCGAGGTGGATGAACTCGAGTCGCTCCCCGAGTGCGTCGGCGTCGAAGAACGCGAACGGCTCGAGGTGCCTGACGATCTTGTCGTGCGGCTCCGACCACGTCGTGTAATAGAGCGCCTTGTGCTCGGGGACCGCGTTCGCGAAGCAGATCTGCTGCGCGAGGATCGTCTTGCCGCTCCCCGGCGGCCCCGCGACGACGACCAGTGCACCCGCCGGCAGTCCGCCGCCGAGGACGAGGTCGAGGCCGGCGTCTCCTGTCGTGAGGCTCGTCGTCACGCCGGCCCTCCGAGCAGCTTCGCGACGCACGACGTGAGAGCGTCCGGGTCGAACGGCTTCCGGAAGAAGGCATTCGCCGACGTCCGCTCTTCCGAGCCGGGGCTCGAGCTGATCAGGATGATCGGGATGTCCTCGGTCGCGGGGTTGCGACGGAGCCGCGCGATCACCTCGCCGCCGTTCATCAAGGGCATCATGAAATCCGTCGCGACGAGGTCGGGGATGCGGCCGCCCTCGATCGACTGCACCGCGACGAGTCCGTTCGGCGCCTCCTCGACGGAGTGGCCCGCAACCTCGAGCGTGATGCGCAGCAAGAAGCGCATGCTCGACTCGTCATCGATTACCAAGATCTCAGCCACGACCCCCGCCCCAGCCCGCAAGAACTGTGCTGACTTTAACGCGTTTCGGGCGCCCCGCAAGCGGGGCGGCGGCTCAGCCGGCGGCGCGCGGAAGGGAGACGATGAACGTGCTGCCCTTCGGCGCGTTGGCCTCGACCTTGATGCGCCCGCCCATCCCTTCGACGATCTGGCGGGAGATGTAGAGGCCGAGGCCCGAGCCGCCCACGCCGCCCGTCAGCTCCGGGTCGACGCGATAGAAGCGCTGGAAGATCTGCTCGCGCTCGTCGGGCGGGATGCCGGCACCCTCGTCCGCGATCACGAGCTCGACGGCGTCGCCGGCCGCGCGGAGAAACGCGCTGACCTTCCCGCCGTCGGGCGAGTACTTGATCGCGTTGTCGAGCAGGTTCGCGAGGACTTGCTGCAGGCGGGCCGGATCGGCGACGACGTCGACCGGCTCGTCGGGCAGCGCTTCCTGCAGGTCGAAGCCGTCCGGTAGCCGGGTCCTGACAGCTCGCACGGCGTCGGCAATCGCAGCGCGTGCGTCGAAGCGGGACGGGGTCGAGGTGAAGAGGCCGGCCGCGAGCGACTCCGTCGTGAGGATGTCGCTCGTGATTCGCGCAAGCCGTTCCGCCTCGGCCGCGATGACGGAGCGGAGCTGCCGCTGCATGTCGTCGTCGAGGAGCTCCGCGCGCTCGAGCGTTCGCGATGCGCCGTAGATCGCAGCGACCGGTGTTCGGAGCTCGTGCGAGACGGTCGTGATGACGCGCGAGCGAACGTCCTCGAGCGCCGACAACCGCCCGGCCTCCGCGCGCAAACGCGCGAGCTCCAGGTTGACGCGGACGCGGGCAACGAGCTCGCGCGCCGAGAACGGCTTGACGAGGTAGTCGTCCGCGCCTGCCTCGAGCCCTTCGACGGCGCTCTCCTCGCCGGCGCGCGCGGAGACGACGATCACCGGAATGGGCGCGGTCGCCGGATCTGCCCGCAGCGCCGAGAGGAGCCCGAAGCCGTCGAGGCGCGGCATCATGACGTCGGTCACGACGACGGCCGGCGGATTCGCGCGAATCGCCTCGAGCGCAGCCTTCCCGTCGGGATGCGCCTCGACCGTCCAGTGGCGCTCGAGGAGCCGCGCCATGTAGTCGCGCAGGTCGGCGTTGTCGTCGACCACGACGACACGCGTATCGGCCGCACGTTCGCCGTCCGCGGCATCGTCGTCGAGACGCTCGTCGAGCTCGACGCCGACCCAGCGGCTTGCCTCCTCCGTGTACGCGACTGCAAGGCCGCTCGTCGAGAGCAGGCGCGGCTCGTGGCCGACCTGCGCTGCGGGCAGGTGGGCGTAGCCGAACGGCAGCAGGACGGTGAACGTCGTCCCTTCGCCGAACGTGCTCTCGACGTCGACGCTCCCGCCGTGCTGCTCGACCAGCTCGCGCACGAGCGCGAGACCGATGCCGGTCCCTTCGTGCGTACGCGCTTGATCGTTGCGGACCCGGTGGAACCGCTCGAACAGGTGCGGGAGCTCGTCCTCCGGGATGCCGGTCCCGGTGTCCGCGACCCGAAGCCGCGCCGCACCGTCGACGCTGTCGAGCGTGATACGGATCTCGCCGCGCAACGTGAACTTGTACGCGTTCGAGATCAGGTTGAGGACGATCTTGTCCCACGCCTCGTCGTCGGTGTACACGGGTTCCGGCAGCGGCGAGATGTCGGCGACGAGACCGATGCCGGTTCGGTCGAGCAGCGGTGCGAACCGCTCCACGATCTCGCGCGTGACGTCTGCCGGGTCGGTCGGGCGGAACGTGCTCGCCACCTCGCCCGCTCCTGCGCGCGAGAAGTCGAGCACGGTGTTCACCATGCGCAGGAGCCGCAACGCGTTGCGGTGGATGACCTCGAGCTCGTTTCTCGCCGCTGCGTCCAGTCCGTTCGCACCGCGCAGGAGGTCGTCCAGCGGGCCGAGCATCAGCGTCAACGGTGTGCGGAACTCGTGGCTGACGTTGGAGAAGAACACCGTCTTCGCACGGTCGAGCTCGGCGAGCGCCTCTGCACGCCTTCGCTCGCCCTCGTAGGCCCTCGCGGTCGCGAGGCTCGCCGAGATCTGGCCGCCGACGAGAGCGAGGAAGTCCGAGTACGCCTCGTTGAAGACGCGGAACGGGTTCAGGCCGACGATCAGCACGCCGTCGCTCTCGTCGCGCGTGCCGGCGGCGAGGGGGACGTACGCGCCGTTCGTCGGCG
>Ga0070741_10018656_pt1 | contig 11197 bp, 11 predicted proteins | sample Coa_R1_4_FD_66440 | JGI IMG/M metagenome (GOLD analysis project Ga0070741, IMG submission 66440) | Surface soil microbial communities from Centralia Pennsylvania, which are recovering from an underground coalmine fire - Coalmine... | ecosystem: Environmental > Terrestrial > Soil > Unclassified ...
AATCTAACGGCCGTCGATGACGAAGGCCCTTCGCACCAGAGATCCCGGCGCTGATCTACCAGCCTTCGCGCTTTCGTAATTCGGCGATATGCGCAACGTGATGACGGCAGTGCCACGCGTAAAGGCCCAAAGTCCAATCGAGCTTGATTGGGCCGTGCTCCGGGTGAACAAATGTGCGGCTGAAATCTTCATCGCGCAGCGAACGCAACAGGCTCACCCAACGCCGATGAAGCGCATCGGTTAACGATAGCGATGGCTCAACTGGACCTGACTTTGCATCCGGAAGCTCGGCCCACGCTGCCTCCTCGTAGGGCTTAATTGTCGGCGAATTCTCTGTGAGCGCCAGACGAAACCGCACGTAGCTGTTTAGATGACTATCGGGAAGATGATGCACCACCTGCCGCACCGTCCAACCGCCAGGACGATACGGCGTATCCAATTGATTGTCACTTAATCCTCGTACCGCCTCAGTCAGCTTGCGCGGCAGTGACTCTAACTCCGCGATCCAAGCCGCGCGATCTTCAGGTGTAATAGCAGCAGGCGGCGCATATCGCCCGACCGGAAATCGCAAGTTGTCGTTGTCCATTGATTGAGCTAGTGTAACGTCCTTCCATGCTATCGTTGAGGTTGTAAAATCGGGCCCTTAGCTCAGTTGGTTAGAGCGCTACCTTGACACGGTAGAGGTCAGAGATTCGAGTTCTCTAGGGCCCACCATCACCGAAAAATCGCGCCTGCGCAATCTATTCACCGCCGCATTTCGCGCTGCCTCAATGGTCGTCAATGGCAGCAGCAAAGAAGCGCTGCATCCAACAGCGGTAAAGCGGCGTAACTTTGATACCAGGCGCAACTCTGGCGTTCTTTGCAGCGATGAGCATGGCAACGCCGCCGACCTCGGCAATTCCAGCCAGCAGCAACAAGCGGATGCAAAAACTCTGTATCGCAACTCACACATCGGAGGCATTTTATGCTTTACTAAAACTAGTGTCTTTCTCGTTATCGAAGGCTCCCGGACTCACAGAGCTAACCACCATTCAGCAGTATCATTCCCTGCTTTCTGAAGAGCTCAGCATCATTTTCAAGCACAGTCCGACGTGTCCCATCAGCGTCTTTGCACATCGCGAAGTTGCACGCTTTTGTGAGAGTCAGTCGGACACGACCGTCTATCTCATCTCCGTCCGACGTCAGCGCGATATCGCGCGCCATGTTGCCGAGCACACGGGTGTGCGGCACGAATCGCCGCAAATCGTAGTGCTGCGCCGCGGTGGCGTGCTCGCCTCGGCGTCTCATGATGAAATTACTGCTGAGTGGATCGCATCGGCTATTGCATCCAGTCCAGCAGCGCAATAATCCCTTCCTCTTCGTCCCTTCCGGCGCAACGTTCTGCAGTGCTGTTAAGTTGAAGGAATGTTGACAACGGAAACTAAGCGCATCGCACCTCCCAAGCGGCTTCTTTATGGGCCGGGCCCCTCAATGGTTGACGCCCGCGCATATGAAGCCATGACCCAGCCGGTCGTCGGCATTCGCGATTCGTATTTTCTGGAGATCATGAGTGAAATTCAGGCCGGTCTTCGCAACGCATTTGGCACGGCCAACACCGCGACCTTTCCCATTCCTGGAGGTGGAGGCGCAGGAATGGAAGCGGCGGTCGCGAACTTTGTTCTACCTGGATCGAAATTTGTGGTCTTCGCGGCCGGCATTTTTGCCGACCGCATGAGTGCTTCCGGCCGTCGGCAGCGGGCGAATGTGGTTCGCTTCGAAAAGCCATGGGGCGAGGTATTCACCGCGGAAGAAGCCGAAGCGTTCATACAGCGCGAACGGCCTGACGTAGTTGGCTTCGTGCAGGCAGAAACATCCACGGGCGCTTATCAGTCGGGGCGCGCCATTACTGCCGCCGCGCGCAAGGTTAACGCCATAGTTATTGCCGATTGCGTAACCTCGCTGGGCGCAATGCCGGTAGAGTTGGATTCCGTAGGCATTGACGTCGCATACAGTTGCTCACAAAAAGGGCTTAGCTGCCCTGCCGGACTATCGCCGGTTTCTATGTCTCCACGAGCGTTTGAATGGCTGCAGAAACGTCCCGAAGAGCCTTGGTCCTGGTATTTGGATTTGGCTTTGCTCAGCAAATACTACGAACCGGCGCATGCCTATCACCACACTCCGTCGCCTCCCTTGTATTACGCAATGCATCAGGGCTTGGCTGTCATCGAGGAAGAAGGACTGCAGAACCGCTGGTCACGCCACCAGCGCGCCAATCACCGCCTGATTGCCGGCCTGCAAAAACTCGGCTTTGAGCCGTTTGTGAAAGATGCCGAGAATCGGATCTGGCATCTTACAACCGCTACACCGCCGGTTCGCATCAACGAAGCGACCCTGCGTCAAAAACTTCTTGACCGATACGGAATTGAGATCGCATCAGGATTGGGGCAACTCTCCGGGAAGGTTCTACGAATCGGGACGATGGGACCCCTTGCGACAGATGAGAATGTCGACTTCCTGGTAGAGTCCATAGCCGACTGTCTCTGACGCAAATAATGTCTTCCGACTTCGTCATTCAACTCGGCCTCTGCCAGCTTCAACTGCTCAAAGGCGACATCACCAAGATCGCCGTGGATGCAATCGTGAACGCAGCGAACTCATCGCTTGCAGGCGGCGGCGGGGTGGACGGAGCGATTCATCGCGCGGGAGGGCCCGAAATCATGCGTGAACTGAGTGAAGTCGCGGCGCGCATCGGAGGCCATTGCGATACCGGGCAAGCTGTCGTGACGGGTGCAGGACTCCTGCCGGCGAAGTATGTATTTCATGCAGTCGGACCTAATTATCGCGATGGGAAGCACGGCGAAGCAGAGCTTCTAAAGTCTTGCTATGCGAATTGTATGAAGTTGGCGGAAGACTATGACGTAAAGACGATCAGCTTTCCTTCAATCAGCACAGGAATCTACGGTTACCCAATCGAAGAGGCTGCTGGTATCGCCATCCAAACGGTAGTGGAGTGGCTGCGCGATCACACGGGCCCGGTTCGTACCGTCAAGCTCGTGCAATTTAGCGACCGCGACCACGACGTCTATCGAAGGCGCGCCCAGAACTTGCACGGGAATGCCGCACCCGCTCGTTAAAATGTAATTACTTAATGCAAGTTCTCGAGGCGGGAAGCCATAAGTATCTGTTGCTGGAGCTGGATCCGGAATCCATTGGCAATATCGCGCGGCAAGCCGGTTTCGAAGTAAAGATCGACGATCAACAGCGCGTAGTGTCGTTGGACCTCGCGGCGACCGACCGCCAGGCTCCGCTACTCCTGTTCGACGCTGCAGATCCCGGCAATCTCGGTTGGTTTTCGCGCTGCCAGTTCTATGTCGATGGCAAATCGGGAAGCGTCTTGCAAACTCCGCTTTTTCTGGCTAACCAGCGCGATAAGAACGGCCGCGCTCTCCCACATTCCGTGCGCGTTCAGATCGCGAAAGAGCTACCTGGAAATTTTCGGATGCCAGGGCGGCAGCCGGTCAACGAACAGGTGGTTTATATGGTTTTGGTCAACTTGCTCAACGCGCTGTTGAAAACGGGCGTCGGCGTCTGCGGCGGCCCAACCGTAAAGCCGCTCGCCGGCCGCACCGAAAACATAGGTCCGCGCAACTAGCGTTCCCGGTTCTAAAGCGCCTTCACTTCTTTCTTGGCGCGCTCCACCACGTCTTCAATCTGCTTTTGGTACTGCTGCAAGAGATCTTCGCTCGTGGCTTCGAACCGCATCACCAGCACGGGCTGTGTGTTAGATGCACGCACAAGTCCCCAGCCGTTTTCAAACGGCACGCGGACACCGTCAACTTCGACGATGGGGCGGTCACGGCGCATGATATCCGCAACTTTAGAAATGACCTCAAACTTGGAATCATCCGGGCAGTCCGTCCGCAATTCGGGTGTCGACACCAGCTTCGGAATATCCTTCAATTGAGCTGAAAGCGAGGCATCTGAGTTGGACACAATTTCTAGCAATCGACACGTTGCATAGATGGCGTCGTCGTAACCGTAGTACCGATCGGCAAAGAACATGTGGCCGGACATCTCGCCGGCCAATTCCGCGTGTTCTTGCTTCATTTTGGCTTTGATCAGAGAGTGGCCGGTCTTGTACATGATCGGCTTTCCTCCCATCTCGCGGATCTTGTCGTACATGACCTGCGAGCATTTGACTTCGCCAATGAAGGTAGATCCGGGTTTCCGTGAAAGAATCTCGCGGGCGAAAATCAGCAGCAGCATGTCTCCATAGACCACCTCCCCATGCTCATCTAGCGCGCCGATGCGGTCCCCGTCCCCGTCAAAGGCGATCCCCAAATCCGCTTTGTGTTCCTTGACCGCCTTTCGCAGATGATTCAAATTCTTTAGGACGGTCGGATCGGGGTGGTGGTGCGGAAATTTGCCGTCCATCTGGAAAAACAATTCCACCGCTTCCACATTCAAACGCGACAAAACAGCGTGCGCGACCGGTCCGGAGGTGCCGTTGCCTGCATCTACAACAACCTTGATTTTTCTTTTCAGATTGAATTGAGCCGCAATCTCCTCAACATACGGCGCAACGGCGTCAACTTTTTCAACCGATCCTTTACCGGAATCCAGATCGTTGTCGGAGATCAATCGGTAGACGTCTTGAATCGCTTGCCCGTGCAGCGTTCCTGTGCCGCAGACGGTCTTGAATCCGTTATATTCGGGTGGATTGTGGCTGCCCGTGATCATGATGCCGCCGTCGGCCTGAAAATGCGTCGCCGCATAGTAGAGGACTGGAGTCGGAACCGTTCCCAAATCCAGCACCTTCGCGCCAGCCGCCAGCAGACCGTTCAGAACGGCGTTGTGCAAGCGTTCGCTGCTCAACCGGCAGTCGCAGCCCAAGCAAATTCGCGTCCCCGCATGACGAATCAGATAAGTGCCAAGCGCTTGTCCGAGGACTTCGGCATCAGGCGTCAAAAGTTCTTCGTCAGCGATGCCGCGAATATCGTACTCGCGAAAAATGTTCCGGTTGAGCATTTGACTAAAGGATAACGACTAACTCATCCGTCAGTTTATTGGAGCATTTCGCGGCGAACCACTAAACTTTCGAGATAGTCTTTGTCCAATTCATAACCGAAGCCGGGATTGTCGCTCACGTCGATGGCGCCATTTGCGGTCACCTCGATATCCGGCGTCACAATATCTCGCTTCCAATAGCGCTTGCTTGCTGAAACGTCTCCTGGCAGAACAAAATCCGGCAGCGTCGAAAGTGCAACGTTGTGTGCGCGGCCAATCCCAGCTTCTAGCATTCCGCCGCACCAGACCGGTATGCCGTTCTTTTCGCAAATATCGTGTACTGCCTTGGCTCCGGCAAATCCGCCAACGCGCCCTAGCTTAATATTGATGATCCGGCAAGCCTGTAACCGAATCGCTTGTTCGGCGTGATGGGGAGATCGGATGCATTCGTCCAAACAGATCGGCGTCTCCAACTTAGACTGCAGAACCGCATGATCGATGATGTCATCGTGTGCCAACGGCTGTTCCATCATCATCAGATAAAACTCGTCTAGCTTTTTAAGATGGTCTATGTCTTTAAGCGTGTAGGCTGAATTTGCGTCCACCATCAGCTTGATCTGCGGAAACTGTTTTCGAACGCTTCGAACCACGTCCACGTCCCAGCCGGGCTTGATCTTCATCTTGATCCGCTGATAACCCGCCGCAATTTCCGCGTCGATTTTTTCAAGCAGCTGTTCAACAGAGTCTTGAATACCAATCGAGACGCCGCACGGAATTTGCTTGCGCGCTCCTCCGCCAATTGCTTTCCAGAGCGGCTCCCCAGCCGTTCTTGCCTGTAGGTCCCAGAACGCTGTCTCAACGCCACCCCGCGCCATATTGTGTCCCCGAATGTATGCAGTTCGTTTGTTTACTTCCGCGGCGGAGGTAAATTCATGCTTCAATACTCGCGGCGCAACATAGTCAATCAAGAGCGGCCAAATGGACCCGGTCCACTCTTCGTTGTAAAAAGGATTCTCGCCTGCGGTAACTTCGCCCCACCCGGATAGCCCATCCGCAACCGCTTCGACAAGGATGATGTCACGCTCGTAGGTACGGCCGAAGCTGGTCTCAAAAAAATGCACCAGCGGCATACGAATGTGCCGCAGAATAATTCGATCTACTTTAATTCCCATTTACCCAATACGTAAGTGCCTGATGCAGCGCTTCTCTCGAATCCAATTACGGCCAACTCATCTCTGAAGTAGCGGTCGAACTGTTCACCTATATCAGTTTGAATCGCTCGTGCATGTTGGTAGTCATTCTGCCGCAATTCATTGATCTCAACAGGAACGCTGATGCGGCCGTCGACATCGGAACGGTCAAAGGGTAAGTCTTGCGACGCTGCTTCCACTCGCTTGGATCGAATCCACCATTCCGCGACCAACCGGTCCGTCGGCAAGCCGCCATGCAAATGGCTGGTGGTAGTGCCATATTGATTATGCACGTAGCGCCGAACAATCGCTCCCAGCCTTTCGATGTTGAAAAAGGCGTTTTTAATCTCCAATGGATCAAACGTCCACTCAATCAGATCGATGCCGGCCGAAAGGGCGTACTCGCGCTGTTTCAACTTCATCGCTCTGCCTAATCCGGTATTTCGGTAATCCGGCGCAACACCTAACATGTGGCTGTGCAAGTAAGGCTTGCCGCCAGGTTTGAGACCGGGGATGCAAAGGCAGAACGCAACCATCTTTGATCCCGCATAAGCGCCCAACACTTGGCCGCCAATTTTGCTTGCCACAACAAAAAGGCGCAGCGGCAGGAGCTCTACGTCTTCAAATCCCCAGATGTCGCGCTGTAATTTAACTACAGCGTCAAATTCTTCATGATATTTAAGCTGGCGAATTTCGGTCACCGCAGCGCGCTTTGTGCTTTGCAATCGCCTATTGTAAGCAATAATCGCGAAATACTCGGGAAATCGCAGGATCTAACCGACCAGATAGACTAGTCCCTACCACTTCTCAAGGAACGCTAATGGCATTCAATCAAAGAACAACTCTGCGCGGCAGTGACAAGAAATCTTTGGCTACGGCTCAACCAATCGGTGCCATTCCACCGGATGACGAAATACGTGTGACCGTGATTTTGCGGCGCAAGAGTTCAGATCCCGTGCCGGCGCCGGGCCCACATCAGCCGCACCTGACGCGCGACCAATTTGCCCAGGAACACGGCGCTAATCCGGACGACATCGCGCTGGTTGAGAAGTTTGCTCACGAATATCAGCTGACCGTAGTCGACTCCAGCGCAGGGAAAAGGCGGGTCATCCTCTCGGGAACCGCTGCCAACATGACCAAAGCATTCGGCGCCGATCTGGCTTGCTACAAAATTGCGGATACCGGCCACACGTTTCGAGGCAGAACCGGAACTATCAGCATCCCAACCGAGCTTGAGGGTGTGTTAGTTGCGGTGGTAGGCCTAGATAATCGCCCAATCGCAAAACCTCATTTCAGACGAAAGAAAAAGCAAGCTGCTTCCACCACGTTCACGCCGCCGCAGGTTGCATCTCTGTACAACTATCCGAAAGGGGTCACCGGCGAAGGTCAGACGGTCGCAATCATCGAACTGGGTGGCGGCTATAACACCGCGGATTTGCAGACTTATTTCCAGAGCCTCGGAGTGACGGAACCTAACGTCACTGCTGTTTCCGTAGACGGCGGAAAGAATACGCCGGGCTCTGATGCGGATGGTGAAGTGATGCTCGATATCGAAGTCGTTGGCGCGATCGCGACTGGAGCAAACATTGCCGTCTACTTTGCGCCGAACACAGATCAAGGTTTTCTCGACGCCATTGTCGACGCCGTTCATGACACGACACGCAAACCGTCGGTGGTCTCTATCAGTTGGGGCGGCCCCGAGGACAGTTGGACGCAGCAATCACTTACCGCTATGAATGGAGCCTTGCAAGACGCCGCCACACTGGGCGTGACAGTCACTGTTGCCGCCGGCGATGACGGCTCAACCGACGGAGCGGGAGACGGAAAACTGCACGTCGATTTTCCTGCTTCTAGCCCTTTTGCTTTAGCGTGTGGTGGAACCACCTTGAAAGCTTCGGGCGGCAAGATCTCTTCCGAAACTGTGTGGAACGAAATCGCAAATAACGAAGGCGCGACTGGTGGCGGCGTCAGCATCGAATTTCCACTGCCCACCTACCAAAGCTCCGCTCAAGTGCCGAAGCAGCCCCAGGCCAACTATGTTGGGCGAGGCGTGCCGGATGTCGCCGGAGATGCCGACCCCTCAACCGGATACCAGATCCGAGTTGATGGGCAAAACCAGGTAGTGGGCGGAACCAGCGCGGTAGCGCCTTTGTGGGCTGCGCTTGTAGCGCTCATGAATGAACAGCTCGGTAAAAACGTTGGCTTTTTAAATCCAGCGCTCTATTCGTTAGGCGAAGCTGATTTTCATGACATCACCAGCGGCAATAACGACGATAGCCATCTGGGTTATTACAATGCGAAATCCGGTTGGGACTGCTGTACGGGCTTGGGAACGCCGAACGGGACCGCTCTGTTAAACGCTATTGCCGGTGGCTCATCCGCCTCGCAGCGTGTTCCCATTCCCGGCAGCACACCCCAGCACGGCGCCTCGGATCGCTTTACCGATCTATCCGATCCAACTAAGAAACTCGTCACCGCAACTTTAATCCTGCGGCGTGCCGGCGGTACGAACGCCGCACAAGAGCTTCTGGCGGGTGCTAAGAATGTTTCGTCCGCGAGCACTCAGGCTGATCCCAATGATGTATCCGCCGTTTGTTCATTCGCTCAACATTATGGCTTGACAATTCTCGACGAAAACTTCGAAACCCGCAGCGTAAAAGTGCAAGGCAATGCGCAGCAGATGAATGAAGCATTTGGCATCAAACTATGTGAAGCCGTTGACGCCAAAGGGAACGACTATCTCACCTATCGGGGCGCACTGACCGTTCCGGCGACGATTTCACCGCTCGTGACAGCCGTGCTTGGGCTCGATCAGCGCTCAGTGGCTAAGCACCACACCGTGGCCTGATTCGCGTTAATAAGTTGATTGGCGTTAATAAATGGCGGGCTCGCCTTCAGGGCGAGTCTTCCAGCGCCGATGAATCCACATCCACTGCTCGGGGTATTCGCGAATCACGCTTTCAATTAGGGTGTGGATTTGCTGCGTATCCTGAGCAATGTCTCCCGTCAGCTCAACCGGTTTGTAGAACCGGAGTACATAACGCCTTTCGAGGGCGTTCCAAAGCGCAAATCCGGGCACCACGGTAGCGCCGGAATGAAGCGCAAGCTTGACAAACGCAGATCCGGCGCAAGCGCGCCGTCCGAAGAAATCGATGAAAACGCCTTCCGCCGCGGTCGTGTTCTGATCGATCAGCACACCTACTGCTTCGTTGTTCTTTAACGCTTTTATCACTAGCCGTGCAGCGTCGCGTTTCAAGATCAATCGATTGCCCGACAACCTTCGCCTCGCTTCAATCAGTTCATCGAGCAAGGGATTATCGAGAGGACGAACCATCACGTTCATAGGTTCGGTCATCAATGCGTGGGCGAAGGCGCTCAACTCCCAGTTCCCCAGGTGTGCCGTTGCAATCAAAACACCGCGCCCTGCTTGCTTCGCGGCCAGATAGTGCTCAAGCCCGTCATACGAGACCCACTGCGAAATGTTGTCCCGGTTCAGGTCCGGGAATCGCGCCATCCCCGCCAGTAATCTCGCAAGACTGCAAAAGACGCCGTCGATAATCTGCTCTCGTTCCCTGGTGCCGAGAGCGGGCATAGCAAATGCGAGATTTGTTCGCGCCACGCGCCGGAGCTTGGGAAGCACAACATCCAATGTGCGCGTACTCAGCCTTGCCAGCGCATTTGAGAGCGGCAGCGGGAGCACGCGCAGAGCGCCGACCAAAAGCAGCGCGAGAATATATTCTCCGCGAACCTGCAGCCAGTTCTTGTTTTGCGCCAATTTCGAAGTTTATTCGATCCAGCCGCCGCCAAGCACTAAGTCGCCATCGTAAAAAACAGCGGCCTGTCCAGGCGTCACAGCGCGCTGCGGCTGATCGAACCGAACGTCAATCTTATGGTTTTCTCCGGTCGGCATTAACGTCGCCGGCGCTGGCGCATGTTTATTGCGAATCTTGACCACGGCTCTACGCGGCTGTTCAAGCGGCGCGATTGAGATCCAATTTACGTCGCTGGCAACCAGAGTGTCGCGCATTAACTCGTCATTGCTTCCGACAATCACGCGACGAGTCTGCGGATCCGTCGCAATGACGTACAGGGGTTCCCCTGCGGCTACGCGAAGACCACGCCGCTGTCCGACGGTGTAGTGATGCGTCCCGGAATGTTGTCCTCTGACCCGCCCGGACGTGTCTACGATCTCTCCTTCCGATTGCTTCGCGTCGATTCCTTTTTCACGAAAATAGGCGTCGATAAAAGCAGCATAGTCGCCGTTTGGCACGAAACAGATTTCTTGGCTATCGTTCTTCTCTGCGACCGGTAATCCGAGTTCTTTGGCCAGTTCACGCACTTGGGTCTTCACCATGCCGCCCAGCGGAAACAGTGTCCGCGCCAACTGAGCTTGCGTCAAACCGAATAGAAAATAAGTTTGATCCTTACTCGCATCTACGCTGGTGCGCATTTGATAACGGCCCGTCACGGTATCGAAGCGTAGACGCGCATAATGTCCGGTCGCGATCATGTCCGCTCCGGCGCCATCGGCCATTTCCAGAAACTGATCGAATTTGATGAAGTTGTTGCAGAGCGTACAAGGAATAGGTGTGCGCCCGGCCAAATAGTCATCGACAAATGGCTTCACGACCTGCTGCTCAAATCGCTCCTCGAAGTTAACTACGTAATACGGGATTTCGAGCAAATTTGCCACAGCGCGGGCGTCGTAGACATCGTCGAGCGAACAGCAGCGTCCTACCGTGCCACCATCCGGTACTAACTCGGGCAGGCGCCGTTGATTCCAGAGCTGCATCGTGAGCCCGACAACAGACTGGCCTTCGCGTTTCAGCAATCCAGCAACTACCGAGCTGTCCACGCCGCCCGACATGGCAACCGCTACTGGAGCTTTCTCAACTGACAAGCTGATTCACCACCAGGCGCGAGCGGCGCAACTTGCCGGCGCAGGAAACAACAGCATCTATCAGCTCTTGCACTTCCTGCAGTGTGTTGTAACGCCCGAATGAGAAGCGGACGCTCGATTT
>Ga0070741_10018657_pt1 | contig 11197 bp, 10 predicted proteins | sample Coa_R1_4_FD_66440 | JGI IMG/M metagenome (GOLD analysis project Ga0070741, IMG submission 66440) | Surface soil microbial communities from Centralia Pennsylvania, which are recovering from an underground coalmine fire - Coalmine... | ecosystem: Environmental > Terrestrial > Soil > Unclassified ...
AAGGAGACCACCCCGCCAGCGCGTCACCCCCTTTTTTGTCCATTCCTGGAAACCATGGTCCGACGAAATTGCAACTCGGGGTCGGATTCTATGGTGGAGCAAATCGGCGAATACCTTTATCGCACAAAATAACAATTTGGCTGGTCCGTGAAGCCCGGCGGCTAAATGCTACGCGATACCTCAGGTGGTATTTGCCTCTAGCAGGAAAAGGCCCTAACGGGTTTAATTTAAGTCGCCAAACGCAAATAGGGGAAAGAGGCCCTTTAAATTCAGCCTGAAGGTTGCACAAGTGGCACAATTCGCTGTTCTCGTCACATATCGCGAGATCTTTGGGAAAGACCCGAAGATCGAGGAGCTTCACGCAATCTTATCGAAGTACGGCCGCTGTGAACTTCTGTTCTTGTTGGCGAAATTAAATTGCCTCCTGGGCACTTGGCAAAACACACCAAATTTCGAAGAGGACAGAAAGCTAACGCGGGTTTTTCTGCCGAATGATGCCTATCGGATCGAAAGAATGCGGGCGGATCTGCACCGGATCGTGTTCTCCAGAATGACGTTGCTTTATCTCATGAAGCAAGTCTGCCGTGTTTGCACAGATGATGGGGGGAATCCGCATACTTTTCAGGCATATGCTGAAATAGGCGTAGCATGCCTACTCGCAAACGATCTCCTCTTGCCCTTTCTGCCTTCGCCGAATGACGGTGACTTAGAACGCCTGGCGAATTTGTTGCCTTTTTCCGATTACGTTCCGCACGATCATTATGCATTTGAAATCGCACGATCTCAGAAGATGTTTGAGCAAGTGTCGCAATTTCCAGCTTTAAAGAGTCGATCAGACTTCTTGGATGTCCTAGCTTTATTTAACCAAGCGATGGGAATTTCGCACTCGCGTTTTACTGAGCTTGTGTTTGGTTGTTCTACGAAATTCTTGAATCTAAAAGTTCAAGATCTATTCCAACCTGATGCTATGGTCGTGCGGGTATCGTTTTTTCAAAAGTCCAATCTACCGGCAGAAACCGTCTCTGGATTTTTCAGCAAAATGGCGATTCCGTTGACCACGTTTGCCGAAAACGTAAAATCTTCCGACCGCCCAGCGAACGATCTAACGCTGTTTCAAGCATCGCCGCTAGTTCAGATCGTCGAGGGAGTCTACACCTGCCTCGATCCAGGATTCTTGGTCGAAAAAGCAGGCCGAGGATTGTATTGGACATTATTTTCCGAAATGCCCGGCCAGCAAAAGGGACGCCTTGCCACATTTTGGGGAGCTATTTTCGAGGCTTATGCAAATTTGATCTTGCAAGAGAGCTACAAGGCCCGGGGTACGTTTATCGCAGAACCACGCTTCCCGAACGGGGATCAGGCATTTGACGCATGTATTATCGAAGGCGCAAACCTGATCGTTTTTGAACACAAGAGCAGTACCTTGCGTGCCGATTGTAAGTACGGCGGGGACATTGAGAAATTGAGAGCGGAACTCGACCTCAAGTTTATCCAAGGAGATGACGAGGGAGCAAAGGGGCTCGCTCAATTAAAGAAAAGTATTTTGCGATTTGTTAACGGTGAGGACTTAGAAGGGATCAGTTCGAAACAAATACGCCGAATCTATCCGGTCTTGGTTTGCCTTGATAGCAGCGTTACTGTGCCGTACATGGCAAAATACTTTAATGGTCAGTTTCGCCCTGGCATTCCACGCCGCGATATTTCGCAGAGCATCACCCCTATTTTTGTGCTAGGGATTTCGGATCTCGAAAATCTTGCTGGGTATCTCAATTCCTTCCTCTTTTGCGATATTTGTGACAGTTTCTACGAGAAGAACAGGTCAATGCTCGGTTCAATTTCCAGTTCCGAAGTCCCTCTTTTGAAGAACGCCCAAGCGGCGGAAAATGTCATAGCCAAGGGTTTTTCGGAATTCGGCAAGAGAATGGAAGAGGATTTATTCGGCGGGACTGAAGCCGCTTCCGCAGACTAGCAACGCCTTCAGGGCATCGCGAGAGTTTATGCATGATTCTTCACATTGGCCTTCGTTCTTTTTGCCTCAAATATAAAAACCTATCGATTCCGCGCGAAGTAAGCCGGTAGGCCAAGCGGCTGCCGATACGCGTGCGTTCGAGTAATCCCTGTTCGGCTAATCGTAGAAGGTAGCTATAAACTGAAGTACGTCGGCGGTAGCGGCGTATCCGTGTACCAACGCTATCTGGCGTGAGACTGCGGTCAGCATCATAGAAGATTCCCAATACCTCTAGCTTGGTCATTTGCCTCTAGCTCCAAAATGTTTTGTTAAGCCAGCGATTCCTGTACCGCTACGTTCAGTTCTAATCTCTCAATCGCAATCTGTAGCGCCGCAATCGTTTCCGGTTTGGGAATTCGCTCGCCGTTACGGATGGCTTTAATCGCTCGAATGCTTACGCGAGGGTCCGATTGCTCCTCTAGTTCTTTTGCGACATAGCGGGAAAGCTTTTGCCGTAGCGATTGGAGTTCGGGAGTTTCCTTTTGCTGTGAGTACAGGAGCCGATGCGGTTCGATTATGCTGACATCCTCTTCGCGTTCCCATCGGCGGTCGGTTTCTTTAGCGATTGCTTGTAACTCTTTAAGTAAAACAGGAGTGCGCGCTAGCAAACCGGCGGTGAGTTCCGAGCACGGTTTGCCATCCGGAGCTAAACTCTTCGACTCGGGGTGCCATGGATAGATTCCTACGATCCACCCGTAGGTTTGAACCTCAACTTCGCCGGGAAGCCCTTCACCCGCGAGCACAAGGCGGCAGGGCTTTTCGTCATGCATGTTGATCCAGTTGAGGTTCAGGAGCTGCGATAAATCATCGGTGAACGGTGCGATTGGCGTTATCGGATCCCCGTCTTTTCTCTTCGTGGTGATCGCCAGAAGGCCAAAACTGTAGGGTTTAGTTCGTTTGGGATACGGCAAGCCTACTTGCCGAAGCTGCAACGCCTTTAATACCTCCGGGGTGTTGATCGTGAAGCGCATCATAGCTGGAACACCGAACCATTCGGGCTCAGTACGTGGAAACCGGAGAGCACCGCGCAAGACGTAATCCCAAGCCTCGCGTACCCAGACGTGTACCTCCAGCTTCTTATCGAACCCCTGCTTCGGCGGAAACAGATACCCGATACCGTGAGCACTTACTTTTTCGATCTGTATGCCCTCTTCTGTTTTGCTGAACAATGCGTAGCGCTTTGCCGAAATCCCGTAGCCGTATAATTCTCGTTGCGTTCCATGGTCAAAATTGACCTTCTCCACCTTCAGCATGGGCTCGATTACTGCGTCTCGCTCATATGGGTTCAAGTTATCGATCCGAGTGATGAGTTCCTGTACATCTGTCCACGGTATCGCGTGAACAGCATCGCCTCCCTCCGAAAGCCGGTGGGGTCCTCCAGGACAAGGAACCAATCCGCCGGTTTCAGAAGCGACAATTGCCATTGAATCTGTATCGCACATCAGGTATGTCCCATCTTTGTCAGTGAGAGCGCGTTCCAGAGTGGCTAACAGAAGCCGACCAGCTGCTGTGATTAGCGAACCGATTAGCGGGAAATACCACGGACCCGGACGTTCTACGAACTCGGAACTTGTTTCGAACGTCTCCTCACCGGCATAGACCCTGACTTTTGCTGTCGCAGGCTTTCCGGTTTTGGGGTTATTGCCAAGCTTTTCGGGATTCACTTCGACGAACAAGCCGTAGGATCCCGCATTCGCTAAGATTTTCAGGAAATACGCGAGCGGATCATGATCATCTACGCGCTTAATCCTTGCTCGGTCCTCAATCACTGTTTTGAAGAAGTCATGCACTCTCGGATCAATTTCGACCGAGCCGCGCAATTTCACAGCTTGCAAGCCGGATTGTTGACCTATAGGCACAAGTTTGAATGCTTTGAGGACTTTCGGAGGTTTCCGTTCGCCACTGTGAAGCACCGCGCCGACTACATCCGGTCCGGCGTACCAAACTGGTTTATGTGAAGTAAGTGGATTGAGGCCAATATTGCTGGTCTGTCCGTTGTAGTCGGAACGAACCGGGAGCACATCGCCATCTGGAACCACAAGCGCGAAGAAGCGGAGCTTTTTCCAAAACTCACGATCTAAGACTCGGTCCAACGTGATCTCTGAGAGCAGTTCGCGTACTTCGTCCGTTGCATCCTCAACCTGAAGCTGTTCAGCCGTTAAGATTGACCACAGATCCATCAGCGTGTTCACGGTGGGGTACTGAGAAAGAAAGTCGGTGTAGACGACGGGAACAGGCGTATGCCGGATGCGGCACTCGGCTCTGCCGCCGAAGTAAGCCTGCATTGCGATGCCCAAAATCTCTGGCGCAATTGAGAACTTCTGAAGTGGCGGAATAATTCCCATCGCGTCCAAATAGGCTTTGGCAATCGAGGCAGGAGAAAAAGCTTCTGTGGGAGTCAGCCTGATCTTGTGCGTATCAAAATCGGCTCGTACGGCGTTCAATAGTCGAAGAGTGGCCCCGACATCACCCCGATTGTAGTCAATTTCTCCAACTGAGACCTGACCCGTAGGCTTGTAGCCAGATTGCTTTCCCGGCACTCGATACAACTCGCAGCCCGAGTCCAGCGAAACTGATTTGCTTTGCAGTGCCCAAATCAATGTTTTCAGATCAGCGCAGCGTATGGGCGGGTATTTTTGACCGGTTCGCGTGTACGTCGAGCGAAAGAATGCGCCCTTGCTGTCCTTCGGTGTGATAACGATTCGCGGAGTATTCCAGGTATCTTCTTTAAGCTCATTCGTGTTCTTGTCAAGATATTGGCCTGTTTTCAGCGACCATCCTCCGCCTCGACGTGTCGTCCACGACGCGTCTAGAGCGAAATGACATAGATCAAACGGCAGATTGAAACCGACGATCAAAGCCCCTGCACGCACTGAACGCCAGAACACTTGGCGTAAGAAATCGGATTGGCTGAACAGAAGCAGCTTGTGTGCCTTACAGTATTGCTGAAGAACGCCGATTTGCTCAGGGTTGAGGTTATCCGCGAAGAAGATTCCCTCTTGGACAAGAACGTACTGAGTTCCAACCTGTCGGCAGTATTGATACGAGCCGAACAGAAGCTCTTGTGTTCTATCCGTCGTTGTTTCGCAATCGATGATAAGCACACACTTTGACCATCGTTCTGGTTGCACCAGAGTTGCTCGCGAATCTATCGGCAACGGCTCACCGGACTTCCGCCTGCCGCGTTTCGCACCCCGTGGCAATTTCACGATTTCTGTGTGCACACGTACATCGATTGTTTTAGGTTCCATCTGCTCGTTCCCCTTTTTGTATTTCTTCGAGTTCACGTGCCCATTTGCGGAGTGCGTCGGCTTCGAATTCCCTGAAAAGAGCTAAATTCCTGAGCATCAGAGCTACGCGCTTTCGCGGGTCTGGTTCGCACGTAAACGTGATCCCAGCTTTGAGATACCCTTGGGATACCTTGAAATGGCAGAGAATGCATAAGAGCACCTTGAAATCAGGATCATGGGCTTCGAGAACCACATGATGCTGTTCAAGTACGGTTCGCGGCACGCGAGCCAGCAGCCAGTTTGCCGTTTTAGCGATTAGCCACTCGGGATCAGAGAGTCCGCAGAAAAGACAAATGTGCGGAGTCGGCCCCAGTTCCAGAAGATGCTCGGCATCCCGCGCGTCGTTTCCGATTGGGTCGCGTTCGATCATGCCGCCGCTATTGCTTGATAAAGTCCCTCGACCGGAAGCTCACCGGCTGCCGCAAGGTGAGCAATCTCGCCTGGATCAGTCATGAAGGTGTAGGTTTTTCCGTCCACCCGAAATGAAGCTCCCCGAAACTTGTTGAGTGCCGATTCGTCTCCACGCACATAAGCGCCTAGAGCAATGCGGTGCTCACTGATGAGCGAAGCGGTCCGTGAATCCCTCACCGTAAGCAGAATCTCCCCGTGTGGTGTCGGGAACTTGACGTAGCGGGGAATACGATCCCAAGGTGTGGCTCGATAACGTCCTCCGCGACGGTCTTGGCGAAGTGCTGAACCTGCGTACCGATCAATTGCCGCTGGAGTGGTGCCCTTAGCTTTTGCCGCTGCTGAGCGAGATTTACCTTCCCGGCGCATTAAAGCCAAAGCAGCAAGCGCACGTTCACGGGCCTCATGCTCGCGGGTACTGCGCGGTATGGCGTTTCGGCGGGCCATTTAGCTATGCCCCAGGTCTTGCTTGCGTAGAAAAGACTCAAGCTCCTCTACCGGAATGACTCGGCGGCGACCGATCTTGCGACTGGGTAGCTCCTGGTTTGAAACTAGCTTCGCCACCGTGCGTGGGGACACCCCCAGTCGCCGCGCTGCTTCTGCTATCCCAACGGCCAGAACTGTTGCATCTGCGTGCATCTTTATGCTCCCTGTTATTGCCCCGACATGCTAAGATGCTCTTATGCACCTGGACAGCACACTGCGTCAACACAGATCACTTTTTGCCCTTTAATTATGCCTGCCGGACGCCCACAAAAAGCCGATCCCGGAGCGCTCTATGCCTTTGCGCACCAGTTTTATTGGGACCTTAAGCAGTTGAGTGAAGGCTATATGCGCTGGAAGGTGGATGAAGAAGAGTACAAGCAATTGACTGACGGCATCGAGGGTCAGCGCATACAGCTTAGCGATGAGCAGTACCACGCAATCGCACGGGTCATCACGACAGAGGTCAAAGCGGGTCGCATACCGAAGTCAGAAGAGAAGGATCGCCTCAGAAGCGCGGCGGCCGGTAATCGAGAAGCCACACGCATGATGCTCTACGAAGATGCGGCGGACAAAGCTCGAAAGCCGATTCAGGTGCCCGGCAAACCTGATGTTATCGAAGCGTTGCTAACCGCCCGAACTCCAGACGAAGTACGAACCGCCTGCGGAAGTGCATTTGGAACGAGAATCATCCAGACGGAAGCTGGTCCAAGGGAGATACGCGTGGCTAATTGGCCGATTTCGGCAGGCAGTGTACTGCCGCGCTATCTATCCGAATATGCTTGTGAATTCATCGCTGCCGTCCGCGATCCCCGGTTTCCAAAATCCACAAACAGACCATCGAGTCGGCTGAAGCAGTTATGGTTTCTGTCTCGCGCACTAGCGGGTGCACTTTATGGAGTTACTACGCGCACGGCGATCAATCTTGTTGGGTCGAAACGGCCTGAGGAAATATTCTACGAATCACGTGCTGGCAAACCGAAAAGGCGCCGACGGGCAAAAAGATAACCAAAGCGGGCTTGCCGTTTGTTCGAGCAAACGACAAGCCCTAACTACCGAAGGAGGGACTAGCTCCAATGGCAGCTTCGCCAACCGTATCTCAAGTTGTTAACTCCCGCAATTTCCTGACTCCGCGTCACGGTGTCATAACACTGTTCGGTTACGGCATAGCGGTCACAGTAGAACGCGGTCACCTAATAATCAAAGACGGGATCGGCCCCGAACGCATTCAGGGCCGATTCGCTCGCGTTGGGCACGGTCTCCGCCGTTTGGTGATAATTGGGTCCGACGGATTCATCTCGCTTGCAGCTCTTCGTTGGCTTGCGGATCAGGATGCAGGGTTCGTAATGCTCGAACGCGACGGCTCAGTACTCGTTGCAACTGGGCCAGTGGGTCCTTCCGATGCGCGGCTGCGAAGGGCACAGGCGTTAGTACGGCAGACTAATATTTCTGTGGAGATTGCACGGGAATTAGTCAGGCAGAAATTAGTTGGTCAGGAACAGATTGCGCGAGATCGGCTCACGAACCTAGCCGTCGCCGAAACCATTGCCGCAGTTCGTACGAGCTTAGATTCTGCCGATAATATTGAGACGATCCGCTTGTTGGAAGCGCAGGCGGCAGCTGCATATTGGGGCGCATGGCGGTCGTTGCACATCACCTTTCCGAAATCGGATCTCCGGCGAGTTCCCGACCACTGGAATACATTCGGCACGCGCAAATCGCCGCTCACGGGATCGCCTCGCCTTGCCGCTAATCCGGCAAACGCAATTCTGAACTACCTCTATGCTGTTCTCGAATCAGAATGTCGATTAGCGGCCGTTGCTCTCGGACTCGATCCGGGCATCGGTTTTCTCCACGTTGACACAGACGCTCGCGATAGCCTCGCTTGCGACTTAATGGAAGCTGTCCGCCCGCATATTGACGCTTATCTTCTCGATTGGATTCACCGTCAGCCGTTCCGCCGTGAATGGTTCTTTGAAAAACCGGATGGCAACTGCCGCCTTATGGCTTCCCTCTGCGTACGTTTATCTGAAACAGCACAGACCTGGGGAGCATTGGTCGGGCCGGTTGCAGAATGGGTTGCTCGCACGCTCTGGTCTACGATTAGGAATTCAGGCCGAAGGGAGCAGCCACCTACCCACCTCACTCAGGTGCACAGGCGAGCAGTCAAGGCAGATCGATTCCAGCTGCCGCTCCCCCCTGCGCCACAACCTCCGCGCGTCTGCCCTCAATGCGGTGCTTCGGTGAAAGCTGGGAAGAGCCACTGTGCAGCTTGCGCGATTGCTATACAGCGGCAGGATTTCTTGAAATTTGCAGAGAAAGGACGGTTAGCAGCACATACACCCGAAGCGGAGCTCAAACGTGCCGCCGCGCAACGCAGGCGACATGAAGCTCAGCGGAAATGGCGGGTATGGGAACATCCAACATGGCTGACGGAAAAATTCTATTCCGAGCAGATTCAACCGCGACTCGCGACGGTGGAGGTCAAGACTATGGCTGAGACGTTAGGGGTCTCGATCACATACGCAAGCTACATTCGAGCCGGGCGAATGAGACCACATCCACGGCATTGGGAATCTTTAGCTAAACTCACGAACGTTCTGCCGGATTGATAAGCCAACACTAATTCTGTAGCTTGTTGTTGATCACTCCAACAGCCGACTACATATCGTGGCAAGAGCTAATCATATAGTTAATGTCCCAGAAGGGGATTACCAGGGATCTAAGTAATCCGTTGCGTAAGTCCTACGGCCACTCACGTATTGGCGTACCAGATTCACGCGAGTAGTTTCCCGCAGTATTAGTGGAGACTTCCCAGCCATCCGCTAATCGGTCCCGCTGTTTAGGTTCCCCAATTTTCTTCAGCTTTACTGCTTCACGAAATCCAGAGTCGTGGTGCGGTTGGAGGATAGATGCGTCTCTTGTCATTAGTTGCCCTTGTCCTGCTCGGTGTGATGACCACATCCACAGTCGCCGCACAGACCCCAACTCAATCGGCAAGTGATCCGCAAGCAGTAGCCGTACTTCAGACAGCGATTAACGCGATAGGTGGATTGAAAGCCATTGGAGCGTTACAAAGCTGGACTATTCAAGGCGAAGGGCGGGGGTCCATCGCTAATGGACTTACGAGTGAGATACTGGCGATTACTCCGTCGCAATCGTCCAGCACTGGATCAACGACTGCAAAGCCTTCACCTCCTTGGGCACAGCCGCGATCCATTTACGTCCCTGCGCTGGTCAGTACGATTCTTAATAGCATCTCGCAAAATGCTACCTTTTTCGTGAGTCGACCACAGGTTAGCTCTGGCATCGCGCCCGTCGTGTTTTCGTTCCAGACAAAGACTGGCAAAAGCGTGATTGCTCAGCGCTGGTACTTAGATCCGCAATCCAGCTTACCCACTCGAATTGATTTCTTTCTGCCTCCGCGAATCGGTCCCGTCGAAGGGTTTGCTGGTGTTGTCTATTTGTCGGATTACCGCTCGGTAGGTGGCGTGCAATACCCCTTTCAGATCGAGTTTACCGCTAACAATGGCCTAGACTACGAAACGGTTACGCTGCAATCGATTACGCCTAGCACAAGCGCTCCATCTATCGCGACTACTCCTGTAGGAGGTGCACAGTGAATATTCACCCTCCGCGCTTACTTTCACCGTTGCTGTTTTTCGCGCTGATATGTTGCTGCTCGCATGCGTTCTGCCAGGAGCAGCCGAACGTTTCCGATTACATTGATCCCTCATCAACGTACCAGACTCGCGATGTAGATTCTGTCGACGTCTTCAATCGCCGCGTATCGCTGAACATCCCATTACTCGTCGACCACTCGCAACGAGGGAACCTGAACTTTACCTATAGCCTGCGCTATGCAACTACAACGCAATGGAACATAGTCAATCTCGGAGGAAATGCGGGGTTCGCGTGGCGTCCTGCAAAAGGAAGTATCTCCAGCCCACATTTTTCGATGGATGGCGATCTAATTTATGGCACGACTGTCTATGATCCATGCCCAGGATGTCCGTCGTACGCGTATTTCGCACGCGATGAAGATGGGGCTATCCATTACTTGGGTGCGACTGATCAAGGCGGAGAAACAGCGGATGGTTCTGGGATCCAGGTTGTGTCAAACATCTCGGTGGGCACTTATCTCGTTGACAAGAAGGGTCTGCATTTTCAGCAGATCGATCAGTCTGCCGGCAGCCCAGCATACATCCAAGATCCCAATGGGAATCGCCTAACGTTTACTTGCTCCGATCAGTATCAAGATTGCAGTCTGCCGTCGTATACACGGACAATGACGGACACCGTGGGCCGCACTTGGACCTATCAACGTCAAGTTTCAGACGTAACCGGCTGCCCAGGAAACCCTGTGAAAGCGGATATTTGGGACGCTCCCGGGGCCTATGGCGGAACCCGGCAATTCAAATTTTGTTATTCAAACGTCCAAATAGCTACGCAATTTCAGGAACAAGGTGTGGCGGAATACTACAATACGGTGGAACTCCTAACGGCGCTGCTCCTGCCAAACGGCGCGATGTGGACATTCGACTATGATACATACGGTGCCATTCTCCACGTATATTTGCCAACAGGTGGTTACATCACTTATGGATGGGGCGGTCTCTCGCCCACCCAACAGCGTATCTTAAGCTCCCGCACACGTTTCGACGGAACTAACTCGTCTACGTGGACTTACAACCCTAACTCTTACATTGTTTCGGATCCATTGGGCAATGACGTAACGTATACACCAGAGGCGCAGTACCTCAGCACAACGGTCGATTGCGATAACAGCATTGCCCAGACGCAGAATTACCAAGGATCATCCAGCAGCGGAACATTGCTCCAAACCGTGAGCTACACCTATCAGAATTTGAACAATCCCTTGCCAGCATGACCTGCCCCCTTTTTCCGCAGGAGTCATGATACGAACTCCTGACTTTGTTGCAACTCGGCGATAGGGAGCGATTCGTCGCCGAAGCTGTGGGAAAGTGGGAAACGCGCAGCGTTTTCC
>Ga0070741_10018658_pt1 | contig 11196 bp, 8 predicted proteins | sample Coa_R1_4_FD_66440 | JGI IMG/M metagenome (GOLD analysis project Ga0070741, IMG submission 66440) | Surface soil microbial communities from Centralia Pennsylvania, which are recovering from an underground coalmine fire - Coalmine... | ecosystem: Environmental > Terrestrial > Soil > Unclassified ...
AGAGGATGATAGCCGCAGACCGCACAAACCAAATTCCGACCCGCGGCGCGCTGAAATTAGACCGGCTGTTCTCTTTCACGGTGGTCATAGACGCCTCCCTCGTACATTCCATCCGAACTTCTGGTTCATTCCGAAGTTCCAGAGACTGACGATGGCGATTGCGATCAAATTGTCGGCGTACATATTTAAGTTGGTCAACGACATCTGCAGGTCTAGAAACAGCACACTTAAGGCAATGCCTGCGAGGCAGATTACGTTGAATTTGCCGAGGCGCGTCAGGCGTCCGCGCCAGCGTAGGTCGGCTTGAGCGAGGTCGCGGAAGGTCCAGAGTTCGTTCCAGGTGAAATTGCTGAAGATGGCGATTTCGGCGGCGAGGGCTTTGGAGAGGGAGAGGTTCCAGTGGAGGGCGCGCGGGTCGGCAAAAACAAAGAGGGCGGCCATATCCACGAGGACGCCGCTGGCGCCGACGAGGCCGAATTGGACATAACGGCGGAGCGTTTCGATCCATGCGGGTTTCAGGCCGGATCTTTCCAAAAGGTTCCAAAGAGGCGAAAGCGCGGGGCTGCGGCTGACGGGGGACTCGCGAGGGTAAAATTCAGGAGTCGGAATGGAGGGTTGTCCTCCATTGAGATTCTCTGTGGCAGCTTGCGCTTTCACAAATGCTTTCGATGAATTCGGCTAATCGAAGAGCAGTCCCGGATTTGTCGAAGTCTATGTCGCCCCCCCCCCCTGAGATCAAGGAAAATCTGGCGAGATAGCAAAAATACCGGGGTTTCCTGTAGTCGAGAGGTGACGGTCAGGATGAGGGTTCAGAGTTCAAAGTTCAAACCGGTGTGGAGAGCATCTCTCCTTGAGTTCTCCGCGCGACTGGCTATGATTTAGTCCCCAGCAAAATGAAATGTCGTGCCGTCATTGCCTTGCGCTTGTTCGTCTTCCTGGCGGTTTTTCCCTGGCTGGAGCTGCCGGCTGATGCCGCCGGCGGACAACCTGTCCGGCTGCCTGAACTGACGACGGCGGCTCAAGTCCGGGACCTTGCCCCTGAAGAAGCGGCCCGCGGCTATCCGGTACATGTGCGCGGCGTGTTGACGTTTTCCGATCAAAGCCAATTCCTGCGCTTCATTCAGGACGACACGGCCGGCATTTACATTTACGCCTCCGACGCGCTGTACGATCCCACCCTCAAAGCCGGCGACCTTGTCGAAATCACGGGCCACTCCAATCGGGGCGAATACGCCCCAATTATTGATGCGGCCAGGGTCATCCGTGTGGGCCAGGGAGCCCTACCGGTTCCCAAGCCGGTCGCCATCGAGCAACTGGCGAGCGGGCAGGAGGACAGTCAATTCCTTGAAATCCGCGGCCTGGTCCGGGCGGTGGAGTATGACGCGCAGAGCAAATACTTTCTTGTTTCGCTATCGGCGAGCGGCCAGGCCGTGACGGTGATGATCAAGAAACTGCCCGTCAGCAATGCCGACGACCTGGTGGATGCCACGGTCATGGCCCGCGGCGTGGCGGTCACGCGCTTCAATCTGCGGCGGCAGGCCTTCAACATCCGCGTGCTGGCGCCGCGGCCCGATGATTTGATCATGGAGAAGGCGCCTGCCGGGGACACCTACGCGTCGGCGGCGCGCCCCATCTCGAGTCTGATGCAATTCTCTTCGTCCGGCGCCTACGGCCACCGTGTCAAAGTCGCCGGGACGGTCATCTATCGTCAGGGACGCGACCTTCTCTACATCGAGGACCACGACACGGGGCTTTTCGTGCGCACCGTCCAGGCGGGAAACTTGCTTCCGGGGGATCATGTCGAAGTTCTCGGGTTTGCCGCGATGGGCGACTACAACCCGATGCTGGAAGAGGCTGTTTTCCGCAAGACCGGATCCGATCCGCTCGTGAAACCGGACGTCGTGACGGTGGACGAAGCGCTCAATGGGCGCCACGATTGCCGGCTGGTCCGCCTTGAGGCGGACGTGATCGACCGCGCCCACCATAGCCAAGACCAATTTCTGGTCCTGCAGGCGCCGAGCGGATTCATCTTTCACGCCTATCTCGAGCGGAAAGGGCATGGTGTTGATTTCGCGTACATCCGCAACGCTTCGACGGTGGCGGTGACCGGGGTCTGCGTGATTGATCCGGGCGCCGAGTGGCATGCGGGGGAAAACTGGCGTGCCAAGTCGTTCCGGGTTCTCCTGCGCTCGCCCAATGACATCGAGCTGCTCCAGGCGGCGCCGTGGTGGAACCTGCAAAAATTCTTCGGGCTGCTCGGCGCGCTGGGAGCGCTGACCCTTGGCGCTTTTGGGTGGATCGCCGCCCTGCGCCGCCGGGTCAACCAGCAGACCGAAATCATCCGGCAGAAAATGGAAGTCGAAGTCGCGCTTGAGCGGGAAATCCTGGAAACGAGCAATCGCGAGCAACGGCGGATCGGGCATGACCTCCATGACGGGGTGTGTCAACAACTGGCCGGCATCGGGCTGATGACCGCCTCACTGGCCGACAAGCTCAGCGAGCAGGGCGTTCCTGAATCGGCCCAAATGGAGCGCATCAGCGGCCTTATCCAAAACGCCATCGCGCAGACTCGCGGCGTCGCCCGCGGGCTCTTCCCCGTCAAACTGGAAGAGAATGGGCTGGCCTCGGTTCTGAAGGAACTGGCGACCAACGCGAGCGAACTTTTCAAAACGACGTGCCAATTCTCGGCCAAAGAGCCGCTGCCGCTGATTGGCAACGACGTGGCGCTGCACCTCTACTACATCGTGCTGGAAGCGGTGGGCAATGCGGCGCGCCATGGGAAAGCGCGCCGGGTTTGGATCCTGCTGGCTCCGGCGAAGGACCGGTATGCCCTGACGGTCCGCGATGATGGCGCGGGATTCATCCACCCGGATTCGACGCACTCCGGGATGGGGCTGCGGATCATGCATCACCGTGCGCGGGTGATCGGGGCGACATTGGACTTGCGCACGGCGCCCGGTTCCGGCACCGCTATCACGTGCGTCTTCGCGGCCGCCCCGCGCAACACGCTCATCGAAACCGAATCAACCGAAGATGCCGAACGATCCCCAGCGTATTCTTATCGTTGACGATCATCCCCTTTTCCGCGAAGGCCTCCGCCAGATGATCGAGCGCAACCCCGAATGGCGCGTGTCGGGCGAAGCGGCCACGGGCGCCGACGCCGAACGCCTTGTCGCGGAGAGTCCTCCGGACCTCGTGATCATCGACATATCGCTGGGCGGCTCGAGCGGGCTGGATCTTATCAAGTGCCTCAAAGCCAAATACGACGAACTACCCATTCTCGTGATCTCGATGCATGACGAGGCGCTCTTTGCCGAACGGGCGATGCGCGCCAAGGCCATGGGTTATGTGATGAAGCACGAGCCGGCCAAGAACGTGCAGGCCGCGATCGCCAAAGTGCTCTCGGGAAACATTTACCTCAGCGAAAACATGTCGTCGGCGATGCTGAGCAAATTCATGTTTGGCAAAGAGGACCAACCCGGCTCCGCCATCGAAAGCCTCAGCGACCGCGAATTGGAAGTCTTTCGGCTGATTGGCCAGGGAAAAGGCACCCGGCAAATCGCCAAAGAACTCAACCTGACGATAGCCACGATCAATTCCTTCCGCGCGCGCATCAAAGAAAAGCTCAGCCTGAAAAGCTCGAGCGAACTGGTCCTCCACGCCATGCGCCACTGCTTTCAGGAAAACCTGCCCACTCGCTGAAGCGCAGCCCCAAAAAAAGATCGCCGGCCTTTCAAAACGGCGCAAAATGGCAGGATGCCCAATGTCCCGCCATGACCTCGCGCAAGGCGGGAACCTCCGCCTGACATCTGGCCTCGGCCCGTGGACAGCGGGTGTGAAATGGACAACCTGGCGGTGGATGGAGCGGCGAAGGCATTTCGCCTTTGAGGACGATGCGCGGGCGCTGGGTTCCAGGCTCGATTTGCGGAACGGCGGAAATCAAGGCCTGGGTATAAGGATGCTGCGGGGAAGAGATCACGTCGCGCGCGGCGGCGAGTTCGACGACCTTGCCCAAGTACATGACCATGATGCGGCGGCTGATATGCTCAACGACCGCGACGTCATGCGCGACGAACAAATAGGCGACGCCGCGGTCGCGTTGGAGGTCTTGGAGCAGATTAATAATCTGCGCTTGGACGGAGACATCGAGGGCGCTGACCGGTTCGTCGCAAACGATGAGCCTGGGTTCGACAGCCAGCGCGCGCGCGATGCCGATGCGCTGGCGCTGGCCGCCGCTGAACTCGTGCGGATAGCGATCGGCATGAGACTTGTCCAGACCGACGGCCACCAGCAGTTCTTCGATGCGTTTGTTGCGCTCGCCACGCGCGCGCGCCAAGCGGTGGATGTCGAGGGCTTCGCCGATGATCTCGGCGACGGTCATGCGCGGATCGAGGGAGTTGTAGGGATCCTGGAAAATCATCTGCATCTTGCGGCGCATCGCGCGCAGCGCACGGCCTTTGAGGGGAGCGATTTCGGCGCCGTCGAGGCGCGCGCTGCCGGAAGTGGGCTCAATTAACTTGACAATCGCCCGCCCGAGCGTGGTTTTGCCGCAGCCGCTTTCTCCGACCAGGCCAAGGGTTTCGCCCGGCGCAATGGAGAAACTGACGCCATCGACCGCCTTGACGGTTCCCTGCTGGCGCGAGAGCAGCCCCGGCTTGACGGGGAAATGCACGGCCAAATCGCGCACGTCCAGCAATGGTGTGTCGTCGCTCGCAGTCATGCGCCCCAATACGGGCAACGCGCCCAGCGTCCAGGTTCGACCTCGATCAGCGGCGGAGCGCGCCGCGCGCAGTCCGGCTGCGCCTTGATGCATCGCGGATGAAAACGGCAGCCGCCCGGCTCGTGGCCCGGGGGGGGAACATTTCCTGGAATCGACACGAGGCGCTCGTTGGAGGCGCCGAGCTTGGGGGCGGATTTCATCAACGCCTGGGTGTAAGGATGGAGGGGCCGGGCCAGCAATTGATGGGCCGGGGCAGATTCAACAATTTGGCCGGCATACATGACAGCGACGCGATCGGCAATCTGGCCGACGATGCCGAGGTTGTGCGTGATCAGCAGCATGGCCATGTTCAAATGCTCCTTGACGTCTTTGAGAACCTCGAGGATTTGCGCCTGAATGGTGACGTCGAGGGCGGTGGTGGGTTCATCGGCGACGAGCAGTTTGGGCTGGGAGGCCAAAGCCATGGCGATCATCACGCGCTGCTGCATGCCGCCGGACATTTCGTGCGGATAATTCCGGGCTCGCGCCTCCGGGGAAGGGATGCCGACCAAAGCCAGCAAGCGCGCCACCTCGGAATCCGTGGCGGCCTGCGGACGATGCAACTTGAGCGACTCCTTGATTTGGGCGCCGACGCGGAACACCGGGTTGAGCGAAGCGCCCGGCTCCTGAAAAATATAACTGACAATGCCGCCGCGCAGGCGGCGCAACTGGGTCTTGGCCGCCCGCAGCACATCGACGCCATCCAGGAGAATCTCGCCTGCGGGATAAAAGGCCGGCGGCGTCGGGAGGAGGCGCGCGATGGAAAGCGCCGTGACGCTCTTGCCGGAGCCGCTTTCGCCGACCAGGCAGAGAGTTTCCCCGGGGTCGATGCGCAGGGAAAGGCCGTCCACGGCGCGGGCGGCGTCGGCGCCGGATCCAAACTCGAGGACCAGGTCGCGGATTTCCAACAGGCTGGCGCGGGCGGCATCGCTCACGCGATTAGAGATAGCCCGGCCCGCGTTCGCTTTGAACTTTAAACTTTGACGCGGGGCGGGAGCCCTTTAATGTGATTTCATAGAGCCATGAACAAATCTCGCTTGACCATTCGCATTATCGCGGCGGCGCTGAGCGTCGCCTTCACCGCCATGTCCGCCAAAGCCGAGCCCAAACACGTTCTGTTTTTCTCGAAGTCGTCCGGATTCGAGCATGACGTGATCAAGACGCACGACGGCCAGCCGAGTTTTGTGGAAAAGACGCTGAAGGAATTGGGGGAGAAAAACAACATCGAGTTCACGTGCACCAAGGACGGGACGATTTTCACGCCGGAAAACATCGCCAAATACGACGCGTTCCTTTTCTACACGACAGGCGACCTGACGAAAAAGGGCACGGACGGCAACCCGCCCATGACGCCCGAGGCGAAGGAGCAATTGCTGGAGGCAATCCGCAACGGCAAGGGATTCGTCGGCTCGCATTGCGCCAGCGACACGTTTCACGGCGGCAACGGCGAGAACGCCGACCCTTATATCAAGATGCTCGGGGGCGAGTTTTTGTCGCATGGAGGAGGGGAGGCCCATTTCCAACCGGGGCATCAAATTGTGGTGGACAAATCGTTCCCGGGAATGGCCGAGGTGCCGGAGGACTTTGGCCCCAACGAGGAATGGTATTCGCTCAAGAACCTCCAACCGGATCTACACGTGCTGCTGGTGCAGGACACATCCCACATGATCAAGGACGATGGCGGCAAGTGCTACGACCGCCCGAATTATCCGGCCACGTGGGCGAAAGCCTACGGCAAAGGCCGTGTGTTTTACACGAGCATGGGCCATCGGGAGGATGTCTGGACGAACCCGGTATTCCAAAAAGTTCTGCTCGGGGGGCTGAACTGGGCCTTGGGCAACGCGGAGGCGGATGTGACGCCGAACATTGCCAAAGTGACTCCCGAGGCGAATGTGCTGCCGCAGTCCCGGTGATTCCCCGAGGTGGAGCGGCGCACTTTGGCCTTTGACGGCTCTGGCGCGCGTCCTAGACTGGCCTTGTGACGAACGATTCCCATGATGTGATCGTCATTGGCGGCGGCCCTGGCGGAAGCGCGGTGAGCAGCTATCTCGCCAAGGCCGGGAAGCGCGTCCTTTTGTTGGAAAAGGAAACATTCCCGCGCTTTCACGTCGGCGAGTCCCTTCTGCCCTACAATCTGCGCATTTTCCGCGAGTTGGGACTGATGCCCGCGCTGGAGTCGGCTGGATTTCCGCGGAAATATGGGGCGCAATTTGCGCTCGGCGACAACTCCAAATGGGTTGGTTTTGTGTTTCGGCAGGGATGTTTTACGCGGGAGCCGCAGGCGTTTCAAGTGGAGCGGGCGAAGTTTGATCATCTGCTGCTGGACCACGCGCAAAGCCTGGGCGTCGATGTGCGGCAGGGCTGGACGGTGCAGCGCTACGAGTCGGACGCCTCCGGAGTCATCGTCCATGCCACTGATCCGGAGAACAAACCGCACACGTTTCGGGCGGCGTTTCTGGCGGATGCGAGCGGCCGGGGCAATCTGACCGGGAACCAGGAGGGATTGCGGGTGGCGCACGCGAATCTGAACAAGCTGGCGGTGTTCGGGCATTTCCTGAATGTGAAATTGGATCCCGGGGAGCGGGCGGGGGACACGATCATCATCCGGCTGGCGCGCCAGTGGTTCTGGATCATTCCGGTTTCGGCGGAGAAGACGAGCGTCGGTTGCGTGCTTGACAAGGAGGAATTTCTTCGTGACAAGGCGTCGCCCGAGGAGATTTTCAACCGGCTGGTGGACAAGAGCGAGGCGGTCAAGGGGCGGATGACCCAGGCGCAGCGTGTTGGACCAATCCACACGACGGCCGATTTTTCGTACTACAACAAACGGCTGGTGGGGCCGCGTCTGATCCGCGTGGGCGACGCCGCGGGATTCCTGGATCCGATCTTTTCGTCCGGCGTTTACATGGCGATGTTGTCGGGCAAGAAGGCGGCCGAGGCAATACTCGGCGGGCTGGAAGGGCGTTCGACCCGACGACTTTTTGGGCGCTACGAGAAAGAGATGTTCGGGGCGATGAAGTTCTACTGGGAGATGATCGAGGGGTTCTACACGACTCCGTTTATGGAGGTGTTTCTGGAGCCGCGGGAGAAATGGCAGTTGCCCGCGGCGGTGAACGCGGCCCTGGCCGGGGAATTAAGCGGGAAGTGGTCGTTGCGCTGGCGGATGCGCGTTTTTTTCTGGCTGGTGACGCTGCAGCGCAAGAGGCCGTTTTTGCCAAAAATCTCGTTTCCCGTTACGTTGCCCAATGCATGACAGGATGACGGCATGGCAGCGCGGGCGCGCGGCCGGGGATTGGGTTGGGAGGACCGCGGCCCTGGCGCTGGCGCTGATGGTTGGGGCCTGCACCGGATGCATCAGCCATCATCAATATAGCTGGCCAACGGTGATGGTCGGGCCGGGCTGGACGACTTACAACGGGCAGGTGATTTGGAAGCCGAACCCGCGGATTCCGGAGCTGGCCGGCGATCTTTTCGTGGCCATCAACACCAACGGCAACGCCATGATGCAGTTCAGCAAAACGGTCCCGATGGTCACGGCGGAGATGGACTTGACGCGCTGGCAGATCGACATCCCGAGCCAGAAGCAAACGTATTCCGGCAGAAATCCCCCGCCTTCGCATTTTGCGTGGCTGCAAATTCCGGCCTTGCTGAAGGGGGAGGCGTTGACTTCGCCCTGGATTGAGACGGGGGGCCTGGGCAGTTGGGAAATCAGCAATCGCGGCACCGGCGAATATTTGCGCGGCTATTTCAATCTGCCATGAGACTTTCGCGCGCCGCGGTTCTCGCCGTTCTCGTGCTGGCAGGCGCGCTGGGCCTGTTGCGCTTGCACCTGGAGACGCAGATTCTCGATTTGCTGCCGCCGAATCTGAAGGTCGTGCAGGGCCTCAAACTGTATCAGGACCATTTTTCGAACAATCGGGAATTGATACTGAGCCTGCGCGCCGGCAACGCGCCAGCGGCCGAGGCGGCCGCGGCATCGCTGGCGGCGCATTTGCGCGGGGAGTCGAACCTGATCGAAACGGTGCGATGGCAGCCGGTCTGGCAGGAGGACCCGACGCTTTCGGCGGAATTGCTCGCCACGATTTGGTTCAATCAATCGCCGGGGGAATTTCACGCGCTGGCAGCGCGGCTTTCCGAGACGAACCTGCCGACGCTGTTGCAGGAGACGAAAGACCGTCTGGCGACGTCGTTTTCACCGACGGACATCGCGCGGCTGGCATATGATCCTTTTGGGCTGACGGATTTGCCGGCCAGCGCTTCATCGCAGATTCCCGCGGCCATGCGCGACCAGAACTGGTTCGCGTCGGAGGACGGAACTTACCGGGTGTTGTTTGTCGAGGCGCGGCCGCCGTTGGGCGACTACGAGGAATGCATCTGGTGGATGAACGATGTCCGGCGCTATGTGGCGGATTGGAAGGCGGCGTCGCCGGAATGGGCGAACGTGGTCGTTCATTACACCGGGCCGCCGGCGTTTGTGGCGGAGACATCGGCGGGAATGAAGCGCGACCTGAGCGAATCGATCATGGGCGCGATGGCGCTGATTGGATTGCTCTTTTGGTTTGCGTACCGGCGTTTGGCTCCCACGGTGTGGATAGTCATTTTGTTGACTGTGACGGTGGCGGGGGCGCTGGCGCTGGGCGGGCTTTTCCTTGGGGCGCTCAACGTGGTGAGCCTGGGCTTTGCCGGGATTTTGCTTGGGATCACAGCGGATTACGCGCTGGTGCTTTATCAGTCATCGCTGGCCAACGCGGAGTTGCCGGCAGAGGCGGTCGCGGCGCGTGTGCGGGGTGGAATTGTGTGGTCGGCGGTGTCGACGGCGGCGTCGTTCCTGATTTTGCGGGCGAGCAGCTTTCCGGGGTTGAGCCAGCTCGGCACGTTGGTGGCCTGCGGATTGGGCGCGGGCGCAGTCTTGATGTTGACTTTTTTTCTGCCGCCGTTGCGGCGGCTTTCTTCCGCAGCGAAGATACCGCTTTTTCCCGCGTGGACGCGGAGGCCGGGTTTTGCGCGTGGAGCTTTCGTGGTGATTCTTGCTTTGACGGCGGCGGGATGGGCGTGGCGACGTCCCATTGTGGACTATTCCGGAGACGCGCTGCAACCGGCGAACAGCCAGGCATACGCGGGGTTGCAGGAAATGGAGCGTGAGTTGAACCGTTCGGAGGAACCCTACATCGCGCTGGCGCATGGGGCCGATCCCGAGCAAGTTTTTCAGCGGCTGACCGCGCTAAATACGGCGTTGACCCAGGCCGTGGCGCGTCACGAGATCGCGTCGTTTATGTTGCCGACCCTGCTGTGGCCACGACCGTCCGCGCAGGAGGCGAACCGCGCCACGGCCGGCTTCCTGGCGAGTCAAACAAATGCGCTGCGGCGCGCGGCTCTGGCCGCGGGTTTCAACAGCAATGCCCTCGTGCTTTCCGACGCGATTCTGGGGGTGTTTGGCCGGGCCAGCCAGACGCACGGGGTTTTTTGGCCGACAAACGAATTGAGCCAATGGATTCTGCAACGAGTAGTGGCGCGCGACGCGGGAGGTTTGTACGCGATGGGGCCTGTCACGCCATTGCCGAAGGCGACGTCTGGCGATGCCGCGAGGCTGGCGGCGCAGATGCCGCAAGACCAGACGTGGTTGACGGGGTGGCAGCCGTTGGCGGGGGCGTTGCTGCGCATGATGACGGCGCGGTTGGTGATGATCGTTCCGGCGGTGGTTCTGCTCCTGGCGATTTGTTTGCGGCTGGCATTTGGACGGTGGATTGAAATGGGACTGAGTTTTGCCGTGCTGGCTTTGAGCGGGCTGGCTTTATGCGCGCTGATGCAGATGGCGGGGTGGGCGTGGAATTTGATGAACATGATGGCGCTGCCGCTGTTGCTTGGGGCCGGGGTCGATTACACGATACTGATGCAGTCAGCGCTGCGGCGGAACAACGGCGACATTGCCGCGGTGCACGAGGAAATCGGGGTGGCGCTCGGGTTGAGTTGCGCGACGGCGGCCATTGGATTTGGATCCCTGGCGTGGGCGGGAAACGGCGGGCTGGCGAGCCTTGGACGGGTGTGCGCGGCGGGGATTTGCCTGGCTGGGTTCATCTCGATCTTTCTGCTGCCGCGTTGGTGGAAGCGGCTCGCAGGGGCAGTTCCCCCGCCCGCGCGTCCACCGGGATTTTACAATGGGGCGCTGTGGCGGCTGGGACTTTTTGCGGCGCGCGCCGTTCCACGCGCGGCGCTGGGGGCGTTGGCCAGATTCGGAGCGCTGCTGTATTGGCAGACGGAGAGGGCGCGGCGGGAGATTGTGATCAATAATATTCTACCGGCAGTCCAAGGCGATCGGGCAAAGGCCGAGGCGGCGGCGCGGCGGTTGTTCCTGAATTTTGGCGACAAACTGGTGGATTTGTTCCGCTGCGAAGCGGGATGTCCGGCCGAGGCGCTGATTGAGCAATTGGTCAACGCCAGCA